>Ga0134124_10001218_pt1 | contig 20559 bp, 13 predicted proteins | sample KB304_FD_96880 | JGI IMG/M metagenome (GOLD analysis project Ga0134124, IMG submission 96880) | Terrestrial soil microbial communities without Nitrogen fertilizer from Kellogg Biological Station, Michigan, USA - KB3-0-4 | ecosystem: Environmental > Terrestrial > Soil > Unclassified ... | reverse complement strand
CGGCATCAAGGGGGTCGCGAAAGTGCCCCTGCCGGCCCTGGTGACCTGTCAGCTCGGCCTGAATGTGCCGCGCTATCCGACCCTCCCCAACATCATGAAGGCCAAGAAGAAGGAGATCGTCCCGATCGCGGTGGCCGACCTGCTCAGGGAGGGGGCGCTGGTGCGGACGGCCAGCTTTCATCCGCCGTCCAAGAAGGGGGCCGGCATCGTGCTGGAAGGAGAAGTGGGGGCTCTGGTCGAACAGGTCATCGGCATACTCAAGGAAAAGACCGCGGTATTGAGATGAACAATTCAAAAGCACTCACCACAGAGGACACAGAGGAACACGGATAAAATCTTTAAAAACGTTTTGAGAGTTCCTCCGTGTCCTCCGTGGTAAAGCTTTGAGACTTTTTGTCAGGAGATTATATGAAAACATTACTGATCGGCGAATATCGTGAAGGAAAACTACTTGACGCCACCTACGAGTTGTTCGGATTTGCGGCACAGCTGGGGGGGGGAAGCGCCATGCTGCTGGTCGGGAGCGCCGCGCAGCTGCCAGCCTTCGGCGGCACGCTCTATCTTGCGGATGCCGCAACCCATGGGGAGTACAACCCCGATGTCCACAAGAGGCTGATCCTGCAGGCGATCGATCGGGAGCAGCCGGACGCGGTGGTGTTTCTGCACTCGTCCTATGGCTGGGACCTGGCGCCTCGGATCGCGGCAAACCTGCGGGCCGGACAGGTATCGGAGATCGTGGCCATCGTCGAGGGCGGCTATGAGACCGGCTGCTGCAACGGCAAGATGCGCCGCACGGTAAAACCGGCAACGGGCAGGGGAGTACTGACCATTCAGTCCGGAGCATTCCCGGCACTTCAGCCTGGCGGCACGCCGCAACTGCAGCGCCTGGAAGCGGCCGGAGCAGGCAGGATCGAGTTTGCCGGGTATGAACCTGCGGAGCCGAAGGATGTCGACCTGGCCAAGGCCGAGGTGATCGTTACAGCCGGCCGCGGCACCGGCAAGAAAGAGAACGTGCCGGTCATTGCCGCCCTGGCGAAATCGCTCGGCGGTGAACTGGGCGCCAGCCGTCCGGTGGTGGATGCCGGTTGGGTCGAGCACAGCCATCAGGTGGGGACGACCGGCCAGACCGTCAGCCCGAAGCTCTACATTGCCTGCGGGGTCAGCGGTGCGATCCAGCACCTTGCCGGAATGAAGAAATCCGACTTCATCGTGGCCATCAATAAGGACAAGGATGCGCCTATCGGCGAGATAGCCGATGTACTCGTCGTGGCCGACGTCATGCAGTTCGTGCCGGCTCTGACTGCAAAGCTGGCCCGCTAGTCATGGCCGTTGACCGGATGAAGCTTCTCGATGGAATACGCATTCTAAATCTTGCGGTCAACCTACCCGGTCCGGCCGCTGCCCAGCGCTTGCACAAGCTGGGCGCCAGCGTGATCAAGGTCGAACCTCCTGCCGGCGACCCCATGGAACTGTATCAGGCAGAGTGGTACCGGGATATGTGCGCCGGTCACACCGTCATCAGGATCGACCTGAAGACGTCCGAAGGTATTTCCCGTCTCCATGAGCTGCTGGCCGAAACTGACCTGCTGATAACCGCTTCCCGCCCTGCTGCCATGGAGCGGCTGGGACTCGGTTGGGAGGTGCTGCATGCCCGGTATCCCGGTCTCTGCATGGCAGCCATCACCGGTTATCCGGCACCCCGTGAAAACGAGGCCGGCCACGACCTGACCTACCAGGCAGCACTGGGATTGATCAATCCTCCCTACATGCCGCGCACCCTCCTTGCTGACATGGCCGGAGCCGAACAGACCATTTCCGCCGGCCTGGCCCTGCTTCTGGCGCGCGAACGGGGACAGGGGGCCGGTTATGCCGAGGTTCCGCTCTCCGAAGCTGCAGCTGCAATGGCGGAACCGCTCCGCCACGGTTGCACTGCAGAGGGCGCCCTGCTCGGCGGCGGCATTCCGGAGTACAACATCTATCAAACCAGGGACGGCTGGATTGCCGTGGCCGCCCTTGAGCCGCATTTCAAGAAACGTCTGGAGAGCGAACTGGGTGTGGCAACTCTGACGCAGTATCAAAATGCATTTGCGACCCGGACTGCCGCAGAGTGGCAGCAGTGGGGGCAGGAGCTCGATGTGCCGGTCGTGGTGATCGGCAGGTGATCAATGAGGAGGAGGTAGAGGTATGAATCTGGAGCTGACCGAAGAACAGAAACTCATCCAGGACACCGCCCGCAACTTTGCGAAGGCCGAGCTGGAGCCGGTGGCGGCGCAGCTCGACCAGAGCGACGACCGGTCGCCCATGATGGCAAACCTGAAGAAACTTGCCGAGCTCGGGTTCATGGGGCTGAACGTAAAAGGGGAGTACGGCGGTTCCGAGGCCGGAGTAATCGCTTTCAGCCTGGCCATGACCGAAATCGCCCGGGCCTGCGCCTCGACGGCGGTTACCGTTTCGGTGAACAACATGGTCTGCGAGGTCATCCAGGCTATCGGAACCGAAGAGCAGAAGCAGGCGTATATTCCGAAGATCTGTTCCGGGGAGTTTGCCGCCGGCGGTTTTGGCCTGACAGAGCCGGGTGCAGGCTCCGACCCCTCCTCCATGACCACCCAGGCGGCAAAAGAGGGCGATTTCTACGTCCTGAACGGTTCAAAGATATTCATCACCAGCGCGCCCTATGCCGGAGTGTTCGTTGTCTGGGCCGTGACCGACAGGGATGCCCCGAAAGGCAAGGGGATAAGCTGTTTCCTGGTCGAAGCCGGAACGCCCGGCCTGATCGTGGGCAAGGAAGAGCACAAGATGGGGCAGCACGCCTCATCGACGAACGAGCTTATCTTCGACAACTGCCGGGTCCCTGCAAGCGCCATGATGGGCAGGCTGAACGACGGCTTCAGGATTGCCGTGGCCGAGCTGACCGGCGGGCGTATCGGGATTGGCTCTCTGGCTCTCGGTATCGGGCTGGCGGCCATGGATTTTGCCACCAGGTACACGACCGAGCGGACCCAGTTCAACCAGAAGATCAGCAGCTTTCAGGCGCTCCAATGGATGATGGCGGACGGTTACACCGAACTGGAGGCGGCCCGGCTGCTCCTGATGAATGCCGCCTGGCGCAAGGAGAACGGAAAATCGTTCGCCAAGGAGGCTTCCATGGCGAAGCTCTTTACGACCGAGTCTGCGAACCGCGCCTGCTACAAGGCCATGCAGATGCTGGGGGGGTACGGCTACACCAGGGACTACCCGATCGAGCGGTTTACGCGGGATGTGCGGATCACGTCCATATATGAAGGGACCAGCGAAATCCAGCGGCTGATAATCTCACGGGAGATTCTGCGGAGTTTTACCGCATAGACAGTGGTCCATGTTTGATTGAGTGCTGCCTGCATTCGAGCTGACGTGCCGTTTCTGCAATTCTAAGCTCATTCCTCTTCAGCAGATAAACTCGCCCTCCGGGCTCTGACAATATCTGCTTTACGCTCCATTTCGCTAAGAATTGAAACGAAACAGCCCTGAGGCTCTCATTCCGACAACACTCAATCAAAGTGTGTCGGAGTCATTTACAAGGAGGAGCGGATGAGTACTGACAAGCGTATCACCCTGCAACAGGCGGCGGAGATCGTCAAGAACGGCTCCAGTCTCACATTTTCCGGTTTCACGATCTGGCGCAGGCCTTTTGCGCTGATCTACGAGCTGATCCGCCAGAAACGCAAGCACCTGCACCTGATCGAAGTCAACGGCGGCCCGCAGACCGAGTTCCTGGTCGGCGCCGGCTGCGTGGACATCTGGGAGTCATGCTGGGTCGGCCACGAGCTGTACGGCAAGTACGGTGCCAATCTCTCCCGCAAGGTCGGGAACAAGGAGATCATTGTCGAGGATTACAGCCATGCCGAGATGATGTTCCGCTTCAGTGCAGCCGCTTCCGGTTCGGCCTATGCCGTAACCCAGACATCCCTGGGGACCGACATCCATAACCCCGAATACGACATGCTTGGACGAGCCGGGCTCCGCGACGGCAAGCGGATCGCGAAGCAGAAGTATGTTTTCACCGAAGACCCTTTTTTCGATGCAGGTGCACAGGTGCTGATCCCGGCGGTCAAGGTGGATGTGGCGGTCATGTGCGTCCAGCAGGTGGGGGAAGAGGGGACGGTACGGGTGAGCGGCCAGTATTACTCGGACCCCGAGGCGGCCCGTGCCGCTGACATCACCATCGTGATCGCGGAGGAGATCGTGCCGGAGGAGTACCTGCGGCGCAATGCCGACCAGAACACCATACCGAGTTTCGAGGTCGACTACATCCTGGAATGCCCCTTCGCCGGCCATCCGACCGGCATGTTCGGCCGCTACGATGTGGACGGCTATTTCCTGAAGGACTTCTACAACATGACCCGGACCCAGGAGGGGTTTGACGATTTCGCCAAGGAATGGATTTACGGCCTGGATCACATGAGCTACCTGGAGAAGCTTGGCTGGCCGCGAATGCTGAAGCTGAAGGCCAATACCGCCATGAACTACAGCCCGCGCGAGAAGAAGGGGGGTAAATAACATGTCAGAGCATGCCAAACCCGAAGAGTTCGGCCTTGCCGATCTTCTCTGCTGTGCAGCTTCCCGCGAGGTGGCGGATCACGAAATCGTCTTTGCCGGGACCGGCCTTCCCATGGTCGCCATCATGCTGGCTCAAAAAACCCATGCCCCCAGCCTGAAGCTGATTTTCGAGGCCGGGACGCTTGACGGCCGTCCGCCTGAGCTGCCGACGTCCGTGGGTGATGCCCGTTGCGAGATGGGGGCTTCGCGCTCCTCCGGCCTGAACGACGCCTTCAGCATTGCCCAGAGGGGGCTGGTGGATCTGGGGTTCCTCGGCGGGGCAGAGGTGGATCTCTACGGCAACGTCAACACCACCTGCATCGGCGATTACCTCAACCCGGAACTGCGTCTCACCGGCAGCGGCGGCAACCCGGACATCAACTCGTTCGCCAGGCGTACTGTCTTTATCATGGTGCATGAAAAGCGGCGTTTCGTGGAAAATGTCAGCTACATAACCAGTCCGGGGTGGCGGGTCAAGAAGTGGCCGGGGGGCGAATTCGTCCACCGGCGCGAGCTTTACGGGGCAGCCTTTCGAGGCGGGCCGTCAGCGGTCATCAGCACCGCCGGGGTCTTCCGTTTCGATGAGCAGAGCGGCAGGATGTACCTCGATACCTGTCATCCGGGCAAGACACCGGAGGAGATCAGGGGGCTCTGCCAGTTCGATCTGGATATCTCCCGGGTCAAGGGGGAGACTGAAATCCCCACCCGGAAAGAGCTGCGGATCATCCACGAAGTGCTCGATCCGGACGAGATCTTCATCCCGAAGGTCAAGCCGGCCTGATGGTTGCCGTGACATGATGAATCTGAAAAGGCCGCTTCCCATAGGGGAGCGGCCTTTTCGGTTTCAGATAAACCATGCGCAGATTCGAGTTTTAGTGAACGTTAAACTCCCTGTACCAACAGGTACCGGAAGCGCTTCTGAGCCCAGACCGTGAGCAGGATCAGGCTAAGTCCGAGCAAGGCCAGCGTGACAACAGTTTCATCCGGCCTAGTGAGAGCCATGGCGAGCGGCATGGCGGCAAAGGCCGTCGGGTCGCTTTCGGCCGGGCGGTCCCTGACCTATTTACATGATCGTGATGTTGTCCACCGTCACGGTCCCGTTAACAATGGTCAGATTACCGTGAATACCGGAATTGCCTGCCGCAGTCAGGTATCCGGCATCAAAGCCGCCTTTCAGGGTAATGGCAATGGGCCGGTCGAAGACGAGATTTTCACTGAACTCCAGCCCTTTTATTTCCAGGTTGTGGCCGTCGCTACTGGCGGCGTAGGCGCTGGCTATGCTCGTGAAGGTGTTAAGGTTCAGGCGGACGATGGGGAGATACACCGTCCAGGTAGAGCTCGCCGGGGTAGCGTCATAGACACCGCCGTCTTTCGCCCGGACACTGAAGGTATGGCTGCCATTGGCCAGGGCGCCGAAGCTTACCGGGCTGGGGCAGGCAAAGTACCCCTGGCCGTCGAGGCTGCATTCGAAGGTTGCCCCTGCCTTGCTGGCGGTGAAGGCGAAGGTAGAGGGTGAAGTTTCTGCAGGATTGGCCGGCCAGTCGGTGAGAACGGTGTCGAGCTGCTGCTCCGGGTCCATGAGTTGGCAGGTGGCGGCGACGCGCGCCGAAACGTTGCCGGCAGCATCCTTGGCCCAGGCGTAGAGGGTCTTACTGCCATAGGTAGTGAAGGTGAAGCTTGCCGGCGGGGCGCCGAGCCAGCGGGGATCGCTTGCCGGAGGTGTGGCGCCGGTTTCGCTGACGAGATAACCGTTGACGCCGACATTGTCCGTGACAGCGAAGGTGGTTATGGGGGCCGTCAGGGTAGTGCCGGATGGCAGGATGAAGGCGGTGATGAGCGGCGCGACCGCGTCCGTGTCAGCGGTGACGGTGATATTGACCATGGCGACAGCGGCAGCCGACACGTTCCCGGCCGCATCCCTGGCCCAGGCATAGGCATAGCAGTTGCCGGGGGCGGTAAATGTGACGTTGGCGGGAGGAGTGCCACTCCAGCCGGATGCATAGGCAGAAGGCGTAATGTGGTTTTCGGTGATCAAGTAGCCGGTTACCCCTATGTTATCACTAGCGCTGAAGGTGGTTACCGGAACGGTCAAGGCGGTTGCCGTAGCCGGCATGGTGAAGCCGGTGACAGCCGGCAACATGGCGTCACCTGACAGTTTAAAGCCGGCCGTCACCGTTTTCCCCGCGTTCATGGTAAGCGTGCACTGGCCGCTGCCGCTGCAGTCGCCCCCCCAGCCGGTGAAGGTGGAACCGGGGGCAGGGGTGGCGGTAAGGGTGACGACGGTTCCCGGCAGGTATGGATACGTGCATGATCCGGAGAAACAGTTACCGCCGGGCGATGGCGTTGGCCGGACCGACCCGGAGGCGTCTCCGGTGAGGGTTAAGGAGAGGAGTTGAGGATCAATTCCGTTGCCGCTGAGAGAGATGTTCATCGTTGGGTTGGTCGAGGCATTGGACGCGATGTTCAGGGCAGCGCTCCGCGCGCCACTTGTTGATGGATAAAAGCTGACATTCACCGTGCAACTTCCGCCTGCCGCGATGGTGGGAGTAAGAGTGTTACAGGTCCCGGGAGTGACGGTGAACGGAGCCGTATTGCCATTCTGATCAAGGCCGACGGTGATGCCGCTGACTGTCAGGACTGTCGCTCCGGGGTTATTGATGGTGATGGCCCTGGTAGTTGATACCGTATTGGTTATGACGTTGCCAAAGGCAAGCGCCAATGGTGTGACATTCAGGGTCGGGCCTGCTGCCTTGAAGCTCCATTTGACCGGAGCGGCAAGCGGCACTCCGGTCTGACTGGTGACATCCGCGACTCTCGCGTAGTAGGTGACGCCGTCGATGAGGGGCACTGATGGTGTCAAGGTTGCGGTCCGCGAGTCTGCATCATAAGTGAGTGTGCCGTTGACAGCATCTCCGATTGAGCTCAAGTCAGCCGGGACTGCGTACTCACCGCAAGAAGGATATCCCCAAGCGACCACCGTTTTGTTGTCCTTCAGTGCCACGGTGCAATATGCTCCAGAAGCTATCGCCATGACTCCGGTGAGATCCGCCGGTCCCGTGTTCTGACCGTTCGAAGATAACAGTGTGCCGTCGTTTTTTACCCCAAAGACAGTACCGTTAACCGCTATTGCTTTGACATCGGTGAAACCTGGCAGAACAGTTGCCTGTGCATAGTTTCCCCATGTGACCACCGTACCGTCTTTCTTTAATGCTACAGTGCAGCCGCTCCCTGCTGCTATGGCAGTGACCTCAGAGAGACCAGTTGGGACCGTGGTCTGGCCATACCCGTTAAAACCCCAGGAGATCACTGTGCCATCACTCTTCAGCACTACGCTATGAGACCCACTCACCGCTATGGCTGCAACACCGATGAGACCAGCTGGAACCGTGCTCTGGCCAAAATTGTTAGCCCCCCAAGCAACCACCGTGCCATTGTTCTTCAGAGCCATGGTTTGTGACCCGCCCGCAGCAATGGCGATGACTCCGGAGAGGCCAGTCGGAACTGCACACTGACCATCGTCGTTTTTTCCCCAACAAACCACGGTACCGTCAGACTTCAACGCCACGCTGTGATAGTCCCCTGCGGCTATTGCGGTAACCCCAGTCAGAGTTGTCTGGCGCGTAGTCTGGCCATAATAGTTTTCTCCCCAAGAGACCACCGTCCCGTCGTTCTTCAGCACTATGATGTGAAGGGCTCCTGCAGCAATGGCTATTGCTGCTCCAGGGGGGGAAATAGTGAAGTTGCTCGCTGTAACTGTCGCGGGATTGAGAGGAACGCTGAAAGTCGCCTGTATAGCGGTATTGATCGAAGCAAGTGCCCCGTTGACCGGTTGATAAGCTGTGACTGTCGGGGGAATGGGTATGGTTCCGAAACTCCAGGTGACCGATGCGGCAAGTGGTGCCCCGGTCTGGCTGGTGACTTTCGCCACTGTTGCATAGTAGGTGACGCCGTCGACGAGGGGTGCTGCCGGTGTGAGGGTTGCGGTCCGCGAGGCTGGATCGTAGGTGACAGTGCCGCTGACAACATTCCCGCTTACATTCAAGCCGGCAGGGATCGTGGTCTGGCCGGCATTGTTGTAACCCCAGGCGATCACTGTGCCGTCACTCTTCAGCGCTACGGTATGATTGAGCCCCGCGGCAATGGCAATAACCCCGGTGAGGCCCGCCGGAATCGTTGCTTGACCGTACCAGTTGGCTCCCCAGGCGACCACCGTGCCGTCGCTCTTCAGCGCTATCGTGTGATAGTCTCCCGCTGCAATGGCAATAACCCCGGTGAGGCCTGCCGGAACCGTAGCTTGGCCGTAATTCGCATTTCCCCCGCCTCCCCAGGCGACCACTGTACCGTCGCTCTTCAGCGCCACGGTGTGAGATTGTCCCGCGGCAATGGCGCTAACTCCGGTGAGGCCTGCCGGGACAGCAGTCTGACCGTAAAAGCCGTCTCCCCATGCGATCACGGAACCATCATTCTTTAGCGCCACAGTGTGAACTTGTCCCGCAGCAATGGCAATGACTCCGGTGAGGCCAGCCACACTTGAGCCCTGGCCGTAACTATTGGATCCCCAGCCGACAATCGTGCTGTTGCTCTTCAGCGCCACGGTGTGCCACCCTCCGGCAGCAATGGCGGTGACCCCGGCGAGCCCTGCCGGGACCGTAGTCTGGCCGTAACTGTTGGAGCCCCAGGCGACCACGGTACCGTTGTTCTTCAGCACCACGGAGTGAGCGCTTCCTGTGGCAATGGAGGTGATCCCGGCAAGTCCTGCCGGGACTCCGCTGTCTCCCCAGGCGACTGCCGTGCCGTCGGCCTTCAGCGCCAGAGTGTGATTGCCTCTCGCGGCTATGGCCCTGGTCTCCCAGCCGCGGGTTACCGAGAAACTGCCTGCGGTAAAGGAGGCAGGATCGAGCTGAATAGAGAATGTTGCCTGCACGGTGGTAGTTACGGGAGCAACGCCGCCGTTGGCCGGCAGAAAACTGGTGACTGACGGTGCTGGGCCTAAAGGCACACCGGTGCCGCTCAAGGGCAGGCTCATGATCTGATTCAAACCATCATTGGAGGTTATCTGCAGGGTGGCGCTCCTTAGCCCGATTGCTGTCGGCGCAAAGGCGATATTGACCGTGCAACTCGTCCCCGGGGGCAGAGTAGGGGTAATGCTTGTGCAACTTCCGGGTGATATGGAGAACATGGTGCTGTCGATACCAGTCAAGGAAGAGGCGATGATTATCAGGTCCCCGCTGCCGGTGTTGCTTATGTTGGCTGAAATGACTGCGGGTGGAGCAGTGATCAATACATTGCCAAATGCAGGATGCAAAGGGTTGACAGAAATCATCGGCAATAACGTTTGATCATGCAGTTTGAACAATCCGCCGGACGTTATGGCAAAAACGCTCCGGTCGTTGGTATAGCTCAGGTACGAAATATCCAGGTTGACGAGGCCGCTGTTGACGCTGGTCCAGTTTTGTCCGCCATCAGCGCTCTTGAAAACGCCGCTGCCGGATGTCCCGGCATAAATGATCCGGTCGACCCCATAGCCGGGCGACATGGCCAGGGCGCTGATGGCAACGCTGCCGATGCCGCTGCTGAATGCGCTCCAGCTCGCTCCGCCGTCGGTGCTCTTGAAAACACCGGCTTCGGTACCGGCAAATATGGTCGAGTCGGCAGCGTAGCCGGGTGAAATAGCCAGGGCCGTGATTCTGGTATTGAGAAGGCCGGTATTGAAGGCGCTCCAACTCGATCCGCCGTTGCTGCTTTTGTACACGCCGGCATTCGTCCCGGCAAAGACGGTCTGATCGGCAGCGTAGCCGGGCGAGAGCGTCAATGCCTTGATGTACAGACCACTGCCGCTTATGCCGGAGTTGACAGCATTCCAGCTATCCCCTCCGCTGACGGTTTTGAATACCCCGTTGGAAAGTGATCCGGCAAAGATGGTCTTGTCGTTGACAAACGCAGGGGAAATCGCCAGGGAATTGATCGATACCTGGTCAATACCGCTTTTGGCAGGAACCCAGCTCGATCCGCCATCAGCGCTCTTGTAGACGCCGCCCGCCATAACCCCAGCGAAGAGGGTCCTGTCGCTGGCGAAACCGGGCGAATAGGCCAGGGAATAGGCTCCCTTGCCGAATGGCGCTTCGCTCCAATTGGTTCCACCGTCGTTGGTTTTTTTGAATACATTGTTTGCTTGGGTGATAACGGTCTGATCAACAGCGTAGTTGGGAGAAACAGAGAAGGGACCGAATTCCAGGTTTTTTATGCCGTTGTTGGCAGGGTTCCAGCTCCCACCCCGGTCAGTACTTTTCAGCATATTGGCATATGTCCCGGCAAAGGCGGTCTTGTCTGCTGAGTAGCCAGGCGAAACCGTCAGGGTCAGGATATTCTTGTCCACCATGCCGTCGACTTGACTGAAACCGTATCCTCCATCCCTGCTTATGAGTATCCCCGCATCTTTTGTTCCGGCAAAAACAGTCTGGTCAACAGCGTAGTCAGGTGAGAGTGTCAGGCAGGTGCAGCCCGAGACGGTTTTATCACTTATAGAATAGTTTCCATCGACCCAACTCCAGTTGGCGCCGCCGTCCGTGCTTTTGAAGATGCCGCCACCGTAAAAGGGATCGATAGTCGTTATGGCAAAGATAGTCCGATCGGTCGCAAAGCCGGTTGAAATCGCCAGGGAAAGGACATTAGTGTGGTAAAGGCCGCTGTTTACCGCGAGCCAGTTGGCACCGCCGTCCGTGCTCTTGAACACGCCGCCGGAAGTGGCGGCATAGATGGTCCGATCGGCGGCAAAGGCTGTTGAAATGGCCAGAGACCTGACATAGCTCCCGCTGATACCGGTCCCCGCATTGCTCCAGTTTTCTCCACCATCCGTGCTCTTGAGCAACTTGCTGCCGCCATAAGAACTCTTTCCGGCAAAGATGGTCCGGTCACTTGCGAAGTTGGCCGATACAGCGAGACACTCAATGTCGTCAAGGTTGCTGTTTGGGGCGGCACTGTAATAAACTTTGCTCCAATTCAGCCCGGCGTCAGTGCTCTTGTATACGCCGCCGCTGCCAGCGACACCTGCGAAGACCGTCCTGTCGGTCGCATAATCGGGTGAAACTGCCAGGGATAAAATTCTCCGGTCATCGATGCCGATATTGACCGCGCTCCAGGTCGTTCCGCCGTCAGTAGACTTGTACACACCAGACGGTGTCCCGGCAAAGACTGTCCGGTCATTTGCGAATTCAGGCGAAAACGCACTGGTCTCTATCCTGCCTCCATCCGGGCCGACACTCGTCCAGGCATTGTCATCAGCCTGAGCAATGCAGACATTCACGAGCAGATTTACAAAAAAGGCGCATAACAAGACTGACGACCTGACAATTCTTCCAGCGATCCTCCCCATAATCACAATCCCCCTGAAAACATCATTCATATGAATGCATAAATTAAATTGCCGTCACTATGTCACTAAAATGCCTAGAGTGTGACAATGAGCATCTTCCGCCGCGGTGTCTTCATGTCGTTCCGCACCGAAACGAAATAAGCATCCTGACATCAAAAAAGCACTCTGGCATCGTCTGCCAGAGTGCTTTTATCACATTTTACCAATTAAAGACAGTTTAACATTGCTGCAAAATCATACTCAATTCCAATTGCACGGCAGTTATTGCCTAAAAAACGCGAATACCGGCGGCTTTAAGCGGCCGGATTTACTTTAGCTGCCGACCACGTAACGGTTTTTCCCGGTCTCCTTGGCCTTGAGCAGGGCCTGCTCGACCTTTTTGAGGCAGTCGTTCACCGTCTGCCCCGCCTGAAATTCACTGACTCCAAGGCTTACCGTTACCCTGATGCCGGGCTTGTTCACCTTGAACTCGGTCATGGCGACGGACTGTTTTATCTTGTGGGCTACGGCCAGTGCCCCATCGATGCCGGTTTCCGGGAGCAGGAACAGAAATTCCTCCCCTCCCCAGCGGGCGCAAAAATCCTCACTCCGGACACACTCTCTCAGCACACATGAAAGTTCGAACAGGACGTCGTCGCCGTAATTGATGCCATGGGTATCGTTCACCTGCTTGAAATCGTCGATATCGGCCATGATGATCGAATACGTCCGCTGGTGACGCTGGGCGCGGCTGTGCTCCTGCTCGATCTTTTCCATGATATCCCGGCGGTTTGCCAGTCCGGTCATCGGGTCGACCCGGGTGGCGAGATCGAGAGAGCGGTTCATCTCAACCAACTGGGTCTTGAGGCGTCCGGCTTCCTGGGCAGAGAACTCGGCATGTTTCACACACTCCCGGGCCAGTTCGAGAAGAGTTTTGAATTCAGGCAGGAGCGGGTTGTCCGCATAGGTGCCCACGGAAATAATAAACTCGCAGCGTCGTAACCCTTCTTTGATTGCCGCAGCATCTTTCCTGCCGGTCCTGGTCATGCGCTCCTCCTGTAGCCTTGGCGTATAATTTAAAGCACAATGAAGATATCCATCAGAGAGTTTTTTATCACAAATTGCCAATTAAAAACAGTTCAACGTTGTTCCGTGCTGCAGAATCAAGATTAACGGCAATCACTTTCGCAGCGTTACAGCGGGACAGATTTATGGTACTTTTATTATTGTGTATCAAGGATGGGAGGATTCTATGACGACGCAGTCTGACAACGACAAATCCGGGATGATCTGCTCCTGCGGCGAACTGCACAAGGGGCATATCTGCTATCTCCACAACATGGGGATGCTGCAGGAGGTGCATCATCTTTCCAATGCACCGACCGTCACCTGCCTGAAATGCGGCGCAAAGGCCAATCTGCCGCATAATCTCTGCTTTCCCGAACCCGGTGACAAAGAGTAGACAAACTGTTTTGCAATGTGAACGAGGAGGGAGGAAGAATGGAAGAGTCCTGCTTTACCATTGAGATGGCGGTACGCGACTACGAGTGCGATCTGCAGGGGGTTGTGAACAACGCGGTTTATCAGAACTACCTGGAGCACGCCCGGCACGAGTATCTGAAAGCGATCGGTATCGATTTTGCCGCGCTGGCTGCCCAAGGGATCAATCTGGTAGTCACGCGGGTCGAGATCGATTACAAGGCCTCCCTTACCAGCGGCGACCGGTTCGTGGTCGAAGTCCGGCCGGAGCGGCTCTCCCCGGTACGGATCGGCTTTCGCCAGGATATCTATCGCCTGCCTGACCGTAAAGCGGCGGTCAAGGCGCTGGTGACCGGGACCGCCTTGAATGCAAAGGGACGGCCGCAACTGCCCGAGGCGCTGAAGGATATTCTGGACCGCGTCTGACAAAGGACGAAGATCGGGAGTTTAAGGGGAGTTTTACAATCATGTGCCTGATAGCTTTTGCCCTGGATCATCACCCCCGTTACTCCCTGGTGCTGGCCGCCAACCGGGACGAGTTCCTCGACCGCGAGACCGAACCTGCCGGATTCTGGAGCGACGCTCCTCAGCTGCTGGCCGGACGGGACCGTCTGGCAGGCGGCACCTGGCTGGGAGTGACGCTGGGCGGAAAAGTGGCTGCGGTGACCAATTACCGCGATCCGCGGATACAGGTGACTGATCCCCCCTCCCGCGGGATTCTGGTGGCAAATTATCTGCGCGATGAAACCATGACTCCGGCCGATCTGCACGCGCACCTGCTCAGCCGCGGCGACACTTACGACGGTTTCAATCTCATCTACGGTACCATATCCGAGCTGCGCTACTTCACCAACCGGGGCGGCTCGTCGGGCCCGATCACTCCCGGCATCCATGCCCTCTCCAATCATCTGCTTGATACCCGCTGGCCCAAGCTGGTGGAGGCAAAAAACAGGCTGGAAGCGATCCTGCAGCAGGACGAGCCCGGAGTTGACGAGCTGTTCAAGGCCATGGCCGACCCGAAGCCGTTTGCCGATGAACTCCTTCCCGACACCGGCATCGGCCCGGAATTCGAGCGCTTCCTCTCCCCCATCTTCATCAGGGGCGAGCGCTACGCTACCCGTTCCACCACTGTACTCCTCGTCAGCCGCAACGGCGAAGTCACCTTCTGCGAGCAGAGCCACGACACTCCAGGATTGGTGCCGGTCTGCTTCAATTTCAGTGTCAAAGCGGTCGCTGTTTCCTTGAATCAATACCCGCCATAACCTTCGTGGAAAAACAGGCACATAATTGTATTCCTTACGCCGTGCGATATATTTATTGGACAAGATTCGGCCTCACTGGCAGGAGTAAGGATGACTACTGAAGAGCAAAATGCCAATGGCCCGGGGCGGCCGGTTCTTCTCGAGTTCAGAAGAGCCGTTGCACTCGGAACAGCTATGGCTGCCATAATTGCTGTTGCCGGCTTGCTCGGCTTTGTTTTGAACATGAAAATTCTTGGCAGTATCCGCCCGGATTACATTCCCATGGCGCCAAACTCTTCGGTCTGTTTCATTGTCTTGAGTCTGGTCCTCTTCCGGCATACCAGAAAACCTTTTGAAGGATTCGGCCTGAGAGCCATAAAAGCAGTCGTTCTTTTTGTGGCAGTGTACGGCCTGCTCGGGTTTGGCGAAATCTTTACCGGGGCGGACCTTAATTTCGACGACGGTGCACGAATCTCTCCTGCTATAGACACGATCGGCAACTTTGCAGTCGGCCAGATGTCACCGCTTACAGCTGCTGTCTTTGCTGTTGCCGGGCTGGGCTTTTTCCTGCTGCTGCTGCGTGACCGAAACTCAAGCCACGTGCGGCTTCTCGGACACTGTGCATCGACTCTGGGAGTACTGACGGCACTGTCCGGTGCAACGGTCCTTCTTGCCTACCTGTATGGCACTCCCCTGATGTATGACAGCGTTACGATTCCAATGGCAGCGACAACGGCGGTAGCCTTTATCTGCCTGGGTGCTGCATTGGCGGCTGCGATTGGTCCGGAGAGTTTTCCCCTGTATCTCCTGGCCGGTGACTCGACTTCTGTCATGCTGCTGCGGAGGTTCCTTCCTCTACCAGTAACAGCGGTATTGCTGCACAGTCTCCTGTCCCGTTATATTTTTGATTTATTATTGGTAAATGAAGCACTGCTCATGGCAATGATGGTTGTTGTCATAGTAATAATTACGGCGGCAGTAGTTGCGAAAATAGCTGGTTCTATCGGCAACAACCTCGATGAAGTCAATATGAAACTGCGACAGACCATGGAGGAGTTGCGAAAGAGCGAGGAGCGTCTTCGTCTGGCTCAGGACGCGGCACATTCGGGCACATGGGAATGGAACCTGTTGACCAACGAAAATATCTGGTCTGATGAGTTGTGGAATTTGTACGGTCTTGAGCCACATAGCTGTGAAGCTTCGTATCAGACATGGAAACAGACGATACATCCTGATGACCAAAGCAAGACCGAACATGCTGTTCAGGGAGCAGCCTCCAAGGGAAGTGAACTGAATGTGGAGTGGCGCGTATGCTATCCCGATGGAACCCAACATTGGTTGATGTCCAGAGGAAAACCCTTGAAAGATGCAAATGGCCAGGTTATGCGCTATCTCGGAATTGTTGTTGACATAACCGACCGCAAGCGGAACGAGGAAGAGAAGCTGGCATTGGAGCAGCAACTTCTTCAGGTCCAGAAGCTGGAAAGCCTCGGTGTACTTTCTGGTGGGATTGCTCATGACTTCAACAACATACTGGCGGCCATCCTCGGCCATTGCGGTCTTCTGAAGCTTCGACCGGGAAAAGAAGAGGAGCATATTCCCGAGATTGAGAAAGCCGTGGAGCGTGCTGCTGAACTTTGCCGCCAGATGCTGGCATATGCCGGGAAAGCCCAATCTGTCATTACTCAGGTCGACATGACGGTACTGATCAACGAAATGGTCAGGATGCTGCAGGCGACCATTCCGCAGAATGCAGTCATAAGGCCCGAACTGTCAGTCAATGTTCCGCTGATCAAGGGTGATCCCTGCCAGCTCGGACAGATAGTCATGAATCTGATCCTGAATGCATCGGAAGCAATCGGTCAAGCACAAGGGGAGATACGGGTGTCGCTGTCGAAGTCGGTTTTCAGGAGAGAATCCTCAGAAAAGGACCATCTCGGCAGACTTATAATGCCTGGTGTGTATGTCTGCCTGGAGGTCGCTGACAACGGTTGCGGCATGGACGACGAAACAATGAAGCGGCTCTTCGAGCCGTTCTACACGACTAAATTCACGGGGCGTGGACTGGGGATGTCTGCAACCCTCGGCATAATCACCGCACATAAGGGGGCTTTGCGGCTTTTCAGCCGACCTGGCCAGGGTACGACTTTCAGGATCTATCTGCCTGTCCAGATATAGCCGGACTGATCAGTAAGCCGTACAGCTTTGATCAGTTGCAGAAAGTGCTGAAGAGTGTCGTGGAGCAAGTGTAGCTAAACGGGCTTGAACCGTTTAGATTCCCTCGCTCGTGTTGAACTGCTTCATTTTTCTCTGCATCTTGTAGTAGTACATCCTGGAATCGGCCTGTTTGTAGGCGTCGAGGAGCTGCTCGCCGTTTTCGGCCACTGCGGAGCCGATCGAGATGCTCAGGGTGAAGTCGACGTTGTCTTCGTTTATTACGGTCTGGTATTGGCGGATCCTCTTTATCAAATCCTTTGCGGCGACGGCATCGGTATTGGGAAGGATGATCGCGAACTCGTCCCCGCCGATCCTCGCCACCAGATCCTCACCCCTGAATGTCTCCTTGAGAGCCTGTGCCGTCTGCTTTATTAGCCGGTCTCCCTCGGCGTGTCCGAAACTGTCGTTGACTAGCTTCAGGCCGTCTATGTCCGCGACCAGAATACTTACAGGGTACTGGCGGCTCTGGGCTATTCGCGCCATCTCTGCATCGAAATATGCCCGGTTGTATAGGCCGGTCAAGGCATCGTGGGTGCTCAGGTAGCGCAGGTCCTCTTCATAGCGCTTTCTTTCATCAATATTGCTACACGTACCGGTCACACGCAAGGCGTTGCCTTGAGCATCGCGCTCAACTACCATTCCGCGATAAAGGATCCATTTCCACTCTTTTGATTTCGTAAGCATCCGGACTTCGATCTCGAAAGCCTGCCTGAACCCGTTCCTTTCATCCTCCAGAATCTTGTAGACCCGCGGCAGGTCCTCTGGATGGATCAAATCCCTGATAGCCGATACGATCGGTTTGATTTCCTCAATATCATAACCTAGCATCTGTATATAGTGATGACTGACATTGACGGCGCCGCTTTTTGTATCCCAATCGCAGTATCCGTCATGGCTTCCTTCAATAACGAGTTTGAGGCGTTCTTCACTTTCCCGAAGCGCCTCTTCAGCCTGCACGCGCCGTTGTTCACGATAGTAATTATTCAGAGCAAAGGAAATATTTTCCGACATTTCCTTGAGTAGATCCATGATCTCCTGATCGAAGAATCCGATTTGATCCGAGTAGACCTTGAGGACACCGGTTATCTTCTCTTCATGTCTCAGAGGAAAGGCCGCGGATGAGTTGATCCCGTATTTACGGGCGGCGGACCGCCAGGGAGTGGTCACCGGATCATTGAGGAAGTCGTTGCAGATATAGGGTGTGCCACTGCGAAAAGCGATACCCGATGGTCCTTGACCCTCTTCTCTGTCGGGATCAGCGCTGACGACAAGAGAATCCAGGTAATTTTCAGCTTTCCCGCAGTGAGTGACCGGAACAAGTAAGCCGGTTTCTGTATCAAGGGTCACGATAGCAGCGAGAGAAAACTTGCCATGCTCTACCGCAATCCTGCAGATCTCGCTGAACAGCTCCTCGGGGCTGTCGATGAACATAATGGCTTTATTGGTGAGACTCAAAGCTGCATAGAGGTTTTTAAACCGGATGTGCCTTTCTTCCGTATGCTTGCGTTCGGTTATGTCGCGGACTACTTCGACAGCTGCTATAATCGCCCCTGACTTGTCACGTATCGGGGCTGCCGTAGTCGAGACGATACAGTTTTTGTTGTTGATGAAGATGGACCGATCTGCTCTGTGAACTTCACCATCGTTGAAACATTTGTTCACGGGACAATCTTTACATACGGAATCATTCTGTTCATATGCCGTATAGCAAAACTTCCCCAGGCAATCGCCAAAAATATCCTTCAATTTCTGGTTCTGGTAGACGATCCGGAACTCCCTGTCCTGAATTGTCAAACCATCGCCGATTGCAGAAAGGATTTCTTCGTTTTCTATATCAGCCAATAAATTTGTCCGCAGCTTCTTTTGAGGCACTTTTCCGTACCGCCTTTTTTCTAAGTATGCGTTTGCAATGCAATTTCCTGTCCACGCCGCGTCTTAGCCAGCTTTAATGCATATAAATCAGGTAGTTGAGGCAGATATATACTGAAAAACCCGGAGGGATATGGGAAGAGGTAAGCAGTTGCTTTCTTGCGGCAGGGAAAGAAAAAGGCTTCGCAGAATATCTGCGAAGCCTTGATTCCAGTGGTGCCCGGGGACGGAATCGAACCGCCGACACGAGGATTTTCAATTATTTGCCCGATACGAATTGTCATCCAAAATCAGCATGTTAACCTGTGGTTCTTGCGACTGGCATAGTCACAACAAGCCGGCTATGAAGCCTCTCCTCCTAAATCAGTTCAGTGTTGCCGTAATCGTCGGTGTAAGTCCTGTCACTGGAGCAAGCAGTTGATTGGCAGGTTCAAGGTTGCTCAGAATAGTCGCCGGGAAATCGCTAGCCTGTAAGCTGACCCCTGTCGGCAGTAAACGGGTTACGGTAACAAACTCCCCGGTGCCGAATCCAGATCCTGCGGCACCAACTATAAGCTTGAGCGTTGCATTGGCAGTTGCAGATGCCGGGGTGTAGACCGGAGGTGCGAGACTTCCCCCTGAGGCAACGCCGGAAACAACTGCAACAGAAGAGTTTACAGCGCCGTTGCTATCTGTCGCCACGGTCACCTACTCAGGAAGGGTTATAACGATTCCAACTCCGTAAAGTGACACCCCTGAAGCAAGTGTCCCTTGAGTAGCGCATATGTGGCATCGCTTAGGAAGTGAGTAAGTTTTCAAATCGCTACAAAAAAACTGTTGACAGTGTCGGCCAAACAAGATAGTTTGACATTAAGCTGTTTGACATTGATACAATCGTTTTAAAGTTCACCGAGGTTAGCAATGAAGCTCGCAGAAAAATCTACATACCGCGCCCTGAACACCTACACCAAGTTGATGCGGGCCGCAGAATCTGTCACTAGCAGGGTACATCGTGTTTTAGCAACGCCAAAACTCACCATTAGCCAGTTCGGAGTGCTCGAAGCGCTCTATCATAAAGGACCATTGTGCCAACGCGACATCGGCTCAAAGATTCTCAAGAGTTCGGGAAACATCACGTTGGTGATCGACAACCTTGAGAAACAGAACCTGGTAAGTCGAGTCAGAGACGAAAATGATAGGCGCTATTTCACCATTAACCTTACAGAATCCGGGACAAATCTGATTGCCAAAGTATTCGCGGATGTTGAAGCAGCAATCGTTATGGAAATGGCTTCGCTCGAAGAAAACGAACAGGAATTACTTGGTCAATTGTGTAAAAAACTAGGCATGAAAGGAGGTTAGTACCGTAGAAGCTTTTTTTTAAGTAGATAGTTCAACATTAAACCATTATTCGATCTAAAGGAGAAACATCATGAAAAACATCATCGTATCAATCAGCACCATTATCGCCCTGGCCCTTCCGACATTCGCATTTGCCTCAACCTGGACCATTGACCCCGATCACTCGAATGTCGGTTTCAAGGTTAGGCACCTCATGGTATCGAACGTGAAGGGTAACTTTGAAAAGCACACCGGAGTTGTAGAGATAAATGACAAAGACATCACCAAATCGAAAATAGAAGTCAGCATTGACACCAATTCCATCAACACCAATGTCCAGAAGCGTGATGAGCATCTACGAAGCGCTGACTTCTTCGATGTAGCAAAATACCCGGCAATGACCTTCGTATCGAAGAAAGTTGCCAAGGCTGGCAAGGACAAACTGAAAGTCACTGGCGACTTGACACTTCACGGTATATCCAAACAAGTTGTTCTCGATGTTGAAGG
>Ga0134124_10001217_pt1 | contig 20576 bp, 14 predicted proteins | sample KB304_FD_96880 | JGI IMG/M metagenome (GOLD analysis project Ga0134124, IMG submission 96880) | Terrestrial soil microbial communities without Nitrogen fertilizer from Kellogg Biological Station, Michigan, USA - KB3-0-4 | ecosystem: Environmental > Terrestrial > Soil > Unclassified ... | reverse complement strand
TGTCGACTAATGAAGATTTGCCGGCCCCTGGTGCACCGGTGATACCGATTACCAGACCACCACGAGACGACTGATAGATGTGCTTCATCAGCCCAGCCGCGTCAGAAGATCCATCCTCGATTTTTGAGATAGCCCTGGCGACGGCCGCTGCTTCTCCAGCACTGACACGCTCGCTCAAACTATTTGCTGCCGACACCATCTCAATAGAATCAGAACTGCCGCAAAACTTCCCGAGCGATGATTATTCGTTGAATCTCTGAAGTGCCTTCGCCGATTGTGCAAAGCTTGGAGTCGCGCCAGTACTTCTCTGCGGGGTAGTCTTTGGTATAGCCGTAGCCGCCGTGTATCTGAATCGCTTCTTCGCAAACCTCCACGCTGATCTCAGAAGCAAAGAGTTTTGCCATTGACGACTCCTTCGTCGTCTTCTTCCCTTGATCCTTCAACGAGGCTGCGCGATACATCAGCAACCTGGCAGCATCAATCTGGGTCGCCATTGTTGCCAACTTAAACTGGATTGCCTGAAATTCTGAGATAGGCTTGCCAAACTGCTGACGCTCTTTCGCATAACGGACCGCTGATTCGAACGCGCCCTGTGCGATGCCAACAGCTAACGCCGCGATCGAAATTCTGCCGCCATCAAGGATCTCCATGGCATTAACAAAGCCATTGCCTTCCTCACCGAGCAAGTTCTCGTCGGGAACAAAACAATCTTCGAAAACAACGCTGGCTGTTTCCGAGGCACGCAGACCAAGCTTGTTTTCTTTCTTTGAAGGTGAGAAGCCCTGCCGGCCTTTCTCGAAAATAAAAGCCGATATGCCTTTGCTACGTTGCGCTCGATCAGTAACAGCCATTGCCACGCACGTATCAGCATGAATTGCATGAGTGATGAAGTTCTTAGAACCGTTAACAATCCAACCACCATCAGTTCGCACCGCAGTTGACTTAGTGCCGGACGCGTCCGAACCAGCACTTGGTTCAGTCAGTCCCCATGCCCCGAGGTGGGCTCCGGAAGCGAGCGGAGTCAAAAACTTCTTCTTCTGATCTTCAGAGCCGTACTTAAAGATGTGGTTGGAACAAAGAGAATTATGTGCAGCGACCGATATGCCGACCGAACCGTCCACGCGAGAAAGCTCTTCGATGATCGTGGCGTATTCCACGTAGCCCATTCCCGCGCCGCCGTACTCCTCCGGGAAAATGACACCTAGAAAACCAAGGTCAGCCATCTTCGGTTGCAGTTCGACGGGAAAATGCTGCGATTCATCCCACTCCATCACGTGGGGCGCTATTTCCGCTTCGGCGAACTCGCGCACACTCATCTTGATCTGCTGTTGTTCTTCGCTTAATTCAAATTCCATTGTTTAGTCTCAACTGCTTCTTAAAAAATCCATGAGAATCATACTTACAATTTTGAACAAAGAACAAAGCACTAACTATCTTTACTGCTGCGTGACTTTGCTGGCGGTCGAGGCTTCTTCCGGTCGTCTCGATTTCTCATTAATCTACTAACTTCAGTCGGCGCCAGATAACGCCAGTAACCTGGCTTAAGAGTCTCATCAGTCAAAAAGCCAATACGTACTCGACGAAGTTTAACCACTGAATGGCCAATCATCTCAAACATGCGGCGCACCTGCTGATTGCGTCCCTGGTGCAACAGGACTTCGTACCAGGCATTTGTATCAGTGTCCTGTAGAAATTTGATTTTCGCGGGGGCTGTTCGTGTGCCGTCGTCGAGAGTGACACCTCGTCGCAAACGAGCGATCGCGCCATCAGTCGGCACGCCTTTAACCTTAACTTCGTAGACCTTCTCCACGCGGTTTCTGGCCGCCGTCACAAAGTTGGTTAGATCTCCATCGTTGGTAAGAATCAGCAGTCCTTCGGTGTTGAAATCCAAACGACCAACGGGATGAAGCTTGCCAAGCGCAGGAGGAAGCAACTCAACCACCAGCGGACGTCCTTCCTGATCGGAAACGCTGGAGAGGTAACCTTTCGGTTTGTTTAGCAGGACGTACGTTTTCTCGCGAGCTTTTAACTTCGGGTTGATGAGCTTTCCGTTGACCTTGATGTGGTCTTTGTCTGGATCTGCTTTAGTGCCGAGCTCGGTTACAACCTTGCCGTTGAGTGTAACCTTCCCTGAGCTGATGAGGTCTTCCGCATGTCTGCGGGAGGCAATCCCCGCGGCGGCGATTAGTTTTTGAAGTCGCTGTTCCATTGTAGGTAGTGAATCGTAAATCGTTAATCGTAAATCGAGGGTGGAAATGTAAATCGACGATTAACTATTCACGATTTACGATCCACGACCTACGATCCGCCGCTGAGATCCTGGAAGTCTTCAACACTCGGCAATTCTGTAAGGTCTTTGAGTCCAAACTGAAGCAGGAAGTCTTTCGATGTGCCGTACATCATCGGTCGACCAACGGCTTCTTTTCTTCCTTTGGCTACAATCAGTTTCTTGTCGAGGAGAGTTTTGATTGCTGAAGGTGATTGCACCCCTCTAATTTCAAGAATCTCAGGGACGGTAACCGGCTGACGATAAGCGATCACTGCCAACGTCTCCAGCGAAGCAATTGTCAGTTTAGCGCTGGGTCGTGTTCGCAATAAGCGACGAACGTATTCGTGATGCTCCGGACGAGTTGCAAACTGCCAACCGCCCGCGACCTCACGCAATTGAAGACCGCCGTTGCGAGCATTGAATTCCTCAGCCAGCGCTTTGACAGACTCTTCTACCAGGGCCTTCTCTTCCTTCAACACGCCCGCAATTGTTTTGAGAGTTAGCGGTTCATCCGATACGAAGATCAAAGCCTCGATAATGCCGGAGCGCTCAGCTTGACTCTGCGGCGCTACGTTCGGATCCTCTTCCTCTTCGGACCCACTCTCCGCACCGGTCGCCGCTTCAACTTCAGCAACCATGGCTGCAAGTTCTCGGCTTGCCTCTTCATTCAGCGCGGCTTCGTCCGGGCTCTCCGCCGGTTCCTGATTTTCTATCTCTTCGTTCGTTGCCATTCTTTAGCCTGCCACACGCGCGACAATGTCTCCAAAAGTTTCGCGCTGAAATAATTTGATCTCGGTGGTTCGCACCAGTTCGAGTATCGATAAGAACGCGAGTACAAGTTCACGTCGGGATCGCGCCCGCTCAAAGAACACTCGCAGGTTTAACTCGCTCGCGGACATCACCATGTTACGCAACCGTTCAAGCATCTCTGTCATGGAAATCTCTTCACGTTCGATTTCCATCATTACTTCTTCTTTGTGTCGCGCCAGGATGTCCTGGAAAACTTTCAAAAGATCAAAAACTCCCACGGCGACTTCAGGATTGTTTTTGTCTGTCTCGATTTCTGCACGTCGAAAGACTGCCTGTTCAACGGTAGCTCGAGACCAAAGCATCTCCGCCGCGGCTTTGTACTTCTGATATTCGAGTAACTGATTCACGAGATCCGAGCGTGGATCTTCGAGTTCATCCGGCGCCGCAAGCGGATCTCGCGGCAGCAGCATCTTGGTCTTTAGTTCAATTAAGGTGGCCGCCATCACGAGGAAGTCGCCAGCCACTGCTATATCGAGTTCCTGCATCACGCGGAGATAACGCAAATACTCGTCGGTGATTCGAGCCACCGGTATGTCGTAAATGCTGACCTGCTCCTGCCGTATCAGATGAAGCAACAAATCGAGTGGGCCTTCAAACTCACCCAACAGGATCTTGAGGTCGTCTGTAACGTCGTCTTCAACAATCCTCGGCATTGCGCCCGCCACATTAAGCTGCGTCGCTGCTTGTTCAACTTTCTGCGGGAGAGTTTCTGGAGTCTCGTCGTCCATTTAGCTTCCTGCTCCGGTTAACCCAAGGTTGCTGAAGGCTTGTTTCAAAGTGATGGAAGCAATGGCCTCCGCCTTTTCACGACCGATGCGCAGAATGTCGCGAAGCCGATCATCGGTTATTTCCCTGACTCGCTGTTGAATCGGGAGCAGAAACTCAATTGTAGCTTCGGCCAATTGCCCTTTCAGGTAGGCATAACCTTGACCGGCAAAATGATCCTCAACTTCAGCCTGAGTCTTTCCGGTCATTAAGTGATAAATCTCGAGCAAATTGTTTATGGCGGGACGCGATTGATCGAATTTGATATCAGTACCCGAATCCGTTACTGCACGTTTGAACTTACGTTGGATCGTATCGGCGTCGTCCATCAAAAGTATGCAGCCGTTTGGATCGTCATCCGACTTCGACATCTTCTTTGTCGGATCGGACAGGGACATTATGCGAGCGCCAACCTTGGGAATGTACGGCTCAGGAATGCGAAAGGTGTCGCCATAATCGCGATTGAATCGTATAGCCAGGTCTCGGGTCAGTTCCAAATGTTGTTTTTGATCGTCACCAACCGGCACCAGATCAGTCTGATAAAGCAGAATGTCTGACGCCATCAAAACAGGGTAATCAAACAACCCGACAGTAACATTCTCTTCCTGGCGTCGAGACTTATCTTTGTACTGAGTCATCCTCTCGAGTTCTGACATTCGGGCAACGCAGTTGAGGGCCCAGGTTAACTCGGCATGTTGTGGAACGTCTGACTGAACGAAAATCGTAGAGACAGTCGGGTCGATGCCCACCGCCAGGTAGATGCGCGCCAGGTCGCGAGTTTTCTCTGCCAGGAGTTTGGGGTCCTGAGGCACCGTTATGGCGTGAAGATTCACGATGCAATAGAACGCTTCATACTCGTTTTGCAGGGCGACCCAATTGCGCAAGGCGCCAAGGTAGTTGCCGAGATGAACGTTCCCAGTAGGTTGGGCACCGCTGAAGATTCGCTTAGCCATACTTCAAGTTAAGAATTTAAGATCGAAGAAAGGAGTAAACAAAATTGAGAATGGGCCCAATGATGGCACCAGTCACTCCCATGTAAATCATCACCATCAGGATTATGTAACTATATCTCTCTAAGGTCTCGAGAATAGGTTGCGCACTCGCAGGAAGAAACGTTTCGAGAATCTTACTGCCGTCCAATGGTGGAAAAGGCAGAAGGTTAAAAACAGCCAGCGAGATATTCATTGTCAAAAGAAATTCGAGGAACAGCGCAACGGGCTCACGCAGGCCATCCGGGATTCTGTAGAACGTTCCGGTGACCAACAGCACCTTGATTATCGTAAAGGCAATGATTGCAATCAGCGAATTAGCCAGGATACCCGCAATCGAAACCATTACGTTCGCAAGGTCCTTCTGACGCCAGCGCAGCGGATTAACGGGAGTCGGTTTACCCCAACCTATAAGCGGAAAGCGTCCGCCTCCCATTGCGCCAACAATAAAGCCCACGATCGGAATCAGCAGGGTTCCAATCGGATCCGTATGAGCCATTGGGTTCAGCGTGACCCGGCCAAGGAGTCTCGCCGTATCGTCACCGAATTTGTCGGACATCCATGCGTGGGCTGCTTCATGCGCCGAAATTGCCAGCAAAAGCACCACCATGTAAATCACTAGTTGTGGAATTAATTGTTCTGGATTCACTCAGAGTCTCGCGATGACCAATAACTGCAGTCTCGAAACAGAGGGGTCAAGTTAGCATTCTGAAAAGTGCCTGTCAAAAGACGGTTCAGTGCGTCTGAAGCCTTTATTATCAGGGTAAAAGCGTTCCTCGAATCTGCATCGGTAAGCTAAAAACAGAGTCGATTGAAGTGACAGCCATTTCGCCATCCGCGCTAAAGGCAAGACCCACCAAATTCACTCCGGCCACTACTATTTTCGCTTCCTGACCGTCTGGAGAAATCCGGACTATTCCACGGCGCCCCCTGAATGACGCAGCTACATAAAGATTTCCGTCTGTATCAAAAGCGAGGCCTTGCGGACGGCCTAATCCTTTGAAGAAAACGTCGACGTCGCCATCCTTATTCACTCGCCAAACACAATCAAAACTAGTCACCGTTGGACCGGTCACATACAGTGAGTCGTCCGGACCAAACGCCAGATGATAAGCCGACACTGACGGCTCGACCTGTGCCCACGACTTCTCTTCTCCGATTCCATTGACCCGGAAGATTGACCCGGCGCGGTCGCCCACATGCATCACACCTTCGTCGTCAAAAGCAATGCCGGTTGCGACTCCCAGGTTGCGCGCAAACGATACGGCCTCCTTGAAAGGACTAACTTTGTAAACGACACCATCCAACCTACTCGTGACGAACATTTCCCCGTCGCGGCTAAAGGCAATCCCAGTCGGATTCACGATATCGCCGGAAAACTCAATGACGTCACCTTCGACGTCGATGCGAAATAACGTGACCGGGAGTTCTTCGCCGCGTGAACCGGAACGAGTGACAAACAGTGAACCGTCATCCGGATCAAATGCCGGGTTGGATACTGGATGAAGATCGCTGGCGAGTTTCTTGGCAACATTAAAGCTCACCGGGTCGCTAAGCGTGTCGCTCGACTGCAATCGCACCTGCACTTCACCACTACGACCCGCTTCGGGAACAATGGCCAATACCCGTCGTGAACCCAAAGCTACAATTGGCGCAATTGTGTCTCCAACAAGCACGGCGCAACTTGCCGGATCGCTGGTGTCGAAGTTCTCGCACTCAATAGTGATCTCGCCGCCAGCGATACCATAAAGAGGTTCGATTCGAGTGATTCTGGTCCTTACCTGTGACATCGCAACTTAGTCGTTAGTATTACCTTTCCGCAAAATGGTTCATCATAACAATTGCAGAACTAGTAGGGATAGCGTAGCGGCATAACTACCGCAAGCGTACTCATTCACCATGAACCGAATAATCCCTATGCTATAATCCGCCGCAGTTAGGTTAGTGCGGGACTAATTGTTATTGCGATCCTGGCCTTGAAAGCAGGAAGTTGCGCACGGTAAAGATCTCGATGCCAAAGCGACTCAGCGACTGGTCGTCGCCGAGCAAAACAGCCAGACCCTTCCAGCGTACGACGTACACCGCCCGTATCAGTCATCCTGTAATTGCTGACAATACTCTCAATCCCACTAAAAACACGGTAAGCCAAGGAGGTAACGAACTATTACTAGTGCGTTAGGTAATACACTGGGTCTCAAACCGAATCAACTTCGTCGTATAGAGAAGCTCTACACGCGCCGGATACCTCCCGATCAAATCGTGACACCCGAGTTTGCTCGCCAACTCGGAGAACTGTCCCACGAAATTCGTCGTCAAATTGGCGTCCTGATAGATCGCAAAGGTCACGTCCAGTATGTGATGGTTGGTGATAACCGCAGAATTGAATTACCGGATTTCAAACGTGTTCGCGTCGCATCGGGTCGATTTCGGGGACTTCGTTGTGTTCACACTCATCTGCGAGGGGAACAACTCACGCAGGACGACCTGACTGACCTCGCGTTACTGCGTTTAGACTTAATGGCGGCGATCGAAGTCGACACAACCACGGGATTACCTGGGGTCGTCTACGCAGCTCATCTTCTGCCGCTACACGCCGGCGAATTAGACAATGCAAGCACACCAGACCTTTACGGCTTCCTTGAGCCACGCGTTCCTTCCCAGCTCGATCTCGACTTTCTGGCGCTAATTGATTCACTGGAAGATGAAATGGCCAGGAACCGTCGATCCGTGAGACTCGCGGAGGTTCGGGACAGAACGATTCTCGTAGGCGTAGCGACTGGACCACTTAGCGACGCAGAAGAATCGATGGCCGAACTTGCCGAATTAGCTGCTTCTGCCGGGGTCGTTGTGCAAGACAAAATAATTCAGCGGAGATCTGCAATCGATCCCCGGACTGTTCTCGGTAAGGGCAAGCTTGACGAACTTATTATTCGTTCGCTTCAACTCGGCGCAGACCTGCTCGTATTCGATAGCGAACTGTCGCCCGCCCAGGTCAGGTCGTTATCCGAAACTACTGACCTGAAGATTATTGATCGTTCGCAGTTGATACTCGATATCTTCGCCCAGCGAGCCCAATCGAAAGAAGGAAAGATACAGGTTGAACTGGCCCAGTTGAAGTACTTGCTGCCTCGTTTGATTGCCGGACAAGACTCAGCGTTTTCGCGACTTGCCGGCGGAATTGGTGGACGCGGACCGGGTGAAACCAAACTCGAAACCGATCGCCGGCGTGTCAGAGATCGAATCAACCGACTTGAGAAAGAAATCGAAGAACAAAGACAACGACGGCAGGAACGCCGCAAAGCAAGATCCCGACAGGGTCTGCCCGTCATCTCGATTGTTGGTTACACAAATGCCGGCAAGTCTACGTTGTTGAATGCGCTGACCAAGAGCGAAGTTCACGCTGAACAACGCATGTTCGCTACGCTGGATCCGACGTCACGACGGCTCCGTCTGCCGCGTGAACAGGAAGTCATAATTAACGATACAGTGGGATTCATACGAGCGCTGCCTCCGGACTTACTTTCTGCGTTCAGGGCGACTCTGGAGGAGATTAGCGGAAGTAGCTTGTTGATTCATGCGGTCGATGTCTCGAATCCTCGCTGGCCGCAGCAGATTCAGTCGGTCAAGAGGATCCTTGAAGAGTTGAAGTTATCCGAGATTCCGGTAGTCCTTGCTTTGAACAAAGCGGACTTACTCGACAGTGGCGAGCTCGATGGAGCAGTTAGACAAGCTCACAACGAAGCTGCAGAGGTGGTTGTGATCTCGGCTATTCGTCAAACGAGCTTGACGCCGTTATTGGAAAAGGCAGGAGCAATTCTCGCTCGCAATCTTGCTGCTGAACTAATTGAAGATGAGCGATACAGACCAGCTGTATCGCGTATCGCATAATGGGTCTCCGACCACCACGTTTCAAAACTCCGCTTAGCCAGACTCGCGATAAGCTCGTGAGCTATGCGATTCGTCCCTTCATGATGTTCGAACCGCGAAACCGGTTCCTCATTCTCTTCGGTGTTCTCGCGCTACTTACCACACTGCTCCTATTGAGTGGCCACACTTCTGGCTTTACTGATAACTATAAGGAAGGGGAAGTACTCACCCGCGCAATCATCGCGCCTGCCGACATCACTACAGTTGACGTATCAGAGACCGAACAGCGACGTGCAGCAGCACGACGAGCAACTCGGCCTGTGTTCAACTTTGATTCGAGCCGGGCGGAATCGTCAGTACAGAGTTTTCGCGCCGACTGGGAGGAGTTAAAACGCCAATACACCCTTGCCCCTTCCAAGCCACCAGTTTGGAATGGCGAAGGTGGATCGGTTGTCGCGCAGGCGATCATCGCTCACAAGTCTAGTGAAGATGAACTCGAACGGCTGACATCAATCCTCCGCGAAATCGCCGCTGGATTTATCTACGACGACAACGACGCCGAACGATTGCAACAGGAGATAGTCTTGGTAGATGTACGTAAACCTGTTGCTCAAATGGTCATGCCCGCGCCACGCACCCAGATGATCGCAGTTTCTGCAGCGCGCCGAAACCTCGAGTTGAGAATCCTTAATCTCAAGGGCTGGGCACCAGATCAAAAGACGGCATTGGCCCTGGCAGTTGTCCCTCTGATTCGCCCAAATGTAGTACTCGACCAAACTGCCACGGCCGCCGCACGTGAAAGCGAGGCTAACCGAATCGCGCCAGTTGTGATCTCGCTAAAACGTAATCAGGTTCTCGCACGTGAGGGCGACACTCTAACTGCTAATATCCTGGCGCAGATCACGGCTATCCGAAGTACTGGACACACAGGCAGGCCTTTCCAAAATTTGATCGGCTTATTGCTAGTCGTTGTGGCGATCTACTGGGCAGCATGGAAATTCACTGAACATCGAAGCTCCAGCAGTTCGGTGAGGTTAACCAAACATAGAGCATTTGCCTTGGTAGGATCGGCAATTCTTGTAGAAACAGCATTGATGAAAGTCGGCTTTATCTTTGGCGATAGCATTGCCGCTAGAGGAATCAACGCTCCTTTTAACGATCCCACAATTTGGAACTTTGCTATTCCCTTTGCCGCTGCGGCGCTGCTTGTCGCAATGCTGGTCGATACTCAGCTCGCGTTCTTGACGGGGATTATTACCGCGTTGTTCGCAGGTGTGCTTGCCCCAAGTGGCATGCACGAAGCTTTGTTTGCAATGGTGTCGTGTTCGTCGGCGGTCTATGGCATTGGACGTTACCGCGAAAGACAGTCCGTTACCTTAGCGGGGCTTCTGGTAGGCGCCACAAACTGCATCATGGCCCTCGCAATCATTGCTTATGCTGAACAGCCGCTCACGATAAACACCCTGTTATTGGCGATTGGTTGTGGTCTGGCCGGAGGACTTCTGACCAGCGTATTTACCGCCGGAGGTTTGCCAATAAACGAGTCGGTGTTTGGAATCCTGACTGATGTGAAATTGCTTGAGCTGTCAAACGCCGATTTGCCGGTGCTCGGGCAATTAGCAATGCGTGCTCCAGGAACTAATCAGCATTCACACGCGGTAAGCCAACTGGCTGAAGATGCGTGTCGAGCGGTTGGTGCAAATCCGTTACTCGCTCGGATTGGCGCCCTTTACCATGACATTGGCAAAATTGGCGCGCCGCTACATTTTGTCGAGAACCAACATGGCCACAACCCACACGACGACTTAAGGCCGCAACAGAGCGCAAAGATAATCATCAGTCACGTAAACCATGGGGCTCGGCTAGCAAAAGAAATCGGCCTCCCGGAAATAATTGCCGACTTCATTCCACAACATCACGGCACCAGGACACTTCACTATTTTCTCCGCAAAGCACAAGCACACGCGAAACCGGGCGAGGTTATCGACGAAGCAGACTTCCGCTACCCTGGGCCAAAACCTCAATTCAAGGAAGCCGCGATAATGATGCTCGCGGATTCCTGTGAGGCCGCAGCACGTTCACTTGCCCGTCCGGATCCAGAAAACATTAGGGCGATTGTCTTGAAGATTGTTGACGCTATCATCAGCGATGGGCAGCTGGATGAATGCGCTATCACACTGGAAGAGTTGACCACCATCCGAGAGGCGATGATTAGCGCTCTCACAGCGATCTATCACGCTCGCATCGACTATCCCGGATTTAATCCACCACACCTCAGCGGCCCCCTACCACCATTGCCGTCGAGCGATCTCGATAGCGAAGAGCGTGGTGTAAGTTACTCAAGGCCTTCTGAGGTTCCCATCAGTCTCGGAGGTGAAGTAGAGGACGAGGCTGTATCCCACAAAGTAGGCAAACGCTAACTGTCAGAATTTATCTCGTAGTTTTGAGTAGGTGGTCTCGAGGTTTTCCGGAATGACGCGAGCCTCAGCGATCGTCGTCATAAAGTTTGTATCGCCACCCCAGCGCGGAAGAATGTGAAGATGAATATGGTCAACAATACCTGCGCCGGCAGCAGAGCCGAGATTCATTCCTACATTGAAACCCTGCGGTGAATACGTGTTTCGAATGGCAGTCTGAGATTTTTTTGTCAGATCCATCAACTCGTCTGTAATCGTTTTAGACGTTGAAGCAAGATCACCCAGATGTTCGTAAGGAACGACTAGCAAATGACCGGTGATGTAAGGATAGAGATTTAGAGCGACGAAGTTGTACACACCTCGATAGACCACCAGATTGGATTCGTCGTTGTTAAGGTCCGAACCCATTCGGCAAAAGACACAGATATCAGCCTGCGAGTCCACGCCGGAGGCTATGTATTTCGCACGCCACGGACTCCACAGTCTATCCAAGATATTGTTTCCTTCGAATGAATCGTCAGAGAGAACTAAAGAACGGGTGGCTGGCGACCGTCGCTCGAAAGACCAGAAGTGTTACCGGCTGAGGAAGGAGCACTGGCATTGTCATCGTTGATGAGTTCTTTCAACTCTTTTCCAGGTTTGAAATAGGGTACGCGCTTGGCGGGAATGCTTACGGGGTCGCCGGTCTTGGGGTTTCGTCCACGTCGAGCGCCCCTCTCGCGAACGCGGAAACTGCCGAACCCCCGAAGCTCAATTTTCTCACCTTGATTGAGCGTCTCGATGATGCTTTCAAAGACAATTTCGACTAAACGTTCAGCGTCCTTCTTAGTGAGTTCTGCCGCACGAGCTACGTCTTCGACGAGTTCTGCTTTTGTCATACATCACCTCGATTGCTCAAATGATGGTCTGGGCTAAACCGTACAATTCCCGGATAAGATATTTAATTAACTTCTAAATAGTGGCGAGATAAGCTAGACCGTACACTATCAGAAAATGATCTGGTCGGGCAAGACTCTCATTGAATGCATCTTACGGTTGCGAAGCATTCATTTGGGGCGTGATTGGACCTAACAAATTGGCCCTACATCAAACCTATGCGGAGTCAGATTTGATGCAGGGCCGTTTGGTTTCTCAACGTATCTATTCGTCGTTTGTGTCAGGCTTGCTGGGGGGGAAAAAATCGGCTAGTTCACCGAGTGACGCCATGCCACCGCCAGCTTCTGAAGAATAGATCTTTGTATCAATGATCGGCTCATCCTTGCCAACGGCCCGGGCGGAAAGACCGATCTTCTTGGTCTCCGTATCAATGCGCAGAATCTTGAAGTCCATCTCCTGACCAAGTTGGACCACATCTTCCGGCTTGTTGACCCGCTCCTCGGAGAGCTCAGAAATATGACAAAGGCCCTCGAGGTTGTCGTCGAGTTCAACAAACGCACCGAAATTTGCAAACCGTGCAACCTTACCATGTACCACATCGCCTGGCTTGTGTTCGTTAGTGAATTTCTCCCAGGCGTTGGGCTCCAGATCTTTGATGGACAGTGACAGCCGACGATTTTCGCTGTCGATGCTGGTAATCACTGCATCAATCTCCTGCCCTTTCTTTAGCACCTCACTTGGATGCTTAATTCTTCGGGACCAGGAAATGTCCGAAACGTGCACCAAGCCGTCAACACCGTCCTCAATTTCAATGAAGGCTCCGAAGTCGGTGAGATTGCGGACTCGACCATGAACGCGAGTACCTACTTGATAACGTTCGTGCAGCGTTTGCCACGGATTCTCCTGCACCTGCTTCATGCCGAGACTTATTCGTCGTGCTTTCGGATCGACACTGAGAACTTCGACCTCAACCGCATCACCTGGATTGACGACTTTGCTAGGATGCTTGACGCGTTTCGACCAACTCATTTCCGAAACGTGAACCAGACCCTCAACGCCGTTTTCAAGTTCCACAAAAGCGCCGTAGTCGGCAACGCTAGCGACACGCCCGTTAACGCGAGTACCTACAGGGAAACGTTCCTCGACACTCGACCATGGATCCGGCAGCAACTGTTTATAGCCAAGGGAAACGCGTTCGCGTTCGCGATCAAACTTTAGGACCTTGACCTGAATGTTGTCGCCAACATGAAACAGTTCATTTGGATTCTGCAAACGTCCCCAGGACATATCGGTGACGTGCAACAAGCCATCGACACCACCGAGGTCGACGAAGGCACCATAGTCAGTCAGATTCTTGATTTGTCCCTCGACAACAATGTCCTCTTCGATCTGCAGTAATGTCTGATCCTTCCGACCGGTGTTTTCCTGTTCGATTACGGCCTTACGCGACAACACAACGTTGGACCGCTTGCGGTTCAGTTTGATGACCTTGGCTTCGACAATCTGATTGCGAAGGCTGTCAAGATTTCGAACTGGGCGCACGTCAACCTGTGAGCCGGGCAAAAAAGCGGCGATGCCATCGATATCAACGCGCAGGCCACCTTTGATGCGATCCAAAACGCGACCTTTGACACTCGTTCCATCACGATAGGCGTTTTCAAGATCGTCCCAAGCCTTCATACGCACAGCATCAGCACGGGAGAGCACCGGCAGGCCGTCGGCGGTTTCCATGCTCTTTACGAGCACTTCAACTTCATCACCTGCCTTAACCGTGAGTTCACCATTCTCGGTAAACTCGGCTGGGTTGACGATTCCTTCAGACTTGTAGCCAAAGTCGATTACTACGCCACGTTCGCTAAGACCGACCACGGTCCCGCGAACAACTTCACCTTCTTGAAGGGTGGCTTGATCCTGCTCGAACTGATCAAGAAGTTGTCCAAAGTCGACATCGCCGCTGGCGCGTGAATCGTCAGCGTCGTCAATCTCTGGAGCTGGTGCCGCAGACACTGGTTGAATAACAACGTCGGAAGTTTGCGGCGCAGTCTCTGACTCGCCGGAGGTTGGTTTATTTTCGGCCTCGCTGTCGTTCAGCTTGGGTTGTTCACTAGACATGCAGACTCCTGTAGTTCCCGATAATTTGCAGCGCGTTCTAAGATCATATCGCGCTCCACTTAGGCTGGAACAATCATCATAGCTCGATGATTGCCAGACAGTGTTTCAGCGGCCTCTCTTTTTTATTTGACCTTGGCGTTGTCGGGGTTTGGAGCTGGCGAGGATGCGAGCCGTTTGGATTTGGAAATGTCGAGCTAATTTGTTTCGAATACCGCCCTGCTTTAGTCACCCGCTTGGTCCGACAAACACCCGCCGCCTTTTTTACCGGGTAGGGCGGCAATGTACACGCCAGAATGAGCGCATGTCAAGGCGGCGCAACGATTACGTAGAAACCACTGCACCAAAAACCAAAGCCGCGAGATTGCTCTCACGGCTTTGTTTAACCACCACTCAAACCATTTACTGACTGGAGGACAGGTTGTCAGAGGTTCTCGGCACAACGTAAACACCGGCTGAGTGTGAGCCAACAAACAACACATTCTGATCCTGCGAGTCGAATGCCAACGCCCATATTCGCTGACTCGGCAAACGTCGTTGCTTGGGATCAATGCGCGCCCAGGTGACGCCGCCATTTATGGTGCGATACACACCACCACCAATTTCACCTGTCTGATAAGCGTTGCCGGTAAAGATCTCATCGCCGTTTCGTGAATTCACGAGAATGCTCGTGAAATCACCAAAGGGAAGATTGCCTCCGCGTCGCGTAAAACTGATGCCGCCATCATGCGACATGTAGAACGACTGTTTGGTGCCAACATAAATATAATCCGGTCGTTGAGGGTCTTGGACAATAGTGTTCACTGGAAAATCTTGCGGGATGCCGGCCACTTGGTGCCAACTCTTCCCTCCATCATGCGTCACCAATATCCCAGACGCCGGAGTGCCGGCCCAAATAGTATTCGGCTCACGGAGATTTGTTGAGAGGCAAGTCGTGCGAGGATCTTGATTTGGCCCATAGGAAAGACGTTGCCACCCCTTGCCGACATCAAAGCTGCGAAACAGTCCAGTGTTTGTAGCAGCCAGGAATCCCGGCTTCTGTGTTTCACTGTCGACGGTATGGACCAACGCATTAACCGCATCGGCAAGGATTAGATCTGTTGTATCACCATCGTTGCCGCCTTGGTTTGACTTTGACACCCCTAACGCCGACAAAGTTATATCGTCAAACTTTCCCGTGACCGGTAGATGTCGATCACCCTGAAAACGTTTCAGAGCGGCGATAGTGATTGGTCCACCTTTGCCATCCGGAATACCCAGATGATAACCAGCGTTGTTGAGCGCCTCTTGCACTTGACTAACCGTTTCTTCCGAAACAGCTGGTTGGCGTTGCACTGTCACCGGCTTTCGAGTGGCCGCCTTTGTGCCCCTCTTAACGACTGGCTTCTTAGTTGGTTCAGGAGAATTCGGCGCCCAGACAGGCGACCATGAGACTCCTCGATCGGAAGAGCGGTACACACCAAGATTAGTGCCGAGATAAAGTAGATTGGCATCTCGAGTATCCTGCACAATTGCGTACGTGATTAGCCGAGAAGGCATGCTTCGCATCGATGGACGCCAACTCTCACCGTTATCATTGCTCACAAAAAAGAAACCGCCACCAGTCGCAGTATTAATGGTTGAAGCGTAAATGCGATTTGGAGTTTCACGATCGGCCAGAATCGCATTTGCAAATCTACCGCTGAAGCCGCCGTTCGTCGGCACAAACGACTTGCCACCATCGTTTGACACCATTACGCCGTAGTTGTTCGTACCGATGTAAACCATATCAGGACGCGACGGATGAACGGCGATCGAATTGATCTCGAGCTGACGCGATGTGGTAACCATCCAGGAGTCAGGATCCCCGCCTTTGTCCGACCGCCAGAATCCTTCTGTAGTTCCGGCGAATACAATTCCCGGAGCGGAAGGATGCTGCATGATGGCGCGTGTGCGTCGTGACTGCGATGGAATCCCCTGTACCTTCTTCCAACTCTCACCGGCAGTCTTGCTTTCATAGATTCCACTACAAGCAGAGGCAATGATGTGGTTAGGATCGCGCGGATCGATATCGATGGCAAAGATGTCGGAATCATCGATGATTCCAGTCTTTATCGATCTCCAGTTTTGGCCGCCATCTGTCGACTTAAATGGCAAATACCACGTCCCGGCGTAAATAATATTGGCGGTTCTGGGATCGATTGCTAAGGACTCGATATGGAAAAGGTTCTGAACGTTAGACGTAGGCAGTTGCTGCCACGTGTCCCCGGAATTGTCAGATCGGAAAATGCCATTGAACGTGCCTGCAATGAGAGTGCCTGGGTCTGATTCAGATTGTGCCAATGAATGAATCGCTTCATTCTTTAACTCCGGACTCTCGCGGAAAGTTGTTCCACCATCAGTCGACTTAAAGAAGCCCCCTGGTTCCTTGTGACGATGAGCACCAACATAGAGAACACGAGGATTTCTTGGATCGACAATGATGTGATCTACGAACAGGCGTGGTTTGCCGAAGTTGTAGAGAAGCTGCCACTGCTTGCCGGCATCAGCGGACGTATAAATCTGACCGTCCAGAGTGCCAAAGTAGAAACGATCCGGGTTTGTGGGATCTACAACGAGACCACGCACATCTCCTCCTGGGGGTCCGGTCGTCCGCCAGTCTGTTGAGTAGAGAGCAGGATCTGCGGGCAAACTACCAACCGCTTCCCGCGGAGCTGCTGCAATCGCGATAAGCCCGAATAAAGCCAATACTAGGGGGAGGTATTTCTTAATACTAATCATCGTGAATTTCATCCAGAAGGTTTTAACTCTATCAGGAGCGCCTGCGCTCACCACCTTTTCAGTTTATTACAATTTGCTTGCTTTGTGTTCAAAAGCTTACGCAATCGCGACTAGGATGCATAAGAATTAATCGCAAGTTGTACTTTCAAAGGTCTTGGCGTCCCGGGAGGGCGATAAAAAAAATAACGGGCGATGCTTCGAAAAGAAAGCATCGCCCGCTGTTGTTGAGGTTTGGCAAACGCCAAGCCTATTAGTTGTTATTCGTCGTCACCTCGACCACGACGTCGTTTTGGAGCTGCTTTCTTGCACTCCGGACAAGGCGACACGACACCTGGTTCGCTAGCAGCCGGTGCTGTTGCACCGCTCGGAACGATCCAGAGCTGAACCTTCAGTTCAGGTAAGCATCCACCATCAACGGTTGTTATGCGTCCGGCCTCTATACCGCGCGTGTTAACCAAGTAATCCTTGGCACGGTCGGCTCTCGCCTGGGCCTCACCAGCACAACTACCATAAGCGATGATTGTGCCTTGAGAACCTGGCTGGTTCTGAAGCTGGATAGCATAGTTATCGAGTCTGGCCTTCTCGTCGTTGAACTTGATATTGCCATACTCGTCAAACTTCGTTGGCAGAGCAGGTGGTGGTTTGACACTGGTCGTGCACGACGAGGTCGTCGAACATGAAGGATCAGCACCGCCCACGCTTACCGTCGCTGTCACACTTTGACCACCGAGGTTAGCGGTATCGACCGTAATCGTCGATGTTCCCTGACCGCTCGTGATAGTACCAGCCGAAACTGACCAGTTATACGTCGGTGACAGGCCGGAACCGCCACCAGTGACACTAGCCGTATAAGTAATCGGCTGACCAACATCAACCGAATCCGTACAGCTCACTGAAACAACTGGACACGGCGGAGGTGGCAACTTGCATCCAGTGCAGTCCGCAATTGTAACTGCTGCACTGCCGTTTGCTGTGTGTTGATTACCGTCGTTAACTTCAACCGTCGCGGTGTAGGTTCCGTTCGCAACACCTGAGAGATCCCAGCTGACCGAACGACCCTCACCTGTAACGCGACCACCCGTTACTGACCAAGTGTAAAGTAACGTGTCATTATCCGTGTCCGAAGCGTTAGCCGTTAAAGTAACTAAGCTATCGGTAGGCGTACACGAATCTGACCTCTGTTCAGGAGGACAGGGTCGCGTAATAGTCGCCAGCGAAGCGGCAACACCCGCCACGACAGGCGCCACATTTGGCGGTGGTGGAGGTATTCTTGCGTTTCTTCGTCCAATCCAAAACTGCCCAATGTAACCATCTGGATCGTCCGAGAAGACAAAGCCTCGCGGGAACCCATTCACGGTTACAGGAACGCTTGTTCCGGGGACAACCACGACGCCACGACCACGAACGTTAACGTTAGTGATTTGGTTTACACCGATATTGAAGTCTACCGGATTGAAGTGACCCTCATCTTGCTGATTCAAATGGCGACGATATGCGACGCCAAAGCCAAACCAACGTCGCGGATAAATCTTTATACCGCCCAGGACTTCAACCGGATTGTTATTGAATGCGTTTGGCGTGTGGCCACCCGTGTACATCGTCGAGCGAACCTCAGCCATTGGCTGGAAGTGCTCATTGATCGGAAAGTCGAAGCCGACGCCCGAAAGAAGTTCATCAGGCCGATCGAGCGCAACACCGTCTGCAGTCTTTGGATTGCTATTCAGGATGTACCCGAAATTAGCTGACAGATTAATATGCCTGCTCAGCCTGCCGTCAACGAAACCGATCAAACCAAAATCGCCGATGTCGGCACCAGGACTTGCGCCACGCTGAAGCTGGTTAAAGCCGGAGAAGTCGTCCGCCTTGTCTGGATTCCAGCGATAGAACGGGATGATTCCGACGCCCAGCGGATTGTGCGGACCGGTAAACCGAATCTTGGCGCCCACTACAAAGTCCGTAAAGCTGCTCTGACCATACAGCCGATTAACAAACGGAGCATCCGGCAAATAAGTCGGAGCAACCGTAAATGTTGTCGGTATGATGATCGGATTGGCCGGATTCGGGTTACCCGGCGGACGACAGTTACCAGTCAACGCCGTGCAAGGCAGTGCCTGAGTCGCCAAAACGATACCAGGCAAGATACTGCCAAACGGAGAACCGATTCCCGGATAATTATCAGCGCTTCCGAATGATCCGCTTCCCGGCTGGACCTGCACTGGACCAAGCAGCGCCTGGAAACCCGGGAAACCGAACTGCTGACCAATCTGGCCCGCGTCTAATCCAAAGGTACCAGCCGAACCGCCAACAAATGGATACTGAACAAACGGCTGATTACCAATCGGACGGAAAACCGCCGTATTGGCTAACGTACCGACGTTCGGACCACTTGGTGCCAAAACAACTGCCGGCCCACTTCGCAATGTAGTACCGAAATACAATTGCGAGTTAGGCAGGTAGAAGCTCGACAGGTTTTGCGGATTGTTTACCTTAATACCGCGGTAGGCGTTACTCTTGAAGAAAAGTTCAAGATGGTCGTTCACGCCAATATTAAAACTAATCGGCACATCGACGATATCGACATTTCCTGGATCACGATCATAATTACTATAAGCAATACTGAAAGTGAACTCGCCGCGTCGCAGCGTCGAACCATCATAAATAGTGAAGAGCCCAGTAGGACCACCCACAGGACCACCCGTGCCAACAGTCGGAGACTGATTGCGCGGATCGTTTGGGGATCTCAAAGTCTGTGCTGATACTGCGGCACACAGCACCAACGAAACGAGCGCAGCCATAAGCGCCCTATTTGCGAGTCTCATCGCATTCCTCCTGCGAAATGAGTAAAAGAATCTGTGTAATAGCGCCGCGCGTCCAAAGAATCGATAACAATCGAGCCTTGTATGCTTTGGCCCTAACTACAGTTTATCAAAAAGTTCGAACCGCTTGGACCATAAGAGATCAAGCGGGGCGCTCGGACTGCGATGAAACAGAATACTTCGGCCTTACTTTGAGTACCCTAATCCATCTAGTTGCTATTCCCGAGTTGTTCGAAGCTTGAGTCCACTTCTTCTAGCGAAGCGAGCTCCCGTGTCAATGATTTCGACACTTAAAACCGCGCGCAAATATTAGAAATGTTGTCGCTGGTCCGAGTGCTAAATCATGCCAGACCATACTCTACCTTAAAACGGAAATCAAGCCCTTTTCACGACTTAGCGGCCATATTGTTTATGTTTTTTCAGTCACGCATAGATGCCTCTCATGCGTGTATCATAGGCCACGCGGTCTATCGCCAGCATGTACGCAGCGGTCCTTGTATCGACCGAATGAGCGTCTGCGTAACGACAAAGATCGTTGAAGCTGGCCACCATTTTGTCCTGTAATCGTTCGTTCACGACATCTTCGCGCCAGAAGTAACCCATCCGATCCTGAACCCACTCAAAATAAGAAACAGTTACGCCTCCAGCGTTCGCCAGAATATCAGGCACCACGAAGATTCCTTTTTCGTGAAGTATTTCATCAGCTGCGGCGGTTGTAGGACCATTCGCACCTTCAGCAAGAACCTTGCACTTAAGCCGGTCGGCATTTTGCGACGTGATTTGATTCTCGGTCGCAGCCGGCACCAAAACATCGCACTCCAGCTCCAATAACTCCTGATTTGCAACAAAATCGACACCTTTGTACCCCTCAAACGATCGCGTTGCAGCCAGGTAATCA
>Ga0134124_10001214_pt1 | contig 20600 bp, 14 predicted proteins | sample KB304_FD_96880 | JGI IMG/M metagenome (GOLD analysis project Ga0134124, IMG submission 96880) | Terrestrial soil microbial communities without Nitrogen fertilizer from Kellogg Biological Station, Michigan, USA - KB3-0-4 | ecosystem: Environmental > Terrestrial > Soil > Unclassified ... | reverse complement strand
GCTTCCAACTTCGGCGTGATGAAGATAATTGTAGCCCTTGCGATCGCGGATGTAGGAAGTTAACTCCGGCGGAAGCTCTTCCGGTTTGTAGCGCGAGACCAGATCGACTACGTGGTTTGAAACAAGCGCCGGAAACCAGCGCACCTGATCGCGCGCTTTCGCGAGATCATCGGACACCCACACCGGCGCGGCGCTCATGACACGAATCTTCGCGAAGTCACGTCCGGCCTCTTCGGCGCCTTCGCGAACAAACCCGAGACACCATTTGATGAGCGCCGGGTCGGCGAATTGAAGGATCACGCCGTCGCCGATTCGCCCCGCGCATCGCAGCGCCTTCGGTCCGTAGCCGGCGATCCACGCGGGCGGCACGCCTTCGGTAGCCCACGGCATTTGAATCTCGCGTCCCTCGTATTCGATCTGCTTTCCCGAGCACAAGTCGCGAATGACGCTGACTGTTTCTTCCAGTCGCTCGAGCGTCGTGGGCTTCTTGCCCATCACTCGGCGCGAGCTGTCGCCGCGTCCGATGCCCAGGTCCATGCGCCCGCCCGAAATTCGATTGAGCGTCGCAAGCAGGCTTGCGGTCACGGTAGCATCCCTCACTGCGGGATTTGTGACGCACGTTCCCAACCGCATTCGCTCGGTGTTGGCCGCCAACAGAGTCATCAGCGGATAAGCTTCCTGCCACAGCACGTGCGAATCGAAGATCCAACTGTAGCCAAAGCCGGCCGCTTCCGCTTGCCGAGACAGCGCTATCATTCGCTGGTGCGGCATATCGGGTTTGAAGGTTATTCCGAATTCAAGCATAGAACCTCGTGGGAATTGAACCACAGATGAACACAGATAAACACAGATGGAAGAACGGCAACTGTTAAGCCGTCATTGCTTCATCGAATTTCCTTCTTCGCACTATCTGTGTTCATCCGTGTTCATCTGTGGTTGATTATTTACTCTTTCACTAAGTCATCATACGTCTCGGGGCGGCGGTCGCGGAAGAACTGCCAGACGTTTCGCACTTCGCGAATCTGGTCCAAATCAAGATCGGCAACCACGAGCTCATCCGAATCTCGCGACGCCTGGGCAATGATCTTTCCGCGCGGGTTGCAAAAGTAACTCTTGCCGTAGAACTCGCCGATGTCCCATGGCTTCTCGTGCCCGACCCGATTGATTGCGCCGACGAAGTAGCCGTTGGCAACCGCGTGCGCAGGCTGTTCGAGCTCCCAAAGGTATTCCGAAAGTCCCGCGACGGTCGCCGATGGATTGAAGACGATCTCCGCGCCATTAAGCCCCAAAGCCCGAGCGCCTTCGGGGAAATGCCGGTCATAACAAATGTAGACGCCGATCCGCGCGAAAGCCGTCTCAAAGGTCGGGTAGCCGAGATTACCGGGTTTGAAGTAGTACTTCTCCCAGAACCCCGGTTTCGTGTGCGGTATGTGGTTCTTGCGATACTTGCCCAGATACTTGCCGTCCGCGTCAATAACCGCCGCGGTGTTGTAGTAGACGCCGGTGATCTCTTCTTCGTAGATCGGAACGATGATCACCATGCCGTGTTTCTTAGCCACCTCCTGCATGAGCTTCACCGTCGGGCCGTCGGGAATCTTCTCGACCGCTTCGTACCAGCGAGGCTCCTGCTCGGCACAGAAGTACGGCGTGGTAAAGACCTCTTGCATGCAGACGATCTGAACGCCTTGGGCCGCAGCTTCTTCGATGAAGGAGAGATTCTTGACTATGTTTTCGTGTTTGATCTTCTCGATCGGCTCTTCAATCGAGCAGGCGTTTGAGGTTTGAATCAATCCGCACTTTACGATTCTTGACATAACTAGCTCCGTAGTCGGTAGTCAGTAGTCCGTAGTCAGTAGTCCGTAGTCAGTAGTCCGTAGTCAGTAGTTAGCATTCCACGTGCTACTGACTACTGACCACGGACTACGGACTACTGACTAAATCAGAATTTTACTTCCATATCGAGCCAGCTCGTTTGAGGCAAGCCGCCCTGCAACTCCGGATCGAATCGATACTGCAGTACCGCTTCAACCGCGCGGCGTTCGAGCCCGTATCCCGACCGCCGCGTAACGTAAGCCCGCACCGCCCGCCCATCGGCGCCGACCAACACTCGCAATTTGACCGGCGGGCTTACCTTTGTTCGCATCGCGCCTTCAGTTAGGGCCGGGCGCGTCAACTGACGAACGCCGATCGGACGGGTCGGGCTCTCATAACGGTTCTCGCTGACAACGCCCGTCGCCCGTCGCGGCCGGCCGCCGGAGGGTGTCGCAGCATGAGCTTCGTTTTTCAAACTCTCCAACGAATTCTGAACCGCCTGGCGATACGCTTCTCTCCACGCATCGTCGATCTTCAGAAGATCAAGCGTCACCAGCGAACCGCGCAAATGATCTTCAGCGTCGGGATCCCCGATTCGCCCCAGCGCCCATACGGCGTCGTATCGAACATCGAAGGATGAATCATCCAACGCCTCGATGATCTCGTCAACAGCCGCCTCGTCCTGCATCAGCCCAAGCGCGAAGGTCGCTGACGACCGGACTTCGGAGTTCGAGTCTCCCAGCGCGTAAGAAAGCGCGTCGAGAGCCTTGCGGTCGCCGATCATTCCCAGCGCAAATGCGGCGGACGACCGCACCTCAGAGTTTGAGTCCGCGAGCAGTGGAATCAGCAATCCCGTAGCGGCCGGATCTGAGATCTGCCCGAGCGCGAACGCCGCGGCTTCTCTTACGATTGGCTCCTTATCGGAGAGCGTCTCGACCAGCGCCCGCACTGCGCCTCTTGCGCGCGTCGATCCAAGTTTGTCGGCGGCCTCTTTCCTGACTTGCGAGTCCTTGCTCCTCAGACCAGAGAGCGACCCAGCGTCGGGCGTTGTTGACTGTGCAAGCGAGGAGGCTGCAAGCAAATGGACCAGGACAACTATCAGCAACTTCATAACGCAGATTATACCCCTATCTGCACACGCAGGTGTCATTAGCTGTGTTCATGTCGGTTAGGGTAAAGGTTGCGCCTACTGAGAGCATCTGGAGTGTGGCGGTCGCCTTTCTCGCTACTGTATCTATTCTGGCCAGCAATCGGCGATCCGGACGATTGTCCTGCAGAGTAATCAACCCGCCCCGCTGTGTTATCGAGCCAATACCACCTATCGTCAGACCACCACAGTTCGTGAACAGATAGTCTCCCGTGGTTGTGTTTATCTTTAGCAGATTTCCGTTGCTCTCATCCTGGATGCAGATGTCGAAACCGGGTCCGCCTTCGAGGCGCACGAGAGCAAAATCAAAGCCTGCACTCGCTAAGGCTCCGCCACCAATGACTATTTTTCCGTCAACCTGAATCGCAAGGCCACCAACTCCGTCATTACCTCCGTTAAAATCGATTTTGGTCTTGCCGCCAGTTCCAAATGAACCATCGAAGTTTCCGTTCGGATTGTATCTCGCAGCGAGAAAGTCGCTCGGGAATTGTCGCGTATTCCCCGCAGCCACTATGTGCCCGTCAGCTAATATCGCCATTCGGCGAATAAAGGTGTCGTTCGCCGGTAAGGAATCTGCGGCCACCATGCCCGCGGTGCCGAAGTTGGGGTCGAGTATGCCATTGAGATCATATCGAGTATAAGCGGTGTGTATTCCTATGCCGTCGCCGGCCGCGCCTGCTGCTTGAATACCACCATCCGATTGAAGAGCAAGAGTCAATATCCCGCTTGAAAATCCCTCGGTTACCGTTATGACCTTGCCCGCAGAACCAAAGGTTGGAACAAGGGCGCCACTGGACTCATAAAGAGCGAGCGCAAACGCACTTCTGACACCGTTGAAAGTGGAGCCTCCAACAACGATTCGGCCGCTCGGCTCAATCGCCAGTGCAAAAGAATGATCTGACGAGTTCGTTTCAAATCTGGTTGTGACAACCCCGCCACTACCAAACCCCGAGTCAAGGCTCCCGTCGGAATTGTACCGCAGCAGCAGAAAAGCCGAGCCAGAAGGGGTTTCTATTCCAATACTCGAAGATACCAGGATCTTCCCGTCTGATTGAATTGCCGCAGCCAGTCCTAAAATGGGAATATTGATGGCAGTAAGGACCTTACCTCCTGACCCGAATGTCACATCCAGGCTTCCATTCGAATTGTATCTGATCAGACCAAGACCGTGGTTAGCCGCGCCGACCGCGACAATCTTGCCGTCTGATTGAATAGCCAGCGCGCCGATCTCGTCAGGCGAGAAAGAAAAATTTGTAATAACTTTACCTCCATCTCCAAATGACTGGTCCAGACTGCCATTCGGGTTGTATCGGGCAAGGGCAAAAGCTACGTCATCGAATTCAGGGAAAAGTAATAAATCTCCGCCGGCAACTATCTTGCCATCCTGCTGCACAACAACAGAGTTTATCTCATCGAACCCCGATCCGAGATCAGTGGTTACCTTGCCGCCATTGCCAAACGTCGGGTCGAGATCACCGGCGGCAGCAAGGACTTGAGTGATAGTGTTCGACAGGGCCAGCGCTGCCAGCACGATCATTAACAAAGGGCGATGTTTCCCCGGAACGCGGCGACACGTGTCTTTTGATGCGATCATGTATGAGTCCTCGTTTCACATTGTCCTGGTAATCGGGCCGTGGCCCAAATCGTTCTCCCGCTAATTGGAAGTGTAGCCCAATCCGAGTTTGAGGTCTATCTTGCGGAACTCGGAAACACTTTCATCAACGCGATATAACTTAATCCTGAAACAAACAAACCTACGAACCACGCGTAATCGTAAAGCGGTCTGATTGCGGGAATCACCAGGCCTCCCCACGCCAGCGCGCAACCAAGCAGCGTCGCTACAACCGCTCGCCAGTTCCAGCCCCCGGCGTAGCTGTAAACGCCGCGCGTCTTGTAAAGATCGCCCAGCTTTAGTTCCTTGCGTCTTATCAACCAGTAATCCGCAATTAACACCCCGGCGATCGAGCCAAGCCCGCCTGAATAACCCCCAAGCCACTTGAAAACGTAACCCGACGGATCGGCAAGCAATCTCCAGGGCTGCATCGCGATCCCCAGAATCCCGGTAATCAACCCGCCCAATCGAAAGGTGATCACTCGCGGAAACGCGTTGGCAAAATCGTTGGCAGGCGAGACGACGTTCGCGGCGATGTTCACCGACAAGGTCGCCACGACGACAGTGAACATTGAAATAGCGACGACGACAGGCTGTGTGAATTGGCCTACCAACTGAACGGGGTCCCAGATCGTTTTGCCGAAGATGATCGCCGAAGCCGACGTGATGATGACTCCCATCGCCGCGAAGACCACCATCGTGGTGGGCAGAGCTACGGTCTGGCCTATGGTCTGATCGCGCTGGCTGCGGCTGAATCTGGTGAAGTCCGGCATGTTCAAAGAGAGTGTCGACCAGTAACCGATCATCCCGGTCAGCGACGGGATAAACACCGCCCAAAACGCGCTGAAGCTTCCAAACTTGTCCCCGCCCTGCATGATTGCGCCGAGGCCTTTGGCTTTCCATAACACCCAGCCCATCAGCACGGCTGCCATCACCAGCACAAACGGCGCGGCCCAGTTCTCGACCTTGCGCAGCAAATCCATGCCTCGATAGATGATGTAGATGTTCAGCGCCCAGAAGAGCAGGAACGAAACATACTCAGTGGGTGTGTGCCCCGCTACAAATGCTGGAGACTGAATCTTGTCGCCGAGCAGCGTTTGCCATCCCGGCCAGGCGACCAGCATAAGAGTGTGCACCGCTTCGCCGCCGATCCACGCCTGAATGCCAAACCATCCGCACGCGACCATCGCTCGCATGATTGCGGGCAAGTTCGAACCGGTCGTCCCATAGCTTGCGCGAGCAAAGACCGGAAACGGAATCCCGTATTTCGTACCCGGATGGGAGTTGAGCAGGATCGGCGCGAGCACGATGATGTTTCCCAGCAGGATGGTCATCAACGATTGCCACCAGTTCATGCCGAGATCTATCAGGCTCGAGGCAAGCATGTAAGTTGGGATACAGTGCGCCATGCTGATCCACAGCGCGGCGTAGTTGTAAGTGGTCCAGTTTCGCCGAGCGATTGGAACCGGCGCGAGATCTTCGTTCCACAGCCGGCTATGGGAAACGTCTTCAGTGAGCTCGACGAAATCCGGCTTATACAGGGTCTGACCCTCAGCAGCCATGCTTACCTCCGGTTAAATGGACTTGCGCATTCTAGCAGGATCATCGCCGCTATTCATTAATGTTGCGGTTGCACTGATCTCGGGGGCATGCCGGCTTCAGTCGGCAAGCCGATCACAATTGGGAGGCTAATGGACTCTATTTCGTTCGCATCAATTCATGACGACATTGCAACTCAATAAACATATCTAAGGAGCCTGTCTAAGCCGGTTCGCGGATCTGAATGATCTAATACAATCGCCTCGTAGAATCGCAGTGCGCGAGGAAGGTCACGCGGGTCAAATCCGAAAATGACCGATAGTAGTTCGGCTTTTTTCTTGCGTCCGCTTCGGATATCGCGATGGTAACCATCCCATTCGAATTTGACCCATTCCTTCATGAGATGTTCTCGGCTCGAGCCGACCGCGATCAGACAGCTAGCCGCGTCAAGCGCTTCGTCTATCTCACTGCCGAAGTCGGTCTGCCGCTTGGTTTCATCGCTGAAAAATATTCGCTTCGACGTATTGCTCGCCAGGTACTCGTACACGCCGCGGGCTAACCCGGCATCTTCAGACGCAAAACTAATGAAAACTTCGCAGGGTTTGCCGGGCAGAGCTTTGTCCCCAGTTTCCACCCTGGGTCGTTCGTTTTGAAGCACTCGTGCTACAAGACTACGGGTGACAGGACAGAGGTTGTATTCGTTCCCATTCTTCTCGGCTGTTTCAAAATCCCCCGGGTCGATTTCCAATTTGACGGCTTTGACGTGACTCCGATACTGCCCGGTGACGCTTTCCAGTTCGGTGCCCGCGCGCCGCCTCGCGTTATAGAAGATCCACTCGGGGACGAAACGGGTATCGCCAGATTCAAACGCCCGATTAAACCGCACAACCTCAAACAAGCCGATAGGCCGGTTTTGCAGGCAGCCGTGAATCACCTCACCATCGCAGAGGATGGCCCCTTCATCCAGAGCCAGCTTCGCCACTCGATCAATCTCGATCCCGAAGTCCTCCGCGTTGATGTTTAGAAAGCATCCGCGGCTCGCAACCGGTTCGTGCGATTCGAACTGCACTTTGAGAGAGTCCGGGCCTCCCAACCACCCCGCCAGCAAATGACTCTTCGTAAAAGTGGGAAAGTTGAGTTCTCGGAACCGCGGTTGCCACAGACGCCAGGCAGTCGCGAAGTCCGGATGGTCGACTGTTCGGTCTTCGTCCGGGTCAAGCAGGTAGTGCAACTTGAGCTTTGGATCGACGACGATCAACTCTTCTCGTAGCTCACGCTCAACGGTTTCCCACGGGTTAAGCAACTCCTGGCGCGAGTCGCATCCGCCGTTTGCGATGTTCCAGCCAACTGGATGCACCTCTCGATAGAAGAAAGAATAATACTGTTGAGCTCCTATTTTGATCACCGGAAGCGTGCCGCCGCTTCCATAACGAAAGGGAAACGCCGGATCGTCGAATTGATAGGCGCCGCCTTCACCAGAAATCAGAAACCGATCCAGTTCCTGCTTGTACACTTTGATCTTCGGTGAATTGATGATTTCTTTGTTGAGATAAGACTTCGCCTGCCTCAACCATATTGTTGGTGTTTGAGCGTCGAACCGGAGTTCGAGTTCCGCGCCTGTACCCCGCCTCGTCAAAGAAAAGCGGGTTAACAGGACTTGAAGATAGTTGTTCTCGGCCACTTCAAGCGGACGGATAAGCTCGCTATCGAATAGTCCCATCCCCTTACTCCTTTCAGCGCGGTCTTCCTAATAACGGCCGCTGAACGTGCTGCGTTTGAGGAACTGCCCGTCGCCCGGCTTGCCGGTGTATTCTCCGTCGTCGATGACGATCTTTCCTCGAGACAACACCGTCTTCGTCGCGCCTTTGATCTTCATTCCCTCATACGCGCTGTAGTCCACATTCATATGGTGGGTCTCGGCCGATATGGTCATCTCTTCATCAGGATCGAAGATTACAATATCGGCATCCGATCCAACCGCGATCGTTCCTTTTCGAGGGAACAACCCGAAGAGCTTCGCCGCCGATGTCGAAGTCAACTCGACGAAACGGTTCAGGCTGATCTTTCCGCCGGCGACTCCGCCGTTGTAGATCAAGCTCATTCGGTGCTCGACTCCCGGACCGCCGTTCGGAATCTTGGTGAAGTCATTGCGCCCAAGCTCCTTCTGTTCTTTGAAACAGAACGGACAGTGATCGGTCGAAATCACCTGCAGGTCGTTCCCTTGTAAGCCTTGCCACAACTTGTCCTGATTCCACTTTTCCCGCAAGGGCGGGGTCATCACCCACTTCGCGCCTTCAAATCCTTCGCGCTCGTAAAGCGAGTAGTCCAGGAACAGGTACTGCGGGCACGTCTCCGCATAGGTTGGGAGCCCGTTATCTCGAGCCTCGCGAACTTCTTCAAGCGCGTCGGCACAGCTAAGGTGAACGATGTACACCGGGGCCTCCGCCATTTCGGCGATTGCGATCGCGCGATGCACGCCTTCGGCTTCGGCTTTGGTCGGGCGCGTGAGTGCGTGATACTTCGGCGCGGTTTTTCCCTCGGCCAGCGCATGCTTGATGATTTCGTTGATGACGATTCCGTTCTCGGCGTGCATGCAGACCAATCCGCCCGCTTCACCGGCGTTCTTCATCGCGCGATAGATGGTCGCATCGTCCGCAAGGAAGACGCCCGGGTACGCCATGAAGAGCTTAAAACTCATGACGCCTTCGTTGATGAGCTGGCGCATTTCGGGGACTCGCTCGTCAGGCAGGTCGGTGGTGATTAAATGGAAGCCATAGTCGATCGCCGTCTTGCCTTCGGCTTTCTTGTGCCAGTTGTCGACCGCCTGGATCAGCGATTCGCCGTGATATTGCACCGCGAAGTCGATGATCGTAGTCGTCCCGCCATGCGCGGCGGCGATTGTTCCGGTTCGGAAGTCGTCCGAAGCGGATGTCCCGCCGAACGGCAGTTCCATGTGAGTGTGGGGGTCGATGCCGCCCGGAATCACGAGCTTGCCCGAAGCATCGATTGTGCGGTCGGCGTCCATATCGAGTTGGCGCCCGATGACCGCGACCTTGTCGTCCTCGATAAGGATGTCGGCCCTGTAATCATCGACTGCCGTGACGACTCTGCCATTCTTGATTAGAACTCTCATCTTCACCCCTTAGTGCTTCCTGGTGTCTTAGAGACTTGGTGGCAAGAGAGGATTCCGCCACAAAGACTCAAAGACACCTAGTAGCACGAAGATTCACACGACAAACCTTGGATAGGACTCAGGCAGGCAAGATTAAACAACCGGCGCGCCGTTACGTCAATGCAAGCGATGCGCGCCCACCAGCGGCGAGCGCATCGGCACGGTTAAGTCGCAAGACCACGACCCTATTAGCAGCCGCAGGTGTTGTTCGTCATATTGCAGTCGGCAATCATCACCGGCTTAGTGATGGAAGCAACTTTCACCGATGCGCTGCCTTCATCGCTGCGTTTTTAAGACAAAAAACGAGGGAACACGCGTGGGCGAGTTGACTCTGGGTGTCGCAACCGCCCTACAAGCGTTCCCTCTTTTAGTCGCTAAAGGAGAATTTAATAGAACTAACGAAGGTTATGCTAGGGTAGAAGGGTCTTCCGTGTCAAACAATATTTTGACGAGATATCCACAATATAAAGCCGATCTCGAATAACCTCCGCGTGCTTTGCGGTCCTTTGCGCCTTTGCGCTGAGTATTGTGTCTTGTTCCTTACAATACCCAATACTCAGCGCAAAGGCGCAAAGGACCGCAAAGCACGCGGAGGACTGACCACACGTTACAGTCAGCAACTCAATAACCCGAACACCAGGTGATCGGCACAGTCATCGGAGCTCGCCCGGTTGTAAATTAACGGAACGGTACAAAAGAGCGGGGCTCAGTGGGGCTCGGTCCTATCAAGGAAGCTCAGTATGTGTTGCGCGATGTCCTCGCCCTTCTCCTCCTGAAGGAAATGTCCCGCGCCTTCGATCACGATCTCGGGTTCGTCTTTCGCTGATGGAATGAGCTTTCGAAAGAAGCGGTCGCCGCCGCGAGTGACCGGATCGCCGTCGGAAAACATCACCAGCGCGGGTTTGGTCCAGTTCCTCAACGCTTCACGCGTTTCGCGCATATCAACGGCGCCCGCCTGATCGGGTTCGATCGGAACGAGCAGCGGGAACTTCTGCGCTCCCGCTTTGTATGTCGCGTCGGGGAAGGGCGCGTCATATGCCGCGACTATCTGATCCGTTATCGATTCGCGGTTTACCGCGCTCCGCCGGACGATGGTTCCGCAAGGCAGATCGGGAGTGTTGGTGGCATACTCCCGCCACTTCATGAAGCCTTCAGTCGGCGGCACGTCGCCGGTGGGCAATCCGGTATTCATAATCACAAGCCGCGAGAATCGATCCGGCATCTGCGTGGCGACTCTGAGCCCAAGTATTCCACCCCAATCCTGAACGACCACAGTGATGTCGCGCAGGTTCAGCGTCTGGATGAATCCCGCTATCGTCGCGCGATGCATCTCGAAAGTGTAGTCCGCCGGATCGCTGAACTTATCGGATTTGCCAAACCCGACAAAGTCCATCGCCACGACGCGATGCTTCTTCGACAGCGCCGGAATCATCTTGCGATAGAGATAGGACCAGGTCGGCTCGCCGTGAAGACAAAGGATGGTTTGGCCCTGGCCTTCGTCAACGTAGTGCACTCGCGCGCCGTTGATGTCGGCGTAACGCGGCTCGAACGGAAAGTCCGCCAGATCGGCAAAACGCTCGTCGGGCGTGCGAAGCAATGGCATTTAAGGTGGCTCCCTATCTATAATCCGCGCGCAGGCAAATCACGGGTCTACATAACTACATCAAAGGAGCTTGCTATGCAACGCCGTAGAATTCTAACGCTGTTGGCCGGCGCGATTCTGTTCGCACATTCACTTTCGGTATGCGCACAACAACCGCCGCGAGCCTTCGCGCCGCCCGATGACATCGACTATCGCAAAGCCAACGTAATGAGCGAGGGTGTGAGATTAACCGCAGAGCTGTACTCGCCAAAGTCGGCGGCGGGTAAGCCGCTCCCGACGATAATCATGAGCCACGGATGGGGAGGCACCGCCGCTTTGTTGCGCGATGTCGCGCTCGACTTCGCGCACGCCGGTTATCTGGTAATCGCCTTCGATTATCGCGGATGGGGCGCTAGCGACTCACGAGTCATTCTCACCGCGCCGGCGCCGGTTAAGAAAGACGGAAACAAATTCAACGCGGAAGTTATGGAAATTCGCGAGGTCGTGGATCCGTTGGAGCAGACGCAGGATATTTTCAATGTGATCAACTGGGCGATGGGCGAGCCGCAAGTTGACAAGAATCGAATCGGGCTTTGGGGCTCGAGCTACTCCGGCGGGCATGTTGTTTACGTCGCGGCTCGTGATCCTCGCGTGAAATGCACGGTGAGCCAGGTTGGCGCGATGGACTCGCGGCCCAAGGCTCAGTTGCAGTCGACCTTCGGCTCAGAAGCTGACCAGTTGAAGGTCACCTACGACGAGGCAACAAAGCGGGCGCGGGGCGAGATAGGCTATCCGGCTCCTCGCGCGCGAGTGATCGGCAATCTTCAAGGTGCGCCGATTCGCGACAAGCTGCTTCGCTACGCGCCGGTCGAGGACGTGCCGCTGATCAGGAACTGCGCGATGCTCTTCGTGGTCGCAGAAAAGGAAGAGCTATTCGACAACGCGCTTCACGGGAAGCTGGCTTACGATCGCGCGCCCGAACCGAAGAAGTACGTGGTGATACCGGGCATCACGCACTACGGCGTTTACACCACCGCTCGCGTGCAGGCTACAAAGATCGAAATCGAGTGGTACAACGAGCACCTGAAAAAGTGAGGGGGCTTCAAAGTACCGGCTTTGGCGGATGTTGTTTCAGTCGCCTCGATTCTGCGTGCGCGTCACAGTCCGCCGGCTACTTCAAGCACCTGGCCGGAAACGTAGTCCGACAGCGGTGAAGCAAAGAACAGAACCGCGCCGGCGCCTTCCTGCGGAGTGCCGGCCCGGCCCATCGGTATCATCGGCGTAGTTCGGCTTAAGCGATCTTCCGGGATGCCGATCGCTATTTCGGCTTCACCGCGATGAATCGTCTCGCCTTTCTCTTTCGCTTGCGTAAGCCGGGTTTCTATTCTTCCGAATGCGACCGCGTTCACTTGAATGTTGAACTGGCCCCACTCCTTGGCGAGGGTTTTTGTAAGCCCGATCACGCCTGCCTTGCCGGCGGAGTAGTTCGACTGGCCGGCGTTGCCGCGCGTGCCCGAGGTCGAGCTGATATTCACGATCTTTCGCGCGCGCGCCTGTCCGTGTTCCTGTTTTTCGCGCTTAGCCGTCTCGCGCAGGAACGTCGAGGCCGCGCGAATGATTCGAAACGGCGCGGTCAAGTGCACGCCCAGTATCGCTTCCCATTGCTCATCGGTCATCTTGTGAATCACCGCGTCCCAGGTGTAGCCGGCATTGTTCACAATGATGTCGATGCCGCCAAACTTCTCTATCGCCGCGTTGACTAGCCGGTCGGGGAAAGAGCGGTCGGTCACATCACCGGGAACGCTGAGGGCCTGGCCGCCCGCCGCGATAATGGCTCCCACAGCCTCTTCCGAGGGGGCGGGGTCAATATCGCTCACGACTACGCTTGCGCCTTGTGACGCAAAAAGCTCGGCCGCGGCGCGACCGATGCCGCGTCCCGCGCCGGTAATGATTGCGGTTTTTCCCTGAAGTAGTCCGTCCATGAATTCCTCCCGTTAGCATGTAAGAACAACCACAGATGAACACAGATGAACACAGATGTTTTCTTTTGATCGATCAGTGTTCATCTGTGTTCATCTGTGGTTGCCCTTACATGCGTTTGTTCATTTCTTAAATATCGACTTCGCGATCATCGCATGCACTCCCTTGTTTCCGTCCACAAGCTGAGTGATCTCCAAATCCGCGGCAACGCTCGAGAGCATATAGGCGTCGTCTCGCGTGAGGTGCTTTTCGCTGACCAGAAAATCGATCATCTCGCGCAGCGCCATCTTCGTAGCTTCGTTCAGGTCTTCGTGAATGCCCATCGTGATGAAGTGCGAAGGAGTTTCCGCGCGAGGCCATTTCAAATGCATGTCTTTGCGAACGATCAATTGAAACGAACCAACGAGCGAAGTTTCAAGCGCGGTGATGTCTACTTCTCCGTTTCCCTGGCCCGCGTGCCCGTCGCCGGCCAGGAACAACGCGCCGCGCGCGTGAATCGGGATGAACAGTGTGGCGCCGGCTACCAGCTCTTTGTTATCCAGGTTCCCGGCGTGAATCCACGGCGGACCGCTGCTTATCCTGCCCGACGTTTCAGGCGGCGCAACGCCGAGGCTTCCGAAAAACGGCTTCAATGGTATTTCAATTGCACTCGAGAATCGCGCGACCATTCGTTTCTCATCGAGCGGGATGATCTTGATCTTCGGATACGGAAAGTCTTCGGGCAGGAATCCGCGGCCGGGACCGAAGGCGTTGTAGGCATACGGTATCGCAAGCCTGATTGATTGAATGCGAACTTCCAGCACGTTGCCGGGCTCAGCGCCCTCGACGTACACCGGACCAGTGAGAATGTGCCCGCCGGGTCCCTTGTTTGTGACTTCTTTGGTGATGTCGCGCAGCGATTGCTCGACCTGATCGGGCGGGACGCCTGCCGCTTCGAGCCTCGATGGACTCGACGTGATCAGGGTTTGAATCTCGATGGTGTCGCCCGATTTGATTCGAAGCGCGGGCGGCGTGTTTGCATCGTAGTATCCCCACGCAACAGTCTTTGGAGTCGGTTTGAGTTGGTGCTGAGCGAGAACTTCGATAACCATCGCACAGCTCGTTAAGAGTAGCAGCGCTGCGATTCGCTTCATCATGAATTCTCCGTGTCGATCAATTCTCGGGGTGATTATTTCTCCGTGTCGATCAATTCTCGGGGCGATTATTTCTCCGTTTCGATCAATTCTCAGTTGGATTAATTCGCCGTTTCTCGCAAAGACGCCAAGGACGCAAAGCACGCAAAGAAGCGCGAGTCTATCACAGCGTTTGGGAGACCTAGAAGGTCGCGGCTGAAATTCTGTTTGCCGCTCCGAGACGGCTCGAATATCATTGCCCAGACTCAAAGAAGGGGGACGAATGAAGGGAATTGTTTTGGCGGGCGGACTGGGCACGAGGCTGGCGCCGCTTACTCGAGTGACCAACAAGCATCTGTTGCCGGTGTTCGACGAGCCGATGGTGCATTATCCGATTCGCACGCTGATCGGCGGCGGCATAAGCGAAATCCTTATCGTGACCGGCGGCAACAGCGCGGGTGATTTTCTCAAGCTGCTGCGAAACGGAAAAGAGTTTGGGTTGGAGCGCCTGCACTACGCCTACCAGGAGGGCGAGGGCGGAATCGCGGCCGCGCTCTCGCTGGCCGAGCGTTTCGCGGATGGCGAACCGATCTGCGTAGTATTGGGCGACAACATCCTTGAAAAGAGCATCGCGCCATTCGTGAAGAAGTTTCGCCATCAGGGCACCGGCGCGAAGATTTTGCTCAGCGAAGTAACCGACCCGCAGCGCTTCGGCGTCCCGGTTCTCGAGGACGGCCGTGTTGTCCGGATTGAAGAGAAACCCGCGGAACCAAAATCACAATATGCGGTGATTGGCGTTTACATGTATGACAACCGCGTGTTCGACATCATCAAGACCTTGAAGCCGAGCGGGCGAGGCGAGCTCGAGATCACCGATGTGAACAACGCCTACATAGAAGCCGGCGATCTGAGCTGGGATGTGATCGAAGGCTGGTGGACCGACGCCGGCACGTTCGACAGCCTGTTGAAGGCGTCGAATCTTGTCGCCGACTCCAGGACTCGGTGAGATTCGTGGGAACTGAACCACAGATGAACACAGATAAACACAGATGAAAGACCGGAAAATGTTTGGACAGTCGACAGTTGCTACTTTTATCGACTTCAATTTCTCCACACTATCCGTGTTCATCTGTGTTCATCTGTGGTTGATTGTCTTCTAAGGGCTGCCAACGTGAGACTGGCTACAGAATAGAGCGCGGTCGCCGCTAAGACTGGAAGGAAGCAGTGAATCGCCAGGATGTACCGATACTCGGTATGCACGGCGGAGTGCACGGTTAAGTAGTAGATAGGGACTGCGAGCAAAAGAAATAGCGCCCGTCTTCGGCGCGCAACCGCGAGCAAGACAATTCCGGCGGAGATAAGCAACCACATCCACTCGGTCTTATAGAGGTTCTTTTGAATGCCTCTGATCACCGACCGGGCGTAACGAGTCCACGCATATGGAGTAGCTCCGATTCGAAACAGGTCCGCTCTTCCCAATTGAACAAACGGGTGATCGAGACTCGCGCGGTCGGCGGCGGTTAACCGATTGTTTGCGATTGCTATTCTCACCTCAGTAGCATTGGCGGTCGCGAATTGTAGCTGACATCGGTCCAGCGAGTTCGCGTCACCGTCATCAACGTCGCTGTCATTTCTGCCCTTCCTGTTCTTCGCCGCTATTCGTGTCGTCGCAAGGACGATGCGCGGGTCCTCTGTTCGGACTTTCGCGACCAGCGCCCCCTCCGCCTGTTTAATCTGAATCGTCAGAATGTAGTCGGTCGCTTTGTCCAGGGAGATCGGCTCGGAGATGAATTGATCTCCCAACTCGGAGCCGTCCGCTGCGATCTCGAGTCGACGGGCAAGCAAGTCACGGGAGACCGACGCTTCGGCGGCTACAAACGAAGTGCTCGCGTCGGTCATCCATCGGGACCAGACCGGCCGAACATCGATTGGGACGCCGATATCGTGGCCGAAGCCGGGGCTCGCAGAAACCGCGGGTGCAGTTGGAGCGTTGGCGATCGGATTCCGGAATCTAAAATCGTTGTAGCGCAGCATGAACAACATGCGCCGCAGCATTACTCCGGTGAACCAACCGGGATTTGAACGAACCACCGTCGCCGCTCGGGCCAACCGGTCGCGATCACGCTCGATGCCATCCGGGAAATAGAGACTCGCGCCATAATCGGGCCGGCCGTGCCATTCCACTTCCTTGCTCAATACATCGGGGTCCACAACCGGCAGGTCGAACCGGCCTTGATAGTCATACTCGGCAATGCCCTCCATTAGATTCAAACCGGCGCCTACGGAGATAGGAATGAAATGGCCGTACACGATCAAGTTGCGGATCGTGAGCGGCATAATGACGAGCAGCGCTGATCCAGTCAGGGCAAGTGAGTAGCGAAGCCGCGTCCCTTTCTTGAAGGAAAGCAGGACCGCAAGTGACAGGAAAAGCATCAACAAGAGCGCGTTCGATCTTAGCCAGCAGGACAGACCCAAAGATAGGCCCGCTGCCACTACCGTCATGATATGAGGCCGCTTGGCTGCTCTCGCGATCAGATAGACGGCTATCAATATCGGCAGAACGGTCAGAGAGTCCGGTGAAAGAAAAATCGAGTAATAAGCCAGATGAGGAGAAAGAGCAACAATCAGTCCGGCCATGACTGCGATCGCAAACGGCAATAACTCAGCCGCTATCAGAACTACTATTACCGCCCCGGCTGCCGCGAGCACCACTTGCGTGATCCGGAGCGGCTTGTCCGGATCGCCAAATAGCATTGTCATTGCCGCCATCAGAACCGAGTAGGCGGGCGGATGAACTATTGGCCGCGCGTCGCCCGGATCGATTGGGTCGCGGGGGAACAGAACACGTTTCTGTTCGAGCATTCTTTTGGCTTCGTCGCGATAAGTAGCGGCCAGGGCTTGAATCGTTGAATCGCCGCGCGCTATTTCGGCTGAGGCGTCTTGCCAGTAGAGCAGTCTAACGATCAGGGCGAGGGAGAAAATGATTACGCAGCTCAGCGCCACCTTCCGCCGCGGAGATCCTCCCGGGTTGGTAGTGGAGTGATAGTGTGTTGCTCGCTCACATTCGCGTTTCTCCTCTGCGTCCTCGGCGTCCTCTGCGGTTGATTCCGCGCCACTGAGCAGGAGAAACCGCGGAGGACGCAGAGGACGCAGAGGACTGCTTGCTGGCAACACGCTAATACCCCACTACCCGCGGGTTACTTGCTGATTTGGTGCGTGGCTGTACGGCGAGCGAACCGGACACAGACAATCGATCAGATAGACGCACCGTCAAACGAGCGAACTTGCCGGCCTCATTTCCATTTTGACGGTTTGTGACAATCGGATTCGCCGACTCTTTCATCGGTTCAGGCTGCCGGGTTGCTACACAATAACCAGTTCGTAACTGGATACTGTGATTCTGTCTCCCGCCTTAACGGTCGCGACTTCTCCGGAAGCCACTTCGCGCTCGTCGTTGATTGAAATTGAATTCGCTCCCTTGCAGGCGAGCGTGTACTCGTCGCCCTTCTTGCTCAGTGTCGCGTGCTGCCGGCTTACCTCGAGGTCTCCCTCCAAACGCAGATCGACGGTGACGTGGCGAGAGCCTCGGCCGATCACGATATCGTCTTTGAAGAACGGCCGAATGTCGGGTGGAGCGGTTTCCGCGCCGGGGACCTTGCGGTGAACCTGCACGGAGAAGGTTGGAACCAGCGGCTCGACCGGCTGGCGGGGCCGGACAATTGTAGCTTCGTCGTCCTTCTCGACAACGGTGACGAACTCCTGCGCAGGCTGCGCGCGCTTGCGAGGCTTGACCATTGTCTTCTGCGCCTCGGTATCCCAGACGTGCTGCACGCGAAATTTGCCCGCGTCCAATCCGGGATCGACGCGCAGCTCAACGGTGAGAGTTCGTGTTTGAAAATCGTTTTCGCCGGCGAGCTCCTTTGCGCGTTCGGACAGAACGTAATGGAGACCACGTTCGAGACCTTCGCGTTTTTCGCCCTGCCACTCCGAGTCATCCGCCGGACTCATGAACACGACGTATTCGCGCGGAACGTAAGTCGGGCCGCCGGGCGGCGTGAACATCTCGCGTTGCATTGACGCTTCTATCTCGCGCGCGACGGTAACCAGAAAGTCGTCCCATTTGGACCGGGGCTTTGGCTCGCCCTGTTCGTCGAGATCCTCCTCGCCGTCGATCCACTTCCTCAGGTTCTCAATCCATGCTCGCATAAAGACCTCGGTTTCGGTTCAGAGTTCAGGGTTCAAGTTCAGAGTTCAAGTTCAGAGTTCAGCCTTTAGGCTGCCAAAGATTCGCAGGCTAAAGCCTGAACTCTGAACTCTGAACGCGAAACTCTGAACCCGGAACCATTCTTATTCCAGCTTCACGAAGCGGCCATCCACCCATCCGGTATCGGGCGCGCCGTCGGGGGCGCTGACTGGCCATTCCAGAACTTTCACCTTCATCCAACCCGCTTGCTCTCCAACTATACGTATCCTCGTTCCCTCCGGCAGCACCACGAGCGGCGCGCCTGAAAGATTCGGATTCCCTCGAAGATTGACGTTTTGCGCGCCCGTTATTCGCCCGTCCTTAGCTCTTTGATCCGCGAAATGATAGTACGTCGACGCCGCCAGTCCGATCAGCGCCGCGGCCAGGAAAATGATAAAGACTCGCCGCAGCCACTCCGAGCTTATGGCGGCTCTGATGTTATCAAGAAAGCCTCGCTCGCTTTGCAGCGTTTGAACTTTCAGGCTCTTGGTGCGCAGGTTCACCGCCTTTTCCTCGGGCGAGACCACTGCCTGCCGCTCGGGTCCCTGAGACTGGATCCTTGTCCCGTTTAACGCCGACTCAACGAAATTCGGTGAGCCGAATGTTCGAGTACCGGGCCGTTCCGCGGCTCCAGCATTTGGCTGTTGCGCCGCCAAATCACGGGGGTCACGGGGCCCGCGTGTCTGGTCTCCAGGAACTGGTTTGGTCTCGGCGTGCCCGGGCAACTCGACGACGATCCTCGCTTTTTGCGGGCGACTTACTTCTTGAGAAGGATTCGCAAGGGTCTGAAAATTGGGCCGCGCGGCGGTTTGCTCGATCGGGCTCGTGGTGCTCAAACGCGAGCGCACTATCGTGGCTTCGTCATCAACCTCCTCGCCTGTTTCTCCAACCGACCGCACTCGGGTGAAGCTTTCCCAGAACTCTTCAACGGTTTGATAACGATCGGCGACTCGAGTCGCGGTTGCCTTGGCGAGCACCGCAAGAAGCGGCTGAGCCCACGGTTGATCCGCAAGCTCGACCGGAAGCGAGCTGATCGGCTCCCGCGAAAACTGTCTAGGCGCCCGCCCGGTCATCGCGGTGTAGATGGTCTTGGCCAGCGAGTAAATATCAGCCGAGGGAGTGAGCTTCTCAATCAAATCGCCGTCGCGAATATCGGGATGATGTTCGGGCGGCGCGTAAACGTTCGTTCCCACGCGTGTGATCTCGCTTGCCTCGTCGTGCGTCATCTTGGCGACGCCGAAGTCGGCGATTTTCAATACACTGTGATCCGCGGACAAAAGAATATTGTTGGGTTTTATGTCTCGATGAATGACTCGCTTGCTGTGCGCAAAGGCAAGCGCTTCGGCGATTTGTTGAAAGCAAAACAGCGCGTCGTCCAATGACACGGGCCGCTTGCGGCACAGCGACCACAGGTCACCGCCGGGCATGTACTCGAGCACTATGTAATGAAACGGCACGCCTTCGAGATCGGCGGCGGTCCCGTGCCCAAGTCTGAGAATAATGTGCGGGTGCCGGACCCGGTCCAATGCGATTGCTTCGTTTTGAAAGTTCTCGACCAGCGTGCGCTCGAGCTCCGGGTCCGGTGTTCCCTGGAGCGATGTGTTTAGAGACTTTATTATGGCCGGCGTGCCCTCGTTCAGTTGATCGTATGCGAGAAATATCTCGGCATAGCTACCTCGACCCAGGCAGCGTTCCACCAGGTAACGATCGTCCACCAGGCTGTTTTCAAGTCTGAGTTCAGGCACCGTTAACTTCGAGGATTGAAGATCGAGAGATGGTCATTGGTCACTGGTCACTGGTCATTGGTCATTGGTCATTAGTCATTGGTCATCATGCTTGTGACCAGTGGCCAGTGACCAATGACTAATGACCAATGACCAATGACTAATGACCAATGACCAACAGTCGATCTTCTATCGTCGATCCTCCTTGCCGTTCATCGGTTCTGTTTCGTGTTCATTCTTGCGGCGCTCATCCGCGTAGCGAGTCAGCGCCATAGCCGCCTTCTGTTTCTCACCCAGCAACTCATATGCACCGGCCTGTTGAATGTAAGCGTCATACAACGAAGGCTGGCGCGCGATCGCTTCGTCGAAGCTCTTAGCCGCACCAGCATAGTCATGTTGTTCAGACAACGCGCGCCCGAGCCAGTACGATGCCGCGGCATTCGCGGGCTCGCGTTTCGAAACCGCTTCGAACTCGGTGGCAGCAGCCTTGTAGTCACCTCGATCAAACGCTTCACGTCCGAGATGTATTGAATCGACGCTTGTGCTCGGATTAGATGCGTCTTTCTTGATTTTGTCCTCCGCCAGCCAGCCTGCGTAAAAGGCTCCGGCTATCAATACCAAAATCAGCAGCGTGTACATCAAGACTCGCGAACCGCCCTGGCGGCGCGCGCTCTGTT
>Ga0134124_10001213_pt1 | contig 20623 bp, 21 predicted proteins | sample KB304_FD_96880 | JGI IMG/M metagenome (GOLD analysis project Ga0134124, IMG submission 96880) | Terrestrial soil microbial communities without Nitrogen fertilizer from Kellogg Biological Station, Michigan, USA - KB3-0-4 | ecosystem: Environmental > Terrestrial > Soil > Unclassified ... | reverse complement strand
TGAAGAGACTCCACCTGTGGATGTCAGGTCGCTGATGCCATGATCGAACAGACTATCTTCTACATACTGGCCGCCGTGGCCGTCATCGGCACCATCCTGGCCATTACCGAAAAGCATCCGGTACATGCCATTCTCTTCCTGGTCACCTCCCTGTTCAGCATGGCGGTGATATTCTACCTATTGGCGGCGCCGCTGGTAGCGGCCTTCGAGGTGATCCTGTATGCCGGCGCCATCATGGTGCTGTTCCTGTTCGTGATCATGATGCTGGATCTGGGACACCCGGAAAAGGGAATGTCGCCACAGTGGCGTGAGTGGCTGCCGGCGCTGCTGTTGTCAGGCGTCAGCATAGCTTCGCTGGTTACGGTGATCGCCTCGCGCCACGCAACTGTAGCTGCATATCCCGCGGCGTTGCCGATCCGCGAAGTTGCCCGCCGCCTCTTTCAGGAACATGGTCTGGCGGTGGAGCTCGTGTCGCTGCAGTTGCTGTTTGCCCTTGTGGGGGCGCTTTACCTCGGCAAACAGTCCAAGGGCAGGGATGCGCAATGATTGTCCCTCTTGAACATATTCTGATCCTGGCCGGGTTGCTGTTCTTCATCGGCATGGGGGGGCTTCTGGCCTGGCGCGCCAATCTGATCATGATGCTGGTGTGCATCGAGGTCATGCTGAATGCGGTCATGCTGGTTTTTGTTGCAGGCTCGGCCCGCTGGGGCAATCCGGACGGCCAGATGTTCTCCCTCTTCATCATGGCGCTGACCTCGGCGGAGGTATCCCTGGCGCTGGCGATGGTGGTCTATCTGCACCGGCGGCGCAAGACGGTCGATACCGATATGTTCAGCGAGATGAGGGGATAAATTTTTCAGGAGGGATAGATGCCCACTATTTCAATGTTCTACGGGATCGTCATCTACATGTTCTTCTATGACGACAAGAAACACAAGTTGCCTCATATTCATGCCACATACGGAGAACACGACGCAGTTTTTTCAATTGAAGAGGGAGAACTCCTGCAAGGTTCATTTCCTCCAAACAAGCAGAAGCTGGTTCAAGCATGGATAGAAATTCACAAGGAAGACCTTATGACTGACTGGCGACTTGCAGTTAGCGGACAGAACCCCTTGCCAATCAAACCGTTGGAGTGAGTGTATGAAGAAGGTGACAAGCGTTAAGCCCCTGGAGGGAAAAAAGGTTGCGGTTGTTTTTTCAGACGGTGTGGCCGGTATTTTTGATGTGGCTCCCTATATCAAAAGTGAGTTTTTCAAGCACCTTGAAGACGACGATTATTTCAAACAGGTTCGTTTGTTTTTCACCGGCATCGGCTGGCCCGAAGGCCAGGATCTCGGTCCGGACACCATAGAAGCGGACCTGCAACCGATCTAATCACGTCGATATGAAAGAACCAATGAAACTCTACCTTGCCCTCATACTCCTGCTCCCGCTCTCAGGGGGCCTGTTAAATGCTCTGCTGGGCCGCCTTCTCCCGCGCCGCATCGTGGAAACGGTTGCCTGCAGCGTGATCTGGGGCGCCTTCGCCTGCTCCGTCCTGGCCTTTGCGGGCTTCACAGCCCCGGCAAAAATCGAGTACGCCTCCTGGCTCGCCGCCTTCGACTTCCGGGCTCCGATCTCCCTCTACCTTGACCAGTTCTCCCTGTCGCTGACACTGATGATCACCTTCGTCTGCGGCCTGATCCACCTCTATTCGGTTGGCTACATGAAGGACGACCCGTCCCCGGCCCGCTACTTCGCCCTGCTGAACATATTCGTTTTCGCCATGCTGACCCTGGTTCTGGCTGAAAATCTGCCGCTCCTCTACCTGGGTTGGGAGGGTGTCGGCTTCTGTTCCTACGCCCTGATCGGCTTCTGGTACATGGAGGAGAAGAACGCCACCGCCGGGCGCAAGGCCTTTATTGTCACCCGCATCGGAGACACCGCTTTTGGCATCGCCATGGTCTGGATGTTCCGGCTGTTCGGCACCACCTCGATCACCGAGCTGAACGGCATGGGTTTCCTGATGCCTGCGGGGGTGATCACCGCCCTGGGGATTCTGCTGCTGATCGGCGCGGCGGGCAAATCGGCCCAGCTGCCGCTCTCGGTCTGGCTGCCGGATGCCATGGCCGGCCCGACACCGGTCTCCGCCCAGATCCACGCCGCCACGATGGTTACCGCCGGGGTCTACCTGCTGGCCCGCATGTTCCCGCTGATTGGTTCTTCTGCGGTCACTCTTGCCGCCATCGCGGTTATCGGCGGCGTCACCGCGTTCTACGCCGCCACCTGCGCCTGTGCCCAGCGTGATCTGAAGCGGATCCTGGCCTACTCGACCATCAGCCAGATCGGTTACATGGTGTTGGGCGTCGGGGCCGGAGCGCTGACCGCCTCCACCTTCCATCTGCTGACCCACGCCTTCTTCAAGGCGCTGCTGTTCCTCGGCGCCGGGTGCGTCATTACCGCGCTGCACCACCAGCAGGACATCTTCTCCATGGGAGGGCTGAAAAAACGCTTGCCCGCCGTCTACTGGCCGTTTCTGGCCGGTGCGCTCTGCCTGGCCGGTTTTCCGGGAAGCGGCGGTTTTTTCAGCAAGGATGCGATTCTGGGAGCGGTTTTTGAACACGGCGGCCCGCTGTATGGCGCCCTGTTTGCCCTGGGACTCGTAACGGCATTGCTGACCGCATTTTACACGTTTCGCATGCTGTTCGTGGTGTTTCACGGCGATCCTGCTCCCCCCTTGCCAAAGGAGGAGACCGGACATGCCGCTTCATTGCACCTTCCCGCTGTCATGACCCTCACCCTCATCCCGCTGGCGTTGTTGGGGCTATTCGGCGGAATCTTCAATCTGCCTGAATACCTCAGCGGGCATGGCAAGCTGGCCGTTTTCCTCGGTTCAATCTCCGGCTTTCCGGCCATGGGGCATGCCTCTTCGGCAACCGAGATCGCCCTGCAGGTCACGGCCGCAACGGTAAGCCTGCTCGGCCTGGGGCTGGCCTGGGCGCGCTACACGGGCAAAAGCCGGGCGGAATCGCTGCGACGGGAAGAGGCCGGGCTCCCCATCACCGGATTCCTGCTGAGCGGCTGGTATCTGGACCGGCTCTACGGCCTGCTCTTCGTCCGTCCGTTCGTCCGGGTGAGTCGTTTCTTGTGGAAAGGGGTCGATGAGGCGGCGATTGACGGCACCATCGACGGGATGGCGCGCTTCACGATGAGGCTGGGGGAACTTCCCGCCGGATGGAGCACCGGCCGGGTAGCGACGGCGCTGATCGCCCTGGCGGGCGGGACGGCAACGGTGCTGGGCTACATGGTGTGGCTGCTGCTGACTTGAATATCTACGGGCGAAAAACGAGGGTTTTTCGCCCGTAGATTTACGCAATTGCCAAGCTACGAATTAATGCACGCACTTCAGCTTCGCCTGTCCAGCCTCTTCCTTGCGCGTCGGCAGCATGCGGTTTTCTTCATCCACAAAGACCAGCTTCGGTTCGTATTTGATCGCCTCGGCATTTTCCATGTTGACGAAACTGGCGATGATCACCAGGTCCCTGGGCGCCACCAGACGCGCCGCGGCACCGTTCAGGCAGATCACCCCGGAACCTCGCTGTCCCTCGATGGCATAGGTTTCCAGTCGGCTACCGTTGGTAACATTCCAGACCGCGACCTTTTCGTAGGAAACGATGTCGGCGGCATCCATCAGGTCGCGATCGATGGTGACGCTCCCCTCGTAGTGCAGGTCTGCGCCGGTAACGGTGGCACGGTGGATTTTGCTCTTCAACATGATTCTCTGCATGGTTACAACTCCTCTCCAAGTACGGTATTGTCGATCAGTCTGGTTTGTCCTATTTTCACTGCCAGAGCCAGCAGGGAACTGCTGTCGGCAACGTCCAACTCTTGCAACGTCCCGCCATCACGAAACTCGACGTAGTCGATGGCGGCGGCGGATTCCCGTTCGATAACTGCCCGCGTTTCCCTCAGCAGGACCGCTACCGAACGCTCGCCGGCCGCAAACAACTCCCGGGCCCGCTTGATGGCGCGAACCAGGCAGAGAGCGGTCTGCCGCTCATCCGGCGACAGATAGGCGTTGCGCGAACTCATCGCCAAACCGTCCGGCTCGCGCACAATCGGCATTCCCACGATCTCTACCGGCATATTCAGGTCTCCGGTCATGCGCCGGATAACCGCCAGCTGCTGATAATCCTTGTTCCCGAAGAGCGCCACATCGGGGCGGACTATATTGAACAGCTTTGTGACAACCGTTGCCACGCCGTCGAAGTGTCCCGGACGACTGGCGCCGCAGAGCGGCAGGGCGATATCCCGCACGGTAACTCCGGTCTGGAACCCCTGCGGATACATCTCTTCGGCGGTCGGAATAAAGACGATATCTACGCCGCACGCCTCGGCAAGCCGGCAGTCACGATCCAGGTCGCGCGGATACCGGTCCAGATCCTCATTTTTCCCGAACTGGATCGGGTTGACAAAGATCGAGAGCACCAGCACATCTCCCCGTTTGCGCCCCTCCCGCAGCAGGGAGGCATGTCCCTCGTGCAGGTACCCCATGGTCGGAACCAGGGCGATGCGCCTCCCCGCCCGTTCGGGGGCGATGGCAAGCGCCTGCATATGTAGAATGCTGTTGATGATCTTCATCTGATCCTCTTAGGTGAAGGAATGTTCCGCCGTGGGAAACTCGCCGCTCCGGACCTCGGCGACATACTGCGAGACCGCGGCGGAGATGAGCGGAGCCAGATCGGCATACCGCTTGACGAATTTTGGCGAATATTTTTCGCAAAGCCCGAGGATATCGTGGATCACCAGCACCTGGCCATCGCAGGATGGACCGGCCCCGATGCCGATGGTCGGAATGGTCAGCTCGCTGCTGATCTCTGCGGCAAGCGCTGCCGGTATTCCCTCCAGCACGACGGCAAAGGCGCCGGCATGCTGTACTGCAAAGGCATCATCCCTGATCCGTTCGGCCTGCTCGTTCCGCCCCTGCACCCTGTAACCACCCATGCGGTGAAAAGACTGCGGCGTCAGGCCGATATGGGCCATGACCGGGATATCGATCGCCGATACCGCCCGGATAACGTGGGCCATGCTGCTCCCCCCCTCGACCTTGACCGCCTCGGCGCCCCCCTCCTTGATCATTCGGCCGCAATTACGGCAGGCATCCTCGATGCCGGTCTGATACGACATGAAAGGCATGTCGGCAACCACCAGCGCCTTCGGTTCGGCGCGCTTTACCGCCCGAACATGATACAGCATTTCATCCATGGTAACCGGCAGGGTCGTATCATGACCCGCAACCACAACACCGACCGAATCACCAACCAGAATGACATCCACCCCCCCGCCGTCGACAAGCCGGGCAAAGGGGAAATCATACGCCGTCAGGACCGTGATGCGCTCCCCGTTCTGCTTCATCTTCAGGATGTCGGGTATCGTAGTTTTCTTTCTCATGCAGCTCCCCAGCCCTGATAAACAGGATGAATTCCAGTGTACCAAAAACAAAAAACGCGCCGGAGGGCGCGTCGTGAACGGACAGATCGATATAGCTGCGATATCTCTCTGCGTGCGGGTGAATCCCCTCTCGTCCCGGTTCGCTTCCGAATCCGTGCGTATGTACCGTTGCTGCTGCCGTTATTGGATCAACTCCCGGATGGGTAGCCGTCCTAGCAGGATGTTAAAATATCAGAGCCGAATATATAAATCCAGATATATTTTTCCAGATCCGTCTGCTCCCCGGCTCAATGAGAGCCGGTCAGGGTTTTCATCTGCTCCAGTTCCTGTACAACCTCGGCACTTTGCGCCCTGCGCATCTCCATATTATCAAACATTTCGGTAACCATGCCGCTGACCAGCTCCACATTGCTGCGAATTATCTTGCCGTCATCGACCTGGCGCGATGTGGAGTCAACCATCTCATGAGTCATATCCTTGATTGTCTCGATGGACCTGGCGATGCTCTTGGTCGCTTTGGACTGGTCGGTCGATGCCGCGAATATCTGGGCTGTCATGGAGCTGACTTCTTCCATGGAGCGCGCCACCAGCTGGACGCTGGTTACCTGTTCCTGGGTCGCCAGCTTGATCTGCTTGGTCATTTCGAGCGAGCAGGTGGAGCTGTCGAAGATCGCCTTGAGCGATTCTCCCGTGTTATGTCCCAATTCGACCCCTCGCTGCACCAGGTCCCTGCTTGCCCTGATATTATTGGCGGCGGTTTTCGACTCACTCATGATCTCTTCGATGATGAAGGTGATTTCGCCGGTTGAATGTCCGGTCTGAAGCGACAGGTTGCGCATTTCATCGGCCACTACGCCGAAACTCTTGCCGTATTCACCGGCCTGGGCCGCAATGATCGAAGCGTTCAGCGCCAGCAGGTTGGTGCGCTTCGTGATGTCGTTGATAACGCTGACGATGTTTTCAATGCGGGTGCTGTTCTCCGACAGGCGCTGAATGGCGTCGAATGAAAGACCGACCGAATGTTTGATTTCATCCAGGGCATTGATCGTTTCCGTGACCACGGCCCGGCTCTCTTCGGCACGCTCTTTTACCTGATGCGAAACTTCATGTGAAATAGCCGCGTTCTGTTCGACGTTGCCGATGGTGCTGTGGATCTGCTCCATGGCCGACGCCGACTGGTGGACAACACCGGCCAGATGGTCGAGGTTCCGGGTAACCTGTTCGATGGCGACCGATATCTCATTGACGGCGGAACTGGTCTCGTCAATCGAGGCCATCACGCCTTCGGATGCAGCCGCGATAATGGCGGTACCGTCGGCAACCGAATCGACGCCGTCACGCAGACTGACAACATTTTTGGAATACTGGTCGCGGCTCCCGAGAAGAAATTTGAAGGAACTCTCCATTTCCGAAGTAAGGGTGTCGATCGACTTCAACAGATTGATCCTGGTTACGGCGGATGCCACCTGATCCGCGAAAAGGATGATGGTATCGACATCGGAGTCGTTAAGAGCCCGGTGGCTGCTTTTGTTATCGATCCCGAAGAGCCCGATCGTGTCGTTCTTTACGACTATCGGGCAGAGGATGAAACTTCGCGAACGGAGGGGCGACAGGGTATTATGGGGGGGCTTCAAATGGTAATTCTCGGGATAGCGGGAAATATCATCAACCAGAAACACCTTGCGCTCATTAAAGCACATCGAGATGATGCCGATGCTCTCGTCTATCGGCATGGAGACTTCTGACGGATCAAAGCCGTCCGTCCCGACAGCGGCAAAGAAGCGGAGGCGCTTGCCCTCTTCAGCCATTAAAATGTTGACCCGCTCATACCCCATGACATCATGCAGCCCCTCGGCACACAGGGTCAATACTTCGCCAAGATTGAGCGATTTCTGGATCTTGCTGCTGATCTGGTGAAAGTTCTTGATATTGCTGTCCAGCACCTTGTAGCGATTTTCAAAGATCTCTTTCTGTTCGCCGACTTCCTGATGAAGAATATTAAGCTCCGCAGCCCGCTCATGCAGCTCGTCGCCGTTCTTGCCGATCATGTAGCCGAGCACCGCAAGGACCATGGCGGTGCCGCCCCCCATGTAGCTGTACATGGCAAAATGTTCGCCGGTCATCACGATATCACTTATGATCTGCTCAAAGAAGTCCCGCCCGGCATCATAATAAAAAAGCAGCCTGATCGCGATCCAGCCGACAGGGGCGGAAACGCCAAGCAGAAATCCGTAGATAGAAAACAGAGTTGAATGCCTTTTCATAGTGCCTTCCTCAAGCCTGAGCACGAACATGCTGGATCGTTTGGTTTTTCATCCGGAGTTGCCGGATTGACTCTATTTCTCAGCGGAAAATTTTTCATCGATGGAATGGCCGATCTCTTCCATGACTTTCTCTGCATCATCAATATTATAGGCAATAATATTTTTCAGATGCATGTACGAATCAAGATCCATCTTCTCGAAGGTAAACCCGATGCCATCCTCGCATACGCGGGTAACGACCCCATTGAAATTAATCGCAACCTCGGGAAGAGTTCCAGCCAGGACCATTGAGATATCGGCCTGTTCTCCCTCTTCAAGCTGTTCGCTGGTCACAAGGAACATGCCGGTCATGCTGAGATTTTCCACGGCACCCTGAAACTGCCGAGCGCCAACCCTGACGGTCGCCTCGACTTTGAATCGTACACGTGAAAATTTGCGGGTAGTCATTTGAACCTCCTGCGGCAGCACGCTGCCGTTCACAACCAATCAGGCTTTACCGGCCGAACCGAGAACCGTCTCGTTCTTGTGTTTTACCAGCTTGACCAGTTCCTTGCGCGCCTCGCCGAGATATTTGCGCGGATCGAATTCCTTGGGGTCCTTGGCAAAGTACTCGCGAATCTTGGCGGTTACCGCCAGCCTGCCGTCGGAATCGATATTGATCTTGCAGACGGCGCTCGCCGCCGCCCGGCGCAACTGATCTTCGGGAATGCCGACCGCCCCTTCGAGCTTGCCGCCATACTTGTTGATCAATTCGACGTACTCCTGAACCACCGACGAGGCGCCATGAAGAACGATCGGAAAACCGGGAATACGCTTTTCGCACTCTTCCAGAATATCGAAGCGGAGCGGCGGCACCGGCTGCCCGGCCTTGAATTTGTAGGCGCCGTGGCTGGTCCCGATGGAGATCGCCAGTGAATCGACGCCGGTCTTCTTCACGAATTCTTCAACCTCTTCCGGCTTCGTGTATGTGGAGTGTTCCGCGGAAACCTCGTCCTCGATACCGGCCAGAACGCCCAGCTCGGCTTCAACCGTCACATCGAACTGATGGGCGTACTCGGCAACTTTTTTCGCGAGCGCCACATTCTCTTCGAACGGGAGGTGCGACCCGTCGATCATGACCGATGAAAAACCGCTATCGACGCAGGACTTGCACAGTTCGAAGGTATCGCCATGATCGAGATGCAGGCAGATCGGAATGTTGGAGCCGGCTTCCCGCGCCATCTGCACCGCCCCCATCGCCATGCAGCGGAGCATGGTTTCGTTGGCGTAGCTGCGGGCTCCCTTGGAAACCTGGATGATAACGGGTGAATTGGTTTCGACACAGGCGGTCACGATCGCCTGGAGCTGTTCGAGGTTGTTGAAATTGTATGCCGGAATGGCATATTTACCGGCCATCGCCTTGCTGAACATTTCTTTCGTGTTGGACAGCCCCAAATCGCGGTAATGAACTTTCTGCTTTTCCATTTCGTCCCCCTCCGGCGCTATTATATATGTGGGAATCCACACATGCATCCAAGTCTGCTCGATTGATACAAATACCATGCAACTACCGTATAATCAAGGTGTAAACTCGAAGGAGTTCCGCTGCCTGAAACCGCCGGGAAGTTGGATAAACGCCGATAATGAACAATGCCGTAAACAAATCTGTTCCGCTTTATGCTTCCGGAAGGGGGATGTTTGCGAAGATTAGATCGAGTGGTCCTTCAAAGCACGAATGAGCTCGACCTGGCGGCGAAAGATAAATTTGGAGAGGGGTTGATCAGGGCCATTGCCCTGTTTAATGGAAAATATGCATAAGAATCCGTCATCAAGCTCTTTTGTTGCCACAAGTCGTGCAACAACGTGTGTCGTCACGCAGGAGTTCTGGATGTTATTGGGCAACTTGAGCTGAAGCCTGGTTATGAATCCTTTGTCGAATCCAGGGAGCTGGAGCACTTTAATAGCTGCAGCTTCTATAGAAATGTCCATCAAACTGCCGCTCACCTTTACCCCCTCAACATCGAAAGACGCTTCTGTCGGTGAGTCCAAAACGAGCCTGATGGCATTGCGTCGATCGGCTAAAATCTCGGCAAAGAAGAAATTTCCAAGGGTTGCATTACGTTCAAATACATCGATATGATGGATATCAGCGCAGATATCATGCTGAAATGCGCCGCAGCGGATAAAAGTGTGGCGATCTTTCTCAAATGCCACAGCTTGTTGGGGGTGAACATCAAGACGCATGAAGGTACGGTATACGGATACAATCCTGGCAGGTAAACTGAGGGGCACGCCCTGGTAATAATTCAGAAGCATTATTTCCGTCTTGCCCAGTTTAAAGAGTCCTTTGAACGTTTCAAGGATCTTTGACTGATCTTCGTCGAAGCTTTTCTCGATCTTAGTACGATATAGGTGTTTAAATTCCATGAAGCTCACGTATCCTGATTGATAAGCTTATATTTATTCAAAGCAGCTAAGTATATCAGCTTGCACAAAAAAGCGGGACAGATTTATTTTATGCATTAATTAAATCTTGTCCCGCTTTATTGTCCTTGATGAAAAGAAAATGGAGACGTACAATTACACGATCACCAGAAAGGTTGGCCTTTGGCCAGAATTGCTGCCGTTCGCGTGGGTCAATCTGCTGACATACAACGAAGAAGATGCGTTTAAGGCAACATCGAACCAGTTTGCCATCGATGCACGACAATACCTCACTGGTCCCGGACTGTAAACTGCAGCGATCAAAGGAGCAACAAGTCGTTAATCCTTCGCGGCAATCAGGCAGATATTGCCATACTTGAAGGAGAGGAGGTTTCCATGTTCTCCATAGAGTGGGACAAAAGTTTATCGGTGGGTGTAAAACAGTTTGACGAACATCACAAGCACCTGTTTGATCTCCTTAATAAAATCCATGCCTCAGTTATTGGCAACAGCCGGCAGGATGATCTGGAAGCTGTAATTAATGAGCTGATTGCTTATACAAGCTACCATTTCAGGGCGGAAGAAAATTTATTGGGTGTACGCAAACATGCTGATTTATCGTTACAAGAAAAAGAACACGAATACTTCACCATGAAAGTGCTTGAATTCAAGCGAGATACGATTAACGGAAAGATGATAAATTCAACTGAATTACTATGGTTTTTGGGTAATTGGTTATTACACCACATCATGGATGTTGACAAAAGATATTCCACCCACCTTTAACTTGAATTTTGAGCTTGTCCCGAAAATCGGATCTGTCCGGAACAATCCTTCTTCTTTACTCCCCCGGACTCGTGGGAACCAGCAGTTCGTCCGGCCGCTTCGGGTTCCTGTATCCCCCTGCCGCAGGGTCGTAGTTGTTCAGGGGCATGGTAAAAATCTCCCCCGTTGTCGGGTCCTTCACCCTTTCCTGCCCCATGATCCCCTCACGGTTTTTTTTGCTTGTGCGGTCCCTCGATTCGTCGCGCAAACGACCGGATTCGAGAATGCCGCTGTTGTCAAGGGGACGGTTCCTGACCGGTATCAGCGTGTCGTTTCCCGCGATCTGGCGCGGGTTGATGATGGCAATGCGGTTTGACATGGCAGGGAGGTACACCCTGGAACGGGACCATGAATCGGCGCTTGCCTGGTAGCCGTTCATGGAGGCGTCGTACATGCCGTAATAGTTGTTGATTCCGCACGTCCAGACCGCACGGAACGGCCTGCCATTCACGGAATAGCTCATCTCCGCCTCGACTACCTTCCATGTCGTTCCCGGTATGCCGGACCTCTGGTCGGGCAACTGTTTCGAGGAGACCACCTTGATGTTGGCGTAACCGGGCAATCGTGAGAGCATATACTGCATGAATTGCATTGGGTTGGCCTGGCCCTGGGATCTGAGGAGTATGGCGTACATGACGGCCTCACTCTCATTGGGAGACGTCAGGGTGAGTCCGCTCATCGTCTCGGATGATTTCCACCCCGCGGGGGCGGCCCAACTGAAGAATTGTCCACGGTGGGATGCGAAGTTCAGCGTCTGCTGGCCTGTTTCCTTGCGGCCGTCGGCGCCGGCGACGCCGCCGATGACGCAACAGGATACAAGAACCGAAAAAATCAAAGAAAACCGTGCGAACATGGTTCAACCTCCTCACTTGTCCGAATATTTCCGTCCGGCTTGGACAACAATCAGATTTAGTCTAGCAGATATCGGCCAAAAATGTTAATCACGATGTGGTAAGACCAAATACCAAATCAGGAGCTGCCTTATGAAAATCGTGATCCTCGACGGCTATACCATCAACCCCGGCGACAACCCCTGGGACCCGATCGCGGCGCAGGGAGAGTTGACGGTTTACGACCGCACCCCGCCCGAGCTGAAGCTGGAGCGGGCGGCCGACGCCGACATCCTTCTGACCAGCAAGGTCAAGCTGGATGCCGCCTCCATCGCCGCCCTGCCGAAGCTTAAATACATCTCCCTGCTGGCTACCGGCTACAACAACGTGGATATTGCCGCCGCCGGGGCGCGGGGCATTCCGGTATCCAACGTGCCTGCCTATTCCACCGAATCGGTGGTGCAGACCGCCTTCTCACTGCTGCTGGAGCTGGCCACCGGAGCCGGTCTGCACGACCGGGCGGTCAAGGAGGGGGAATGGTGCCGGAATCCGGACCACTCCTTCTGGAAGCGCCCGATCGTCGAGCTGGACGGCCTGACGCTGGGGATCGTGGGCTATGGCACCATCGGACGGGCCGTGGCCAGGGTGGGCGCCGCCTTCGGCATGCGCATCATCGCCCATGCCCCGCGCATACCCGCCGATCCGGGTCCGACCCCTGTCAGCTTCCTGTCGCTGGACGAGTTGTTCCGCCAGGCCGACGTGGTCACCCTCAACTGCCCCCAGACCGCCGAAAATACCGGATTTGTCAACCGGCGCACCCTGGGGCTGATGAAACCGGGCGCCTTCCTGATCAATGTGGCGCGGGGGGGGCTGGTGAACGAGGCCGACCTTGCCTCGGCTCTTCGGGAAGAGATTATCGCCGGGGCCGGCCTGGACGTGGTGACGGTGGAACCGATGCTGCCGGACAACCCGTTGCTCACGGCCCCCAACTGCGTCATCACCCCCCACATCGCCTGGGCCTCCCTGGCGGCCCGCAAGCGGTTGATGGCGATCGTCACGGCCAATGTGGCGGCTTTTATCAAGGGAGAGCCGATCAACGTGGTGAACCGGCTGAATTAGCAGGGTGTTGAAAAACGTTATGAGGAGGCCAATATGCACGGCACAAGCGAGGGAGGGAGCGAGGCGTAGCAGCGCTACGTCGAGTTTCCGAGCAAGCGGCAACACCGCAGATTGGACCTTTAGGCCCCGTGGGACCGCAGTAGTTTTTCAGCAGCCTGCTAAGCGAGGAGCAGGCGCGGCTCGAAGTTGGCGACGCCCCATTCGAGGATCGCGCCGCATGGAGACCCGGCAAGTTCCGGCGGAGGATTCTGGCCGAGGAAACGGAGCGCGTCGAGAAGCAGCGCCTGCTCCCTACCGGCCACGTTGCCGAGGTGACTGGAAATAAGGTTGTCGCGCTTGCTCAGCTTGGCGCCGCCCGGCCCGGTAACCAGCGGCAGGTGGCAGTAGTCCGGCTGCGGGAAACCTAACAGCCGCTGCAGATATATCTGGCGGGGGGTCGAGGAGAGCAGATCGTCCCCCCGCACCACCTGATTCACGCCGGTCAGGTTATCATCCACGACAACCGCCAGTTGATAGGCAAATTCCCCGTCGCCCCGCCTCACGACAAAATCTCCGGAAACTTCGGAGAGCGCCTGGCAGATGTGCCCCTTCCGCAGGTCATCGAAGCAGACCTCCTCCTCCGGCACCCTGACCCGCCAGGAGCGCACCACCGAACCTGCCTTCATCCCGTCCCGACACGTACCGGGATACGGAATGCAATCGTCATCATGATGCGGAGCCGAAGCGCTGCGGGCGATTTCCGCGCGTGAGCAGCCGCAGGGATAGACCATCTCCATCCGCTGCAGCACAGCAAATCTCTCCCGATACTCTTCCAGATGACCGCTCTGGCGGGCAACCTCACCGTCCCAGAACAGGCCGAACGCTGCAAGAGTACGCATGATGTCGTCGGCCATTCCGGGCACCTGACGGTGCGCATCCAGATCATCGAGCCGCAGCAGCCAGCGGCCGCCGGCCCGTTTCGCCATCAGATAGCTCCCGACCGCCGCTACCAGCGAGCCGGTATGCAGCGCCCCGGTCGGAGAAGGGGCAAACCGGCCGATGACGTGATGATCGGCACTCCTGTCCACTGCGGCCCCGGTCGTCAGTTGACGAAGGAGCAGCAGTAATCCGTGACGACAGGGACTTTCATCAGAAAGACGGAATTGGCCGGTACGTCAAACGCCTGGCCGCCGACCACCTTCTTCCACACGCTCTCCCCCTTCAGCTGCCACTCCAGCTCTCCCGAGAGGATCTCCATGATCTCGGCGGCTCCGGTGGAGAATTCATATTCTCCGGCCTGCATGACGCCGAGCGTTTTTTTGCTGCCGTCGGCAAACAGCACCGTATGGCTGACTACCTGACCGCCGAAATAGATGTTGGCCTTCTTGACGACTGTGACGTTCTTGAATTCTGACATTGTGTCCTCCGGAAATATGGTGACTGGCTGGTGAACGTTAAAAAACCCGCCATCGTTCAACGGCGGGTTTCGGGCTGAAGCCGGTGAAACGGGAGCTCAGTAGAACGTACCCCTGATCAGGTCCGCTTTCCAGGCGACCGTAGTCGTGCCCGACACAGGCGACACTACCAGTTCGGGGATGACAGTCGGAAAGGCCATCTTGACGCGGCCGTTTTCAACTTCGGCAAAGGCGCGCGCAGATTTGGCGAACCCATATGCCGTACCGACCAGAACGCCCGATGCAGCGCCGTATGCTATATTAATGAGATGGTCAGCCGGTTTATGCGTGAAAACTACGAAAGCGCCGCCAACAAGCGCGCCTATGCCTGCGCCGTAAAAGGCATCTGTGAAAACTTCCCTGAGAGTATCATCCGCGGCAAACGCCGAGGAAGCCGTTGACAGCAGCGAAACCAGCATCAGTAGTGCGACAAGTTTTTTAAGCTGTTTCATAGCGTATCATCCCCATATCATTATTGAATTTTTTACCGCGCATTACTAGCATGCAACGGAGCATTCCGTCAAGCCGGTTTTTTGTAACTATTTGACATTGCTACTTTTTATCCAGTTTGCGCCATGGCCCGTACCAGCGCTTCTTCTTCCTCCCTGCTGCTCACCTCACCATCGAGACGCGCCTGAAGCAGGCGCTCCTTGATACGCCGGAACAGCGGGCCGGGCTCCAGGCCGAGTCCCAGCAGATCATCGCCGTCCAGCTCCGGGGCAACGGCGCGCAGCCGGGTCAGGTAGAGCGACACGAAGCGCCTGACCTGCTCGCTGCTGGCCCGGGCGGCAAGATACAGCAGCATCTCCAGGGTAAGGTCACTGAACCAGGCGAACAGCTGGCTGTTGCGCACTTCCGGCGCCTGTTTCAGGCGCCGCTTGGCCGCATTCAGAATGGTGACCACCAGGCGGCGCTGGGTACAGAGCCTGGAGGCAAGGCGTCCCGGAAGCGCCAGGCGGCCGCAGGCATCACGGAACTCATCGGGTTTAAGCCCATCGCACAACGCCATGAAATATACCTGCCACGTTTCACAACGATCCTCCAGATAGAGGAGCCGAAACCAGGCCATCACCTGTCCCGTCTCCTGCAGAACCCGTTCCGTGGCCGGCACCAGCTTGAGCGCGGGATGAATGAACGGGAGAAGCCCCAGGGAGGCCATCCGCCCGATGGCGGCCGACGGCTCCTTCTCACGCATGATCTGCACCAGTTCGCTCATCAGCCGCTCCCCTCCCAGCTTGTCGAGGAGATGCATCCGTACCGCGCTCCGGATCAGGTTCTCGGTATGCGGAGCGATATGAAAACCCAGGCGCTGCTCGAAACGGATGGCCCGGAACACGCGGGTTGGATCCTCGACGAACGACAGGTTGTGCAGCACCCTGACGACCCGCTCCTGAATGTCCTGCTGACCGCCGAAATGATCGGTCAGATGGCCGAAACGGTCGTTATTGATGCAGAGCGCCAGCGTGTTGATCGTAAAATCGCGCCGGTAGAGGTCGTGCCTGAGCGAAGCGCGCTCGACGGTCGGCAGGGCGCCGGGAGAATCGTAATATTCCAGGCGGGTGCTGGCCACGTCGATCTTGCGGCCATCCGGCAGGACCAGCACCGCCGTGCCGAATTTCCTGTGGCTGCGCACCCTGCCGCCATGGCGCCCGGCAAAAAATTCCGCGAAGAACACCCCGTCTCCCTCCACGGTTACATCCATGTCCAGGTTGTCGATCCCGAGCAGCAGGTCGCGCACGAAGCCGCCGACCGCATAGACCGCCAGCCCCAGACCGTCGCCGACCGCACCCAGCTTGTGCAGGATTTCACGGATTTCCGGCGTCAGCCTTTTCCCCAGCAGCCCGGCAACTGAACGGGTCCGGGTCGGAACGTCGAGCGAGGCAAGATCGTAGAGTGCGCCGTTCCGTTTGCTCCGGCCGCCGTAGCTGTGGCGCATCAGGTCGGTCCGCGTCACCGCCCCGGCCAGCCGCATTCCCGCAAAAACCGGCACGAAGCGCTGATTGCCGGTCACCATGTAGGACTGGATCTCCGTCAGGGGGGTATCCGGGGTTGCGGCAAGGTATTCGGTATGCATGAAGTCGGTCACGGATGAGTCGCCCAGCCCGTGGTGCAGCGCCTTCTCGACGGTCTTGCGCGAGATGACGCCGACCATCGTTTCACCGGACATCACCGGCATGGCATTGCAGTTGTAGCGCGTCAGGAGTTCGCGCGCTTCGGCGATACTGACCGAGCCGGGCATGGTCTTGACCGGCGCCGACATGATGCTCCCCGCGGTAACCTGCGCCCTGACCGAGAGCTGCAGCAGCCCGTCAAGCCTCTCCAGCACCTTCTTCAGCGGCTGATTATGCACGACCGCCGAGGCGGCGGTGGCATGGCCGCCCCCCTGGAACCCTTTCATGATTTCGCCGGCATCGATCTCGGGAATGTGGCTGCGGGCCACCAGATAGACATGATCTTCCATGGCTACCGCTATGAACAGGGCATCCATGTTTTCCATGTCGCGCATCAGGTGAGCCAGCGAGGCGATATCACCGATGTAATGATCGCAGGAAGCGTACGCGACCGAGATAACCACGCCGTTGACCGTGCTGGTCTTGAGAGTCGTCAGCAGCTGTTTCAGCAGCTCCATCTGCGCCTTGCTCAACTCCGGCGTCAGCGCCTCGCTCACTACGGCAAGCCGGGCCCCCTGCCCCACCAGCCAGGCCGCGATCCGGTAATCGTCCGGCGTCGCCGAGGCAAACAGGAGGCGCCCGGTGTCCTCATGGATACCGAGCAGGATCAGGGTGGCCTCTTCGACGCTCAGCAAAACGTTCCGTTCCATCAGCCTGGCAGCCAGGAGAGTCGATGCGGAGCCGCAGACGCCAACCTCTCCTCCGGTCGGCAGGATGCTGTCGTCCGTCACCGGATGATGGTCATAGATGTGGACCTCCAGGCCGGGACGATCCAGAATTTCCGCGAAGCGGCCAATGCGGGCGACCTGCTGGCAATCGACGATGATCAGTCGGGTAATTGCTTCGAGGTTGATATCCTTGGCACGGGTGAAGTGCGGCAGGTATTCCGGATGCCGCTGGGCGAAGTCGCGCACCCCCTTTTCCTGCGACCCGGGAAATGACAGCAGCGCGCCGGGATAGAGCCTCAGTGCCGCCGTCATGGCGCCCAGACAATCAAAGTCGGCAGTTGTATGGGTAGTGATAACCTCCATCAAGTCATTCCCTCGTCTCCAACCATTTTCAGAACATCATATACAAAACGGCAGCCATTCGCACAAAGCTGTTTACAGATCTTTATTAACTCGATTATATAATAGACATTCCGTGTTTTGCCAATCAAAGAAAGACACCTTCAGATGTTTTCCAGATCCCACACAACAATCCGCTCACAGTTGACGTACCTGGTGGTTACCTGTGTCTTGCCGGTCTGGCTGGTAGCCGGCTTGCTGGTATTTCATGCCATTATCGAGAAGAACATGGGCGGCAGCTTGAGCGCCCGCAACTCGGAAAACGGCGCGGAATTCAGGATCGGAGGTCTGATGTGACGCAGATACGCAAAGATACCGCCGATATTTCGATCCTCTACGTGGAGGACGAACCGGAAACCCGGGAGATGGTGAGCAGGGCGCTCGCCCTGAAAATCAGCTCCCTGCGGCTGCATACCGCTGAAAATGGCGAGGCGGGATTGGCTCTGTACCGGGAATACCGGCCGGATATCGTCATCACCGATATCAATATGCCGATAATGGACGGAATCCTGATGAGCAACGAGATCAAGTCGTTGAACCCGGAGGCGATCATCATTGCCGTGACCGCCCACAGCGATACACGTTACCTGCTGGACGCAATCGAGACCGGCATCAACAACTACGTGCTGAAACCGATCAATTACGACAAGCTCTTTGCGGCCATCAACAAAGGCATTGAAACAGTCACCCTGAAAAGACGGGTCCAGGAGCAGAACGATTTCATGGAGAAGAATCAGCGGCTCGAATCCCTGGGCGTACTGGCCGGCGGCATAGCCCATGACTTCAATAACATCCTGACCGCAATCATCGGCAACGTATCCCTCGCGCGCAGTCAGGTGGGGGAAGGGCACAAGGCCGCCGGACGGCTTGCCGCAACTGAAAATGCCCTGGCAAGAGCCACCGACCTGACCCGGCAACTTCTCACATTTGCCCGCGGTGGTGAGCCGATCAAGAAAGTTATCGAGGTGGGTGGTTTGCTGAAGGAAGCGACCGGCTTCGCCATCCACGGTTCCAATGTCAAGTGCCGGGTTGTCCTGGCGGACGACCTCTGGTTTGTGGAGGCCGACGAAGGGCAACTCAGCCAGGTGATCCATAACCTCGTGATCAATGCGGTCCAGGCCATGCCCGAGGGAGGGATGGTGGCACTGCGAGCCGAAAATGCCGGCTCCAAGGAGGAAGAGGGGAAATTTGTGAAGATCTCCGTAACCGATGGCGGGGCCGGCATACCCGAACATCACGTGCAGAGGATCTTCGAACCTTACTTTACCACCAAACAGCTGGGGAACGGCCTGGGCCTGGCCACCTGTTACTCGATCATCAAGAAGCATGGCGGCAACATCACGGTTGAGTCAACTCCGGGCAAAGGAAGCACGTTCCATGTCTGTCTGCCCGCTTCGGAGCAGGTGAATGCAGCCGAGCCGGGGTCGAAGACGGAGGTAGTCCACGGCAGCGGCCGGGTACTGGTGATGGATGATGAGGAACCGGTCAGGGAGACTGCACAGGCAATGCTGGAAGAGCTCGGCTATACGGTTGAGTGTGCGGAAAACGGCGGCGCGGCCATCGAGCTCTATCGGCAGAGGAAAGAAGAGGGAACTCCCTTTAATGCCGTCATCATGGACTTGACGATCCCCGGCGGCATGGGGGGGAGGGAAGCGATAGCCTCGCTTCTCAAGCTGGATCCCGGCGTAAAAGCGGTCGTTTCCAGCGGTTACTCAAACGACCCGGTGATGGCCGATTACAGTAATTACGGATTCAGTGCCGTGCTCGGCAAGCCCTACCGGCTGCAGGAAATAAGCAAGGTTTTGCAGGAACTGCTCGATATTTAACTGCTCTTCCCGGTGCCCGCCGCATCATATAATTTCCCTCAAATATTCATGCATCGGCATCCCCGATCTTCATCGCCTTCAGATGCCAGATTTCCTCGTTATAATCGCTGATCGTCCGGTCGGTGGAGAACTTGCCACTGCAGGCGGTGTTGAGGATGCTCATGCGGGTCCAGCGTCCGCGATCCCGATATGCAGCCGCCACGCGCTGCTGGGCATTGACGAAACTGCGGAAATCCGCGGCAACCATCCAGGGGTCGTGAGGAGAGCAGATCGCGCTGATGACCGGGTCGAAGAGACCGGCCTCAAACAGGTTGAAGTGCCCGCTCCTGAGAAGAGCCATGACCCTCTGCAGGTCGTCGTCGTGACTTATGATCGCGTGCGGATCGTACTGCCAGCGCAATTCATCCACCTCTTCGCTCGTCAGACCGAACATGAAGAAGTTCTCTTCGCCGACCTCTTCGCGGATTTCGATGTTCGCCCCGTCCAGGGTACCGATGGTTATGGCGCCGTTCATCATGAACTTCATGTTGCCCGTCCCCGAAGCCTCCTTGCCCGCCGTGGACAGCTGTTCCGAGAGGTCGGTTCCGGGACAGATGGCTTCCATGGCGGTCACGCTGTAATTGGGCAGAAACGCCACCTTGAGCCTGTCACCGACGGCCGGATCGGCGTTCACTACCTGGGCCACGTTATTGATCAGCTTGATGATCAGTTTTGCCATGGCATATCCGGGCGCCGCCTTCCCCCCGATCAGCACGCAACGATCGGTCCAGCCGGCGGTATCTCCGCGTTTGATCCGGTCGTAGAGATGAATGACATGCAGGATGTTGAGGAGCTGGCGCTTGTACTCATGGATCCGCTTGACCTGGACATCGAACAGCCCTTCAGGGTTGAACGCGACGCCGCATTTTGCCCGAACGAGGGCGGACAGCCGCACCTTGTTGGCCAGCTTGACTTCATGCCAGCGCTGCCGGAATTCAGGATCGTCCGCAAGCGCGGCAATCCTGCTGATCTGCTGCAGGTCGGACGTCCAGCCGTCACCGATCTTTTCACTCACCAGAGAGCTTAAATCCGGATTGCAGTGCGCAATCCAGCGGCGCGGGGTCACCCCGTTGGTCTTGTTGTTGAATTTGTGCGGCCAGAGCTCATAAAAATCACGGAACAGCCCCTGAACCAGCAGCTGTGAGTGCAGGGCGGCAACCCCGTTGACCGAAAAGCTCCCCACGATGGCCAGATATGCCATCCGAACCTGGGG
>Ga0134124_10001212_pt1 | contig 20629 bp, 14 predicted proteins | sample KB304_FD_96880 | JGI IMG/M metagenome (GOLD analysis project Ga0134124, IMG submission 96880) | Terrestrial soil microbial communities without Nitrogen fertilizer from Kellogg Biological Station, Michigan, USA - KB3-0-4 | ecosystem: Environmental > Terrestrial > Soil > Unclassified ... | reverse complement strand
TGCGCGGCCTGGGCTCCAACCGCTCGCTGGTATTGATCGATGGCCACCGCGGCATGCCCAGCAATGCCTCGATGACCGTGGACCTGAACACCATTCCCACCGTCGCCATCGGCAACATTGAAGTCATCACAGGCGGTGCCTCGGCCGTGTACGGCGCGGACGCGCTGGCCGGTGTGACCAACATCAAGATCCGCGACAACTTCGAAGGCATCAGCCTGCGTGTGCGCGGCGGCATCAACGAAGTGGGTGACGGCGGCGAATACCAGGTTTCGGGCCTCATGGGTTCGAAGTCCGAGCGCGGCCGCGTGCTGATTGGCATCGAGTACAGCAAGCGCGAAGTTTCTTACTGGAAGAACCGCGACTTCTTCCGCGAGGCGATGGAATCCCCCTATTCCAACGCCGGCGACTACCTGTTCGCGTGGGAACCCTACTACTCGTCCACTGGCCCCATCAATCCGAATGTGGCCTACAGCACGACCAACGGGTACAACGTATTGCAGAAGGCCTGGAACGGCAACGCTCCCCTCTACAGCGCCATCAACGGCATCTTCAGTGATCGCAGCTGCTTGTCCGGCGCTACCCAGCTGAACTGCGTCGCGACGCCGGAAGGCATCGGCGCACTGCCCACGGGCCAGCCGTACTACAACGTGACAGCAAGCACGACGGGATCACCCATCGGCGGCGGCTGGTTCTTCAATCCCGACGGCACCATCTACGCACGCTCGACCTCGTACATCACTGGGACCGGCGCCAACGCCATCACCAAATTCTACGGACCCCAACACTACAAGCTGCCCATCGGCGGCACTGAACAGAACCCCAGCGAGGTACGCTGCCTGTTCAGCCAGGCGCCGGTGCCATCGGCGGCCCAGGTGGCCGGAGGCAACGGCTATACCGCTTCCGGGCCATTCGCCGGCAACTCCTGCAATCCCACGGCAGACCGCGTCGACTGGGGTCGCTGGCTCACGCTGCCGCGCGAGGCTTATTCGCTGTTCGGCAACGGCAGTTTCAACTTCAACGAACACCTGACGGCGTTTTCCACCTTCATCTTCTCGTCGTCCAAGACGCAGACACGCCGCGAGCCGGCGCCGCTGCAGGCGGGCTTCGGGGCCATCATCCCGTTTGGCACGGCCAGCACCATCTATGCGCCTTCGCGCGTCACCGTTGCCGCCAATGGCCAGCAGATCGGCGATACCCTGCGCGAATTCCAGGCCGGTGGATCACGCGGAACCAACTGCGCCCCGACGGGCGGTTGCACCATGGCACAGGCTTTCCCGGTGTCGCCGGAACCACGCAAACAAATCGAGTCACGTCCGACGGTCACCATGGCCAACACCGCGACGGTGGGTGCCTTCCGCGGGCTGAATGCGTGCAACATCTACACACTGGCCACGGCCACCACGCCGGGCGCGGTGCAAAATCCGAACTCGGGTGCGTACTACAGCACGATGATCGATCCGAACACCGGCGGCCCGGTGCAACGCTGCGGCCCCAACTCCTCCTGGCAGATCAACGCGCAGCCGTCCTGGCTGCCGACCCGCGGCACGGAGAACATCACCAGTCTGTACCAGATCTCGGGCGGGCTGAAAGGCGACCTCGGCATTTCTGACTGGACCTGGGAGGCGTACATGTCGTACGGCGACTCCCAGACACCGGTGAACTACACCGGCTTCCAGTCGCTGACCAACTACATGAAGATCATCTCGGCGCCGAACTACGGCAGGGGATATCGCGAAGAGGGACTGAACTCCAAGACCCTGCGTTGCACCAGCGGCATCAATCCCTTCGATCAGACCCTGAAGCCGTCGGCGGACTGCCTCGAGGCCATCCTCTCGGAACAGGTCGACCGCAACTCCATGCAGCAGCGCATCTACGAGGTGACCTCGCAGGGCCATCTGTTCGATCTGCCGGCGGGCGAAATGCGCGGCGCGGTGGGCGCCAGCTACCGCAAGGACTCGTACAAGTTCACACCAGACTCACAGCGTGCCCGGTCCTACGTTGGTGACTCCTCGGCCGGCCAGTTCGGCGTCGGCATGGTGGACGAGTCCATCACCGCCAAGGAGTACTTCGGAGAGCTGATCGTTCCCCTGCTGAAGGATCTTCCACTCATTCAGTCACTCGAGCTTGAACTCGGCGCCCGCCACTCGGAGTACAACACCGGGCAGAAGGTCGACACCTACAAGGCCCTGGCGAGTTGGCAGCCCCTGAGCTGGGCGCGTCTGCGCGGCGGCTACAACCGCGCCGAGCGCGCACCGAACATGTCCGAGCTCTATGCCACGCCCAGTGGCAGCTCGAACATCGGCCAGGTACCAATCGATCCGTGCAACAGTGCCAACACCTTCGCAGGTCCGGTGGCCGGCACGACACTGGGCAACTCGACCAACACGCCTGCGCAGACCCGCGCACAGGTACAGGCCCTGTGCAAGGCGCAGATCGAGTACTGGGGCACCACCTACTCCGACTTCCACGCCGACCCCGACAACTGGCGTCTGGGCGGTGGCGGTACGCTGGTGGTCGGCAATCCCAACCTGAAGAACGAGAAGGGCGATACCTGGACGGCCGGCGTGGCCTTCTCCTCGCCGTTCGCCCACCCGCTGTTGAGCCGCATGACCATGACGGTGGACTGGTACGAGGCCAAGGTGGCCAATCCCATCGAAGTGGCCACCACCACCCAGGTGCTGAACAGCTGCTTCAACATCAACGGCCTGAATCCGACCTACTCCCTGGATGACCCGCTGGGCTACTGCAAGCTCACGGAGCGTGATACGGCCACCGGCCAGATCCTGCGCGTGTACAACACCTTCACCAACCAGAACAAGCTGGTGATACGCGGTCTGGATGTGACCACGCGCTGGAGCGCCTCGCTCGCGGATCTGGGACTGGAAAGCCTGCCAGGCACGCTGTCGGTGAACATCTCCGGCAACATCCTGATGGACCAGATCCAGTTCTACGGCGGCACGGTCACAGCGGACTTCGCCGGGTTCAGCGGCGCATCGAAGCTGCGTACGAACACCGTGGTGGGCTATAGCTGGGGCAAGGGGAATCGCGTATCGCTGACCTGGGACTACCGCCAGGGCACGCGCACGGCGACGGCGTTCTCGTCGGCTGCAACAGCCAACAACATCACGAGCAGTCCCACGATCAAGAGCAACGCGTTGTTCGCCGGATATCCGACGTCCAACATGTTCAACGCTACCGTGGGAACGCGGCTCGGACCCGTCAACGCTTCACTCAGCGTGAACAACCTGCTGAACACGAAGCCCGCGAGGGGTGGCTACGACCTGCGCGATCCGAATCAGGGAATCGGCACCTTCAGCCCGTTCTCCGATCTGGTCGGCCGCCGCTACTCGGTGAATCTGTCCATGGACTTCTGATCGATTGATCGTCAGACGCCGCAAGGCGTGACCCCCGGGAGGCCCCGGCAGCGAAAGCTGCCGGGGCCTCTTCTTTTGCCGGGGCTTTTACTGCCCGCACAGCCTTTTACTACCGCCCCGTGACAGGACTTGCCGCCTGACGGGAGTGAGAAATAACTACTCGATTATATAGATATAAACAGACTTTACAGATCAGTAACTTGGCACCGAAATCCGTTGCGGCTCCTCCAGAGTTCCTTCACAGTCAAGCTTGCTCGTAATCGTCCGGTTATGAATCAACCGGCTATTAGTCGTTTCATTATCAGGGGAGTCATCCATGAAGGTCTCAAGTGGTGCTTCGCGCACCCTTCGCACGCGCGTTTCTGCGCATTTTCTGATCCAGACGGCCGTTGCAGCCGCACTCGCCGGTGGCGCGTTCGCGCCTGCCTATGCCGGAGAAGCGCCAGCAGCCGAATCAGCAGATCTACAGGAAATCACCGTCACCGGTTCGCGCATCACTCGTCGCGACACGGATACCACCAGCCCGCTGGTCACCGTCGACAAGGAAGTGCTCGAGAAGAGCTCCTATATCTCGATCGAACAGGCTCTGAACGAACTGCCTGAATTCATGGCCGGCGGCGCGCTGTTCGGCGCGGGCGCGGTCACGGGCCTGACGGCCGCGGGCGACGTCGCCGGCGGACAGGGCACCGGCAACATGTTCGACACGGCCCGCGGTGTGGACAACGCACGCGCCGGCACGTTCACGCCAGGCGCCGCCACCGTCAATCTGCGTGGCCTGGGTGTGAACCGCAACATCGTGCTGATCGATGGCAAGCGTGGCATCCCGAACGACGCCTCCGGCGCCATCGACCTGAACACCATCCCGCAGATCGCCATCGGGAACATCGAGGTCATCACTGGCGGTGCCTCGTCGGTGTACGGCGCTGACGCGCTCGCCGGCGTGACCAACATCAAGCTGCGCAGCAATTTCGAGGGCGCTGAAGTGCGCGCTCGCGGCGGCATCAACGAGTACGGCGGCGACGGCAAGGAATGGCAGTTCTCCAGCATCCTGGGTGGCAGATTTGCCGAGGGCAAGGGCCACGCGATGGTGGCGATGGACTACAGCAAGCGCGAGATCTCGCTGTGGAAGAACCGTTCGTACTTCCGAGACGCAATGGAATCGCCGCTGTCGAATTCCGGCGACTATCTCTTCGGATGGTACCCAGGCTATGCGGCCGGCAGCCTTCCGATAGGCCAGACTGCAGCCGCCTATCCCGTCAATTGCAATGGCGGCACGTGCACGACGACCAGCCTGGCCATCGCGGCCGGCGGCGGCACCAACAACGTGTTCAACCGGCAAAACGGCCTCGTCGCCTGGGCGGGCAATGCACCGTCGCAGGCAGCCGTCAATGCAGTGTTTGCCGACCGCACCTGCGGCGCGGCCATCAACTGCGTCATTCCCAACAACACGTTCTACTTCAACCCGGACGTCAACCGCACGCTGTTCACAACTGGCGCCACAGCCAGCGGGTCGACGACCGCCTACGGCCCACAAAGCTTCACTGGCACCCTGGGCGGCACAGCGACCAGTCCTGACGAAGTGGTCTGCGGCTACTCGACCACTTTCACCAACATGGTCTCGGGCTTCCAGACCAAGTGCAACCCGACCCTCAGCCGCGTGGACTATGGTCGTCGCCTGACCAGCCCGCGTGAAGGCTACACCCTGTTGGGCAGTGCCGACTTCGAGGTCAACGACCACGTAACGGCCTATTCGACCATCAGCTTCGCGCAATCGAAGACCGAGACGCGCCGCGAGCCCTCGCCGGCCAGCGGCAACTGGGGCGTAGCCATCCCCTTTCACTCGAACCCGAACGAGATCTACCTGCCTTCGGTGGCGCAGAACACCGGCGGTGGCCTCGCTATTGGCGCGACGCTGCCGGAATACCGCGTGGGCGGTGCGCGTGGCACGAACTGCCCCGCGACAGGCGGATGCACGATGGCCCAAGCCTTCCCGGTGTCCCCGGAGCTGCGGACGTTGCTGAGCTCGCGTCCCGACGTCATCCTCAACAATGCCGGTTCGCCATTCAACGGCATGAGCGTCTGCGAACTGCGCGAAGTGGATTCGAACGCCGGCCAGCCCGGGCACGTCGTGCAACGGACAACGGCGGGCGGCACGCCGTACACCGTGCAGATGGACCCGAACACCGGCGAGACTTTCAAGATCTGCGGGCCGAACTCGCCCTGGCGCCTGGCCACGCAGATGGGTTTCCTGCCCCCGCGCGGCACGTCCAACACCGTGACCAACTACCAGCTGTTCGGTGGCTTGAAGGGTGACCTGTTCGTGGGCGACTGGACCTGGGATGCCTACATCTCGGAAGGCGAGTCGCGCACGCTGACGGAGTACGTGGGTTATGTCTCCGCGGCGAACTACTACGCCATCATGACCGCGCCGAACTACGGCCAGGGCTTCTCCGCCAGCAGCAACGTGTCGAACAAGGTCTTCACCTGCACCAGCGGCCTGAATCCCTTCAACTCGGTCAGCGGACAGCCGCAGAACGTCTCCCAGGACTGCATCGATGCGTTGACCTCGAGTCAGGCCGACAAACAGGCCATGCAGCAGTACGAGTCGCAGCTGAACTTGCAGGGAGGCCTGTTCGACCTGCCGGCCGGCCAGGTTCGCGCTGCCGCGGGTCTGTCCTGGCGCAAGAACAACTACAATTTCCGCCCCGACTCGCTGCGCGAAACCGGAGCCGTGTTCGATGGTCCCATGGGACAGTTCGGCGTCGCCAACATCGACGGCACGGTCTCGTCGAAGGAAATCTACGGCGAAATGCTGGTTCCGCTGCTGAAGGACCTGCCTGCCGTCAAGAACCTGGAACTGGAACTGGGCTTCCGGCATTCGCACTACAGCACGGGCCAGAACGTTCCCACGTACAAGGTGCAGCTGAGCTGGACACCGATCGAGTACGTGCGTATCCGTGGCGGCTACAACCGCGCGGAGCGCACGCCGAACATCGCCGAACTGTACACGCTGCCAACTACCAGCTCGCAGCTGTCCACCGGATTGGATCCGTGCAGCTCCTTGAACGGCGCGACGCTGCCGAACTCGAACGTGGCGGCCAACCCCCGTCGCGCGCAGATCCAGGCTTTGTGCTCGGCGCAGATCAACAAGTTCGGTGGCAACAACTCTTCGGCCTACCACCTGAGCCCGGGCACTGCGAACCTGGTTCCGGCGGTGGTGACCTTCCAGGGTGATCGCAACCTGAAGAGCGAGAAGGGCGACACCTACACGGCCGGCGTGGTGCTGAGCTCGCCGTTCGAGCATGTGCTGCTCAACCGGATCACCGCGACGATCGACTGGTACTCGATCAAGATCAAGGACGCGATCGCGGTGCAGTCCTCGCAGCAGATCATGAACGCCTGCTTCAACCAGGACGGCACGGCGGCTGCCGGGTATGCGGACGGTACGAACCCGACCTACTCACTGAGCAGCCCGTGGTGCGACCTGATCGAGCGTGACCCGGTCTCCGGCGCGATCAGCTTCACTCGCACGTCTTATGCCAACAACGGCGAGAACAGCGTGAAGGGCATCGACGTCAACGTGCGCTGGAGCGCGGCTCTGGCCGACATGGGCATGGCTTCGCTGCCCGGCAACCTGTCGCTGAACATCGGCACCAACTTCCTGATGGAGCAGAACCAGCCGGTAACGGTTGGCGGCGCGCTGCAGAACTATGCCGGCTATGTCGGTGCCTCGAAGATCCGTGCCAACACGGTGCTGGGCTACAACCTGGACAACTACCGGGTGAACCTGACCTGGCTGTACCGTCTGGGCACCAAGGGCCTGGGCGGCGATAACCGTCCGACCACGCTGTTCGCCGGCTATCCGACGGGCAACCTGTTCAACCTCGGCCTCAACGGCAAGTTCTCGAACGTGGACGTTGGCGTGAACGTCAGCAATCTGCTGAACACCAAGCCGGGCCGGGCAGGCTATGCGTACGCGGATGCGACCCAGGGCTTCGGCACGTACGATCCGTACGGCGACCTGGTGGGCCGTCGCTACTCGCTGAACCTGACCGCATCGTTCTGATCGTCTGAACGCCGCAAGGCGTGACCCCCAATGGCCCCGTGCGCAAGCACGGGGCCTTTTTTATGGGGAAGCGTTAGCGTTGGATCCCGCCGGCCCGCCAGCAACTCAGCGCTCGCGGCGCAACACCATCATCAGCATGGGCAGCATCGACACCACGATGATGGCGATGGTCACCAGCCCGAAGTTGTTCTTGATGAAGGGAACGTTGCCGAAGAAATAGCCCGCCCAGATGAACAGGTTCACCCAGGCCACGCCGCCGGCAATGTTGTAGCTCTGGAAGCGGCCGTGATGCATGCGGCCGATGCCTGCGACGAAGGGCGCGAAAGTGCGCACGATGGGCGCGAAGCGCGACAGCACCATGGCCATCGATCCATGGCGCGCGAACCAGGCTTCGGTGCGTCTGAGATATTCCACCTTGATGAAACGGTAGCGGCCGCTGAAGGCACGCTCGCCGATGCTGCGGCCGATCCAGTAATTGGTGGTGTTGCCGAGCACCGCGGCCACGCTGAGCAGCACCGCCAGCCAGGTGGCCGACAGCGTGCCGCTGCTGTCGATGGCGGCCAGCGCGCCCAGTCCGAACAGCAGTGAATCACCGGGCAGGAAGGGCGTCACCACCAGGCCCGTCTCGGCAAAGATCACCAGGAACACCAGCGCGTAGATCCAGGTATCGAAGCGCATCAGCAGCTCGACCAGGTGCCTGTCCAGATGCAGGACGAAGTCCAGGAGAAAGTGCAGCAGTTCCAAGATCGCGGACTCTAGTGACCGGAAGAGCGCCGCAGTTTACACGAGGGGGTTTTCAGTGCCGGACGCGGTCAGGCGCGCTGATAGAGCGTGGATTCGGTGTGATCGTAGCTTTCCAGCATCTTCTCGATGCGCAGCTGCGTATCGTCGTCGGGGCCGAGCATCTGTGTCTCGACCTGCTTCTGGCGCGCCGCCTCTTCATAGGCCGGCAGCTGAGCGATGGTATCCATCAGTGGCGCGGGACGGGAAATCGCGAACCCCTGCCCGTAGTCCACACCCAGCGCCGCCACGTGCAGCCGGATCTCGTCCGTTTCGACGAACTCGGCCACCGTGGTGAGGTTGATGGAACGTGCGAGCTGCGCGATGGCCTGCACCATCGACTCGGCGCGCGGATCCTTCAGGATGTCTTTCACGAAGCTGCCGTCGATCTTCAGCATGTCCACCGGCAGTGCGCGCAGGTAGGCCAGCGATGACAGGCCGGTGCCGAAGTCATCCAGCGCGAAACTGCAGCCCAGTGTGCGCAGCCGCTTCATCATGACCTCGGCCCTGGCGAGGTTGGCGATGGCGGCGCTCTCGGTAAGCTCGAAGCAGAATACCCGCGGATTCACGCCGCTGTTCCTGATGGTCTCGTACAGATAGTCGTCGAATCCTTCCTCGCCCAGCGACTGGCCGGAGATGTTCACCGTGAATACCACCGGGCGACTGCTGAGCAGCTGCGCATGCGGTTGCAGCACGCGCACGGCTTCCTGCACCACCCAGCGGTCCACCGCCGGCATCAGCTGGTAGCGCACCGCGGCCGAGAGGAAGCGGCCCGGGCCCACGATCTCGCCGTTGTCATCGATCATGCGCAGCAGCAGTTCGAAATGCGTCTCGGCGTTCGGATCGCGCAATGGTGCGATCAGCTGCGCATCCAGACGCAGCCTGCCCTCGGTGATGGCGGCGCGCAGGCTGGGCGCGATGTTCACGTCCTCGTAACGGCGCACGATCGACAGATCGCTGGCCTGATACAGCTCCACACGATTGCGGCCCCGATCCTTGGCGGCCTTGCAGGCGGTTTCGGCCACGGCGAAGGCATGCGCGAAGTCGATGCGCGGATCGGCAATGGCGGCCACGCCAATGCTCACCGATGCGGAGAAGCTGCTTTCGGTCGCGCCCAGATGCGAGGCTGAGAACCCTTCGACACCGGCGCGCAGCGCTTCGGCAAAGGTGGTGGCGTCTTCCGGGGCAGTGGGGAGCAGGATCGCGAAGCGGTCCCCTGAGATGCGTGCGGCCAGTGCGCCGGGCACCAGTCGCTTGCGCATCAGTTCGCCCAGTCGCGCCAGCAGCTTGTCGCCGACGTGCATGCCGTAGTTGTCGTTGATCACGTGCATGCGGTCGGTGTCGATGTACAGACCCGTCCACATCATGCGACGACCTTCAGTGCGGGTGTCGAGCAATACGCGCGCGCGCTGCTCGAAGGCATCTCGTGTCAGAAGGCCGGTGAGCGCGTCATAGCTGGCATCGATGATGCTGGCCGCGCGCCGCGCCAGCAGTTCGGCCAGCTGCGATTCGCGTTGGCGGAATTCCGGGGCGGCATGTGTACGGAACAGCACCAGCATGCCACCCGCGCCACCCGTTACACCACGCAGCGGAATCGCCAGCGCGCGCAGCGGCAGGTTCAATCCGGGCAAGGCGTCGGCCGCGTTGAGGATGATCGGCGCATTGCGCACGTGGGTCAGCGACAACAGCGGCCGGTGCAGACGCGCCAGCACACTGGTATCGACCGTGCGGCCCTCGGGCTTTGCCACGACCACCAGGTTGCGCTCGGGCACGATCAGCGCCGAGAACTCGCAGCGCATGTGATCGGTGACCGCCTGCAGCAGCTGCCGCACATCGTCATCGCTGCCTTCGCGCTTCAGCGTGCCGCTGGTGGCCAGCAGCACCTCGAGATCGCCATCGCGCTCTTCACCGCCGCTGGCCTGCGCGAGGGTTTCCTGCAGCAGCAGTTCGCGCGACAGACAGTCGAGCACCGGTCGCAGCATCGAATGCACATACTTGAAAGTGCGCTGCTCGCGCTCGCCGGCGCGCCACGCCACCGCCATCACGGCGCGGATGGCATTGCTGCGATCATGCAGCCAGAACAGATACGCGGGTTCATTGTCGGTGAGCTGCACGCACACACCGGGTTCGGCGCGGTTCTCCGCCGCGGCCAGCGCCTTGGCGACCAATGAAGGCAGGGCAGCGGATACCGACTGCTCGCTGGTCCAGCGAATGTCGCCGCTGATCTCGAACAGCGTGACGCCGGCAGCGCGCGGCAGCAGCGCGCTGACGAGCTGCGCGTAAGGCGCATAGTCCGACCTGAGATCCCTCGCGGCGCTCGACATCCTGACGATTCTCCGTAGAGAACGCAGGATGACTTAAGGCCATAACCGCCGTGATGATCGAGTTAGCAGATTGAGCGCAAATCCAATGGGCTACGCAGAGCGAATCCGTTGGTATTCCAAAGGATTGCAGCTCGTTGCGAAGTCATCGAAGGGCGTCAATCACCTGGGGGTGCGGAGGATTTGAACCACCCTGCAGGATTGATGGCCTTGCCACTGCGCCGCAGCTGGAAATACAGCCCCGGTCGGCTGCGCCCACCTGAGTCACCTACGGTTGCGATGACGTCGCCAGCCTGGACTGTGGCGCCAACTGCCTTGAAGAGCTGCTCATTGTGACCGTAAAGGCTCAAGTAGCCGCCACCATGGTCGAGGATCAGCAACAGGCCCCGCCCCTCCAGCCAGTCGGCGTAGATCACCCGCCCCTCATGTACGGCTCGCACATTTTTGCCGCGATCTGCAGCGATCTCGATGCCATCTGACAGGAATTTGGCGACAATGGGCTCGCCAAACCGCAGCTCGATACTGCCGGCCACGGGCCAGGACAGTTTTCCGCGCAGCTTGGCGAAGGCGTCGTTGGGATCGAAGGGAACCGCCTCCGCGCGACGCCTGAGTTCGGCCAGGAAGGTCTCGGTTTGCTGCCGATCCTTCTGCAGACGCTGCAGTTCCGCGCCGCGCTTCTTGGAATCAGAATCCAGACGTGCCAGCACTCGATCCCGCTGCTTGCGGGCCTGATCCGCGTCCTGCGCGCGGCGCTGCCTCTCGGTCTCAAGTTTCGCTAATTCAGTATCTTCTTCGTCGATCCGGCGCCTTAAATCCTCGATCTGGGCGATATTATCGTTGATGACAGCGATCTGACGGGCTCGATCGCGCCCAAAATACCCGTAATACGTCAAATTGCGGCGAAATTGCGCTGGATTGCGCTGATTGAGCAGCATCTTGAGGGGTTCGCTGCGTCCCATCATGTATGAAGAGCGCAGCTGGGCGGCCAGGTCGGACTGAGTACGGCGCCGCTCGGCCTCACGCATTGCCCGTTCCGCCGCCAATCGCTCGCGTTCAGCACTGCGTTCGGCGCGTTGTGAGCGCACCTTGCCGAGCTCGCCCTGGGCCTTGGAAACCGCCTGCTCGGCCAGCCGCAGCTCGCGGATCTGCCGGTCTTTCTCCTCCGCATCGTTCTGTTGCTGGCGCTGCAGGCGTGTGATCTGCTCATTGAGCGCCTTCAGATCCGCTTCGGTGGGAGCCTTTCTGGCCTGCGCGGCCGGCAGGGCCAGGGCCGCGAACAGCAGCGTCACTCCCAGTGCATGGCGTAGAAGGTGTCTCATGAGGTTGCGCCCAAGTCTAAGGAACATCGACGCGCGGTGGCTATAATGCGCGCCCCGTTCTTTCGGCCATGAAAGCGCATGAATCGGCTGCTCGAATACGTGAATCATCATCCGCTGGTCACCGGCCTGCTGCTGGTGGCGGTGGCGGCGGTGCTGGCGTTCGAGCTGCGCGCGCGCCGGCTCAACTACGCCTCGATCGGGCCGCAGGAAACCGTGCTGCTGATGAACCAGGGCGCACAGATCTACGATCTGCGCCAGAGCGACGCCTATGCCGCAGGCCACATCGGCAATGCGAAGAACCTGCCGCCCACGCAGCACGATTCCGCCCCCGACCTGCTGAAGAAGCATCGCGAAAAACTGCTGGTGCTCTACTGCGATGACGGCAGCCTGTCGACGGCGCTGACCCGCAAGCTGCACGCCGCCGGCTTCACCAAGGTGTTCAATCTGCGCGGCGGCCTCGGACCCTGGCGCAGCGAAGGCATGCCGCTGCAGCGCGGCTGACAGCCACGCCATGAATGCCAGCGTGAATCCGGTCGTGATGTACACCACCGACTGGTGCCCCTACTGCTCGCGGGCACGGCGCCTGTTCGAGACCAAGGGCGTGGCGTTCACCGACATCGATGTGGACACCACCGAGGGCGCGCGCGCCGAGATGCAGAAGCGCAGCGGCCGCACTTCGGTGCCGCAGATCTTCATCGGCGCGCGGCATCTGGGCGGCTACGATGATGTGAAGGCACTGGATGACCGGGGCGAGCTCGATCCACTGCTCAACGCCGCGCGCACCTGAATTTTTTTGCTTAAACGTATTCCACAGAGGTAGATCATGGCCGACGAAACCCCCGCGCAGAGCAATGGCGCCGCCCAGCCGAACCTGGCCCTGCAGGGCGTGTACCTGAAGGACTGCTCGTACGAGGCACCGTTGGGCCCGCGCGCGAATGGCGACTGGCAGCCGAACATCAACCTCGATCTGTCCACCACCAGCAGCCCCATCGAGGGTGAGCTGCGCGAAGTGGTGCTGACGGTCACGGTGTCCGCCAAGCAGGGCGAAAAGACCCTGTTCCTGGTCGAAGTGAAGCAGGCCGGCGCCTTCCTGATGCAGAACCTCACCGAAGATGACGCCAAGCGCGCCATCGCCAGCGTCTGCCCGGGCGTCCTGTTTCCCTACGCGCGGGCGATGGTGTCGCAGCTGGTATCGCAGGGCGGCTTCCCGCAGCTGCTGCTTCCGCCAGTGAATTTCGACGCGCTGTATCTGAACGCGCAGTCGCAGTCGGTCACGACGTCGATGACCACGAACTAAAGGGCGGCCGCTCGCCAGCGCCATGCTCACTACGCCTGTTGCCGTACTCGGTAGTGGATCGTGGGGACCTTTCCCTTGAGCGCACCGCTGGCAGTACTCGGTAGCGGTTCATGGGGAACAGCGCTGGCGATCCAGTTCGCGCGCGCGGGCAAGCCCACGCGGCTGTGGGGTCGCGACGCCGCGCAGCTCACCGACATGCGCACCGCGCGCTGCAATCGCCGCTATCTGCCGGATGCGGTGTTTCCACCGCCACTGGAGGTGGCGGACACCCTCGAGGCCGCGCTGCAGGGTGTCTCCGATGTGCTGATCGCCGTACCCAGCAGCGGCTTTCGCCAGCTGCTGGCGTTGCTGGCGCCGCGTCTGGGACGCGATGCACGCATTGCCTGGGCCACGAAGGGATTCGAACGCCACAGCGGACTGCTGCCGCATCAGGTGGCGCGCGAAGTACTCGGCGAGCGTTACGCGATGGCGGTACTTTCCGGCCCGACCTTCGCGCGCGAAGTGGGCGCCGGTCTGCCCACCGCCATGGTGGTGGCCTCTTCCGACGAAGCCTTCGCGATGCGCATCGCCGAGGATCTGGCTACGCCGGGCTTTCGCACTTACGTCTCCACCGATATCGCCGGCGTGGAAATCGGCGGCGCAGTGAAGAATGTGATCGCCATCGGTGCGGGTCTTTCCGATGGCCTGGGCTTCGGCGCCAACATGCGTGTGGCGCTGATCACACGTGGACTCAACGAGATGACGCGACTGGGCGTGGCGCTGGGCGCGCGCGAGCGCACCTTCATGGGATTGGCGGGACTGGGCGATCTGGTGCTCACCTGCACCGACGATCAATCACGCAACCGCCGCTGCGGCCTCGCGCTGGCGCGTGGGTTGTCGGTGGAAGAAGCCATGCGTGAGATCGGCCAGGTGGTCGAGGGCTATCACGCTGCTCGCGTGCTGCGGGAGGTGGCGCGGCGGCTCGGCCTCGACCTGCCCATCTGTGAAGGCCTGTGCCGCATTCTCTTCGATGGCGCGAACGCAGGCGAAGTGGTGCGCGAGCTGATGGCCCGGCCGCCGCAGGCTGAATTCGAGTAACCAGCGCCGGGTTGCGCGATGATCAGTAGCGGTAGCCGATCGACAGCATGACGTTGTCGATGTCCGCGGTACCGGTAGAACTGGCCTTGCCCACCTTGCCGTGGTGCACGAAATCCAGGCCGATACGGTAGAACTCCCACAGGGTCACGCCCACTCCCGCGCCGTAGTAAAAATCCTGCGAGGAATCGGAGAAGCTGTCGCTCACGGAATCCGTCTCGACGGTGGCGGAGTAGGAAATTTTTGGACTGGAGCTGGTGAACCCGGCACGCACGCGCGCTTCCAGGTATTCACCGATGGGCAGGCTCGCGATGCCGCCCAGCATTACTCCCTGAACACGAAACTTGTAGTTGAAGCTGGCCTGCCTGATGGTGCCTGCATCGTTCACCGTGCCGGTGGAGGTGTAGCGAAAGGCCCCCAGGCTGAAGAAGCCCGCCTCGGCCGCAAGCCATTTGTTGAAGCGATAGCCTCCGAACAGCGCGAAGGATCTGTCCTTTTTATCCAGCGCGGAGCTGAGTGTCTGCACCGGCAGCTCGAAGGAGTCGAAGAAGCTGCGCGTCAGCGCATCGCCATCGGCCGCCGTCACATCGAAGGAGGTCTTGCCCACACCCAGTTCAAAGGTCCAGCCGCGTTCCAGCAGCTGGGCCTGGGCCGCTGAGGCGCCCGCAACCAGCAGCAGGCTCCAGAGGATTCGTGCAGTACGACTGGCCATTCGCTCACCCCATCCTTAGATGAAGGGGCCAGCGTATCCCACACCAAGGTGGTTAGGGAGAGTCTCGAAACCCCACCTGACGCCAGGCCTCGTAGACCACCACGGCCACGGCGTTGGAGAGATTCAGGCTGCGATTGCCGGGCCGCATCGGGATGCGCAGCCGTTCGTGCGGCGGCAGCCGCGCAGACAACTCGGTCGGCAGACCGCTGGTCTCACGGCCGAAGAGGAAGCTGTCGCCGGGCTGGAAGCGGGCCTCGGTATAGGCGCGCACGCCGTCGGTCTCGATGACGAACAGGCGCGTGTCGCCGATGGCCTTGAGGCAGGCGGCCATGTCGGCGTGCACCGAGACATGCGCCAGGTCGTGATAATCGAGCCCCGCACGTTTCAGCTGCGGTGCGGAAAGATCGAAGCCCAGCCGGCCCACCAGGTGCAGGTGGGCGCCGGTGTTGGCGCACAGCCGGATGGAATTGCCGGTGTTGGGCGGAATTTCCGGCTCGAACAGCAATACGTTGAACATGTCCTCTTCCTGTCGCCGTCAGCGGCGGCAAGGTGGCGGCGGCAAGGTGGGCTATTTTCAGCGATAATTCCCCCATGAGCGCAGTGATCGAATCGCCGCCCCGAGGCCGACCGGCTGCCGTCCCGGCATGGCAGCCGCCTGCGGCTTCGCTGGCACTGGAATTCTGCGGCCTGCGTTTCGCCTCGCCCATCGTGCTGCTCTCCGGCTGCGTGGGCTTCGGCGAGGAGTACACGCGGGTGGCGGGCTTCTCCAATCGCGATGTAGGCGCCATCTGCCTCAAGGGCACCACTGGCAAACCCCGTCTCGGCAACAAGCCGCATCGCGTGTACGAAACGCCCATGGGCATGCTCAATGCCATCGGCCTGCAGAATCCGGGCGTCGAGGTGGTGGTTCGCGACATCCTGCCGACGCTTGATTTCAGCGAGACGCGTTTCATCGCCAATGCCTCGGGCTCGACGGTGGAGGAATACATCGAGGTCACCGCGCGCTTCGATGATTCGCCCATCGACGCCATCGAGATCAACATCTCCTGCCCCAACGTGAAGGAAGGCGGCGTGCAGTTCGGCAACTCGCCAGAGATGTCAGCGCGCGTCGTGTCCGCCTGCCGCAAGGCCACGAAGAAGCCCATCATCACCAAGCTGTCGCCGAACCAGACCGACATCGCGCTCAATGCGCGGATGTGCATCGAAGCCGGCACGGATGGCCTCGCCGTGATCAACACGCTCACCGGCATGGCCATCGACACGCGCACCGGCAAGCCGGTGATCGGCAATCGTCAGGGAGGCCTTTCCGGCCCCGCGATCAAACCCATCGCCTTGCTGAAGACGGCGCAGGTGGCTGAAGTAGCGCGCCCGCATCGCATTCCCATCATCGGCCAGGGCGGTATCGTGAACGCCGGCGATGCCATCGAATTCCTGATCGCGGGTGCCACGGCCGTGGGCGTGGGCACTGCGCTGTTCTACGATCCACTGGTCTGCCCGAAGATCAATCGCGGCATCGCGGATTATCTCGCCTCGCGTGGGCTGGCCAATCTCGCCGCGCTCGCGGCGTAACGAATTTCTCAAAACCGGAACCATCCCTTCAACCATGTCTGCCGTCGAAACCATCACCTTCACGCGCGGTGTGCCCGCGAACGAATCCTTCCCCACCGCCGATCTGGCGCAGTGCGCAGCCAATGTGCTGGCCACCAATGCCGATGCAGTGTTGCAGTACGGGCCTTCCGCCGGTCTTGCGCCACTGCGCAGCTGGCTGGCCGAATGGCAGGGCGTCAAGCCCGAGCAGGTACTCACCGGCAATGGCTCGCTGGAACTGGTGGACTTCCTGTGCACGGCGCTGCTGAAGCCGGGTGATGTGGTCTTCACCGAAGCACCCAGCTATGACCGCGCCATCACGCTGTTCCGCCGCCATGGCGCCACCGTGATCGGTGTGCCGCTGGAAGCGGATGGTCCGAACATCGAAGCGCTGGAAAAACTGCTGGCGCAGCACACGCCCAAGCTGTTCTACGTGATTCCGGATTTCCAGAATCCTTCGGGCGCCACCTGCTCCGCGGCCAAGCGCAAGAGCATCGTGGCGCTGGCTGCCGCGCACAATGTGCTGCTGCTCGAAGATGCGCCGTATCGTGCGCTGCGCTATCGCGGCACGCAGGAACCCACGCTGTTCTCGCTCGCGCCGCAGCGCACGCTGCACATGACCTCGTTCACCAAGCTGATCGCGCCGGGCGTGCGCCTGGGATTCATGATCGGCGATCCGGTGATACTGACGAAGATCGCCAAGGTGGCCGAAGACACCTACATCTCGCCGGGTTATTTCGCGCATGGCGTGACGCTGGAGTGGCTGAAGGCCGGCAAGCTGGGTCCGCAGATCGAGAAGTTGAAGGCGTTGTACGCGCCGAAGCTCGATGCCTGCCTGGCCGCGCTCGACAAGTACATTCCCGATGCGGTGGCCACGCGGCCTGATGGCGGCTTCTTCCTGTCACTGACCCTGCCGCAGGGTGTGTCGACCACCGATCTGCGTGCTGCCGCCGCAAAGCTGAATCTGAACCTGGCCGACGGGCTGGCGTTCTTCCCGCAGGGCGGCGGCGAACGCTTCCTGCGCCTGCCCTTCTGCGCGCTGACGCCGGCGCAGATCGATCAGGGCATCAGCCGACTGGCGGAAGCGGTCCGCGCGGTGCGCAAGTAGCGCCGGCTGCGGCTGGATGACACCCATCACGCGGCCGTCCGCGGGGGTTGCCTCCTTGCCGCGCTAGCTCACCTGGCGGCGCGTCGGATACGCCAGGTTGATGCCAGCCGCCGCGAAGCGCTGCAGGATGCCGCGGTTCACCAGATCGTTGGTGCGCGCGATGTTGCGGTCGGGGCGATTTGCGACGAAGTAGATGGCCTCGAACTCCAGTGCATAGTCGCCGATCTGCGCGAGCAGGCAGCTGACGAAGCGCGTGCCTTCTCCGGCACGCACGGCTTCCTCCACCAGCACGGGCACACGCTCCACCAGCGCCTGTGAGGTTTCGTAAGCCAGCCGCAGACGGATGGTGGTCCGCTTCTCCGGCATGCGGCCGAGATTTCGTACGCGGCTTTTCAGCACATCCGCGTTCGCCACGATCACCTGCTCACCGGTGATCGAGCGCAGCCGCGTGCTCTTGATGCCGATGTGCTCCACCGTGCCTTCGATGTCATCGATGCGCAGCGTGTCGCCGACGACGAATGGCTTGTCGAAGGCGATGGACAGTGAACCGAAGATATCGCTGAGGATGGTCTGCACGGCCAGTGCGACGGCAATGCCGCCGACACCGAGACCCGCAACCAGCGTGGTGATGTTGACGCCGAGGTTGTCCAGCGCCAGCAGCACGATGATGGCCCAGATGATCAGCTGGCCGACGAACATCAGCACGTTGACCGTCGTGGCAGCCGTGCCGTCGTTGAGTCCGGAACGCTGCTGGCGCCGTTCGATGAAGAAGCGCAACGCGGTGGCAGCCCACAAACCCACCTGCAGCCACACGCCGAAGACGATGATCACATCGAAGGCGCGGTCCACGCGCGGCGGCCAGCTGAGGATCTTTTCGGCGAAATACACCGCCACCACCAGCAGCACCAGCCGGCTGGTCTTCGCCAGCAGCAGCACCAGCAGCTCCACCGAGGCTGATTCCATGTGCTGCCATTTCTGCTGCTGCGCGCGCAGCCGCGAACGCAGCACCGGCAGCACGAGGAAGGTGACGGCGAACACGAGTACGGCCAGCAGCCAGTCGCGCAGCGGATTGCCGAGGAAGGTATGGTTCAAAAGGAAGGAGGACTGCATGGCGCAATCCTAGGGAAACTCCGCGCCGGTGGCGAGACTACTCGGGGATGTCGTCCATCCCCAGTTCCTTCAGCTTGCGCGTCAGCGTGTTGCGTCCCCAGCCCAGCAGTTTCGCGGCGGCCTGGCGATGTCCCTGCGTGTGCTTCAGTGCCACGCGGATCAGGGTTTTCTCAAACTGCGGCAGAGCCTCATCGAGCAGCGGATTGCCACCGCTGGCCGCAGCCTTGTTGGCCCAGCCCGCAAGACTCGACACCCAGTCGTCGGCCGGCGTGGTCATCGGACCGGCTGTGGTGATCTCCACGGGCAGATCATCGATGTGCACTTCGGTGCCCGGCGCCAGCACCGTCAGGCGGCGGCACAGATTCACCAGCTCGCGCACATTGCCCGGCCAGCTGTAGCGTGACAGCACTTCGGTCGCATCGGTGGCCAGCGTCTTGGTCTCCACGCCCAGTTCCGTGGCCGCCTGCGCCAGATAGCGTGACAGCAGCATGGGCACATCTTCGCGGCGTGCACGCAGCGGCGGCAGTTCGATGCGGATCACGTTCAGACGGTGGAACAGATCTTCGCGGAACTGGCCCTTGGCCACGCGGTCTTCCAGGTTCTGGTGAGTGGCCGCGATGACGCGCACATCCACCTTGATCGGTGTCTGGCCGCCGACGCGATAGAACTCGCCTTCGGCCAGCACGCGCAGCAGCCGCGTCTGCAGCGGCAGGTTCATGTCGCCGATCTCATCGAGGAACAGCGTACCGCCGTCGGCCTGTTCGAAGCGGCCGCGACGCAGCGCATCGGCACCCGTGAACGAGCCCTTTTCATGGCCGAACAGTTCTGACTCCAGCAACTCGCCGGGAATGGCGGAGGTATTCAGTGCGATGAAAGCTTTGTTGGCTCGCGGACTGTGGCCGTGCAACGCACGGGCGACCAGCTCCTTGCCGGTGCCCGACTCGCCCGTCACCAGCACATTCACGCTGGAGCGCGACAGGCGGCCGATGGCGCGGAACACCTGCTGCATGGCCGGCGCCTTGCCCAGCAGTTCGCTCATCTGCACCGGGGCCGCGACCTCGGCGGGTCGTTCGTTCACCTGTGCAGCGCGTCGCACCAGATCCACCGCCTGGTCGACATCAAAGGGCTTGGGCAGATATTCGAAGGCGCCGCTCTCGTAGGCGGACACCGCACTGCCCAGATCCGAATGCGCTGTCATCACGATGACGGGCAGATCCGGATGTTGTTCGTGCACATTGCGCAGCAGCTCGAGACCGGACTTGCCGGACATGCGGATGTCCGTCATCAGCACATCGGGTGTTTCCGTGAGCAGGGTCGCCAGTGCGGCTTCAGCAGCCTCGAATAGTCGCGGCGCCATGCCGGCATTTTTCAACGCGCGCTCCAGCACCCAGCGGATGGATGCGTCGTCGTCGACCAGCCAGACGCGCAGCTGCGGAGTACTCATTCTTTGATGCCCTCGATAGGCAGAAGCAGTGAAAAGACGGTGCGGCCCGGCTGGCTGTTGAATTCGATGATGCCGCCATGGCGGGTCGCCAGATCCTGCGCAACCGCCAGCCCCAGGCCGCTGCCATTCGCGCGCCCGGTAACCAGCGGCAGGAACAATGTCTTGATCAGATCGGCGGGGACACCCGGACCGTTGTCCTCCACTTCGATCGCTGCCGTGAGGCGGTGGCGCACCTTGCCGATGCTGAAAGAACTGCGCGCGCGCGTGCGCATGATGATGCGGCCGTGTCCGGCCACGGCCTGCATGGCATTGCGTGCGATGTTCAGCAGCGCCTGGACGATCTGATGCCGGTCGAACATGCCATCGGGCAGCGAAGGATCGTAGTCGCGTTCGATCTGCACGCTTTCCGGCGCCTCGGCGCGGATCAGCTTCACCAC
>Ga0134124_10001209_pt1 | contig 20686 bp, 18 predicted proteins | sample KB304_FD_96880 | JGI IMG/M metagenome (GOLD analysis project Ga0134124, IMG submission 96880) | Terrestrial soil microbial communities without Nitrogen fertilizer from Kellogg Biological Station, Michigan, USA - KB3-0-4 | ecosystem: Environmental > Terrestrial > Soil > Unclassified ... | reverse complement strand
CGCGGGCGATGGCGATGCGCTGCCGCTGGCCGCCGGAGAACTCGTGCGGATAGCGGTCGCGCAGCGCGGGATCGAGCCCCACCTCGCGCAGCGCACCGTCGATCAGCTCGCGACGCTCCGGGGACGTGGCGCCGATCCCGTGCACGCCGAGGCCCTCGCCGACGATCTGCGCGATCGACATCCGTGGCGACAGCGCGCCGAACGGATCCTGGAAGACCACCTGCATCTCGCGGCGCAGGGGCCGCAGCGCGCGCGCCGCCATGCCCTGGATCTCGCGACCGGCGAAGCGAATGAGGCCCTGGCACGACTGCAGGCGGAGCAACGCCAGGCCCAGCGTCGTCTTGCCGGAGCCGCTCTCGCCCACGACGCCCACCGTCTGGCCCTCGCGGACGGCCAGGCTGACGCCGTCGACCGCCTTGACGTGGCTCACCGTGCGCCGCAGCAGGCCCCGACGGATCGGGAACCACACGCGGAGATCCTGGGCCTCCATCACCACCGGCGCGTCGGCCCGCGGGGTGCGGGTCATCGGCCGCGGCTCGGCCGCGAGCAGGCGCCGGGTGTACGGATGCTGGGGCGACTCGAAGATCTCCCGGGTCGTGCCGGTCTCCACGATCTCGCCGGCGCTCATCACGCACACGCGCTCGGCCATCTTGCGCACGATCCCCAGGTCGTGGGTGATCAGCAGCAGCGCCATCCCGAACTTCGCCTGCAGCTCGCGGAGCAGGGTGAGGATCTGGGCCTGGATGGTGACGTCGAGCGCGGTGGTGGGCTCGTCGGCGATGAGCAGGTCGGGCTCGTTGGCCAGCGCCATGGCGATCATCACGCGCTGGCGCTGGCCGCCCGAGAGCTGGTGCGGATAGGCGTCCAGCCGGCGCTCGGCCTCCGGCAGTCCCACCAGCCGCAGCAGCTCGAGCGTCCGGGCCCGGGCGGCCGAGCGCGAGAGGTGCTTGTGCACGCGCAGCACCTCGTTCACCTGCTTGTCGATCGTGTGCAGCGGGTTCAGCGAGGTCATCGGCTCCTGGAAGATCATGGCGATGCGGTCGCCGCGGACCCGCTGCATCGCGCGCTCGGGGGCGCCGACGAGCTCCTGGCCCTGGAACAGGATGCTGCCGCTGGGGTGCCGCGCGGTGGGATAGGGCAGGAGCTGCATGACCGACAGCGCGGTGACCGACTTGCCGGAGCCGCTCTCGCCCACCAGCGCGATCGACTCGCCGCGCTCGATCGGGAACGAGACGTGGCGCACCGCCTGGACCTCGCCGCCCTCCACGGTGAACGAGACCGAGAGATCACGCACCTCGAGCAGCGGGCTCATCGCACCTTCCGGGGGTCGAAGGCGTCGCGGACCGCCTCGCCGATGAAGATCAGCAGCGAGAGCATGACGGCGAGCACGATGAAGCCGGTGAGGCCGAGCCAGGGCGCCTGCAGATTCGCCTTGCCCTGGGCCAGGATCTCGCCGAGCGAGGCCGAGCCGGGCGGCAGGCCGAAGCCGAGGAAGTCCAGCGAGGTCAGCGTGGTGATGGCGCCGTTGAGGATGAAGGGCAGAAAGGTCAGCGTCGCCACCATGGCGTTGGGCAGCAGGTGGCGGGCCATGATCACCGTGTTGCGCACGCCGAGCGCGCGGGCGGCGCGCACGTAGTCGAGGTTGCGGGCGCGCAGGAACTCGGCGCGCACCACGCCCACCAGCGACATCCACGAGAACAGCAGCATGAGGCCGAGCAGCCACCAGAAGCTCGGCTGCACGATGCTGGCGAGGATGATGAGCAGGTAGAGGACGGGCAGCCCCGACCACACCTCCATGAAGCGCTGGAAGAGCAGGTCGGTCCAGCCGCCGAAGTACCCCTGCACGGCGCCCGCCGACACGCCGATCACCGAGCTGGCCAGCGTGAGCGCCAGCCCGAAGAGGACGGAGATGCGGAAGCCGTAGACGAGGCGCGCCAGCAGGTCGCGTCCCTCGTCGTCGGTACCGAGCCAGTGACGCCGCGAGGGCGCGGCGGGCGCCGGCCCCGACAGCTCCCAGTCGATCGTGTCGTAGCGGTACGGGATGGGCGGCCACACCATCCAGCCGCGCGCCTCGATGAGCCGCTGCACGTAGGGCTCGCGGTACGCCGCCGCCGTCGGCAGCTCGCCGCCGAACGCCGTCTCCGGGTACGCGCGCAGGACGGGCACGTAGAAGCGGCCGTCGTGGCGCACGAGCAGCGGCCGGTCGTTGGCGAGCAGATCGGCGCCCAGCGAGAGCACGAACAGCGTGAGGAAGATCCACAGCGCCCAGTAGCCGCGGCGGCTGGCCCGGAAGCTGGCCAGCCGGCGACGGGTCAGCGGGGACAGGCTCACGCGTCCCGCCGCTCGAAGTCGATCCGCGGGTCGATGACCGTGTAGGCGAGATCGGTCACGATGTTCAGCAGCAGCCCGATCAGCGTGTAGAGGTAGAGGGTGCCGAACATCACCGGGTAATCGCGATTCACGGCGGCCTCGAAGCCGAGCAGCCCCAGGCCGTTGAGGGAGAAGATCACCTCGATCAGCAGCTCGCCGGCGAAGAAGATGCCGATGAACGCCGCCGGGAAGCCGGCCACCACGATCAGCATGGCGTTGCGGAACACGTGGCCGTAGAGCACCCGGCGGCGGCTGAGCCCCTTGGCGCGGGCGGTGGCGACGTACTGCTTGTTGATCTCGTCCAGGAACGAGTTCTTCGTCAGCATGGCCAGGCTGGCGAAGCCGCCCACGACGAGCGCCGTCACCGGCAGCGCGATGTGCCACAGGTAGTCGAGGGCGCGCTGCGGCCACGACATCAGCGCCCACGTGTCCGACGTGAGGCCGCGCAACGGGAACCACTGCGCGAACGAGCCTCCGGCGAAGAGGACGACCAGCAGGATCGCGAAGAGGAAGCCGGGGATGGCGTAGCCGACGATCACCGCGGCGCTCGTCCACACGTCGAACGGCGTGCCGTCGCGCACGGCCTTGGCGATGCCGAGTGGGATCGAGATGAGGTAGACGAGCAGCGTCGTCCACAGGCCGAGCGTGATCGAGACCGGCAGCTTCTCCAGCATGAGGCCGAGGACGGGACGATCGCGATAGAAGCTGCTGCCGAGGTCGAAGACCAGGTAGCTGCGCATCATGTGGACGAAGCGCTGCCACGCCGGCTTGTCGAAGCCGAACTGCTTTTCGAGCTGACGCACCAGCTCGGGGTCGATGCCGCGCGAGGCCCGGCTCAGGCCCTCGTCGCCGGCCCCGACCGTGGAGCGGGCGCCCGCGCCCGACTCGCCGCCGCCGGTGCCGCCGACGCGCGCCGTCGCCTGGACCGTGGCCCCGCGGATGCGGGCCAGCATCAGGTCGACGGGGCCGCCCGGCGCCGCCTGCACGATGAGGAAGTTGGCGAGCATGATGCCGAACAGCGTCGGCACGACCAGGAGCAGGCGGCGGCCGAGGTAGGCGAGCACTACCGGCGGCTCCCCGTCTTCTGCGGGTCGATCCACCAGGTGTCCACGCCGAGCTCGTACTTGGGCGCGACGGCCGGCCGGCCGAAGCGGTTCCAGTAGACCACCCGGAACGCGGCGATGTGGAAGTGCGGGATGACGTACTGGCCCCAGAGCAGCACGCGATCGAGCGCGCGCGTGCGGGCGACCAGGGCGGCGCGATCGGGAGCGGCGATGAGCAGCTCGATCAGGCGGTCCACCACGGGGTCCCGCACGCCGGGGTAGTTGCGGCTGCCCGGAGTCTCGGCCGAGACGGAGGCCCAGTAGTCGACTTGCTCGTTGCCCGGCGACGACGACTGCGGGAACACGGCCATCGTCATGTCGAAATCGAACTGCTTCATGCGGTACTCGTACTGGGCGGAGTCGACGGTCCGCACCCGCGCGGTCACGCCGAGACGCTCCAGGTTCTTCACGAAGGGCAGCGTGATGCGCTCGTAGGTCGGATCGTCGAGGAGGATCTCGAACGTCAGCGGCCGGCCCGTCTCCGCGTTCACCAGCCGCAGGTCGCGGACGACCCAGCCCGCCTGTTTCAGCAACTCGATCGCCCGCACGAGGTTCGGGCGGAGACCGCCGGGCACCGTCGTCGGCGCGCGATACTCGCGCGTGAAGACCTCCTCGGGGACACGGCCACGGAACGGTTCCAGCACCGCCAGCTCCGCCGCCGACGGCAGGCCGTGCGAGGCCAGCTCGGAGTTGGAGAAGTAGCTGCGGGTGCGGACGTAGGCGCCGTAGAACAGGTGCGCGTTGCTCCACTCGAAGTCGAACGCCGTCGCCAGGGCCTCCCGCACCCGGGGGTCGCGGAAGAGGGCGCGCCGGGTGTTGTAGACGAACCCCTGCATGCCGGTCGGGACCTCGTTCGGGATCTCCTCCTTGCGGATGCGGCCGTCCCGGACGGCGGGGATGTCGTACGCCCGCGCCCAGTTCTTCGACGACGGCTCCTGGCGGAGATCGTAGGCGCCGCCCTTGAAGGCCTCCAGCGCCACCGTGTCGTCGCGGTAGTAGTCGTAGCGAATCGTGTCGAAGTTGAAGCGGCCGACGTTGACGGGTAGCGCGGCGGCCCAGTAGTCGGGGACGCGGCGGTAGGTGATCGAGCGGCCGGGCTCGAACGACTCGACGCGGTACGGCCCGCTGCCGAGCGGCGCCTCCAGCGTCGTCTTCGCGAAGTCGCGACCGGACCAGTACGCCTTCGAGAGCACGGGGAGCTGGCCGACGATCACCGGCAGCTCACGGTTCTCCCCCTCCTTGAACGTGAACCGCACGGTGCGCGGCCCGGTCTTCTCGACGCTCGCCACCGCGCCGTAGTACGTCCGGTAGAGCGGATGGCCCTTCGTCCGCAGCGTCTCGAACGTCCACACGACGTCCTCGACGGTGATGGGGCTGCCGTCGTGGAAGCGGGCGGCGGCGCGCAGCGTGAACGCGACCCAGGACCGATCGGGCGGGGTGTCGATCTTCTCGGCGATCAGACCGTACTCGGACGCCGGCTCGTCCGCCGAGCTCACCGTGAGCGTATCGAACGTGGTCGTGATGCCCTGGGCGACCACGCCCTTGAGGATGAAGGGGTTGAGATTGTCGAAGGTGCCGTTGGCCGACAGCGTGACGCCGCCGCCCTTCGGCGCCCGCGGATCGACGTAGGCGAAGTGGGCGAAGCCGGGCCCGTACTTGAGGTCGCCGTGGATCGACAGTCCGTGCGTCGGACCCGCGGCGGGCGCCGCGCCCGACCAGCCGGGGACGGCGACGGCGGTCAGGAGCACGGCCAGGACAACAGCGAGCGCTCTCATGCCAGACAACGATTCATAGTACCCGGCGGGAGAAGCGGAGGCGAGACGCGTTGACATCCGCGGGGTTTGCTCCGATAACTGCGCCCATGGACCTCGAACTCACAGGCAAGGTCGCGATCGTCGGTGGCGCCAGCAAGGGGCTGGGCCGGGCGTGTGCGCAGGTGCTCGCCCAGGAGGGTGCGAAGGTGGCGGTGTGCAGCCGCTCGCAATCGGACCTGGACAAGGCCGCGAAGGAGATCCGGGACACGACGGGCGCCGACGTGCTCGCCTTCGCGGGCGATCTCGATCGTCACGAGACGATCCAGAGCCTGATCGCCGCGACCGTCCAGCGGTTCGGCCGCCTCGACGTCATGGTCAACAACTCGGGCGGGCCGCCGCTGGCCCGCGCCCACAACGCCACCGAGGAGCAGTGGGCCACCGCGCTGCAGCGCTCGCTGCTCTTCTTCGCGCGCATGTCGCGGGAGGCGCTCCCCCACCTGAAGAAGAGCGGGGGCGGGCGCATCATCAACATCCTGGCGGCGACGGTCTACAACCCGATCCCGAACCTGGCGCTCTCCGGCGTGACGCGGCTGGGCGTGGTGGCGTTCGCCAAGAGCCTCGCGGACGAGGTCGGACGCGACGGCATCCTCGTCAACAACGTGTGCCCCGGCTCGATCATGACCGAGCGCATGCTCTCCAACGTGAGCTCGCGCGCCAAGGAGCTCGGCATCTCGGTGGACGACGCCCTCGGCCAGCGGGCGTCGGAGACGGCGGTCGGGCGCGTCGGCAAGCCGGAGGAGTTCGCCTACCTGGTGGCCTTCCTCGCCTCCAGCCGCTCGAGCTACATCACCGGCACGACGATGCTCGTCGACGGCGGTCTCGTGCGTTCGGTGATTTGATTCCATAGAGGGGCCACGAAGGGCACCCGCACACCTCTTCCGACCATCATCGACCGCCTGCGCTCACGGGTCTTTCGGCGGACACTGGCGCGACTCCCGCGGACCGTCGAGAGATCCCAACACCTCACCGGTGAGGGGTGGACGATCGGAATGGGGTGGCGGTGGGCGATCGCAAGGCAATCCGGCCTCCGGACGGAGGCGTCGGCGAGCGCCAGCACCTCGGGGCCGCCGGTCTGCGCGAACACGATCGCCTTCATCTCAAACCCCCTGGAACACGTCGGCCCAGTCCTCGAGCATCTGGGGATGGCCGTGACGGATATGGATGGAGAAGTGGTTGTATCCGGCCGCGCCGAGCTCGCGAATGCGGTCGCGCAGCTCGGACCGGGTGGCCGTGAACGTCAGCGTGCGGATGAGGTCCGCCGTGCATACCTCGTGCTCCTCCGGGCGGAGGAACATGAGGTGGCCGCGGTGGTTGGACAGATAGCGGGCGTCCGCCGGCTCGTACTTCTGGTAGATCTGACGGTACCGCTCGAGCAGCGGGGCGAGAAGCGGCGGCACGCTGCGCCCCATGTTCCCGAACTCCTCGACCTCGACCAGGTTGTGCAGCGCGATCGTCGCGTGCGGTCCGGCCTGCGCCTTGACGCGCGCGCTGTCGAAGGCCTCGCCGTCCTGCACCACGCACCCGCCCGTGAACGCCGTGGCCACACGCCCGGCCGGATCGACGCCGGCCGCGCGCCACGCCGCCAGCATGTCGGCGATGGCGGCCTTGGCTGCGCCCATGTGCCCGGTCGCGTAGATCCAGCCGGCGCCGAGCTCGGCCGTCAGCTTCCGCCCGCGCGGACCGAGCGCCGAGATGTGCAGCGGGATCGGATCCTTCATGTTGACGACGCCGATCTCCGGGCTGAGGAAGCGGATCGTGCGTCGCTTGCCCTCGAACGTCCAGTCGAGCGTGTCGCCGGCCAGCAGGCGCTGCACGATCGCGATGTAGTCCCTCATGTCGCCGAGCTTGACCGGGCCCAGCCCCATCGTGCGGCGCGCCGTGAAGCCGGTGGAGATGCCGAAGTCGATGCGCCCGGGCGCCAGCGCGTTGAGCGAGGCCAGCGCGCTCGCCGCCACCGGTGCGATGCGGTTGGAGGGAATCAGCACGCCCGTGGCCAGGCGGATCTTCGAGGTCTGCACGGCCGCCGCGCCCATCGCCACGAACATGTCGGCGTTGAGGAGCTGGGTGTCGTAGAACCAGGCCCGCGCGTAGCCCAGCTCCTCGGCGCGCTTCACGACCTTCCAGGAGTCGGCCGACGTCGCGAGGTTGATCCCGAAGTCCATGGTCCGCGAGACTGCGCCGCGCGCGGGGCGGAGTCAAGCCGTCCGCGAGATGGGATACTCTACTCGGCAGCCGATGGGGGAGTGACGCGAGCCGTGGCGAGCGTACGCGTGAGCACGTGCGTCGTGGGCGGAGGGCCGGCCGGCCTGATGCTCGGGCTCCTGCTGGCCAAGCGGGGCGCCGACGTCCTGGTGCTGGAAGGACACGAGAACTTCGAGCGCGAGTTCCGCGGGGAGGTGCTGCAGCCCAGCACCTCCCACCTGCTGGACGAGCTCGGACTGCTGGAGTACGTGAAGGCCCAGCCCCACTCGCTCCTCGAGGCCGGCAAGATCCGGATGAACGGCGCCCCGATCGGCGAGTTCGCCTTCAGGAGGATCGCGCCGCAGTATCCCTACGCCATCTGGATGCCGCAGCCGATCTTCCTGGCCGCGCTCCTCCGGAAGGCGGAGCCGTTCCCGTCGTTCTCGTGCTGGATGGGCGCCAAGGTGACGAAGCTCCTGGAGGAAGACGGCCGCGTGGTGGGCGTGAGCGGACTCCGTCACGGCAAGGAGCCCTTCGAGGTCCGGGCGGACGTCGTCGTGGGCGCGGACGGACGCTACTCGGCCGTCGCGAAGCTGGGCGGGTTCGAGCCCGCGTACGAGCACCACGACTTCGACATCATCTGGTTCACGATCGAGCAGCCGCCGGGCTGGTCCAGCACCTTCTACGTCTCGCTCGGCGATGTGCGCGGTCTCATGCTGCCCAAGTATCCGCACCACATCCAGGCCGGGATCGTGCTGCCCACGGGCGAGTGGAAGGGCTGGCGCCAGGACGGCGTGGCCGCGGTGGCCGAGCGCGTGCGGCGCTTCGATCCGATCTTCGCCGGGTTCGCCGACGGGCTGCGGGACTTCACGCCGTTCTTCCCGCTCGAGGGCCTCATCCGTCTGGTGCGCGACTGGACGCGCGACGGCCTGCTGCTCATCGGCGACGCCGCCCACACCATGAGCCCGGCCGGCGCCATCGGCGTCAACGTGGCGATCGCCACCGCGGCGGTGGCGGCGCAGCAGATCTATCCGCACCTCGGGCGCGGACCGATCGCGCGCGAGCACCTGCGGGCGGTCCAGCGACTCCGGGAGGACGACGTGCGGACGCTGCACCGGCTGCAGCTCGGCGCCCAGCGGGTGCTGCTCGGTCAGGGCAGCCGCAATCCGATCGTGAAGTGGCTGGTGCCGAGGGTGCTGCCGCTGTTCTTGCGGTCGCCGCTGCTGCCGCGCATCCAGCGCCGGATCTTCTTCGGCGCGCCGCTGCCGCCGCTCGATCCGGCGTTCAGCTTCCGGGAGCCGGCTGCTTCTTCCGGAGCTCGGGGATGACGTGCTTGCCGAAGAGCTCGATCGACGTCATCACCTTGTCATGCGGGACCGTCTCGGTCGCCATGAGGAACTGCAGCTCGTCGACGCCGGCCTGCTCGTGGATGGCGATGCTCCGCAGGCAGCTCTCCGGATCGCCCGCGACGAGGACGCCGCGCTCGACCAGCGTGTCGGCGTCGATCTGATTCCAGAGCGCGGTGGCGATCTGACCCGATCCGCCTGAGAGATCCACCTCGGGCGCGCCCTCGGTTCCGTCGGTCTTGATGTAGCGCGCGAAGTTCGCCCGCAGGTGATCGGGCACGCCGCCCCAGGACTCGACGAGTTGCTCGTAGAGGTGCGTCTGGTCCTTGAGGTAGGGACGGTCGGGGCCGAAGAAGGTGCGGAGCGACTTGGCGGCCAGCTCGCGCGCCTCCTTGTTGTCCGGGCCGCACAGGCCCATGGTGGAGCTCAGCCACTGGCCGTTGATGAACTTCCCGACGGGCTTGGCGTGGCGCACCCGCTCCTTGTACGTCGCGATGTGCGGGGCCATGTACGAGGGCGAGGCGACGCTGAGCGCCATCACCCCGATGCCGAGCTCGGCCGCCAGCTGATAGGTCGCGGGCTGCAGCGCCGCCACCCAGATGCCGGGATGCGGCTTCTGGTAGGGCTTGGGGCGCACGTCGCGAGGCGGCACGTTCCAGAACTGCCCCTCCCACGAGAACGGGCCGTCCTCCCAGATGCGCGGGATCATCCGCAGCGACTCTTCCCACATCGCGCGCGTGTTGCGCGGATCGATGCCCATGCCCATCTGCTCGTAGGCCGCCGAGCGCCCGGTGCCGAACTCCACACGGCCGCCCGACATGTGATCGACCATCGCCACCCGCTCGGCCACGCGCACGGGGTGATGGTAGGGCAGGATCACGACGCCGAAGCCCAGCCGGATGCGCTTGGTCAGGCGACTCAGCGCTCCGAAGATCACCTCCGGGCACGGCGACATCGAGAAGCTCGTGAGGAAGTGGTGCTCGACGAACCAGACCGTGTCGAAGCCCATGCGGTCGGCCAGCACGCACTGCTCGATCGTCTCTTCGATGACCGCGTGGTCGTCGACCACCGGCCGCTGCATCTCGTAGGCGAGGCTCAGTCTCATGCGGGGGAGGATAGCCTAGTCCGCCCCGCTCGGGGAGCTCAGTGTGGGCGGTGCGGCGCCGCCGTCTTCACGGCTTCGAATCCCGTCGGCGCCCACCAGTGGTGCCAGCTCACGTCGTCGCCGTCCGGCGCGTGCATGAGGCGCACGACCTTCGGCAGCTCCTTGCGGGGCGAGGCCACGACCTGGCGCACCTGGCGCAGGATCGCGTGCGCGAGCCGCGACCGGCTGACCGGGAAGCCCAGCTCGCCGAGGCCGTCGCGGTGGTAGCGCCAGATCTCGCGGCCGCCCGGCGTGAGGATGGCCCGGGCCAGGAAGGTGTAGTACGTGTCCAGGCGCTGCGTCAGCGCCTGGTCGTACTCCTCGGGCGTGAGGTACACCGGGCCGTAGGTCTTGAGGATCTTCAGGTGCCCGAGCAGGTAGGTGTTCAACCGCCGGGCGACCGAGAACGTGAGGCTGCCGCGGTGCGCGCGCGAGTACGTGAGCACCTCGTGGACGAAGCCGAGATCGGAAGTCTGGAGGACGTCGTAGCAGACGGCGGTGTCCGCGTGCAGGTTGGACTCCTCGTAGAACGGATCGCGGCGCCGTACGAAGTCTGCGCGGATCATGTGCGCGGTCGCCCCGCCGAATACCGAGAGCAGCCCGAGCAAGCTGGCCCGGGCAACCTCCCGCCCCGGCGCCACCGAACCGGCGAGCCCACCGAGACCGACCTGCGTGCCCTGGAGCTGGTAGCCGCTGACGAGCCCGATGGAGGGATGCCGCTCCCCCAGCGTCACCATGAGCTCGAGGCACTGCGGAAGCAGCGCATCGTCCGCGCACAGGAACTTGCACCAGCGGCTGTCCGGCCCGAGCCGACGGGCGGCGATGCTGTGGTTCTCCATGACGGACACGAGCCGCTCGTTGGTGTAGATCCGGATGCGGGGGTCGCGAGCGGCGTACGCGCGGAGGATCTCGCCCGTGCCGTCCGTGCTGGCGTTGTCGACCAGGACGTACTCCCAGGCGTCGTAGGTTTGGGCGAGGACACTGTCGATGCACTGGGCCAGATAGGCCGCGCCGTTGTACACCGGCGTGAGCACCGTCACGAGCGACTTTGCCGTCAACTCGCAGAACCTCCCATGGGCGTCGTGCAGGCGCTATGCCAACGACCGCGTGATCAGGGCGGGAACCGGCGCTATCCTCGGGGCATGACCAAGCCAGGCCCGATCGAGGTCGACCTCTACAGCGACACGGTGACCCGCCCCACCCCCGAAATGCGCCGATTCATGTGCGAGGCGGAGGTCGGCGACGAGCAGAAGTTCGAGGACCCGACCGTCAACCTGCTGCAGGAGATGGTCGCCGACCTGCTGGGCAAGGAGGCGGCGGTCTTCCTGCCCTCGGGGACGATGTGCAACGAGATCGCGCTCCGTGTGCACTGCCGACCCGGAGAAGAGATGCTGGCCCACCGCACGGCGCACCCCATCCACTTCGAGAGTGGGGGTCCCGCCGCGCTGGCCGGCGTCAATGTCGCCCCCCTCGACGGCGCCCGCGGCCAGTTCGAGCCGGCGACGCTGGAGGCCGCCATCCGGCCCGACTTCCGGCACTACCCTCGGAGCCGGCTGGTCTGGGTCGAGCAGACGAGCAACCTCGGTGGCGGCTCGATCTGGCCGCTGGAGCGGGTCCGCGCGGTGACGGACGTCGCCCGCCGCCATGGCCTGTCCGCCCACCTCGACGGCGCCCGGCTCATGAACGCGGTGGTCGCCAGCGGCATCGCCGCCCGCGAATGGGCCGGGCTCTTCGACTCCGCCTGGATCGACTTCACCAAGGGTCTGGGCGCGCCGGTAGGCGCCGCGCTGGCCGGCTCGCGCGAGTTCATCGCCGAGGCGTGGCGGCTGAAGCAGCAGATGGGCGGCGCCATGCGGCAGGCGGGCATCATCGCCGCCGGCGGCGTGTACGCGCTCCGGCATCACGTCAAGCGTCTCGCCGAGGATCACGCCAACGCGCGCCGGCTGGCCGAAGGTCTCGCGAAGCTGCCGGGCGTGACGATCGAGCCCGCGAGCGTGGAGACGAACCTGGTGTTCTTCGAGCTGACGGGGCGCCTCGACGCGCCCACGCTCGTCGAGCGGATGCTGGCCCGCGGCGTGCGCATGGGGGCGATGGGTCCGCGCACGATCCGCGCGGTCACCCACCTCGACGTCAGCGCCGCCCACATCGAGCGCACGCTCGACGCCGCCCGCGCCGAGCTCACGGCCTGAGCGCGTCGAGAGCGCCGGGCCTCTACACGCGGAACGAGGCCTGCGCCACGGTCCACTGCGCCAGCAGGTCGGGATCGGGCGCCTGCGCGATGCCGGGCACGCGTGAGGTCGCGACCTGGCCACGCCCGCTGAGCACGATCTCGGGCTTGCCGAGGTCGTCGCGGTAGAAGTATGACGAGGGGACGATGTCGCCGGCGTAGGTGAAGTTCGGCAGCGTCGCCAGCTCCGCGCAGATGGCCCCGCCGATCGCCGTCTCCAGCATGCCGCCCACCCAGCACGGAATGCCGTGCTGGGCGCACAGCGCCTGGATCGGCGCGACGCCTCCAGGCCTCCGGCGCGCGCCATCTTGATGTTGATCACCCGGCACGCGCCCAGCCGGATCGCCGCCTCCACGTGAGCCAGGCTCAGCGCGCTCTCGTCCAGGCAGATGGGCGTCTCGATCTTCGCCTGCAGGTCGGCGTGGTTCACCAGGCTGAGGCCGTCGTCGGCCAGCGGCTGCTCGATCATCGCCAGTCGATAGCGGTCGAGCGTGCGGAAGAGCTCGGTGTCCGCCGGTGAATAGGCGGCGTTGCAATCGATGTGGAAGGTGAAGCTCGGGAAGGTGGACCGCACGGCGGCGAGTATGTCGACGTCCCAGCCGGGCCGGAACTTCAGCCAGCACCCACCAGGCGATCTCCAGCGCGGCCCGCGCGAACTGGTTGCCCTTCACGAAGTCGAGACGGCTCAGGAGGTCGTGGACCGAGCCGATCTCCTGGCCGATGATCCGGGGGGCCAGGTGCTCGCGCACGGCGTGGAAGGTGGCCAGCGTGTGCTCGGCGGAGTAGCTCGGGATGTACGGCGGGCAGCTCTCACCCCACGCGTGATGTCCCCCGCCCTGCAGACGCACCAGCACCGTGTCGGTGTGGTGCCGGTCGCCGTACGAGGTCTTCCACGCGAACGCGAGCGGGACTTCACCCAGTAGACGTCGATCTGCTCGATCACCATGCCGTGAGGCTGTGCCAGCCCGGATTCGGAGTCAAGGTTGGTGCTATGATCGCGCGGCGACGGCCAGCGACGAGACCGCGATGAGCACCACCAACGATCAGCAGGCGCCTGCCCAGCCGATGTCGTCGGCGCCGTTCCTGTGGCAAGAGGACGGCCGCCCGGACTGGGGCAGCATGTGGACGAGCTTCTGCGAGCTCGCGCTCTTCGGCGGGCCGCCGCAGCGCGGGCCCGAGAGCGCGCTGCGCGCCCCCACCGCCGACTCCGACCGTGAGATGCTCGCCGAGATGCGCCGTGGCATCTGGCAGACCACGGGGCTCTACGCGGAGTCCGCCGAGCCGGGCTGGCTCGCCGTCACCTGCGACTCGCCGGCGATGGCGGAATGGATGGGCGCCGCCATCGTGCTGGAGAACGTCGCCGCCCGCGTCGAGGACGATCGCCTCATGCTGCCGGCCGGGCCCGACTACCGGCTCAAGGACGAGGTGAAGAGCATCATCACGGTGGTCGCCAAGACCCATCACTACTGGCAGGCGCACGTCATGGGCGCCGGCGACGCCGGGTAGCGCGCGCGGTGCGCTATCCGTTCCGCTGCTCCGCGTGCGGGGTCGAGTTCGTCGTGTCCCGGCCGGTGCGCGACGCCGGCGTGGACACGTTCTGTCCCCACGACGGCGCGCCCGCCGAGCGCATCTTCACCGTGCCCGAGATGAACCTGAATCGACCGCCGTCCACCACCCCCTCACCGCCGTCCAGCGGGTTCTCGCACTCCGGGCACTCGCACGGTCCAGGCACGGGCCACCACACCCACTGACATGAGCCAGTACACGACACCGACCCGGTACGGACGCATCAACGCGCCGAACGAGACGTGGCTGGCCCGGCGGGCATCTGAGCCCATCCTCGAGCCGGAGCTGCCGATCATCGACACCCACCATCACCTGTGGGAACGGCCGGATCACCGCTCTCTGCTGCACGAGCTGCTCGCCGACCTGCGCACCGGCCACAACGTCGTCGCCACGGTCTTCCTCGAATGCCACGCCATGTACCGCGCGCACGGGCCGGCCGAGACGCGCTCGGTGGGCGAGACCGAGTTCGTGGCCGGCATCGCCGCGATGAGTGACAGCGGGCTCTACGGCCCCACCCGCGTCGCCGCCGGCATCGTGGGCTTCGCCGATCTCGCGCTCGGCGATCGGGTCGAGCCGGTGTTGCAGGCGCACATTCGCGCCGGCGGCGGGCGCTTCCGCGGCGTGCGCCACTCCGCCGCCTGGGACGCCAGCGAGATCATCGGCAACAGCGCCGTGGCCACGGGACCGCACGACATGCTGCGGCCGGAGTTCCGGGCGGGGCTCGCGCGTCTCACCGCGCTGGGCCTGTCGCTCGACGCGTGGGTGTTCCACCCACAGCTCGCCGACGCCGTCGACCTCGCCCGCACCTACCCGGCGGCGAACATCATCGTGGGTCACTGCGGCGGGCCGCTCGGCTACGGTCCGTACACCGGCAAGCGGGACGAGGTCTTCGCGTCATGGAAGAGCAGCATCACGGAGCTGGCGAAGTGCCAGAACGTGACCATGAAGCTCGGCGGCATGCTGATGCGCCTGGCCGCCTACGACTACGGCGCGCTGCCGGCGCCGCCCTCGTCGGCCGAGCTGGCCGATCACTGGCGACCGTACATCGAGCTCTGCATCGAGCGCTTCGGACCGGCCCGCTGCATGTTCGAGAGCAACTACCCGGTGGAGAAGATGGGGATCGGCTACGCCGCGCTCTGGAACGCGTTCAAGCGCATCACCGCGCGCGCCTCGGCCGACGAGAAGCTGGCGCTGTTCAGCGGCACCGCGCGCCGCGCCTACCGACTGGACTGAGCCGACACGCGAGGGCGGACATCACGGCGCCCGCCGCACGAGGTCCGTGCCGCTTCCTCCGGCCGCGCCGCCCTCGAGATCGTCCGGGAATGGCGCCCCGATATCGTCGTGACCGACATCATGATGCCTGACATGAACGGACTCGAGCTGATCACGCACATGCGCAGCGAGCTCCCGCCGCCCCTGCCGATCGTCGTCGCGTGCTCGGGGTTTCCCGACTTCGAGGAAGAGGCCCGGCGTCGGGGGGCCCGGATCTTCCAGCCGAAACCCATCGACCCGGACGAGCTCATCCTCCTCATCGAGTCGCTGCTCGCCGAGCGCGAGCCGCCCGCTCACCTCCGCGCCGGCGCGGAGGCACGCCGGCAGGCGGCGAGCGAGCTGGCCCAGGCCAAGGTGTCGGCGACGCTCGCCCGCCGGCCGCACTTCCGGGAGGTCGCCGGGCTCGGCACGCGGCTGGTCTCCCGCTACTTCGGCTGCGCTGACGTCGGATTCCTCGTCATGGAGGAGGGGCACATGCGCGTCTTCGCCTCGAATGGTCCCTGGGAAGTCGGGGCCCGGCTCGAAGCGATCAGATCCCTCCTCGCACGGCGCTGGGTCGGCTCGCACCGGCTACCCTCGCCGCCTACGGCCTCGTCGCCGACGTCGAGGCGGGCGAGCACGCCCTGCGCGCCCTCGTGGCGTCGCTCGCCGACGAGCCCGATCGGGGGTGCATCGGCATGCTCACGGTGACGGGGCTGTACCCGACCGACGGGGGCGCCGCATTCCTCGAACTCGCCCACTGGCTCCTCGCGTCGGCGATGGCCGAAGGTCCGGGGACGACGCTGCGCGCGCGGCTCAGCCCCGAGGTCGTCGCCGCTCGACGCGCCGCCGCCTGAGCCAGTCGAGCCGTCACCCAACCGCGCGCCGCGTCTGTGGCTGGCGCGAAGGATCAGGCGGCTGACGCGCTCGACGACGAGGCGGCCAGGGGTGAGGCCGGCAGCGTGAAGGAGAAGGTGGTGGTCGCCCCGGGTATGCTCTCCGCCCAGATGCGCCCGCCCTGTGCCTCGACCAGCCCCTTGGCGATGTAGAGCCCCAGGCCCAGCCCCGGCGTGTCCTCGGCCTGCGTGCGCCGGGCGCGCGCGAACCGTGTGAAGAGCCGCGGGATCTCGTCGGGTGGAATCCCGGGCCCCTGGTTGGCGACACGAACCTCGACGACCTGGCCCCTCGCCTCGATGCCGACCGTGATCGGCGTGCCCGGTGAGCCGTGCTTGCGCGCGTTGGAGAGCAGGTTGCCGAGCACCTGGGTGACGCGGTTGGGGTCGGCCCAGGCCATCACCGCGTCGCTGGAGAACACAAGGTTGATCCGCGCCTCGCGGCCCCCCAGGCCGTCCACGACGTCGCGCGCGAGCTTGATGACGTCGAACCGCTGGGCCTCGATGCGCATGCGGCGCGCCTCGAGCCGCGACATGTCGAGGAGGTCCTGGATCATAGTGCCCATGCGCACCATCGAGGCCGCCGACCGTTCCAGCGCGTCCCGCTCGGGCGGGGACAGCCGGTCGGCGGCGGCCCGCAAGACCTTCAGGCTGTAGGTCGTCGCCGTCAGGGGCTGCCGCAGATCGTGGGCGACGATGGACGCCCATTCCTCCCGCAGACGCTCCAGCTCCTTGAAGACCGAGATGTCGTGCAGGAGCATGGCACCGCCGAGCCGGCGGCCCTGCGCATCCTGAACGGGGCAGGCGCTCACCGTGATCGGGATGAGCGTCCCCGCCGGACCGGGGACCACGAGCTCCAGGCGATCCGTCGACTCGCCGGTGGCGACGGCGCGCGCGAGCGGGATCTCGCCGGCGGACATCGGCCGGCCGTCAGGAGAACGCAGGTCGATGCGCAGCGCGCCCTCGTGCTCCCGGGCCCCGAACAGCTCCTGGGCGGCGCGGTTACGGTGCACGAGAGTCCCGCTCGCGTTCGCGAGCACCACGCCCTCCGGCATCTGATCGATGACCGCCTGCAGCCACGCCCGCTCCCTCGCCTGCTGGTCGTAGAGACTGGCCGTCTCGATGGCGGTCCCGGCGCGCGAGGCGACGATCTCCATCAACGTCAGGTCCACGTCGGAGAACTCCGCCGCCCCTTGCTTGTTGGCGACGTAGATGTTGCCCACGCTCTTGCCCCGAAAGCGGATGGGAACGCCCATGAGGCTGCCGATACGCGGATGACCCGGCGGAGTGCCACGGTACTCGGGATCGGCACTCGCATCGCGGACGCGCAGCGCCCGCCCCTCGCGGGCGACCCTTCCCAGGAGGCCCACGGGCCGCGGCGTGTGGCCGACGGCCGCGGCCATCGAGTCCAGCATACCGATGGACACGAATGGGTCGAAGGGGACATCGGGATCGGTCCCGATCCCGATGGCGACGAACTCCGCCCCCGTCAGCACCTGGGACTGCCGGGCGATGACGTTGAGCACGTGCGACAGGCCCCGCGACGGTATGTCCGCCAGAGCCGCCGCGATGGCGAGCGTCGCCTCGCTGGCGGTCTCGAGCCGGTGACGGAGCTGTCGCTCGGTCTCGTGCGCGCGGGCGAGCGTCTCCTGAGCAGCGCGCTGCGCGCTCACGTCCCGGACCAGCCCCAGCCATCGCCCATCGGGCAAGATCCGGGCGCTGACCTCCGCGTCAACGTAGGCCCCGTCGGATCGCATCAGGCGCCAGTCGGAGACCTGGACGCCGCCGGCCAGGAGGTATTCACGATCGGACCAGAGCCGCGGAACGTCCTTGGGCGCAATGAAGTCGGTGATGGAACGCCCCACGATCTCCTCCGCAGGGCGGCCGAGCAGCCGGCAGCCGGCCGCGTTGACCTCCGTGTAGCGCCCGTCGAGATCGGCCACGAACATGGCGTCCGAGGCCTGTGCGAACAGCGTCCGCAGCTGCGAGCCGGCCCGGCGCAGCTGCTCGACCGCCTGCGCCCGGGCGACGTCGACCGTGTCCAGGCGCTGTCCCACCACCAGGATCACGAACGCGCCGATCACGGTCGCCGACGTGACCAGGATGGCCGTGCCCAGCTCGGGTCGATATAGCCCACTCTGGACGCCCAGCTGCGTGAGGAGGCCGACGAGAGGCAGGACGAGCGCCGTGGCGGCGAGGCGGCGGGCGACCTCGCCGCCGAGGAACCGGCTCGTGGCCAGCCGGTAGACGGGGCTGTCCGGATAGATGAGCGACACCGCGGAGCCGAGGAACAGGAGCGCGATCGCGGTCGTCACCGCCAGCCCCGTCTGCGGCAGATGACCGGGAAGACCATAGAGCGGCGGTACACCGTAGACATACCCGACAACGGCCACGAACGCGGTCGCCACCGCGAGCCACGCCAGCGCCTCTCCGGCGCGCCGAGCCCCGCGGCGACCCGTGTGGCGAAGGACCAGGCCCACCGTCAGGCACACGACCGCGACGCCGGCATTGATGGACGGGCGCCCGGCCAGCGGGGCGCCGCGAGCTGCGGCCGGCAGCAGCAGATGATCGATCCCCGCATCCCAGCCGCTCGCGTACTCGGCGAGCGTGAGGCCGGCCACGAGCCCAGCCACCGCCGCGGCAGCATCGGCTCCAGACTGCACGAGGCGCGACGCCGGGAAGCCGACCGAGAGCCAGATCGACGCGGACAGGGCGAGGAGCGCGACGGCCGTGTTGGGAACCATGGGCGGGAAATGCGGCTGGATTCTCGTGGCCGCCGACAACCCGATCCACCATCCCGCGATCCCGATCGCCGCCAGCAGCGCAGCGGAGAGCGTGGCGCACCGGACGACACGCAGACGGATACGCGCGGGTGCGTCCTTCGCGCCCGTCAAGGACTCCGGCATGCCTGGGAGTGTCGCCAGCAGGCCGCAGGCATCAAAGGGCCGGATGGCCCCTCGGAGGGCCCATTCGGCCCTACGCGGTAGCTTAGCGAGCTAGCCGCCGAGCCTGACGTAGAGCTCGCCCCGGTCCTCCTTGAGCGGATACCCCGCGAGCGCAGACTCGGCGTCGCCCATCGGCGCGCCGGTCTTGAGATCGAACTGCCACATGTGCTCGAGGCAGGTCAGCACGCAGCCGTCGTGGATCCCCTGCTCGAGCGGGATCGCCTCGTGAGGGCACATCGCCTGCCAGGCCACGTAGGCGTCGCCGGTGTGCGCCACGAGGACGCAGGTGCCGCCGGCCGTGAACTCCTTCATGCCGTTCGCCGGCACTTCGTCCGTCCGACACAGACGCGTCCAGGCCGGCTCCGGGGTGGCCGTGGCCGGCTCGGCCGGGCGCGCCTTGATCTCGACGTCGATCTTGTTCGCTCCGGGCACCCCGGGCGCGTAGCGCAGCCGCTCCACGGGAGCGCCGCCGATGATGTGGGAATTCAGGATCTCCTCGAGATCCGAGGCCTGCACGCCGGCGTACCAGACGTCCTCGGGATAGACGACGACCATCGGCCCGTGGCCGCACTGCGAGAAGCACCCCGCCTTGTTGACCCGCACGTCGCCTTGCCGATTCGCCTTCTGGACCCCGGCGCGGAGGGCCTTCACGTAGGCCTCGGTGTCGCCCTGCAGCGGACAGGTCTCACCGCTGGTACACACGAACACGTGACGATCGTACTGGCCCATCGTCGCTCCTTTGGGTGTCAGCTGAACTTGTCGTACCGGATGTCGGCGGGCGAGAGCCGCGCCTCGCGCAGCAGCAGTCGCAGGCTCGCGTCGACCATCGGCGGCGGCCCCGCGACGTAGGCGCGGACGTCGGCGTAGCGGCCCACCATGCGCTCGCCGGCGACGGCGTGGACGAAGCCGCGCGCGAAGGTGAACCCGGGATACGTGGTACCGAGCGAGGCCGGCACCTCCTCGTCGGAGAGCGCCACGGTCACCGAGAGCCGCTCCGGATGCTGCCGGCGGAACGCCTCGAGCTCGTCGAGGAAGAACGCGTCCGACGCCGTGCGGACGCCGAAGAAGACGTGGCCGTCCCAGGCCCCGAAGTGCCGGGCCTGGCAGGCCAGCGAGAGGATCGACATCATCCCCGCGATGCCGCTGCCACCCGCGATACAGAGCACGTGCTTCCGCACGTCGGGGTGGAACGTCGCGCGACCCAGCGGCGCCACCAGGTCGAGGCGGGCGCCCTCGACACCGTGGCCGAACAGCCACTCGCTCACCGCCCCGCCCGGCTTCCGCTTCACGACGAATGACAGGCGTCCGGCGCCGCGATCGAAGTTGACCATGGAGTAGGCGCGGGCGCCGACGATGCCCGGAACGCGGAGGAGCGCGAACTGGCCGGCCGCGAAGTCGAGCGGGGTGTCGATGTCCACGTCGAACGCGACGACGTCATGGGTCAGCCGCCGAAGCCCCCGCACCACGCCGCCCATGACACCGGGGGCGGACGTGTTCGGCTCGCGGGTCTTCAGGGTGCCGCCGACCTCGAGCGCGCAGTCCTCGTGCGCCACGCTCTGGCACGTCAGCAGCTCGGCCTCGCTCTTGAGATACCGGCGGCCCGGGGCCTCGCCCCACTCGCCCGCGACCCGCCCGCGCACGAGCCTGGCCTTGCAGGTCCCGCAGGTGCCGGTGGCGCACTCGTAGGGCAGCTCGACGCCGCCTCGCAGCGCGGCGTGAAGGATCTTCTCGCCGGCCTCGCACTCGAAGTCGCGGGTGCCGTTCTTCGCGGTGACCGAGACCTCGTCCTTCGAGTTCGCCGAGATCTCGACGTCGGCGCTGATCAGCTCGAAGGACGAGGTCTCGG
>Ga0134124_10001208_pt1 | contig 20709 bp, 12 predicted proteins | sample KB304_FD_96880 | JGI IMG/M metagenome (GOLD analysis project Ga0134124, IMG submission 96880) | Terrestrial soil microbial communities without Nitrogen fertilizer from Kellogg Biological Station, Michigan, USA - KB3-0-4 | ecosystem: Environmental > Terrestrial > Soil > Unclassified ... | reverse complement strand
GGGTGCGTCACCAGCACCTCATCGATTTCGCGCGGAGAGATTTTTTCGCCGCCGCGATTGATCAATTCCTTGATGCGTCCGGAAAGAGTCAAATAACCTTCACTGTCCAGATGCCCCTGATCGCCGGTGCGAAACCATCCATTGGAAAATGATTCGGCGTTGGCTTCGGCGTTGCCTTCATAGCCGCCAAAGACGTTCGGGCCTTTGATTGAAACTTCGCCGGTCGCGCCGGTGGGAAGCTCTCTGCCCTCCTTATCCAGAATCGCAATTGCGACATCCGTTCCCCGTCCAACCGATCCGCCTTTGCGCGCCTCCGGCGGCAGCGGATTCGAAGCCATCTGATGCGCCGCCTCAGTCATGCCATACGCTTCGAGGACCGGCACGCCGAAAACGGTTTCCATTTCGGCCATCATCTGGGGAGCGAGTGCGGCGCTGCACGACCTGATGAAACGCAATTGCTGGGCGCCATCAGGCCGGTTGCCCCTGGATCGGGAAAGCAGGACCTGGTGGATGGTTGGCACCGCGGAGTACCAGGTGGCCTGCTTGTCTCTGACAGTCGGCCAGAAAGAAAGCGGATTGAACTTTGGCGGCACCACGACAGTTCCGCCGCTGAAGAAGGTCGCCAGTGTCGAAGCCACCAAACCATGAACGTGAAAGAGCGGCATCACGCAGAGTGAGACATCAGCGGGCGTTAACTGGTAAGTCGCCGCCACATTCCGTGCAGAGGTCATCAGATTCGCATGGGACAAGGGAACGCGTTTGGGCCGGCTGGTGGTGCCGCTGGTGTGGAGGATCAAAGCGATCTCGTCATTCACGTTTCGAGCTTCGCGACTCGCGGTGGCTCCGTTTGGCAATAAGCGGACGTGGCCGGCTTCGTCGATATCAGTTTCAATGACGATAATGTCTTCGGTCGCTGCGGCTCTCGCCTCCTCAGCCCCATTTCGGGGCACGATTAGCGCGCGGGCATTTGTGTCTTCCAGATAGAATCTGAACTCGTCGCGCGTGTAGGCTGGATTAAGCGGCGCGGCCGTACCGACCGAAGAAGCCGCCAGAAATAATGCAATTACTTCGAGGCCGTTCGGTAAGGCCATCGCGATCCGATCGCTTTTGCCCAGTCCGAGTGTGCCGAGCGTCTTCGAAAGGTCATCAACCTGGCGGGCAAGCTCTCCGTAGTTGATAGACGGCCCATCGACGACGCTAATCGCCGGGTGCGACGCTTTGCCATTGGTCAGCAGATCTACAAGCATTGAAAGCTGTTCAATTCTCCGGGGCCAAATTCATAGAATCTTTGAAACGCGCCGAGGCCGCGCAGCCTATCATTTTCGCCCGCGGTTGTCAGCCGCAGCTTTGACCAAGAGCAGGGAAGTGCTCTAAGCCGTAGACCATTTTCAGTCCTGAGAGAGGTGCAGCAGTTCCCCAATTGCGCCCGCAGTAAGCAATGGTTTCTCAACTCGAACCATCTGTGATCGAGAAGTCAGGCGGGACGCGTTATGATGATAATCTAATCATTTTACTCTCCTAAAACAGGGAATAGAGATCGATGCTCAAAATTATCAACGTGGTCGGCGCGCGGCCCAATTTCATGAAGGTAGCGCCCATTGTCGCGGCGATGAAACGCCGGAGTTCGGAATTTCAGTCCTTCATGGTCCACACGGGGCAGCACTACGACCCGAGAATGTCCGACGCGTTTTTCAGCGATCTGGACATGCCCGAACCGGACATTTATCTGGGAGTGGGATCGGGCAGCCACGCGGTGCAAACCGCGACAGTGATGCAGGCCTTCGAACCGGTCCTGCTGAAAGAAAAACCCGACTGGGTCCTTGTCGTAGGAGACGTAAACTCGACTCTGGCTTGTGCGCTGGTGTGCGCCAAGTTGAGCATCAAGGTGGCTCACGTCGAAGCCGGTTTGCGCAGCCGCGATCGCACGATGCCCGAAGAAATCAATCGTCTGCTCACCGATCAGATTTCCGATCTGTTGTTGACACCCTCGCGGGACGGCGACGTAAACCTGCTCGCTGAGGGAGTGCCTGAAGAGCGAATTCGGTTTGTCGGAAATGTGATGATTGACTCGTTGCTTGGTAACCTCGAGCGCGCCAGAAAATCCAGCACCCTGGCCGATCTGAACTTGGCCGGCAAAGACTACGCTTTGCTGACACTGCATCGCCCTTCCAACGTTGATCAAAAAGATGGCTTTGGGGGCATTCTGGATTCTCTGACGGAAATCGCGCGGCAGATGCCGATTGTTTTTCCGGCGCATCCGCGCACCCGCAAGATGATTGACGAACTGGGCTTAAGCGAGAAAGTTGAAAGGGCCGGCTTAAGAGTTATCGAGCCCGTGGGTTATTTGGGTTTTGTGCAGCTGCTTGAAGGCGCGCGTCTGGTGTTAACGGATTCGGGTGGGATCCAGGAAGAGACTACGGTTCTGGGTGTCCCCTGTATTACGCTGCGGGAGAACACCGAAAGGCCGATCACCGTTGAGGTCGGGACGAACGTTATTGCCGGAACTGACCATGCAAGAATCGTAGAGGCCGCCCGGCAAGCATTAGAAAGCCCGGCGGATAAGTCATCAATTCGCGTTCCAGAACTATGGGACGGTCACACCGCAGAACGTATTCTGGATGCGCTGATCGAAGCCGAGCAAAGGGTAAACCAGGCATCACCTTAGAACTACCTTCGAATTTGTCTTGAGATCTTCGGGTGACACAGACAGGCATTTACTAATTACGATTCACGATTTACTATCCATCTGTTGTGCTCCCGTAGCTCAGTTGCATAGAGCGTCCGCCTCCTAAGCGGAAGGTCGCGCGTTGGAATCGCGCCGGGGGCACCATCCCTGTCATCCAAAATCATCGACCTGTCATGCAACATACCAACAAGAAAAAAATTATATTGACACAATATATTAAAATAGGGTATTAACGCTCCCTCGTTTTGCTGGAGGCGTTTATGAGTTAGGCAAAAAGAATCACGCCATCCCGTCTGCCCAGTGAAGACGTAACGAGCCCTGAAATTCCCAGTCCCCCGACTACAGGTAAATGTGTGTACCGCGTTATGCCGATGTTCTAGTTGTATCAGGCGCTTCCCCTCTCGGTTTTTTAGGGTGGTTAAAGTCGCCATACACCTTCGATCATCCTCATGTCTGAGCCAAGGAGCTAGCAAATGAAATTGAGAAACTCTGCGCAACCCACGGTAAGGCGGCTGAACCCAATTGTTTTAATTGGCTCTCTGCTTATTGTGGCCGCTGTTGTGGCGGTACCGTTCTATTCGGCGAAATCGGGCTCATTAACCCTCCGCCGGACAGGGACGTTGAAGAATTCGACGGAAAAGGCAAGCCCACGCGCGAGTTCCCTGACGTCGCCGAGTGCGAGAGTCGGCGCCTGGGCTTCGTCATTGTTGCCAGTGTCGTCCCACGTTGAGACTATTGCTACTTTCGCTTCAGATTGCACCACTCCCCGAACTGATTTTGTCCTCGGTGAGACGGTTTGCGCGGTAACCTCGGGCGTGACCGAGACTGATCGGTTCGTAAACTGGTGTGTGTCCTGTCCGACCATTGCTCATGGTGGAGCGGGCGTCACAGATATCACCAGTAGCGCTCCCCAGAGTTTCCTTTACACCCCCACAGTTTCCGGAAGCTGGAAGGCGACGATTGCTGACCCAACGGACAGTTCGATAATTCCCACGATATTCACGGTCGGGCCTCAAACGGCGGATGTTGCTACTTATGCCTCAGACTGTGTAACGCCCAAGACAAAGTTCAGCCTTGGCGACCAGGTCTGTGCGAAGGCCATAGTGAGCCCTGGATTTCGCTTCTCCTGGGTTGATCCGGGCGGCTTTGTGCAACAAACGACCCCGATTACGACCAATCCAGCCACTGATAGCTATACTCTGCCCACCGCTACGACAACGCAGATCATGGACATTACGGTCCAGAACGTTGGAGTCTGGAGAGTTAATATCATCACGCCGCGGAGTTCGTTGCGCGCGAGTGCTTTTTTCAGCGTCGAAGACAATACTCAGAGCAATGTCGATCTTTCTATTTATCTGAGTGGACCGAGTGAGCCACCGGACGCCGGAGGTTCGGTTCAATACGCCGTTAAAGTCACCAACAACGGTCCGAACGATGCCGCCAACGTGCACTTTAAGGATGAGACTTTTGTTAATGCTACGTTGAACTCGGTAACCCAGACGGGCGGGCTGACCAATGCGTTCACCTGCAGTTCCGCGGGTACCGTAGATTGCGCTATCGCAAGCTTACCCGCGGGCGCATCTGCTGAGTTCCTGGTTTCGTTTACGGCGGGTTCTGCCGGTGCCACCATCGACAACACTGTCGAGGTGACCACCACCACTAACGAGCTTAACGAATCCGACAACGAGTCGACGGCTCCACCGCTTCGCATCGGAACCGGCGCGGCTCCGGCTTCGTGCGTGCTCGAATGTCCGAACAACATGACCTTGAGTGCTAATACCACTCAAGCGGGTCAGCCAGGTACCTTTGCGACCTTTGGCAATGCCGAGGCCTTCGGCACCTGCGGAGCAGTGACGATGTCACCCGCCTCCGGCACCTTCTTCCCAGTCGGCTCGACGGTGGTTCAGGCAACCGCCAGCGGCGGCGGGAGTTGCAGTTTCACTGTTACGGTCATTGAGGCAGCGGCACCGACCATCGTCTGCGCCGCCGACGTGACTGCGACCGCCGGCGCGGGCGAGTCGGAAACCACGGTCGGGGTTGACGAACCAACTTACACCGCCAGCGCCAACGCCCAGCTGACCGGAGTTCGCAGCGACAACCGGCCGATAACCGATCCTTTCCCGGTAGGAACGACCACGATCGTCTGGACGGTAAAGGAATGCAACGATCCGCCGCAGTGCGACGATCCGAACATTCGCACAGCCTCGTGCACACAGAAGGTAACAGTTGCGTCGGCGGATGCGCCCACAATCAGTTGCCCGACGGATAAGACCTTCAATGCTGGCAATGATTGTCAAATCACGCTGACTGCTGCTCAAATTGGAACGCCGGTGGCTGGTCCCGCGTCGGGCCCGTTTGCTCCCGTAGTTACTTTCCGCCGCAGCGACAATCTTGATCTGACCGATCCGTATCCGGCGGGTCAGACCGTAATCACCTGGACCGCGACCAATGGCGTTGGTCAGGTATCGTGCACTCAGACGATTACTGTCAGTTCGAACGGAGATACCACTCCGCCGACGCTGGTCGTGCCGGCTGACATCGATATTACGGTGGATGCGTGCTCAGCCCTGCTTGACGATGAGCTGGGTGTAGCTACGGCAACCGACAACTGCTCGACGGTTAACATCAATCGTGCGGGAGTGCCGACGGTGCCCTGTCCAATTCCAGGCAACCCAACCCGGACGTGTGAAAGCTTTGTCTTCCCGGTTGGTACGACTGACGTCACTTACACCGCAACGGATGCTTCCGGTAACACAAGCACCGGGGTGCAGCACGTTACAGTTCGTGACACGACACCGCCTACCTTCAGTTATGTGCCTCCGGCCGTGACCGTGAATACGGGTGCCGGGGCCACCGCCTGTGGAACCGTCGTGTCAGACGTGACCCTGGGGACGGCGGTCGTATCCGACAATTGCGACACGACCGTCATTCGCACGGGAGTTCCCGCGGGGAATCTCTTCCCGGTTGGAACCACGGTTATTACCTACACGGCTAAAGCGGATCTGTCGGTCACAGCTACGCAGACCGTTACGGTGGTGGATAACACGCCGCCGGTGTTGAATGCGCCCGGACCGGTAACGGCCTACACAGGCGCCGGCGCCACTTCATGTGACACGGTGGTTAGCGACGCCACGCTGGGAACGGCAACAGCCACCGACAATTGTCCGGGTCTCGGGTCAATTACGCGCACCGGCGTTCCTGGTGGAAATAACTTCCCGGTCGGGACTACCACCGTCACGTATAGCGTTACCGATGCGCACGGCAACACGTCAACGGCAACTCAAATCGTAACGGTCATTGACAACACGGCTCCGGTCATCACGCTTAACGGCCAGACGCCTTCGATGTGGCCGCCGAACCACAAGTATCAGACCTTTGCGGTTACGAATTTTGTGACCTCGGTATCTGACAACTGCGGCAGCGTGACAGTCGGAGATGTCGTGATCGATCACGTCACGAGTGATGAGACCGAGAACGGCAATGGTGACGGAAATACTAATAACGACATCGTCATCGCCTCAAACTGCAAGTCGGTGCAGTTGAGATCTGAACGCGACGGTGGTGGAAACGGTCGCGTATACACGATCTACTTCCGTCTCACCGACACGCATGGCAACACCACTACGGTGACTGCCAATGTCATAGTCCGGCATAACCCTGGCGAGACAGCCATCGACAGCGGCGTGCATTACACAGTCAATGGCGGGTGTCCATGACACCCGTTCCCCGGCACGGAATTGGGGGCCTCTAAATTAGGGCGCCTTATGGAATCGTCAGGATTGGTTTTTTCAGAAAAGGAGTAGAAAAAATGAAGTACACAGATGGCTCGCGTCACCCCCGCAGCTTGATCATCATCTGCGTAGCCCTGATTGCTGCCGTGCCATTGTTTTCAATCGCACGGACCATGTCGACGTCGGTGAATATTGTGAATAATTCCGGACGTGAAATCCGAAATGTCTACTCCTCACATGTTGACGCGGATGACTGGAGTGCAGACCTGTTAGGGGACGCGACAATAGCGACCGGGCAATCGCGCGCGGTAAATAACCTGGCCTGCGATGCGCAACAAGTTAAAGTGATCGCTGAAGACCAGGATGGCTGTTTTCTCTCAGTCGTGGTCGGTTGTGGAGAGAGCGCCACCTGGACCATTAGCAGCGACACGGCCAGGGATTGCGGTTACTAGGCGAGCGAATTCCGTCGCCGAAAACGGACGAAAAAGAGGTTTTTGAACATTGGCATTACTGGTTAACAATGGGAAGATCGGCGCAACAGTGGCCGGAACGGATCCGTGTTCTACTGGTGGCCACCCAACTTTCAAAGGTAAAAGGAGACTCCAAATGAACAAGTTTCGGTTCACTTTCAGATTACTCACCATCGCGACATTCGTGTTTGCGTTTGTGTCCATTGCCCAGGCGCAAGCTACCCGCACCTGGGTCTCTGGTGTTGGCGACGACGTTAACCCCTGCAGTCGCACGGCCCCGTGTAAAACGTTTGCCGGCGCTATTTCGAAAACTGCCGCAGGCGGCGAGATTGACTGCCTCGATCCAGGTGGTTTCGGCACGGTCACCATCACTAAGTCAATTACCATTGACGGCACCAAAGGCGCTGGTTTTGGCTCGATCCTCGCCTCTGGCACTAACGGCGTTAACGTTAATGACTCAGCCACAGCCACGCCGAATACGATAAATGTTTACCTGAAGAACCTTTCCATCAATGGGGCTTCAACCGGCCTGGTTGGGGTAAACATTTCTTCGGCGAGGCAAGTGTGGATTGAGGATTGTCAGATCTTCGGTTTCAGAGCCGGAAACGGTAACGCTATCCGCGATTCTCGGACGGCGGTTGTTAGTAATCCCCCGATGGGCCTCTGGGTGTATGACACTAAACTTGTCAACAACCTCAATTCGGCGGTCTTCATTTCCGCTTCCAGCACCTCGGGCTACCGTTCCTACTTTAATAACGTCAGGATCTTTGGCAATTCCTCTCATGGTATTGACGTGACCAACGGGGCCGCCCAGATTCGCAATTCAGACATCAGCAGCAACCTGGGTAATGGGGTCCGCGTTAACTCGGGTGCGCAGGTTAACGTTATCAGCACGTCGGTCAATGGCAACGGCACCGGGGTTAATAATGTGAACGGCATCTGCAACCTCGCCGATGTCACCATTATGAATAACAGCACCGGCTTTGCGAACACCGGAACCTCCGCTTCATTCGGGAACAACAATGTTCGCGACAACGGAGCCGGCAACACACTGCCCGCGCCCGTCGGCCAACAGTAAAGCGCAGTAAAAGCGCATCTTCCATTCACCTCTCCGTCGCGGCCCGCGCAAGGGCCGCGATGGAGGGGTATTTTTACGATTTTGGTGGGCCTGGCTGTTTCCTCGCGTCTCGTCCCTTCGTTCGGTTTTGTATTAACCCGCCACGCCGTCAGACCCATCCCTCAAAGCTATATACGCGGCTGTCCGCAGGCTATCTACCAGGTTTTATCAGCAAACTGGTTCGTACGTTCGGAGCGGATTGGTATTATTGACGCTTTGAGAAAGTAAGGTTGCGGGAAACTTTACAGTTTCAAGTTTAATCATTAGACCCTGCCGATTCTTGAGCTGTTTGGTGAGCCAAGGGCTCCGGCGAATTCGACAGATACTCTTAGAGGTTGCAGGAAGGGAACACCGATGAAACGAGGAATACTGATTGTGATTATGGTGTGCCTTGGCGCTATTGTGGCGCGGGCTCAGCAGACTGCGTTTGTCCCGGGCTGCACTGGGAATGCCGCCGCCGACACCGCCGCATTCCAATCAATAGTTAAAGGGGCTAGCGGTTCTCAATTGACGATTCAGGTTCCATTCAAGAGTGATGCAACTACACTCTGCAAGTTGAGTTCGATAACCTTCGATTCGAACGTAACGTTGGATTTCACTCAGGGCGGTATCCAGGTGGTGACAGGCCAGACGGTTACTGCGCGAGCCCCGATCATTGCTCCGCCGGCTAAAAGAATTTTCTACAACGCTCTTGGGGGGCAGGGTACCGTCGTGCTCCGCGGCCCGGTCTATCCCGATTGGTGGACAGCCAACCTGGTTCCCGGCACGACTGATATGTCGAAAGCCATCAACGCCGCAGACGCGGCAATTTGTTCGGGTGCGCTCGCTCCCGATGGCGTCACAATTGCGGCGCAGGGGACTGTTAGATTTACTACGGCTATTTACCGGCTGGACTCGGGCATCACTTACCGGGGTGCGCCCTGGGCTGGCGAAGGGCCAAACAATACCCGTCTTGATTATCGAGGGTCGGGGGTGGCAATCGATGCGGTCGGCTCGAACGCGGCGCGCAAGCAACTTAACATCTCCAACCTTACCCTGACGGGAATCAGTTCAAGTGCCGGCGCCTACGGGCTGAGGCTTGGTTGGAATATTCGAAGTTTCCAGGCCCTGAACCACGTGACCATCGATCATTTCCCTTTACGCGGGATTCTCTTTGCTCAGGACGAATGGCAACTCAGCTTTTATGATTTGGCGATCATCGCCTGCGCCTTCACATCGGGGGCCGGCATCGAGATTGATTCAGCGGTGACGACCGTTAACCAGCTTAATTGGTTCAATCTCCAGCTTGAAAACAACGGTCAGGATGGATCCTCTAGCGGTGGTGGAATCAATTCAAACACCAGCGCAATGCATCAATGGGATTTCTTCGGAGGAATCTTTCAGGGCAATAAAGGAGCGGCTGAGGCTCGATTTGTTAACGGATCGAATGTTGGGTTTTTCGGAACTTATGTAGAGTCGGGCCTGGCAGCTTCAGGCGCGGTTGATGGGTTGATCTTTGGCGGTGGCGTAACTGCAACCTTGTCCAACGTCAACTTCTATGCTGATGCCCGCCATGGCGGGACCGCAGTGCGTTGCATCGGTTCGAGTAGTTGTTCACTGGACAATCTTTCAATTCATGCCAATTGGCCAACCACAATCAGCGTCGAAGACACTGCCGTGGTCCAGGTCCTCTCGCTGGGGAACCTGATTCCAGGCACTTCGGCGACAAAGGAATCGAGCCCAAACCATCTGCGCTGGCCGTGGCGACCACTCTGAGAGGCTCCAATCTCACGATCGGAATGATTAGCGCGAAAACACTGGTTACCAGGTCGATCATTAGCCTGGCGAATGCGGCGACCGAGACCAATCACCACCCATTTTTATTGTGAACAAAATCAACCGCCTTCACGTCTCGATCCGCCTCTAGTTCTTGAATCGTTTGGTAAAGAAATGGCAAACCTGTCTCAACACCTTTCCACAAGTTAACTTGGCGTTAACATGAAGACCCGCCGCGCCTTAGAGCAGTCTCAGCTGAACTCTACCCGAAGATTCGAACTGATTGACATGCGCGAATTCATAATGTAGAGTCTCGCTTTTCTTTGAGGCTGCATTGTGCGATTTTGCCAATCCAATGCTCTCGACTAAAGAAGTACTACGACATGAGTTTCGTCTTCCACACTTCGCTACTGGCTGAGGCTGGGAAACCATGTGATCCGCAAGAACGATTTGCGTTAATGGATGTGCCGGATGTATCGGCCATCAAATGCAAAAAGGTTCGCCTGAATCTTCAACCGAAATATGACTACAGGAGAAGCTTAATCATAGGAAAAAACTGTACGCAGACAGCCTCGGACTAATTGTTGTTGCCGTAAAGGATGCGCGTTTCCTCAGACTTGCGTAGTGCTTATAGCGGACAAGCAATTAGTTTGGGCGAGTTAGAATTTGGATGCTGCCTTGCAAGATAGGTTTCCCGGAAGGGTATCGCGCAACGCCTGACCAAGCGGGGCGCTGGGCTTGAGTTGTCGGCGAGCGTGGTCTCGAGAATCGGCTTCTCTTTGTCAGGTAGCAGTGATAAAGTTGTCAACTTTGGCTGACGGAAATTTTCTCAAAAACCTTGCAACCCCTATGATGCTTTTTTCCTCTGATGATTTTGCGCCCGGTAATGTCTGGCCCCCGGCAGCGACTCAAGAGCCGCCGATGCCGGAATTAACGGCGGTTAACCGGGATCCCCGGCTTTGTGTTAGTCTGATACGTCAAATAGACAATTCTCTCTCGGCGATTGCCACGGAGGTTTACGATGAGGGCTAGGTGCAGTATCCAATACGCTGGGCATAGAGAATCTCGCTCGGTGCCCGCGGCGCGCGTTTTTGTTTTTCTTCTCGCTATTTTTGTTTTTGCCTCGTGTTTAAGCGCCAACGCTTTTGGCCAGCAGAGCTCGCCTGATGCGAATGCATCCAGTGGTGCGCCATTAAAACCGCCCGGAGACGATACACGGTATCGCATCGGCCCCGGCGATGTACTGACCATCGCTGTTCGCAAGGCGCCTGAGCTTTCGGGACCCGTACGTGTTGACCAGCGCGGGATGATTCGCCTGCCAATGCTTGACGGCGATATCACTGCAGCCTGTCGAACTGAAAGCGAGCTCGCCACGGAGATTGCGACCCTCTACCTCAAGTACAAAAACAATCCCAGCGTAGAGGTTTTCGTTACTGAGTTTCAGTCGAGACCTGTGGCCGTGATCGGCGCCGTTAACGCACCGGGCCAATTTCGGCTGCAAAGGCAAGTGCGTCTGCTGGAGCTCTTGAGTTTCGCAGGTGGACCGGCGCAATCTGCCGGCCGCGTCATCAACGTCATTCACACGGGTGGGCCTAATGTTTGCCCGATCGGCGGTTCAGAAACTGTTGCTGATGGTAAAGAATCGCTGACGGTTTACGAGTTGAACGATACGCTCAAGGGTAAAGCACAGGCTAATCCGTTTGTCCGGCCCGGTGACATGGTATCCCTGCCGGAAGCTGATCAGGTCTTCGTGGTGGGCCACGTTAATGCGCCGCGAGCAATCGCTCTGAAAGACAAGACGATAACTGTGACGCGTGCCATCGCCCTGTCTGGCGGCATTGCGCGTGACGGTAAGACTGACAAAATCAAAGTTGTCAGAGAGAACAGTGAGGGTGCAAAGCAGGAGATTTTGGTTGACCTGAAGGCCATTGCGAAACAGAAAGCCGTGGATCTGGTTCTGATCCCGAACGACGTAGTAGAAGTCGGCGCCTCGGTTTCGAAGACCTTTCTTCAGATGCTGACGGGTTCGGCTTCCAGCGTTCTTTCAAGTGGTGTAGTTCGCGCGATACCCTGACGCAACAGGTTTGGCGGGTCCCCATTTTTTATCGATGAAACATCATCACGCACGATTTGGGTTCCCTCATAATCTCCAGGTTTGCTAAGTTTTTAGTCGAAGGCTCTGAGATCGACTCGTAGACAAATTAAATGAACGAACGCAATAACCTCGCAACGACGACCCGCGCGATGCCGCGCGACGAAGAGATGGGTCTGGAAAGAACCAATGGAGCCGGATCTCAACGCTTTTCTTACTCATATGACCGAGATGAAGAAAAGGGCTCGCCGCTTTTGGATTATTGGCGCGTTGTCCGCAAGCATATCTGGTTAATAATAGGCATCGTCGTTTTGATACCCACCATCGTCGCAATTTACATGGTGCGCAAGCCGGATATTTTCGAGTCGCAGGGCCGCATCCAGGTCGACCTCGAAAACACGAATCCGCTGCTCGGCGGGATGTCCAAAAACAGTTCGGTGATCTTGAATAACGAATCGAATGATCCGGCATATTTCAATACTCAGCTTCAGATACTGACTGGCCCGGGACTGCTGCGAAGAGTGGCGAAGAACCTGGATCTCGAACACAACCAGGAGTTCTTAAAAGATTACACTTCCGGTCAATCTTCGTGGCTGGATTTTCGCGGCATGGTCGGGTTGAAGCCCAAACCCACGCCCAAGGCACCGTCCTCCGGCGACGCGCTTCCGTTAACGTCGTCGTCGCAGACAACTACCGCTCAGGACCAGGCAGAAGCTGAGCGGCTCGCCGAGTACGTGGGTTACCTTCAGGAAACGTTGAGAGTTGAGCCGGTCAAGGAAACCAGGCTGACGGTGCGCGAGACCAGGCTTATCGACATTAGTTATCGCCATACGAATTCACAACTCGCGGCGAAGATCGTCAATACGATTGCGCAGACGTTTGTGGATGAGAACTTCGAGAAAAAGACCGAAAACAGTGGGACGACCGGCAGCTATCTGCAAAAGCGGATCGCCGAACTTCAGTCGATTATTCGCGGCAAAGAGGAAGAGCTGATTAATTACGGGAAGAACCATGAGATCCTTTCGCTCGATGCCAGCCAGAATACCGTCGTTGAAAGACTGAACGGCCTCAGCAAGCAACTGCTTGAAGCTGAGAATGAGCGAAAGATCGCCGAAGCGGCTTACAAGGCGAGCACTCGCCCGGGGGCGCTGGAGGCTTTGGCCGAAGCTGGCGGCAGTGATCGAGACGTGCCATCGTCGACGCGGGTCATTACTGAGGCCGAAATTAAGTTGACCGAGTTGAAGCAAAAACGGGCTGAACTCCTGGTTGAGAATAAAGAGACGTGGCCGGCAGTTAAAGAAGTGGACAAGCAAATTGCCGCTCTCAATAAGCAGATAGCTGACACGCGCAGTCGCGCCACCAGCGTCGTCTCTTCGAATCTTTTGACCAGATATCAGCAGGCATTGTCTGCTGAAGGAGAATTGCGCAAGGCTTATGAAAAACAGCGCGCCGAAACGTTGACCCAGAATGAAGCGGCGGTCAGCTACCGCATTATTCAGCAGGAGATCGACACGAACAAGACGTTGCTCGATGGTTTGCTGCAGCGAACGAAAGAGAACGAAGTGGTAATGGCGGGCACCCCGAATAACGTTCGGGTCGTGGACTATGCCATTTCCGGCAGGAAGCCGGTTTCACCCCGGCGAACCCTGATTGTCGGATTGTCGGTGATGTTGTCGCTCGGGTTGGGCATCGGCCTGGCGTTTTTCATCGAATACCTGGATGACAGTGTGCGCTCTCCGGATGATATAGAGCGCTGGCTGCATTTGCCGTCGATTGCCATGATCCCGCAGGTAGGTGCTCAAAAACAGAAACGCCTGGGGCCCTTGACAGCAAAGAAAGACGCGCTCGCGACTAACGGTAACGGCGTGCGCGAAGTATTGCTGACGGAAGTTGATAAACGTTCGGCCATAGCCGAGGCCTACCGCCACTTGCGAACGTCGATTCTGTTGTCGACCGCGGGCCGGCCTCCGAAGAGTCTGTTGATTACTTCCAGCGTCCCGTCTGAAGGCAAGACGACCACCGCCGTGAACACCGCGATTAGTCTCGCGCAGACCGGTGGCAAGGTTCTGCTGATTGATGCGGACATGCGCCGGCCGCGCGTCCATTCAATTTTCAATTTGAGCAATGCTACCGGATTGAGCGCCTTGCTTTCACGCGATGTCGAGGACGACGACATTACGGCGGCGATTCAACGCGAGGAACTGTCCGGGTTGTATGTGCTTACGGCCGGCCCGGTGCCGCCAAATCCGGCCGAACTAATCGGTTCGGACCAGATGTTGAAGTTGTTGTCGCGGCTGACGCCCAGGTTCACTCACGTAGTTGTCGACTCTCCGCCGGTCGCTGCCTTTACAGATGGAGTTTTGATTGGCGCCATGGTCGATGCGGTACTACTTGTGGTCCACAGCGGCAAGAGTTCTCGCAAGGTGGTTGCGCGGGCGCGACGTCTGCTTCAGGACGTAGGGGCCAGAATCATTGGCGTCGTGCTGAACAAGGTAGAAACGAGCGGGTCGCACTCCTATTATTATTACAGTGGTTACTACTCGCACTATCACTATGGAGCAGATGCGTCAGCGGATACGCAGGGCGTGGGAGTATAAGCTCGGCAGCGTTCGAGGCATGACCTTGCGACAAAAGCGTGGAGCTGATGATTGCGGTTTCGAGTTGTTCACTTCTGACTCCTGGTTTCGTGCGCAGCGCATCAAGACTCAATCTGCATACAACGGCAATTAGACCTGTTTGGGTTTCATTGCTCGGACGGTCGCAATCCTTACTGCTGCGTCCCGGCCTTCGGCTGCGGCAAGCGAAAGCTACCAACGTCGTACAAGGTAACCCTGATCACGTCCGGCTGAGGTGCCGGTGTCACGGAAGTAACGTGATCTTGCCGGGAATAGATCTGTCGCGCTTTCGGCGATTGGAGATAGCTTCTTGAAAGTTGTAATCCTTTGCGGCGGGCAAGGCACCCGCTTGCGAGAAGAAACAGAATACCGGCCCAAGCCGTTGGTCGAAATTGGCGGCCGCCCAATTCTTTGGCACATCATGAAGCTGTACGCGCATTTCGGATTTCATGACTTCGTGCTTTGTCTGGGATACCGCGGGACGATGATCAAGGAATACTTCCTTAATTACGAGGCGATGAACAACGACTTTTCGATTCGCCTGGGCCGCGATCACGGCGTCAGTTATCACGGCGCGCACGACGAGCAGGATTACTCAGTGACCCTGGCCGACACCGGATTGGAGACGATGACCGGGGCGCGCGTGAAACGGATTGAAGGGCATATTGACGGTGACAATTTCATGGTCACCTATGGGGACGGTGTCTGTGATGTTGATATAAAGAAGCTGGTGGCGTTCCATAAGTCTCACGGCCGATTGGCGACCGTGACCACGGTGCGGCCATTTTCGCGTTTTGGCTTGATTAATCTCGAGGCGGACGGACGGGTAATCGACTTTGCGGAAAAACCGCAGGTCCATGGAAGTGCCAGCGCCGGCTTCTTTGTTTTCAACCGCCGCGTGTTCGATTATCTGGACGCGACTCCTGAATGTGTGCTTGAAAGAGAACCCTTGGAACGCCTGGCCGAAGCCGGGGAGTTGATGGCCTTTCGGCACGATGGCTTCTTTTACGCCATGGATACCTATCGCGAATACGCTTATCTAAACGACCTCTGGAACTCTAACGAGGCTCCCTGGCATATCTGGAGTGACGCTAATGGCGGCTAATGCTGATATCGATTTTTGGCTCGATCGGCCGACGTTTGTAACCGGCGGAACTGGATTGGTGGGCAGCCGGCTGGTAAGACGTCTGGTCGATTCCGGCGCCGATGTTGTTTGTCTGGTCCGAGATTGGGTCCCGCAAAGCGAATTGGTGCGAACGGGTTTGATTGAACGCGTCAAGACTGTGCGGGGCGACATCCGTGACTCGGCGTTGATGGAGAGGGTGCTGGGTGAGTATGAAATAGACACGGTTTTTCATCTGGCCGCGCAAACCATCGTGGGAATCGCCAATCGCAATCCGGTCTCAACTCTGGATGTCAACATTGCCGGCACCTATACAGTGCTGGAGGCTTGCCGGCGCAGTCCGCTGGTCAAGCAGGTAGTTTTAGCTTCGTCGGACAAGGCCTATGGCGACCAGGAAAATTTGCCTTACGATGAATCGACGCCCCTGGAGGGCCGGCATCCTTACGATGTCAGTAAGTCGTGCGCCGACCTGATTGCCCAGGCCTACGCGAAAACATTTGGCGTTCCGGTTGCCATCACGCGTTGTGGCAATTTTTACGGCGGCGGTGATTTGAATTGGAACCGCATAATTCCGGGAACGATTCGCTCGGTGTTGCGGGGCGCGCGTCCCATCATCCGCTCAGACGGGCACTTTGTGCGCGACTATTTTTACGTTGAAGATGGGGCGGCGGCTTACATGCTTCTCGCTGAGGCTCTGGCTGCCGATCGATCTTTGGCGGGCGAGGCTTTCAATTTTTCAAACGAACTTCAGGTGAGCGTGGTGGAGTTGGTGCAGCGAATTCTCAAGGCCATGAGTTCCGATCTGCAGCCTGAAATACAGAACCAGGCGAGCCATGAAATCCGGCTGCAGTACCTGAACGCCGACAAGGCGAAAAAAGTTTTGGGCTGGTCTCCGCTTTTCGATCTCGAGAGTGGCCTCGCTGAGACGATTGCCTGGTACACAGATTTTTTCGCGCATTCAGGCGAGTCCCACGAACAGCCTGAAGCGGTGATGGCTGCCGAGAATCGAGGATCTGTCTAATGCGCTGTCTGGTAACCGGCGCTACCGGCTTCGTCGGTTCCCACCTGACCCGTCTGCTTTGTCAGCGTGGCCATGAGGTGGCAATTCTGATGCGCGCTGAGAGCAATCCCTGGCGCATCGCTGACGTTTTGCCGAACCTGCGGGTGATACAGGGTGATTTGTCGGATCTCGCCAGCGTTCAGGATCAAATAGTCAAACTCCAGCCCGAAGCGGTTTTGCATCTGGCATGGCAGGGTGTACAGAGTCGTTTTCGGAATGAGAGTGTCCAGTCCGACAACATCGGAACTGCGGCGCAGTTGCTCGAGATCTCTCATCGCGCCGGGTGTCGAACCTGGATTGGCTTTGGCTCTCAGGCTGAGTACGGTCCCAAGCCGGAAGCCATCAGCGAGACCGACCGGCCCGCGCCGACAAGTCTGTACGGCATGGCCAAGCTAGCCACGATGGAGATGAGCCGGGCGACCGCCGGACTCATGGATATGCGGTGGGTTTGGATTCGCGTGTTCTCTCTCTACGGGCCGGCCGATGAACCAGGGTGGATGCTGCCTTCGCTGATACAACAACTTCTCAGTCGCGAGGTGCCCGCTTTAACTGCTGGAACACAGATGTGGGATTACCTCTACGTCGAAGAGGCCGCGGAAGCCATCGCTCGATTGGTTGAGAGCCCGTCCGCTTCCGGACTGTTCAATCTGGGTAGCGGGCAAGCCCGGCCCTTAAGACAGATCGTCGAATTGGTTCGCGACATGATTGACCCTTCGTTGTCACTGAGATTTGGCGAGGTGCCGTTTCGCCCGGATCAGGTCATGCATCTCGAGGCGGACATCACGCGACTGCACGAGGCGCTGGCGTGGCGTCCTCGCGGTGACTTGACCGCCGGCTTGCAAGCGACGGTCGCCTGGCACCGCGCAAGATTCAATGGGAAGGCGGCGGCGAGTTGAAGACATCAGACTACATAGCTGAGTTCCTGGTGGCCCAGGGAGTCACGCACGTGTTCGAGATTTCCGGCGGCATGATCATGCTGCTTCTCGATTCGTTGCATCGAAACGGTAACGTAAAAGTTGTCACGGTTCATCACGAACAGGCGGCGGGCTTTGCTGCGGAAGCCATCGGCAGAGTAACCCCAGTCCCGGGCGTTGCCTTCGCCACCAGCGGTCCGGGCGCGACGAACCTGCTGACGGCGATTGGGAGTTGTTACTTCGATTCAACCCCCGCGGTTTTTATTACCGGCCAGGTCAACCGGCACGAAATGAAGGGAAGCAGGGCCATTCGCCAGCTTGGTTTTCAGGAGACGGACATCGTCAGCATGGTGGGGCCGATCACCAAAGGAGCCTGGCAAGCGATGACGCCGGAGGACGTTCCGGTGCTGCTGGAGCGGGCCTTTACGCTGTGTCGCGAAGGCCGACCTGGACCCGTCCTGATTGATATCCCGATGGACATCCAGAGACAGGATGTATCGACTCCGGTTCAGCGGGTGCCCCGTCCTGAACCGCAGGGAGAGGTCCCGGAAACGATGATCGGTGAGCTCTTCAGCCGATTGCGTCAAAGCCGGCGACCGCTGTTCCTGATCGGCGGCGGTGTGCGTGCGGCCAGGGTCGAGGAACTCGTGCGACAGTTGGCGCGGAAAACTCAGGTGCCGGTGGTGAACTCGCTGCACGCCCTGGATGTTTTCCCGTATGACGATCCACTGCGGGTCGGTTTTATCGGGACCTATGGAAACCGTTGGGCCAACCTCGCGCTGGGTAGTTCCGATTTCCTGCTGGTGCTGGGCAGTCGACTCGACATTCGTCAGACCGGCTCAGAGACTGCAGCGTTTGCCGCTGACAAAGCGATTTTCCATGTGGATTGCGAGACCGGAGAACTGAACAACCGGGTTACCGGATGTCAGGCGATCGTAGCTGACCTGGAGTTGTTCCTGCGGAAAGCTAATGAAGCCGCCGCTGAAATGTCCTTTGATACACCTCAGGAATGGTTGGCTGAGATTGGGCAACTGCGCGCCGCATGGCCCGACACGCAGGAAATCAAAGATGCGCCGGGTATCAACCCGAACGCCCTGATTCATGCTTTGAGCGCAGTATCTAAATCGGCAGGAGCCTACACGGTTGATGTGGGTCAACATCAGATGTGGGCGGCCCAGTCGGTTGAGCTGGCGGACGGTCAAAAATTTCTGACCTCTGGAGGCATGGGGGCGATGGGCTTCGCTCTGCCCGCCGCGATTGGCGTGGCCCTCGCGCTCTCGCAGCCAGTGGTGATGGTCGCTGGAGACGGAGGATTTCAGGTCAACATTCAGGAGCTCCAAACCGTCAGGCGAAACAATCTGCCGATCAAAATGGTGGTTATCAACAACCGTTGCCATGGAATGACGCGGCAGTTCCAGCAGACCTATTTCGAGGGTCGATACGGTTCGGCGCTCTGGGGATACTCAGTTCCCGACTTCACCAAGGTTGCCGAGGCGTATGGCATTCGGGCCCGGGCCATCGAAAACGCGGAGGACATTGGCGAAGTTGCGTGGCTCTGGGAGCGCCCGGACGATCCTGCTCTGCTCGAGGTGCGGATCAATACTTTCGCAAACGCCTACCCGAAAATCGCTTTCGGAAAACCCATCAGCGAGATGGAGCCGCTCGCCACGCCTGATGCAATGGAGAGCACGTAGGGCGCTCGCCGGAATTGACGATGGATTCTCGTCTTGCCAAGCTGCTTCGTTTTGTCGGAGTCGATCAGGCCGTTGCTTACACGCTCGTGTATCGCTTGTGGCAGCTCTTTGCGAACGCCGCTGTTCTGATCCTGATAGCAAAGTCCTTCACCAAGATCGAGCAGGGCTTTTACTACCTCTTCTTCAGCGTCTTAAGTTTGCAGGTTTTCTTCGAGCTGGGGCTGACTTATGTGTTAATGCAGTTCGCCAGCCATGAAAGCGCCAAGCTTACCTGGACCAGTCAGGGAACTCTGGAAGGTAACGCGACCGCGGAAGCCCGGCTGTCCCTGTTGTTGCGATTCGCGGCCCGTTGGTATGGCGTGGTCGCCCTTTTCCTGGTCGCGGTTTTGTTGCCGGGTGGCATTCTGTTTATGGGGCGCAGCGCTGATGCGGTTCACGCGCCGTTCTGGCAGGTGTCCTGGGCCGGTTTGGTGGTAGCCACCGCCGCGTTGCTGTTTATCAGCCTGGCCATGGCGATCCTGGAGGGCAGCGGCCGGGTTGCTGAGGTCGCCAGAGTTAGAGCCGTTCAGGACATTATCGCGTATTGCGTATTTGGATTGGCGCTGTTTTTGGGAGCCCGCTTGCGGGCCACGCCCTTGCTGCAAACGACTCGGGTGGTGGTGACTCTTTCCTGGCTGGTGTGGAGCAAGCGCGCATTTTTCATGCATCTGATCCGGGTCGAAGCCGATCGCAAGTTGCTGAGCTGGTGGGACGAAGTTTGGCCGATGCAGTGGAAAATCGCGCTCAGCTGGATCAGCGGCTATTTCACCTTTCAATTATTCACGCCGGTCTTGTTCGCTTTCGCCGGCGCGGCGGCGGCCGGACAGATGGGGATGAGCCTGGGAATTGCCGCAGCGGTCACCACCCTGGCGATGGCCTGGGTCCAGACAAAGGCTCCGCGGTTTGGACAATTGATTGCTCGCCGAGAATTCGCAGAGTTGGACCGGCTTTTCTTTCGCGTGCTCAGTCAGGTAACTGGAATTGCTGCGTCGATGGGTTTGGCAATCTGGCTGGGAGTCGTAGTGCTGCGCGCGTGGCGAATCTCATGGAGCGACCGTTTTCTCGGTCCCGCACCTCTGGGTTTTCTGCTACTTGCGTGTTGTGCACAGGTGATCACTTACGCGTTTTCGGTCTATCTGCGGGCCCACAAAGCGGAACCGTTGCTGGCGTGCTCGATTGCGGTAGCAGTCCTGACGACGATTTCCACCTATGTCCTGGGGAGAGCTTTCGGCGCCATCGGGATCGCCGCGGGATATCTTTGCGTGATGGCGACTGCCGGAATGATTTGGGCCACGCTGGTGTTTTTCTCAAAACGACGAATCTGGCACGTCGCTACTGAGAGCCCTTGAAGAAATCTGCCGGCTACCCGGTAGTAAACAGAAACGAGATCTTACATGACGAAATGCAGACTTT
>Ga0134124_10001207_pt1 | contig 20712 bp, 17 predicted proteins | sample KB304_FD_96880 | JGI IMG/M metagenome (GOLD analysis project Ga0134124, IMG submission 96880) | Terrestrial soil microbial communities without Nitrogen fertilizer from Kellogg Biological Station, Michigan, USA - KB3-0-4 | ecosystem: Environmental > Terrestrial > Soil > Unclassified ... | reverse complement strand
GACCGGCGAAGCGAATCGCCATAATCAACGACTTATCGGTTAACGACGGCCCCCATGCAGGTCTATTGGTATGCGAGCTTACTCGCGACCCGGAGACTCATCGAAAGTGAAAATACTCCACGTCACACCAGCCTTTTTCCCGGCGGTTGGTGGTATTGAGACGGTGGTAGGGGATCTCGTATCACATCTGCACCGCAAGGGCATTGTCGCTGATGTGCTGCATATGTCGCCGAAGTACAACAAATGCCGACATGAGCGCGAGGGTGATGGCTCAGTGTGGCGAGTACCACTGTTTCCCAACCGCCTTGTAGGGGCTACCCCACCGATTAGGTCACTCCTCATGACATATGATCTGCTACACGTCCACGATCCTCAGTGTATGGCAATTACCGCGAACGTATTGGCCCAAGGGCGAGGAAAGAGGAAGCTACTCAGTACTCACGGAGGCTATTTCCACACCACAAACTACTCGTTTGCAAAGCAACTTCATTGGCGATTGTTAGCTGGTATGATTCTCAACCGTTACGACGCGGTGCTGGCCTCGAGTGCCGCAGACTGCAGCACCTTCAAGGCTAAGGCCCCCAAAGTCAGACTCTTGGCCAACGGGGTCAATGTGTCGAAATTCAATTCGATCGAGCAAAACCGAAATTTGCCGGCAACACGCTGGATCTACTGGGGCCGACTATCCCAGAACAAGCGCATTGACCTGTTGATTGACACGGTGAAATGGGCTCGATATTCGGGGCTGGACGTCAATCTGACTATTGCGGGAGCTGATTTCGACGGCTTGTTGCCATCAATTCGATCCCGAATCGGCAGTTATGGGCTTACCGACCATATTCGCATCACGGGGATCCTGTCCGACGCCGATCTGCGTGCGGAGATCGCTAATCATACGGTGTTTGTCACGGCAAGCGAATATGAGGGCTTCGGCCTCGGTGTGATCGAAGCCATGGCAGCGGGGCTTCTTGTAGTGTGCCGCAATATGACACCGTTGAATAGTTTTGTCGTACCTGGAAAGAACGGTATTCACGTTGCTTTTGATGGTAGCTCCAGGGATCTGGCGTCAATCAAAGCGCTCTGCAAGACCTCAAACACCGAGATTTGGGCTATGCGGGAATTTGCCCGTGCCACTGCACTCCCGCACAGTTGGGACACCGTGATCAAACACTATATTGTCGTTTATGAGGAGGTGATGCGCCTTTAGGGCGATGGTCAGTTGTCACAATATTCGTAGATTGTTATTGCGGAGCGACAGGCCGCATCCCTCTGTTGGTAATGTGAAGTCCCCGATATCAAGCGTTACTCCTAACCCTCTTCTCTCACTTATATGATCTCGGTCCTGGTACTTACGAAAAATGAAGAACGTGATCTGCTGGGCTGCCTGGAGTCGTTGAGTTGGTCGGACGACATTCACGTCTACGATTCGTACAGCACCGATCAAACGCCCGAAATCGCGAGAATCAAACGCGCCCAGGTCACACAGCGTCATTTTGATGATTGGTCATCGCACCAGAACTGGGGGCTCGCGAATATCCCTTTTCGACATCCATGGGTGTTTTATTTGGATGCCGACGAGCGCGTCACCCCAGAACTTGCAGCGAGTATTCGACAAGCCGTGGAGAATCCCGGAGACAAAGTTGCCTTTCGGGTCAAACGCCGAGACTTCTGGGGAAAGCGGTGGCTCAAGCACGCTGTCACATCCTCTTATTACATGCGTCTGTTTCGACCGGAGAGGATGCGTTATAAGCGTCTGGTCAATCCCGTATCCATTCCTGACGGGCCAGTGGGCGAGCTCGCCGGATATCTCGATCACCATCCCTTCAGCAAGGGCATGACACACTGGTTGACCAGGCATAACTCTTACAGCTCACTGGAAGCGCAACAAATCGAAAAAAACCGCACCGCGAACCAGCGCTTCAGCCTGAGGCAGGCTTTCCTGACCAAGGATAGCAATCAGCGCCGCTTCCATCAGAAAGAACTCTTTTACCGGATGCCGGCTCGCCCTCTTATCAAGTTTCTATTGCTCTACGTGGGCAAGCGCGGCTTTCTCGATGGTAGTGCGGGTTTAAGCTACGCGATGCTTCAGTCGTTCTATGAATTTATGATAGTGCTCAAAACAGAAGAGCTGACCCAGAAGTCAGCATCAACGGCCGCCTCGAACGGGTTGTCGCCTAGCGGTACCCTCAGTTTTCCTCCCACCTCCAACTTTGAATCCACATCAGCGAAGATTGGCCGCTAGCAGCAGTCAGATCTAAGCAAGGAGATAACGAATGAATGTCAAAGGGCAAAGAATCGTCGTTTGCGGTGCGGGCGGCTTCATCGGGGGCCATCTCGTACGAACACTAAAAGAGAGTGGTGCGCGTGAAATCCGCGCCGTCGACATCAAACCGGTGGGTGAATGGTATCAAAGGACACCGGGAGTAGAAAATTTGTCGTTGGATCTTCAGGGAAAGACAAACTGTTACGAGGTGACGGAGGAAGTTGACGCAGTATTTCAGCTTGCCGCTGACATGGGTGGAATGGGCTTCATAGAAAACAACCGCGCGCTATGTATGCTCAGCGTGCTCACTAATACGCACATGCTATTGGCGGCCAAAGACAACGACGTGAAGCGCTTTTTCTACTCGTCCTCCGCCTGTGTTTACAACGGCGAAAAGCAGAGAAACCCTGACGTCGTCGCCTTGAGAGAGGAAGATGCTTATCCAGCGTTACCGGAAGACGGCTACGGGTGGGAGAAGCTATTCAGTGAGCGTATGTGTCGTCATTTTGAGGAAGATTTCGGCTTGCAATGTCGCGTAGCGCGCTTTCATAACGTATATGGCCCTCATGGAACCTGGACTGGTGGACGCGAAAAGGCCCCTGCCGCGATTTGCCGCAAAGTACTTGAGGCTCAGATGTCCGGGAAACACGAAATTGAGATTTGGGGTGACGGCCTCCAAACCCGCAGCTTTATGTACATCGACGATTGCATTGCTGGCATACAAGCGATATTCGAAAGCGACATTCATGAACCGATCAATCTCGGTAGCAGCGAACTGGTGACAATTGATCAACTTGTGGACACCGTCGAGGAGATCGCCGGCATCAGCCTCAAAAGGAGGTACAACGTAAATGCTCCGAGAGGGGTGAATGGCCGAAACAGTGACAATACCAAGATTCGCCAATACCTCGATTGGGAACCATCGATCCGGCTGAAAGATGGGTTAACAAAGACCTACGAGTGGATCGAAACCGAGATGATGAAGGCGGAAAAGCAATGCGTGGCGTAAGGGCGCTCCATCTCGTAAGCCCGAGTCTGGAGTTTCGCCAAATCCTTGGAATCCGGTTTTTTGTGGGTGGGGTTCAGCGAGCGATCGAACTGGTAAAGGATGGCGGGCTGCTGGTCGTCCCCGCTGCTCCAGCCCTGAAAAATCTAGTTAAGGACCCAAACTATCGAGAGGCGCTGCTGGAAGCAGATGTTGCTATCACCGACAGCGCTCTCATGGTCATGCTTTGGAATTTCATACAGAGAGATAATATCCGGCGTCTCTCAGGCTTGGAATACCTGGCCGCACTCCTTATTCGGTCAGATGTTAGGAAGTCTGGCAAATCCTTCTGGATCATGGCCAGTTCTTCCAGTGCAGCCACCAACCTAGAGTGGCTGCAGGGGCAGGGTATTGAGGTTTCAGACGAGGATGTGTACGTGGCTCCGATGTACGGACCGACTATCGACGACGAGCCGCTGCTGGCACAGATTCGAAAACGCCGACCATCGCATATCATCGTCACAATTGGTGGAGGTTCACAGGAGAGAGTCGGTCTCTATTTGAAGCGAAGGCTAGATCCTCTACCCGCTATTCACTGCATTGGAGCGGCGATCGCATTCTTGAGCGGTGATCAGGTCCAAATTCCAATGTGGGCGGACCGGCTTTATTTGGGCTGGTTATTCCGCTGCCTGTCGGAACCAAGGCGCTACGTTCCCAGGTACTGGTCGGCTCGGAAGTTAGTGTGGCTTATGTTGCAGTATCGAGAAACCCTTCCGCTGGAGAAGATCAAGGAAGCTGCATAGAAACATGAGACCTAAGATACTTTGCGTCATGATTCCTGCAATGATGGTGGCCCAACTCGTAGCTGGGCAGACTCAGGACGATCGTGCAGTAGATTCTGTGGATCTGTCTGTTCATGCGAGCGTCGATCAAGAGGGACGAGAACCGCAAGCTCTCCAGAACGCGCCCATCCAGCCCACCACGTTAAGCAGATGGTCTTACCAGCCAGTGAGACCATCGGCGACTCCCAGAGTAGGGCCATCACAGGAGGGCGTCTCGGGAGCGTCTGGATCAGAAGAGGGTAACACCTCGCCACTCTTCGGGATCTCTCGGCTGGCGGGTCGATTAGTCCGGCCTGAATCTACTACCACTGCAGTGCATGAAAAGACGGCAACACCCAATTCGGGCAAGCCCACCAAACGACCATACGGTTTCGACATTTTGCATCGTGACCGCGCCAACGACGCATCAGCGTCTTCGCTGGAGTCGGCGGGGTCTTCCTCGCCGGGACTTGTAACAGAGCAGATTCAAGCCTTTCACAAACCGTTTCAACAGGGAGGATCAGGAACCAGCAGGCCTTTGAACGCGAACTTGTCGCGTCGTAAAGGTCAATTCAAGACGAGGCGGCGCGCGCTTCGGTCTGATACCATGCCGCAATCTCCGCAAGGAACGGTTTACCCTAGCAATTAGCGTTGGGACTCTCGAGGTTGACGACGAGAGCACATGCCGTTGCGCTCAACTGAGCAGACATTTTATGACTCCGATCCAACCTGAGGGCGACATTCTCTCGCGCCGTAGCAGCACCCTTCGTGGCAGGCTTATGCGTGGTTTTAGTGCCACGGCTCTGAGTCCCGTCGTAACCGCCGTGGTTCAGCTAGTTTCTGTACCCGTTCTGCTCCACGCTTGGGGAGCTGCGAAGTATGGAGATTGGCTTCTCCTGTCGGCCATTCCTAGTTACCTGACGTTGAGCGATTTGGGGTTCGGAAATGCCTCAGGCAGTGATATGTCCATGCGAGTCGCCGCCGGCGACCGAAAAGGTGCACTCGAGACTTTCCAGAGTTCGTGGGCGCTTGTCACGATCACCTCATTCACTGTACTGCTCCTCGCATCAGTGGCTGTCTGGTGGGTTCCGTGGCAGCGTTTGCTCCGATTGACAACAAACTCGAATCTCAATGCTGCGGAAATCATACTGGTTTTCTGCGCTTATGTGATAGTTGCTCAGCAGAATGGTGTTGCGGAGAGCGGGTACAGATGCGATGGACATTTTGCTGCTGGTGCATTTTGGAATTCCATGCAACGTCTGTGTGAGGCAGTGGCTGGAACAACCGTCGCAGTCATGGATGGAAGTCTTCTAACGGTGGCTCTAACCTATCTTGGCGCACGTTGTGTAGGTAGCTTGGGCTATGCCCTGCTGCTCCGTCATAAATCACCTTGGCTTCGCTACGGAGTTCGCCACGCAAAGTTAACAACAATTAAGAAGATGGTTGCACCAGCTCTCGGTTTCATTGCTTTGCCTGCCGGTACTGCTTTAAGTCTCCAGGGTTTCACGATAGTGATTGGAGCATCCATGGGGCCAGTCGCGGTCGTATCGTTTTCAACGCTTCGTACGCTTTCTCGCCTTACGTTTCAGGCTGTAAGTGTCGTGACAAATGCCTTGTGGCCTGAGCTGTCTAGAGCTTTTGGAGCAGGAAATATTTCTCTAGCGCGCAGACTTCACCGTCATGCCTGCCAAGCGTCGCTTGGAGTGTCGCTACTTGGGGGAGTGTTGCTCTGGGTGTTTGGTCCGAGCATCTACCATGTTTGGATTCGACAGAAAGTTCCCTTCGACGCATCCTGTTTCCATATTCTGCTATTCGTCTCAGCCGTGAACTCTCTATGGAATACAAGCTCCGTGATTTCGATGTCGGTCAACGGGCACTGCCGAATAGCGGCAATATACATGGGCGCAGCTATAGGCTCCCTCGGCATTGCCTGGGTACTCATACCCCCGTTTGGGGAAGCAGGCGCAGCTCTCGCGCTTCTAGCTGCTGATAGCTGGATGGCCGCCTTCGCATTGCGCACTGCTTTACGTCAGGTCGAAGACAGCCACAAGAAATTCCTCGGTGCACTTTTCGTTATTCCTCGCCTACGCGAGCAACTCCAGCCCGCGACAGAAGCGTAGTTTCAGATCCGCGCACATGGTCTCGTTTCCTTTTAGGAAGGGGCTTTCCAACTCATCCGTTTTCATGTTGCTTACATAGTGTTGGACATAGATTGTAAAAAAGGAGGCCACTATTTCTTGCCTTGTCTCCGCACCGACTGAAGGTCGCTTCTCGGATAGTCCCAGTGTCCGCTTCATCCCGAAGAGTGGAAAGGGGCGAGTAAAAGTATACATTCCAGGGCCTCACTGGTTCATCAGACCTAACAACACGGACTGGCGCTACACACAAATGCTCAGCCAGTTAGGCGAGTTCAATGAACATCTTGAGGCTGTACCTGAGCACTCGTGGACACAGGTAGCTGACACCAATATACGTTTAGTGTTAGGTGCTGCAGCGAGACAAGTGCATCTAAAGTTGCCAAGAAGGCTTTGTTATGGACTTGCCCAGTATCGTTCAGTTTCGCGTCGGGAGCTGTCGATGGTCAGGCCAGACGTAATTTTCGCGTATGAACGTTATCCTTACAGAACGACGCTCCCCGTGCTCTGGATGACAGGCCCGATTCCGAGTCACGAGTTTCATCGGAGGGAAAACTACTCAGCTGTTAAGAAGGAGATTGCATGGAAGCAGGAATGCGCCAGGAAGGCATTACGAGTTATCTGCTCGACTGAATTCGCAAAACGAGCGTTCTGTAACCAGACCGGTTTTGATTCTGACCGAGTCGATGTTGTGCCTTTCCTTCTTCCACATCTCCGAGGAGGTGGGGTATCCAAGGCAACGAAGGTGGAAGATGCTAGGCTTCAGTGCCTTTTTGTTGGCCGTGATGCCATCCGAAAGGGACTTCCGCGCGCCCTCAAGATTCTTCGAGAGGCCCCGCATTGGAAACTGCATGTTATTAGTAGCTTCGCAGATGGCCCTGTCGACTTGCCCAAGGGGGTCACCCATCAACATGGGGCGAACCAGAACGAAGTGTTGCAGTGGATGTTCAAGGCTGACCTCCTATTTTCTCTCTCCGAGTACGACAGTTTTGGATTTGCTGCCGTCGAAGCAGCCAGTCGACAGTGTATGCCAGTCTTTCGTGCGGGGTCGATTCAGGAAACCATGTTTTCCGAAAGTGCCGCGATGTTTCTGAATGATAGCTGGACTCCTCGCGATTGCGTTGCTGCTATAGACGACAAGCTTGGTCAGGAGGGCCGATCGACCCGTACCGCTTTATTGTCAGAATTCCGAAATAAGTTCTCTCCTGAAAGTGTTGCGCGATCTATTTATCTCCTTGCGCAAGATCGACATGTTGGTTATAGCCATACGCCGGTTCCCCTCTTCGCGACTGCAGACTACTTTCCTCTTGTGGCCGAACAAGCCAGTTAACGTGCATTTCAGTAACGCCTATACGCATGTCAATGCAATCTATTCCAAGAACGTCGGAATCACGTCTCGATCTACTTCGCAGCATAGCAGCGCTTCTTGTCGTTCTGGGCCACTGGCGAATACTGTTGTTCCAGGATTACCCCCGTCTCGTTGCTCCTGCGCTTTGGGTCAAAGCGCTCTATTTCCTTACTGGTCTGGGCAAACCATCCGTCATGCTGTTTTTTGTTCTCAGCGGGTATTTGGTAACCGCCAGTGCCCTGAGGTCGATCGACAATGGAGGCTGGAGTGTCGGATCTTACCTGACCCAGAGAATAACCCGTTTGATGGTTGTGCTCTTACCAGCCCTCGCTCTCTGTTGGTTCTGGGATTCTCTAGGAATATCGATCGCGCCTCACGGCCTTTACGACGGGGCCATATCTACAACAGCGCTTTCTGCGAATCTTGCAGGAAGGCGCGACCTCTCGACACTCTTTCAAAATGGATTGTTCCTGCAGGGAGTGACAACCACGACCTATGGAAGCAATGATCCGCTGTGGAGTCTTAGCTACGAGTTCTGGTACTACATGTTTCTGATTCCGCTGATTTCCATCTTGCGCAGTAGGTCTCTTGTTCACCGTTGTCTTTACGGAGGAGTTCTTTGTGCAGGTTTTTGGGTGGTCGGTCGGCAAATTGCCGCTTACTTTTCGATATGGCTACTGGGAGCGGCAGTGGCGGGGCTTACACGGTCGCGGGTCATGCTGAACTATCGACGCAGCCAGTTTGGCGTTCGAGCCAGCATGTTCATATTGATGGCCACGTTAATCCTGATCAGAACGAAATACCTGCCGGAAGGTTTTCGTGGGCACTTCGTCCTGGCTTGCACCTGCTCGCTCTTCATCTATTGCGTTGTAATTGGTGACGACGACAATGGTTCACGATTGCTGACATCGTTTTCAAAGCATACAGCTAGTTGGTCGTACAGCCTGTACTTGTTGCACATGCCTTTCCTTGTGTGGGCGGCATCTTTGGTGATTCGGGGCAGGCAATGGTATCCGGATGTTCAGCACCTGCTCTCGGCAGTTCCTGTCCTGGTGGGTGCGCTTCTATACTCGTATCTCATTTCGTTGGTCACTGAGCGATATACGAATGCGGTTCGCGGTTCACTGTTTCGACAGACCGTGCCGTCGCAGCCGTCAAGGATTGTCGTGCCCGGGAGGCCCACTCTGCAATGTGAGGAAAAGTGGATGCTATGAGTCTAGCTAATACGAGATATATAGATGCAGTGAAAGAGTACGAAATAGGTTTGGGTAAGCCGCTACGAGACAGTCCGATGGCGGAGCGATGTGCATTTTTCTTGCAAGCATATTCGGTTATTGCTAAGCAACCGTTGTCGAGCGAAGACAGAATTGTCGACTTCGGTTGCGGGAGCGGCGCAGCGGCAAAGTGGCTTATTGAACATGGCTACCGAGCCGAAGGAGTCGATATTCTGGAGTATTGGGGAAGAGACTCGCATCTTTTGGGAGAAATAGGCCCGGCCTTAACCGATCAAGTGCGAGCCAGACTGCATGTCGTCGACCCTGCGAAGAATGAACTTCCATTTCCCGATTCCTCTATAGTCTTTCTGTTCTCCGATCAGACATTGGAGCATGTGTTTGATTATCGACCTGTGTTCGCGGAGCAAGCGCGGGTTTTGAGGCCAGGGGGCATCGCAATTCACCGATTCCCGCATGGTCTTACCATTGTCGAGCCCCATACGAACGTTCCAGTAGCGTTCCTCAGCAGACTACAGGTCTATCTCGCGATTTGGGCTCTTCTAGGACGGCGAAATGAAAGGCAACTCGGATTCAATTGGAGGGACACGTTTATTTCGAACAGAAGACTCCTCGCAACGACTAACTACGCATCGCCACGCGAGATGCGTCGGGCAGCAGCAGGGCTTGATCTTGAGGTGTGGTTTGAAGACTTCCTGTCAATCTCCCAAGGTCGCGCCGGCCGCCTGTACAGGTCAGCGGCTTCGAGAGGCGCTGGGCGCATTGCCAAAGTAATACTGTCCCGGGTTCAAGACAACCGATTACTTGTGCTTGCGAAGCCACTTAAGCCTTAGAGTCGCATTTTGTATACGGTATTGCGAGAGCCAAGCCCACAGGAAGCCAACGGCGAGCTTAAGGAGTATTCGTCGGAGGCGGCGACGTATTAGCACATGCGTGAGTGGTGAACGGCAAGAAGGCGGAGCCGTAGATCACTGGAACACTTTGAGAATTGTTCCAGACGTTAACGTGTTTAAATACGGTAGTTACAGCATCCTTTACTCTAGCGGGTCCGAATAAGAAGCATGGAAATAGCCCTTCTTGCGTTATCTCGTTAAGCTTTGGAACGTAGGTCTGATTGGGATTCGCTGAGTAGGGCTCGATGATATTGCCAGTCACCTGAATGTCGATCATACCCGCTCCCCGGTAGCTGTTTTTGTCAAACGCCTCCGCATTCAGAGCAACATATGCTGGACGCAGTCCCGAGGTGTTGATAATTGTATTATTAGTGATTGAACTTCGTATTGCGACATGATGAACTCGTCTGCTTTCTGGATATGCAGACGGATTTAGCGCTTCATCGACTGCTCGTAATACGATGCCCCTGGAGTTGGTAAGCGTATTGTTTTGCACTGTGCAGTCGTAGCAACCATCGTACAAAACGATACCATTCGGGTTGTCGATCAGCTTATTGCCTTGAATATTGGTGTGCATTAAGGTCCAAGTGAAGATGGAATACAGACTGCCTACCTCAGGAGCTGGATCCCAAGGCTTGTCCAAGAGCAGGGATTTACTTCTGGTGTCGATGCTAATAATGTTTCGCCATTCTCCACTTGCCGATCCTGTTAGGATTGCGACAACCTCCGGATATCGGGCGAGCCGTGATTCCGTTACAGTTCCCCACAAGGCATTGGTGTCACTCAAGGTAGTCGATGTGATTGCGGTTGCGCTTCCTGCATCTAGGACGTTCTGGACTGTCGATTGCTGGCTCATAATTGCTTCTCCATCGCCAGCTTCGCCGACAGGCGCGTTCAACGTCTGAATAGTGTTATCGAGCACTTGAAGCTTTGTCCCAAAAGATAACTCTACTCCACCACTCTCTATCGCTGTGCCTCCGTCCATATCCTTGTTCTGAGCGTCGCGTATCAAAGAGTTATGCTGCATAAGCAGGGTCGAGTTGTTTTGCATCTGTACGCGGCCAAAGTTATATGTGATGTTGTTGCCTAGAAATGAAACGCGGGAGTTCCCAACGAGATAGACGGGACCATTTCGAGAGGAGTGGCTGTCAACGCGATTGTTCTGCACCAGCAGATTGTCAGTGCCCTCAAACCAGAAGGCTCTGCAGTTCTCCAGGTGGATATTTAGGTTATTGAAGAATAATTTGCTGATCTTGCTCGATCCGCGATTCCAGAGCAATGCGCACGCGCTGGTCGAAGGGTTCACTGCGAATACTCCTAAATCGGTCATGCCGCTTAAGCTTGATCCTCGAAAGTTGATACCTCCCCACGTCCACGTCCCGTCCGTTTCACTGGCAGCGTTGGGATCATTCACTCGAAGTCGGGAAGCGGTTGAACTGGCCCCTCTCAAAATGACTCGTGAAGGCACTACGAGAGGATTCCCACGTGACGAGTCAGAAGGCGCAACGATCTTATAGTCGCCCGCAGGGAAATAGACCATCCCGCCTCCGGAGGATGATGCCAATTGAATAGCGGCACGGATTGCCGACGTGTCGTCGGTGGTGCCGTTGCCTGCCGCCTTGACCCTCAACCGGGGATCTTTCTTTACGTCGATTTGATTCGCTGCAATGGAGGTAAAATCGCTTGCCCATGAAACTCCCAAGGCAGCGGGGTTCCAGGTCTGTGTTGTGCCAGGCGGCGTGGACACAGGCTGGGGTGCCGTAACTTGAACGGTGAGAACGGCAGATGAAGTGGCTGACCCAGGCTGTGGGTTGCTCACCAGAACTTGGGCGACTCCCGACTGGGAAGCCACTCCCGTGGCTAAGAGCTGGGTAGACGAGACAAAAGAGGTCGGAAGTGAGGCGCCGGCAAACAAGACCTTTGCGCCTTCAACAAAACCTTGACCGCCGATCGTTAGCTTAATAGGTCCTACCGGCACCTTGCTTGGTTTAACCGAAGTGACGATCGGGACAGGGTTGAACAAAGTGAGCAGCGCAGTCTGCGAAGATATAGGCTCGTCCGCACTAGTGGCGGTTACTTCCACGGCGTTCGTAGTCGGTACGGTCGACGGCGAATTGTAGAGACCCTTCACGCTGATGGTGCCTACAGCCGAGTTGCCCCCCGGGATTCCGTTGACTGACCAAATGACCCCCTTGGCCGCGGTGCTTGCGGGGAGTAATCTAAAGTGCCGTCCTTCTGACCGAAACACTGGTGAAGGCCTTGGCTTGGCGGGCAGGCCACCGACAACCGGTCGGGGTAAGTTGCCGGATACTGTGGCGGAAAATTGCTGTTCGTCTCCCGCGCGAATCTCAGCCGCAAGCGGTGCAATTGTGACAGATAAGGACCTGGAAGGCTGGGTCCCAGTTGAGGAGGATGACGGTGTTCCTCGTGTAACAGCGCCACATCCATAAAGAAGTGATAGAGACAGCAGAAGAACGAGACAATGCATGATCCGGTGAGTGAGGCTTTTCTGAGTCTTGATCATCGTACTTCTTCTACCCGGAGTTTTCCACCGTGATCGTGCAGACCTCAAGCGTAAAGGAACAGAGAATTTGAGAACAGATCACTAATGGACATGGCAGGAGTGACATTGGGACAGCGGGCTCTCGGGGTAACCGCGGCAGGTATCATTCCCCGCAGTGTCGCGTTCTTGTCGGTAGTCGATTACTACAACTATCAGGTGGTTTCCGGGGCTTCTTTGAGGATCTTGCAAAGTCGACCAAAAAGCTCGAAATGTCTCCGTGCACATAGAATCCAATAATTACTGCTAAAAGTGATTTGCAGAAACTTCGCTCAAAACCCTGAGAAAGCCATCCCAAAGTAGGGAGGAATTGAGCCTGAAAACCCGGAAGGGTAGCGTGCTGGATCCGCGCTTTACTTGCTGACAAACCACGTTCGTTTATCAGAGGGAGAGCTGCACTATGACTACACTGCGACGTGACGGATACACCGGAGGGAGTATTGATGCTGTCGACGAAACCTCGTTCTTTAGGCAGAAGAATGAAGCCATTTGTGCCGCGCCCAAAGGGCTTGAGGGGATGTCTGCCGACACGATTCATCTTTCTTCCAGCGTCAAGTGGCTGAGGTCCGCATACCGATCGGCAAAGCCATTTCCTCACCTAGTTCTCAAGGATTTCTTTTCGGAGAATCTACTCGACCGAGTCGTGCAGGAATTGCCCGCCTTGGGTGGAGCAACTTGGATCCGGCACGATGACGATAACATGAGGCAATTCAATCTGCGCTCCGCCTTAGATCTCGGAGAAGCTGGCTCTCAACTTGTTGCGTTTTTGCATTCCGCGAGGTTCCTCTATTTCCTATCAGAGATTACGGGTATTTGGGAGTTATTGCCCGACCCGTACCTGCAGGGAGCGGGGTACCACCTCATCCCTCGAGGCGGGCGGTTCGATGTTCATGTCGACCGCAATATGGCTTACGCTACCGGGCTCGTGCGGCGCCTTTCTCTCCTGATCTATCTAAACAAAGATTGGAAGCACGAATACGGCGGGCAATTAGAATTGTGGAGCAAGGATGGAAAGAGGAGTGAGGTGGCGATCGAACCGACTTTCAATCATATGGCAATTTTCGAGATCACCGACGAGAACTACCATGGCGTGCCCTCAGTGGTGAAATGCCCGAAAGGGCGCAGCCGCAACTGTTTTGTTGCGTATTATCACACTGTGGGATTCCCCGGGGTCAAAGAGGTAATACCGCACACGTCTATTTACGCACCAAGTCTCTACGCGCAGAGAAAGTCCAAATTTCGCCAATTAGCTAAGGATTTGATTCCCCCACTTCTAAGGCGAGGCATCCGCAAGTTGCGCCCGTTGCACTGAGTGAATTAAGCATATTTTTAACAGACTCTGCGATGGCGAGTATGCCTTCATGCGGCGGGAGTCTTCCGGAAAGACCTGGGGTCGTCTGACCAAAGCATTCTCGTGAGCGAATTTTCGGTTCTATCGGTGGTGACTTTCATGGTTTATGCCAGTCCACATGGAAACCTGATAAGTAGCCGGGACCGGTTTTAAGCCCTAAGTGCTCAGACCGTAAATTTTCAACATGGCCGCTGCAGCGCTTCGTGACATTCGCCTCGTGACATCAGCGCACGGGGTGATGGGTCGTTGCCTTGTTGGCTCCGCAGTTGCTTGTGGTGGACATGCAAATTTTGCCTGGAACCACAGACCCGGCATCGTCAGCCATCGCGGCACAGCACTTGTTTTCTCAGCTGGTCATAAGGTTCGGGATCAAGCCGCAAGCGCCACCGCTTGGTCGAATTGGATTCACGATGCTTTGTCGGCTACTTCGTGGAGAAAAGCTTGCCGTTGTTCGCCGGAGAGAAACTTGAAGAACCGTGATATCGACTGCAGTAATGCGGTTGGGTCTTCACTGTCCAAGTTCGCTGGCGCCAGGAAGGCCACGCGATGACGCCACTAAGAGCAGCGGGGCTGCTCCCTCTTCCTCCGAAAGCTCAATGCCCACGACGATTGAGTGTGGTTCTCTCGGGTTTTCTTAACCACATCGTCACATCGGAGCCGTATTGGACCACGGTATCGGCAGAAAAAATATTCGTGTCTCGGCCGGAAGTTAGCCGAAGGCCCGGCTTGCCAGGTACATTGACAGCTCCTTTTTGGTGACGGATAACGATGTCTTCGGCGACCATACCCGTCTCGTCTCCGCGGGGCGATTCGTGAGAGTTGAGAGGTGCGACAGTCTGAGACAATTCCGAAATCGCTTCCGCCGCCCTCATGGGCTGAAGGTTGTCTTGTTTTTCCAGCGCCTCCGAAGCCAGGAATGTACGGTCGGGGACAGCTGAAAGGCGAAGAATCGAGAGGCCCGTCATCAAGCAGAAGACAATGGCTATAGCCACCGTCTCGACCGTCCTCCAATAAATCGGCTTCCGCAACAAGACAGTCATTCTGAGCGGAACCGCAGATCGAACGAAGGGTACCAGCCCGGTCAGATACGAGCGTTCCCTCGCTGTCTGGTTGCCCGCTATCGCGTCAGGTTGACCTGCCTCAAGCTGTCGATCTCGAATTCGATCTCGAATCATCACAGCGGGAGTTCGTTTTTGGATGATCTTCTCGGCTAAGAAGGAGCTGGCCTGGCTTGTGCCGAGCAGCGGGGCCCGGATTGAGGGCCGTCGACCGATGTGCTCTTGTAGCAAGTAGGCGGCGGCCAGAAGGCGCTGGAAGCTTTCCGGGTTCAAGACCGGTGCGTGTTGGGCTTTGTCAGTCGCGTGGTTCACGTCCTCACCTGTTCAGCAGTCGGTTAAGGTCATCGGCACGGACAAACCATCCTTACTATACTCTTCACAGGGCAGTTTCAATTCTTTTGGGCGCGTTCCGCAACACGACTTCCTGATGAAGGCTGAGCCTCTGGGCCCTCTCGATCACCCGCCCTAATTCCGTTTAATGTGTGTTGTCGTATTGAATTCCCGCCTCAACCTCCGTAATGGCCTGGTTGATAAGCTGCAACGCCGTCTCCCGGTGGCCACCCTTGTTGTGCGAAGCTGACTCGAGATTCCTCTGTGCTTCACGGAGGTGCTGGATGGCCTCGGTCATCTCGGGCTGTGCTTGGCCGCCGAGGTTACCGCCACCTTCCCATCCGCCATTCCAGCCGCCGTTGCCCCAGTCGCCGCCACCCCAACTGCGGAACTCTGAGCCGTCGACTGTGCTGCCTTCCCGATACTCGAACATGCGCTCCTGCCCATTTGGCCCACGGGCATAGATGCGGAGCGTTTTGTCCTGCCCTTGGTCGGGGTCCACGCCAAACGTGCTGTTGCCCATGCGGAACATGCGGTCTTGGCGGGCAAGCTCCTTCAGGCGATTGGTGACGTCCACGTGTCGGCGAGCAGTGCCGTATTGTGCGCTCAAGATGACGTACTGGCCGGAATCCCGGTCATTGTCGCGTCTGTCGCCGCTGCCTTCCCATCCGCCATTCCAGCCACCATTGCCCCAGTCGCCACGACCCCAGCTGCGGAACTGTGAGCCGTCAATCGTGCTGCCTTCGCGGTACTCGAATACCCGCTCCTGTCCATTTGGCCCACGGGCATAGATGCGGAGCGTCTTGTCCTGCCCTGGGTCGGGGTCGACCCCAAACGTGCTGTTGCCCATGCGGAACATGCGGTCTTGGCGGGCAAGCTCCTTCAGACGGTTGGTGACGTCCACGTGTCGGCGCGGGGTGCCGTATTGAGCGTTGAGAATGACGTACTGGCCGTAGTCGTTGGAAGACAGTTGGGCTGCCAGCATTTCTGGCAGAGATGCCACTGCCAGCAACAAACCGATTACGAGTCGCATTCTAAACATGGGAATCTCCTATCAGTTCGGGTGGATCGAGAGCGCATTTCCCGAATATCGCCTGCCGAACCGCATTATGAAGATGAACTATACGCTCTAGCAGTTGTAGCAAGTTCACGGAATCTATCGGTCGTCGCGTCGCACATCTCGAATGGTGAATGCTAGGTCATCATCCGGAGACCTGATGAGTTGCTGGCACGGACTTCGAGCGCTAGTGCTTACCGCAGATCTTTAACATGACCGGTGCAGCGCTTCGTGACAGCCAGCGCACAGGGTGATGAGGTTCAAATCGTCGTCGTTGTCGTTGCCTTGTTGGCTCCGCGGTTGCTTGTGGTGGACATGCAGATTTTGCCTCGAACCACAGACTTGGCATCTCCAGCCATCGCGCCGCACCTAAACCATCCCTGACAGTCCAGAACTGACGTAACTTTGACACTCCTCGCATGGAAGCTAGGATCGAGGATGGGGATGAGCCAAGGTTTGGAAACGCACAATAGCAGCAGCTGTGGCGTAATCGAGTCCTTGTAAGCTTGCTTTCCAAGTGACGTTTGAGAATCTGGAGGTCGTGATGGATTTAGTTGACCGTCGCCGCAATGTTCTGCGCAAGTCGGTTCTGGTTTTAGCGTCCCTGACGATCTCGCTGTTTGCGTGGGGACAGCACCAGACGGAATCGGGGAGGCAGGTCGAGCGTGGTAGTACTCCAGGCCGCTCGAGTAATCAGGGCCACGGGGGCGTTCCCACCCATGCATCGGGTCCGAGTCACGAAAACTCGCATGTCCAAAGGAGTACCGCGGGCGCTCCTGTGAGTCGCCCCGGGAACGATGGCGATCGCGGTGGGAACGCCGGCAGTCGCGCTGGAAACTCGCGGGGTAACCGTGGCGGAAACCCGTTTGACAGCCGCGGCCGAAACACGCCTGACAACCGCAGCGGAAACACCTTCGGCAATCGAGGTAGAAATCCCGGCGACAACCGTGGCGGATACACGGCGGGTAATCGCGGAGGCGAGAGCAACCGCCGAGCTCCCGGGCGCACGGTATCTCTGAGGGGCGGTGGGTCGGCGAACTTTCGACCGAACGGGCAAATCCGCGTCATCAACCGCAACGGAATGCGGATTCAACACAATCTCCGCGGCGGGCGCACCATCGTGACCGAACGCCAGGGAGTTCGGATTGTGACCAGGGGCGGAGGTCGCGGCTATGTGCAGCGGGCCTACATGACGCGTGGAGGGCGTTCCTATTATTCGCGCACCTACTATAACCATGGGGTTTACCGGGTTGGAATCTATCGCGGCTACTACTACGGCGGCCGTCACTACTATGGCTACTATCCCAACTACTGGTACCACCCAGCCTTTTACGGTTGGGCGTATCGTCCGTGGGACGCGCCGGTGTACTGGCGTGTGGGAATTGGTGGCTGGGGTTGGGGGCCCTGGTTCGGCTTTTACGGTGGATATTTCGCGCCCTATTCAGTGTATCCGTCGGCGGCGTTCTGGCTTACGGACTATGTGATTGCAGCAAATCTGCAAGCCGCTTACGAGGCACGGGCTGAAGCCCATGCCGAAGCGGCGGGCTACGATCAGGGCTACAGCGATGGAGCAGGGCAGGCAACGCACTCGGGCCCGGTGACGCTGACTCCAGAAGTGAAGCAGGCGATCGCGGAAGAGGTGAAGGCGCAACTGGCGGCGGAGCAGCAACAGTCCTCCGACCGGCCGAGCGGTTCATCCGATGGACGGGCGCGGGATGGACAGACGCAGGCCTCGGAAACCGCTAACGATGAAGTGCCGCCGGCACTCGATCCCGCGCGGCGCACCTTTGTCGTGTCCAGCGATATTACGGTTATGTCCAATGGCCAGGAATGTGACCTCACCGCGGGCGACGTCATCACCCGGCTTACGGACACACCCGATGCTGGCCAGAGAGTCACCGCTAGTGTCTCGGCCAGCAAGAAGGGTGACTGCGGTGCGGGCCAGCAAGTGGCAGTTTCCGTGGAAGATTTGCAAGACATGCACAACCACTTCCAGGAACAACTGGATAGCGGCATGAAGGAGCTGGCGGAAAAGCAGGGCAAGAGCGGCTTACCGAAGGCCCCGGATACCGATACCACCGCTGCCGATGTGCCGCCCCCACCGCCCGATACGTCCGCGGCCAAGGACCTGACCGATCAAGAGGAAGCAGCCGACGAGACCGAAACCCAGGTCGGACAGGAGAGCGCGGGAGGGCCAGGGGTGGAGCAGTAGCCGAGACAGATTAGAGTTACGGCCCTCATGGATGGCCTTCGGCCAGGCGACAGTCGCCGCACACTTCGCTCCAGAAAGGTCGACGCCGCCGCGAGAGCCGCTGTCAATGAACCATCCCCACGAGCTACCGTCCTTCGAGTTTGGGAAGCCACCGAAGTTGCAGTAGCAGCCGAAGTCATAAATGCAAAACTCGTATCTGCGGGAGCAACCGAAAGATCTGGTTGGCCCAGCTTTTCAATTCCGGTGAGAAACGACGGCTCGCGTTCTTCTCCTGCTTACTCACTTCGGCAAGCAGGGAAAGCGCGAAGTTCGCAATTCTCATAATCAGTCAAGAAACTCGAGCACAGATGGTGGGTACAACTTGCGAGAGTCGGGGATGATGATATCGGGCCGGTTTCAGGTTGCGCGAGCAAGCATTTCGCTGAATGCAGTTTCCAGATGCGATCCGCTTAGAAGGCTTGCCGATTCCCATTCGACCGGCGGAAATTGACGGGCGTATGATGGCGATACTCCATCACTATCCCACTTTATCCCGCGACTGGGGCCGCGACCCCCTGATGTGACAACTTGTAGCAGAGAGCCTGCCACTGAGCGTGCAACCAGGCGGGTACGAGGCAACTAGCAAGAGTCAATCCTGTCGCCGCTAGCGGATAATCCTCAGCCGAGGGCAGGGTCCATCGATTGTCGGGGCCAGTCATCAACATAGTCGCCGACACGCTCCACACAAACACCTGCAGCGAGTGTTGCCCCAGAAAAGCAATGGCCTTACCGGGCAAGGTTCTTACGACGAGGATGAGGGGGCCGCGAAAAAGATATACCATCGCAGAGAAAGCCGCGAAATTAAGCAAGCACCCAGCCGACACTGTGCGTTTCCACCGGAAGAGCCATTCAAAATACGGGGGTAACTCTTGTCCGGTCAGGAAATGCCAGCGGCGGATCACGAGAAACGTCCCTACGACCGCAAGACAAATCGCCGTCCACGAGGATGTTGTACCGAGCTTTGGGAGCTTTGTGAGATTTGGTACCGGCGTGAAACCGAGATATATCCCTGCAACGAACAACAACTGCCAGGACATGAGGTCGAAATAGCCGGTCCCTTCTGGCAATGCGGTCATTCCGTATCCCAGCGACGCCGCCAGCCACAGACCTCCGCTTATCGCCGCCATGTAATAGAACCGATCATTCATCAACGCCCAAAACACTCCTGGGAGCAACAGGACGAAGACGCAATACATCCGTAGGATATCGGCGTTGATTGGGGATGCAAGAAAGAGCATGGTTCTGCTCCACAAAGACCAATCGGGGTTCAACCCTCCCCCCAGTGTCACGAGCCCTTCCTTTGCAGCGAGGATCATCAAGGTCATCAATCCAGCATTGGCAAGGTAAAGGATGGCTGCTCGATGTATTACACGCTGCCGCAATACGGCGAACCCCTTCGTAATTGCTATCCGGCCATAAACCCTGCCGGCAACCAGCCCCGACAAAAATACGAAGCATTCTGCGGCCGAGAAAAATCCGAACCCCTGCAAAGTAAACTTCTGGATGAGCGTTTCGGGCAGGTGGTCGACTGTCATCACCAGGAGGCATAGGCCGCGAAGAAGATCGATCAGCACAATACGCGAGCCAGACCTATTCGGTTTCATGGTGAATGCAGTTGGCATCAGGTATCGCCTCGCAATTCATTTACCCCCCGAAGAAAGGAAAGCAATGGCACAAAGGTGGTAGGAAGCGGTGTCAATGCCAAAAAACTGCAGAAAATGTGTACTTATCTTCTCAACCGATATTGGTCACAATCAGCCAAGTGACTGGACATGATGGCCTGATGTTGATGCGATGTCTATCGGGCGACAGACTCTCGGGTAGATGTAATCAAGTGGTTAAAGATGATGGCGATACACGGCATTTGTTTGACTACGCGGGATACCGTCAGGTTGTCGGCATCCCTTCCCTCACCGGATTACGGAAGGGTTGTCGTTATCTGGGGAGTAACTGCGATCGATTCTCATGAGCCAAATCATGGTTAGCGACCGCTGGCTGCGCGCCCAAAGACCGTGACGTCTTTGCTCTGTCCGATTGCTAATGCAGCCACGGAATGCCTTACTCGCCCACAGCTTGGACGGGTAGGTGCTTCGAAGTCCCTCGACGACTTTACCCGGCCCTGTGATTCCTACCTGTACCTATCCGTCCCGTTCGACCACAGAACTCCGAAGTATTTAGTTAAAGCGCGTCGGGCTGAGAATCCGTCCTGCTGATTGTGTACGGAAATCGGACATTAAAGCACTGTGATTCATCAATCCCGTCGCATAAAGAAACGGATTGCCACGACGACGACCGCGACCAGGATTGCGACCTCGATCACATTCGCCAGTGTCATGTTCACACCCCCAAGCTTGGCCAGATAGTGACACGGAGTTTCCGTCCTGGCAACGCCGTTTTCAAAGGGCAAGACGTCGGCAAGAATAGTGGT
>Ga0134124_10001206_pt1 | contig 20712 bp, 17 predicted proteins | sample KB304_FD_96880 | JGI IMG/M metagenome (GOLD analysis project Ga0134124, IMG submission 96880) | Terrestrial soil microbial communities without Nitrogen fertilizer from Kellogg Biological Station, Michigan, USA - KB3-0-4 | ecosystem: Environmental > Terrestrial > Soil > Unclassified ... | reverse complement strand
GCGAGGTCGTTGTGGCCCTGGCCGACCGCCCGGAACTTCCAGTCGGCACCGTTGCGGTAGACCTCGCCGAAGATGACGACGGTCTCGGTCGAGTAGTCCTCGGAGAGGTCGTAGCGGACCAGCTCGGTGCCGGTCTGGTCGGCGACCCGGATGTAGGCGTTGCGAACCTGGCCGAAGTTCTGGGCCCGGTTGACGGCGTCGTAGATGGACACCGGAACCACGATCTTGGTGATCTCGGCCGGGACGTTGGCCAGGGTGATGACGATCGACTCGTCGTCGCCCTCACCCTCACCGGTCCGGTTGTCGCCAGACAGCACGATCGCGTCGTCCGGCGACTTGAGGTTGTTGAAGAAGACGAAGTGCCCGTCGGAGAAGACCTTGTTGCTGTCGTTGACGCCGATCGCCGAGGCGTCGAGGTCGAACTCGGTCCCGGTGGTCGTGCGCGCGTCCCAGCCCAGGCCGACGGTCAGCATCGTGAGCGCCCCGGTACCGGCCTCCGCAGCCGTCTTCGTCAGGCTGATGTTCCCGCCCTTGGCAAGGCTGATGGCCATCTTGACGTCCTTCCTGGCCGATGTCCGCGAACGTCGCCGGCCATGGCGAGTAGCTGCTACTACGCAGTGGCGAACACTCTGGCACAGCACGTTCCGCTGCATGCCGGCCCGTCGCCCGCCAGACACCGCACCCGGCGCGCCCACGCGACTTCCACCGGCGTGGCGCGGCGCAATACGGAGCAGGCAGCCGCAACGCTACCGAAAGAGCGACGAAACCTCGTCGACGACACACCACACCGCCGCCCGCCCGAACCCCCAGTCCGCCCCGCGGATCGGAACGCGGGCCGCGCGGGAGTCGGGCCGAGGCGGGCGATGACGGATGTCATGTCGAGGTCGTGACGGTCATGACTGACCGTGGCCGCGCCGCCCGCGGCACTCTGACGACATGCCGAGCGACCTTCCGTCACAACCATTCCGCCGCCGACCGTTCACCGCCGGCCGCGCGACGTCCGCCGTCGCGCCCGCGCCGATCGCCCTGACCGGCGTCCGGCGCAGCTACGGTGCCACGAAGGCGGTCGACGGGGTCGACCTGACCGTTCCCACCGGCCAGGTCGTCGCCCTGCTCGGGCCGAACGGCGCCGGCAAGTCGACGACGATCGACATGCTGCTCGGCCTGACCCGCCCCGACGCCGGCACCGTCAGCCTGTTCGGGCTCGCGCCGCGGCAGGCCTGCGCCGAGGGGCTCGTCTCCGCGATGCTGCAGAACGGCGGCCTGCTGCCGTTCGTGACAGTCGAGACGGTGCTCGACACGCTGCGCGGGCTGTACCCGAGGCCACTGAGCACCGCCGACGCGATGCGGCGGGCCGGCATCGCCGACCTGGCCGCGACACGCACCGAGCGGCTGTCCGGCGGGCAGCGCCAGCGGGTGCGGTTCGCCGTCGCGATGCTGCCCGACCCCGCGCTGCTGGTGCTCGACGAGCCGACCGCGGCGATGGACGTCTCGGCGCGCCAGGCGTTCTGGGCCGCGACGCGGGCGTGGGCCGCCGAGGGGCGCACGGTGCTGTTCGCCACGCACTACCTGGCCGAGGCGGACGACTTCGCCGACCGGATCGTCCTGCTGCGCCACGGCAAGGTCGTCGCCGACGGGCCGACGACCGAGATCAAGGCACTGGTCGGTGGACGCACGATCCGGGCGACGCTGCCCGGCGTCGACGACGCCGGGATCGCCGCCCTGGGCGGTCTGCCGGGCGTGAGCCGGGCCGCTCGCCGCGGCGACACGATCGAGCTGCGCTGCGCCGACAGCGACGCGGCCCTGCGGGCGCTGCTCGAAGCCGCCCCGACCGCCCGCGACCTGGAGATCACCGGAGCTGGTCTGGAGGACGCGTTCCTCGCCCTCACCACCGACCAGCCGACCACTCTGCCGGCCCCCACCGGCCCGAAGGAGACCGCCCGATGAACCCGGCCCTGCTGACCGCGCGCTACACCCGGTTCGAGGTGGGCCGGATCTGGCGCAACCCCCGCTTCCTGATCTTCAGCGTGGCACTACCAGTGATCATGTTCTCCGCGTTCACCGCGACGGACCCGACCGACACGCTCGGCCCGATCACCGTCGGCCCCTACATCATGATCAGCATGGCCAGCTTCGGCGCCATGATGTCCGTCGTGACCATCGGCACCAGGATCGCGCTGGAACGGGCCGGTGGCTGGAGCCGCCAGCTGCGCCTGACCGCGCTCACCGGGCCCCAGTACCTGCTCTGCAAGGTCCTCGGCGGCTTCACTCTGGCGCTGCCCGCGCTCGTCGCGGTGTTCGTCGAGGCGATCGCGCTCGGCCGCGCGCACCTGTCCGCCGGCACGTACCTGACGGCCGGGATCTGGGTGCTGATCGGGATGGTGCCGCTCGCAGCGCTCGGCATCCTGCTCGGCTACGTGGTGCGGGCCGACAACGCGGGCCAGCTCATCGGCAGCATGACGTCGCTGCTGGCCCTGGCCGGCGGTATCTGGGTGCCGGTGGAGAACTTCCCGCGCTGGCTTGCGGACCTCGTCAAGGCGCCGCCGATGTACTGGTCGGCGGACGCCGGCCGCCAGATCGTCGCCGGTTCCTGGATCGGCTGGCACGGACTGTTCGTCCTGGCGATCTGGACGGTGCTGCTGGGCCGGCTCGCCGTCCACTTCTACTCCCGCGACCAACTGCGCGCCTGACACGCAGCCGACGAAGTGACAGCGGTGATACCAGCCGAGCCAGGCACGAGCGGCCGATGGTCCGTGAGACGCGACCTAGTCTGGGAACCGATGGCGCACGAGGTTGGCAGTGAGCCTTCTGGGTGGTCGGCGCCGGCCAGGGCCCGGGCGGCCGGGGTCTCGGGGCAAGGGAAACGGGCTCAGTGGCGATGACGACTGACCAGGGCGCGGGAGACGCCGCCGGTGGGTGGGTCAGGGCCCGGCGGTACCTGTTCGAGCCGATCCGGGGCAAGAACGCGCTCGGCCGCAAGGCCGGCGTCACCCGTTGGCGCCGCACGTCCGCGATCTGGCTGGTGTACCTCCTCTACGCGCTGGTCGACCTCAGGCACGCGAGCCCGCCGCGCACCGCCCTCGGAGTGTTCCTCGTCGTCGCCTTCTGCTACCTCTACGTCGTTCCGCTGCCCCGCGGGATGTTCTCCGGGCCGCGCCGGGACCAGGTGACGGTGCTGGCCGGCGGGCCGCTCATCATGACCCTGTACCTGGCGTTCGTCGGGCGCGGCGGGCTGGTGTTCCCGACGTTCCTGGCGGTCGCGTTCGCGCTGCTGCTGGTCCCGGCGTTCAGCCTGCCGATCATCGCGGCGATGACGGCGGGGGTCATCTGGCTGCCACAGTTCGTCCCGGCCTGGCACGTGCACGGCGAACAGTGGTCGACGGCCGGCCCCATCGCCCTCGTCGTCATCGCGCTCTACGCCCTGCGGGCCGGCGCCCGCAACCAGATCGAGCTGTACCAGGCGCGGCAGGAGATCGAGCGGCTCGCCCAGGAGCAGGAGCGGCTGCGGATCAGCCGTGACCTGCACGACCTGCTCGGCCACGCGCTGACCACGATCACGCTGAAGGCCGAGCTGGCAGCACGGCTGGCCGGCCGCGACCCCGAACGGGCCGTGGCGGAGATGGCCGAGGTCGCGGCGCTCGGCCGCGAGGGCCTGGCCGACGTGCGCGCGACCGTCGCCGGCTACCGGAACGTCAGCCTGGTGACGGAGCTCGCGACCGCCCGCGAGGTGCTGTCCGCCGCGGGCATCCGCGCCGAGCTGCCGGCGGCGGTCGAGGAGGTGCCCGTCGAGCTGCGCGAGCTGTTCGGCTGGGTGCTGCGCGAGGCGGTGACGAACGTCGTGCGGCACAGCGGGGCGTCCTGGGTGCGCGTCATGGTGACGGAGCAGTCGATCGAGATCGTCGACGACGGCGCCGGCTCGCCCGTGGCCGACGCGCCCGGCCCCCGGTCGCGGGGCGGGCGCGCGGCGGGCCAGGGCCCGAAGGCAGGGAACGGGCTCGTCGGCCTCGCCGAACGGGTCGCCGCGGCCGGCGGCCGGCTGGAAGCCGGCCCGGCTGGCGAACGGACGGCCGATCCCGAGGGCCGACGGGCGGGCCGCCCAGCCGTCGGAGACCAGCCCGTCGGCACCCCTGACCACGGCTTCCGGCTGCGCGCCGTCGTGCCCGCCTGACCGGAAGTCCGGGTAGCTTCCGTGATCGGTGATTTCGGGGTTGCTGGAGCGACCACTCGTCCAGCCGCTGTGAACAGGCTCGATTACGACCACCCGAGGCTCGCCACGACGATCATGGTGACGCCCGAACGGGGCGAGCCTCGCCAGCGGCGGGACTAGCGGTGCGATCATGACGAGGTGCCGCCGATTCGTGTACTTCTCGCCGACGACCAGCACCTGGTACGGGGCGCGCTCGCCGCGCTGCTGTCGCTGGAGGAGGACATCGAGGTCGTCGGCCAGGTCGGGCGCGGCGATCAGGTCGCGAACGCCGTGGGGACGCTCACGCCGGATGTCGTGCTGATGGACGTCGAGATGCCCGGGATCGACGGGCTGGCCGCCGCGGCCGCGATCCGCGCGGCCCGGCCGGCGACCAGGGTGCTCATCGTCACCACGTTCGGGCGGGCGGGCTACCTGCGCCGCGCGATGGAGGCGGGTGCGCTCGGCTTCGTCGTCAAGGACGCCCCACCGGACGCGCTCGCCGACGCGGTCCGCCGGGTCGCCCGGGGCGAGCGGGTCGTCGACCCGACGCTTGCCGCGAGCACGCTGGCCAGCGGCCCGAGCCCGCTCACGGGCCGTGAGCGCGACGTCCTCGTCGCCGCGCGGGACGGCGCGACCGTCGCCGACATCGCCGCGCGCCTGTTCCTGTCCGAGGGCACCGTGCGCAACTACCTGTCCGCCGCCATCGCGAAGACCGGGGCCCGCAACCGGCTGGAGGCCCTGCGCACCGCGGAGGAGTCCGGCTGGCTCTAAGGGGCCGGTCAGCGGCCCGAGACCCCCGATCGGCCAGATTGCCGACCTTCTGGCAGCCTCTGATCGCCAGATGTGCTGTCGGGTGGAGGGCACCGGCCCGCGGGCCGGATATCGAGTCGGTTTGGCGGCCGTCGCTCGGTAGCCTGGGTGCCATGGCGTTGGTGGTGGCGAAGTTCGGCGGCTCCTCCGTGGCGGACGCGGACAAGATCAAAAGGGTGGCCGAGCGGATCGTCGAGACGCGCCGCGCGGGCAACGAGGTGTGCGTGGTCGTGAGCGCGATGGGCGACACGACCGACGAGCTGCTGGAGCTCGCCGAGCAGGTGTCCCCGCTGCCGCCGGCCCGCGAGCTGGACATGTTGCTCACCTCGGGCGAGCGCATCTCGATGGCCCTGCTGGCGATGGCGATCTCGAACCTGGGCGCCGAGGCGCGGTCCTTCACCGGGTCACAGGCCGGCGTGATCACGACCGCGGTGCACGGCAAGGCGCGGATCATCGACGTGACGCCCGGTCGGATCCGGTCGGCGCTCGACGAGGGCGCGATCGCGATCGTCGCCGGCTTCCAGGGCGTCAGTCAGGACACGAAGGACATCACGACACTCGGCCGCGGCGGCTCCGACACGACGGCCGTCGCGCTCGCGGCGGCGCTGAAGGCCGACGTCTGCGAGATCTACACCGACGTCGACGGCGTGTTCAGCGCCGACCCGCGGATCGTCCCGGACGCCCGCAAGATCGACAAGATCTCCTACGAGGAGATGATGGAACTCGCCGCCAGCGGCGCCAAGGTGCTCATGCTGCGCTGTGTCGAGTACGCCCGCAACTACAGCGTGCCCGTGCACGTCCGCTCGTCCTTCTCGACGAGGCAGGGCACCTGGGTCACCGACATTCCGGAGGCTGAACTCGTGGAACAGGCCATCATCCGCGGCGTCGCGCACGACAGCAGCGAGGCGAAGGTGACGGTCGTCGGCTGTCCGGACAAGCCCGGCGTCGCGGCGGCGGTGTTCCGCGCGGTCGCGAACGCGGACGTCAACCTCGACATGATCGTCCAGGTCGGCTCGGTGGCCGGCTCCGGGCGGACCGACATCTCGTTCACGCTGCCGAAGACCGATGGGCGCACGGCGCTGGCCGCCCTCGACAAGGTCCGTAGCGAGATCGGCTTCGAGAGGACGCTGTACGACGACCACATCGGCAAGGTGTCGCTGGTCGGCGCCGGGATGAAGTCGCACCCGGGCGTCTCGGCTCGTTTCTTCGGCTCGCTCGCGGACGCGGGTGTCAACGTCGAGATCATCTCGACGTCGGAGATCCGGATCTCGGTCGTCGTCCGGGACACGGACCTGGCGGGCGCCGTCAAGGCCGTGCACGACGCGTTCGACCTCGGCGACCCCGGCAACGAGGCGGTCGTCTACGCGGGCACCGGGCGCTGACTGTGTTTTTGGTTCGCTCCGTCCGGGCGCGGCGCTCCGCGGCCGTCCTCGCCTGGCGGCTCGGACGACCACTCCGCGCCGCGTCCTCCTCCGCTCACGGGCGCTCCGGCGACCTCCGCTGCGGCTCGCCCACTTCGCTTCGCTCGTGGGCGTGCCTCCGCGGAGGCGCGCCTCCGCGCCGGTGTGACTGAAGATCCATGACGGTTCCAAGCCCCGGTTACTCGCGGAGTGCGACCGCTTTGGTCGTTCTTTCCGCGCCAGGCAACCTGAACGTCGTATTGAGAGGAACTCGGCCGTGGCCGAACTGAGCTCCCCAAGTAGCCGCCCCACGCTCGCCGTCGTCGGCGCGACCGGCGCCGTCGGCACCGTCATGCTGTCGCTGCTCGACGAGCGGCCCGGCGTCTGGGGCGAGATCCGCCTCGTCGCCTCGCCCCGGTCGGCCGGCAGGACGCTGCGGGTGCGCGGCGAGGACGTCGTCGTCCAGGCGCTCGCGCCCGAGGTGTTCGACGGCGTCGACATCGCGATGTTCGACGTGCCGGACGAGGTCTCGGCGGTCTGGGCACCGGTCGCCGCGGAGCGCGGCGCCGTCGCGGTGGACAACTCGGGCGCGTTCCGGCTCGACGACGACGTCCCGCTCGTCGTCCCCGAAGTGAACGCGGACGCGCTCGCGAGCATCCCGCGCGGGATCATCGCGAATCCCAACTGCACGACGCTGTCGATGATCGTCGCTGTCGGCGCGCTGCACCACGCGTTCGGCCTCGAGTCGCTGGTCGCCACGTCATACCAGGCGGCGAGCGGCGCGGGCCAGGTCGGCATCGACACCCTCTATGACCAGCTCGCCGCCGTCGGCGGGCGCCGCGATCTCGGCCAGAACGCTCGCGACGTGCGCAAGACGATCGGAGACGACGGCTTCGGCCCATTCCCGGCCCCGCTGGCGCTGAACGTGGTCCCGTGGGCGGGCTCGCTGAAGGACGGCGGCTGGTCCAGCGAAGAACTGAAGATCCGCAACGAGTCGCGGAAGATCCTCGGTCTGCCGTCCCTGCGGATCTCGGCGACCTGCGTGCGCGTCCCGGTCGTCACAACGCACGCCGTCGCGGTGCACGCCCGGTTCGACCGACCGGTCGGCGCCGACGAGGCCCGGGCCGTGCTGGCCGGCGCGCCCGGCGTGGCCGTGCTCGACGACCCGGCGAACGGCGAGTTCCCGACTCCGGCGGATGTCGTCGGCACCGACCCGACCTGGGTCGGGCGGATCCGGCAGTCGCCAGACGACCCGCACGAGATCGCGCTCTTTGTTTGTGGCGACAACCTTCGCAAGGGCGCCGCGCTGAACACGTTGCAGATCGCGGAGGCACTCGCCGGCTAGCCGGCCCGCGGGGCGACACAAAGAAGTTCGCCGCGCAACCAGGCAATACAAATACCGGCTCGGCGTCCATCCGGCGAAATCGCCAAACAAGGGCGACGAGTCGAACTAGGGGGATGGACCAGCTATCGCCGGAACGTCTGCCCGGCCTGCCGACGAGACGAACACCCGTAAGGGCGCGTATTCCGTGCGCCCGTCTTTAGGACAGACCGGACTGGCGCTTGGGCCGACGCGTCAGCTGTCCGGATCGGCGCTCGGCCGGAACTGCTGCGCCAGCGGCACATCCGACCGGGAGACCCGCCGGGCGGCGGCCACGGGAGCCGGAAACACCGGCCACGGATGAGCCCGTGGGCTGAACTCCCGGGGGCAGCCGTCACGGCGAGCACCCGGCTGTCGCATCCGGCGGCCGGCTCCGTGGCGGGCGCCGGATCGCCCCCTGACGTCGGACCTCAGCGGATCGTCACCGTGGCCAAACATGCAGAAACGGGCCACCGGGAAGCTGCCCGAAGGCAGCGACCACGGTGGCCCGCCAAGTCTTCTGCGTGGCTCAGATGGCGCGGACGGCGTCGGCCTGCGGCCCCTTCTGACCCTGGGTCACCTGGAACTCGACCCGCTGGCCCTCCTCAAGCGACTTGTAGCCGTCCATATCGATTGCGCTGTAGTGGACGAAGACGTCGGAACCGCCACCGTCCACGGAGATGAAGCCGAAGCCCTTCTCCGAGTTGAACCACTTGACCGTGCCCTGAGCCACGTGCCGTTCTCCCTGCTGGTGCAGTCAGGGCCCGCACCGCGCGGACCCCGGGCCAAACGCCGGTGATGTATTTCCAGCACCGGCTCAGATCGACGATGACTCGGTTGAGCCACGGATCGAACTGCTGCCAGGCTTGACGGTACACGGCGAGCGGCGCGGACGGGAGCCCTCCGAGCCAGGAAGTCCACTTCATCCGTTGGTAACACCCCGGCACACGGCTACGACGGGACACCCATATCGCAACTACCCCTATCGGTCGAGACCAGCGCGCGGACATGCCGAAACGACACGCCAGGCCGCAAACCGGCCACAGATCGAAAGGTGATATGGATCACGTACGAAAGTCAACCGTCGCGTGGCGGTGTCCCCGACCACCGTCAGGCGGCGGACTGTGCCTTCAGCCAGTTATGCCGGCGGGCAGCTATGCCCGCAGCCAGCGGCGGTGGCTCGGGTCCGAGAGCGCCGGCCAGGTGTCGAAGAAGTCCCGCTCGGCGGTACGGGCCCGCAGTTCCTCCAGCCCCAGCAGCAGGCCGTAGGTGAAGGCCGTCGGCTCCCCGGCCTCCTGGGCCGCCAACCCCCAGGAACGCAACAGCCCGGTCGCCACGGTCGCGTCCTGGTGGATTCCAAGCAGCTCCTGCGCCTGCGCGGACAGCTTGGCGAGGGTCCTGGCATCGGCACCGAAGATCGACTCAAGGGCCTCACCCGCATATCGCAGCCGCTTGGCCTGCTTACGGGCGGAATGCAGCAGCTCGTCCCGGTCGTGCCCGGCGGGGGTCTGGGCCGCGGTCGCGACCTTGCGCGCGAGCCGGCGATCGGCCGCCGCGAGCAGCCGCGGCAGCTCTGTCGCCGCCGGCCGGCGGGCCCGTGCCGTGAGTGGCGCGCGTACCAGGTCGGCCAGATCGACCAGCAGGATGAGGTAGCGCTCCTCGCGCAGCGCGGCCAGGGCCGCTTCCCGGCCCGCGGCCATCCCGGAGCTCAGATGCGCGCTCAGGCTCTCCTCGACGGGGCCACGGACCAGCTCCGGCGGCAGCGCCGCGAGCCGCCCGCCGAAGTACTCCAGCTGCACCTCGCTGTCCCGGGCTCCGGACAGTGCGCCGGCCAGGTCGCCGAGCTCCACGTCCAGGTGCATGACCAGATCGGCGGGGAACAGGGCCGAGAAGGTGCGCAGCGTGCTGCGCATCCGCCGGGTGGCGACGCGCATCTTGTGTACCGCGTCCGGCTCGTCCATCCGCACGCGCGGGTCGACGGCGAGCAGCGCCGCCACCTGCTCGGCCAGGTACTCGAGCAACACGTCGCCCGCGGTGAGCTCGCGGCCTGGCCCTGGCCGGCGCCGCGGCACCCGGGCCGCCGGCGCCGGCTCGGGTGGCGCGGTCTGCGCGAGGCTCAGCACATGCGCGAGCTTCGAGCCATGCGGGGCATCCGTCGCCCCCGCCGCCCGCAGCGCCTCCTCGACGGCGTCGAGCAGGCGAAGACCGGCCGGCGGCCCGACCTCACCCGGGCGAGCCTTCGTTTCGTTGCCCGCGCCCGCCCTGGCCTTCTGAACCTTGGCCTTCTCCGCCTTGCCCTCGCCGCGCCTGGCAGGGGTCGGCTTGCCCTGGGTGGCCTTGGCCCCGCTGGCCTTGCCCTTCGCGGCCTTGCCCTCGCCTGGTTTCCTGCCTTCGCCGGACTGGTTCTTGGTCGCGTCGCCCGCGCCGGGCCCGCGCTGGCTGGTCTCGTCTCGACTCGCGGTCTTGTCCCGGCTCTTCGGGGCGGCGCCCGGCGGCGCCGCCGCCGCGGCGTCGAGCAGCTCGACCTCGACCTCGCGCCACCTGGTGAGGACCGTCCGTTCGCCGAGAGTCTGCGCGCGCACGTCGTCGTCGACGATCTCCACCAGCGGCACGCCGTCCGAGCCGAGCAGCGCGGTGGCCGTCCTGGTGGTCACCAGGCGGGCGACCGGCATGACCCCGGCTCCGCGCAGCGCCAGGAAGACGATGTCGAGCAGGTCGGCGGGCGGGGCGCAGTGCGCGACGCCGCGCTCGTCCGGCTCGCCGGCGGTCAGCGGCCGGTGGATCTCCTCGCGGGCGCCCGCGCCGGCCGGGAGCTTCAGATGCCAACCGTCATCGGTGCCGCCGGTGCGCCGACGCAGGGTGATCTTGCCGCGGGCCAGCCGGAGGTCCTCGGAGTCGTAGTAGACGGCCTCCTGGGTGAACGTCTGCGGGGCGCCGACCGTGGCGACGCCGATGGCCCGGCCCACGCCAGTCAGGTCAGGCAGCGCGAAGCCCTCCGCGACGGCGAACTTCCGCTCGATCTCCAGCTTGCCACCCACGACGTCTCCCTTCGGAGCGTCAGCTCCTGGTCGCTACTCCTCGGCACCGGGCACATCGCGGCAAGCCGAACCCAGACTGCGCCGGACCGTGGCGTATCGCTCGCTCGAGGCACCGCGGGTGACTCGGCGCGATGGTGAGCCAACGGATAGCGAAACAGCTGGGTTTACCTTATGTTCCTCTATTGTTAGCCAGGAGTTGGCAGCCAGGAGACCGAACCGGCCAACGCCACATAGCCGACGAAGGCAACCGAGTCGATCAGGGTGTGGGCGACGATCAGCGGCAGCACCCGGCCGCGGCGCTGGAACAGCCAGCCGAACAGCACTCCCATCGCCAGGTTGCCGAAGAACCCGCCCAGACCCTGATAAAGGTGGTAAGAGCCGCGTAGCAGGGCACTCGCGGCCAGCGCCCGCCGGTTGCCCCAGCCGAGCTCGCGAAGCCGCACCAGCAGGTACCCGGCAACGATGACCTCTTCCGTCACCGCGTTCTGCAACGCCGACAGCAGGAGCACCGGAATCCGCCACCACACGGCCGGCAGGCCCGAGGGGGCGACGGTGAGGTTCGCCCCGCTGTGCCACGCCAGCAGGTACAGGCCAAGGCCGGTGCCGCCGACGCACGCCGCGATCGCGGCGCCCAGCGCGACGTCGACGCCGAGACGGCGGCGGTCGAGCCCGATCAACACCCGCCCGCGTTGCGGGGGTGAGGACGCCCTGAAGGCGGCTTCCTGGGCCCGGCCGAAGGCACCCAGGCCCCAGTGCCGAGAAAGCAGGTGAATCGCGAGAAACGCCGGGATCACGTCCGCGAGCAGGCCGGCAAGCTGGAGCGCTAGATCCAGCCACGGCCGCCCGGGCGCGGCCGAGCGGTTGAGCAGCGCCACCTGGCCGCGCACGGGTCCGCTCGTGACGGCGCCGATGTAGCGGATGAGCGCGAACAACCCGGACATCCCGAGCGACACGCCGAGCAGCAGCCAAATCTCGGTAATCAGGCCCCGCCGGTCCAGATCCCCTGCTTCGCTCCCAGCCGGCGCGGGGTCCCACGCCCCGCCACCACCCGCGGCCAGAATGCCACCCGCGGCCGGGGTGCCAACCGCGAGCAGGACGCCACCCCCGGACGGAGCGCCACCTGCGGACGGAGTGCCACCCGAGGCCGGGTCGTCGTCCATCGTCGGGTCGCCGGCGGCCGGGCCGCTCGTCGCGGTGGTGTCGGTCCTCGCGGTGACGTTCGCCGTCCCGGTGGTGTCCGTCGTCCGAGGACGCATCCCTGGCCCCATGCCCGGACCGTAGCCGAGCCGGCTGAGCCTTGAGCCAAACGATCTGGACCGGCCCGCGCGGGGCGACCTCGATCGTCCGGCCCGTCAGCGGGCTCGGAACTGCGTTCCGAGACCCGCGTTCCAGGGCCCACCGGCGGACGGGCCAGTCATTTGTCTGCCGGGGACACCAGCAGACAAGGCCCCGGGCCGGGCCGAGCGGCCGGAGGTGCCGAACGGGCTGGATTCCTTGTCAAGTGACTCGTTCGTCGACGGACGATCTTCTACACCACGTAAAATTGTGACCATGGCGCGCCTGGGAGACCTCGAACGCTCGGTGATGGACGTGTTGTGGGACTCCGACGGCTGGCTGACCGCGAGGGAGGTCGCCGCGCGGCTGCATCATGAGCGCGACCTCGCCTACACGACCGTGCTCACCGTCCTCGAGCGGCTCGAGCGCAAGGGCTTCGTCCAGCGCCAGCGCGCCGCGCGGGCCCACCGGTACCTGGCGGTCGACGCCCGGGAGGCAGTCGTCGCCGAGGCGATGCTGGAGGCGCTCGGAACCGCGGACGACCGGAGCTCGGCCCTCGTCCGCTTCGTCGGCGCCGTGACGGCCGAGGAGGCGGAGATCCTACGCCGCGCGCTCGCCCAGCCCGCCGAGACCGACTTCACCGGGGCTGACGACCCCCCGGCCGACGAAGCCGCGGCCCTCCTCGTCGAGGCGGCGGCGACCGAGAGGGTTCTGCCTGGCACGGGTGAGGTTCCCTCCGTCCCCGAGCCGAGCGACACCGCATCCTCGGCGACGGGTTTCACTGAAGGTCCCGAACCGAACTGATGGCATACAACGCAACGGAGGCGATTCAGCAGGGTGCCCGACAAGGCGTATGACGGTAACGTCGCGTCGACATGACGACGGCGGCCGCTCTCGCGCTGTTCGCCGCGGTGCTGGCGTGGCCGGTGCCGCGGCTACTGGCGGGTGCTCGCTGGACGCATGGCTGCCCGCGCGCGGCGATCGTGCTGTGGCAGGCCATCGGGCTCGCCGGCGGGGTCTGCGCGCTGCTTGCGGTCGTGGCCTTCACGGTGGCGCCGCTGTCCGGCTCGACGCCACACGGGATCTCCCATCACCTGCACAATCTCGCCGCCGGCAGGCCGATGTCCGGGCTGGACTGGCTGAGCGTCCTCGGTCTGGCCATGGTCGCGGCGCTGGCCAGCCGACTGTTCGGGGTGCTCGCCTCGTCGACCTACGCGACGCTGCGCCGCCGCAGCCACCACCGAAATCTCGTCGATCTGACCGGCGACGATCACACGGAGGAGGGCTGCGCGGCGGCCACTGCCCAAGCGCCCGCTCGCCCGGGCGCCGCGCCGCGGCCTTACCGGCACGGCGTGCAGGACTGGGCGCCGCGCGCGGCGGCAGGCCGGCACGGGCTGTCGGGCGGCACCGGCGAGTGTGAGCTGTGCGGCCACGCCGGCCTGCGCATCCTCGATCACCCGGTGGCGGTCGCCTACTGCGTCCCAGGGGTTCGGCACGCCCGGGTCGTGGTGTCGCGGGGCCTGTTGACGACGCTGGGGCCGCGCGAGCTGCGCGCCGTGCTGGCGCACGAGGACGCCCACGTCATCGGCCGCCACGATCTGGTCATCCAGCCGTTCATCGCCTGGCAGCAGACCTTCCCGTTCCTTCGGCCGGCCTGGGAGGCCACCGCCGCGGTGTCGCTGCTGGTCGAGATGCTCGCCGATGACGTGGCGGCCCGGCGGACCAGCGGGAAGACGCTCGCAAAGGCCCTCGCCCAGCTTGGAGTCACGCGCGCGCTCGTCCCCGCCGGAACGCTCGGCGCCACAGGTGATCTCGGCACTCCGCGCCCGACCAGCCCCGGCGGCTCGTCTGCCCCCGCGGGCTCCGGTGCCCCCGGCAACGCGAGCTCCGCCGGCACGCCGACCGCCCCTCGCGGCCCGATTGCCGGTGGGGCCGGCGCCGCGCCCCAGCGCCCGGCCCGGGGACTTGCCGCGTCACGCACAGCCACACCGCCGGTGGCCGCCTCCGTCGAGCCGGCGGAGGCGGATCCGCCGTCACGGTCGCCGGTGATCGCCCGGATCGTGCGGCTGCTCGACCCGCCGGCCGTCCCCTGGTGGCATCCGGTCGCCGCCTACGCCGCCGCGGTCGCCATCCTCACGGTGCCGGCCCTGTTACTCACTCTGTAGCGCGCATTACCAACCGAGCCCCGTAGCATCGGGCGGGCACGTCGGCGGGCTCGTCGTGTCGACCCGGCTTCCTGGGCTGGCGCGCGGGCGTCGCGCTCGCGCAGCTGCGCGACGAGATCGCCCGCCACTCCGACACGTCGCGGGCGGCCTCCTACACCCTGTTCGACGCCTTCTGGGCCCGCGCCCGCGCGATCACCCGGTCCTGAGCCCGGCGCTGGCGTCCGGCCGAGGGGTGCGGCCGAGGCGTCCGGCCGCCCGGCTGGCGATCACCGGTTCTCAAGCGCCGACGTCAGGCGGTCGAGCGCGGCGAGGTCCTCGGCCGGCAGGGCCGCCAGCGCGGGCGGGGGCTCGCTGAGGATGCGGTCGGCCAGGAGCGCCGCCTGCTCACCCGCTTCGGTGAGCGCGACCTGACGGCAGCGGCGGTCGTCTGAGTGCACGGTCCGCGCGACCAGGCCGCGCCGTTCGAGCTCGTCGACGACGACGGTGGCGTGCGGGCGCTCGATGGCAAGCGCGGCGGCCAGGTCTCGCATCGCGCTCGGCCCGGGTCGCAGCTTCAGCAGCGCCTTCACTCGGATGAAGCTGAGGTCCAGTGCATCGCAGACCTCGCGGCGCCGCTCGTTGCGGCCCAGCACCAGCTCCCGCATCCGCCGCCAGACCCGCCCCGCGACGTCGTCCGCGGGGGCGACCTGAGGGGTAGGGGCGATCGGGCCGGAGACGGCAGTCCCCTCCGCGGGGGCGCCCTCCTCGTCGTCGGGAGTCCGGTCGAGCGCCGGAACGCCGCCGGTCCCAGCGCTCATGGCGTCTATTGTCACCGCGGCCGGCCGCGGTGACATAGCCGCGGTCACGCCGTCAACCGGTCCGGGCCGGCCGTGGTGAGCGTCTCCGCCAATTCCGGCCGCCTCACGGGGGTGTCGAAGAGAGCGGCCGTCCGCGCGGCGGTGCCACGAGCCCAGGAGCCGGTGGTCAGCACGCCGAGAACGCCGATGGCGAGACCACAGCCAACCATGATCCACCAGGCCGGCGCGCTGGTCGGGTCGATCGACGCCCGGCCGGCGACCTGGCGGGCGGCCACCGAGCCGAGGATCGCGACACCTAGCGCCATCCCGATCTGCCGGCTGGTCGAGGCCACCGCAGCCGCGACCCCCGCCTGGGCGACCGGCATGCCGGACACCGCGGTGTTGGTGATCGGCGCGTTGACCATCCCGAACCCGACGCCAAACAACACGTAGGCGCAGACGAGCAGGGCCAGGCTGGTGTGCGGCCCGAGGAACGTCAGCAGCAGCCCACTTGCCGGCAGGGCGAGCCCGGCGGCGATGAGCGACGGTCGCGGCCCGTAGCTGCCGACCAGCCGACCGGAGATCGGCGGCATGATCGCGGCGAAGGCCGCCATCGGAAGCGTCATCAGGCCGGCGTGCAGCGCGGAGTAGCCGCGCACGTTCTGCAGGTACAGCGAGTTGAGGAACAGGAAGCCACCCATGGCCGCGAACGCGCAGACGGCGATCGCGGTGGCGCCGGAGAACGGCACGCTGCGGAAGAACCGCGTGTCCAGCAGCGCCTCGTCCCGCCGGCTCTCCACGAGGACGAGGCCGAGGAGCGCGATGGCGGCGATGACGAACATGACGAGCGTCTGGGTGGACGTCCAGCCGGCCGACGGCGCCTCGATGATCGCGTAGGTGAGCGTGCCGAGAGTCGCGGCGACAAGCAGCTGTCCCGCGGGGTCGAAGCGCCGAGCCCGCGGCGCCGTGGACTCCGGCACGTACCGCCCGGTCAGCACCATCGCGGTCAGCCCGATCGGGACGTTGATCCAGAAGATCGCCCGCCAGCCGATCCCGTCGACCAGCACGCCGCCGAGCACAGGGCCGAGCGCCATACTCAGGCCCATCACCGCACCCCAGACGCCAATCGCGCGCGCCCGCTCGCGCCGGTCGGTAAAAGTGTTCGTGATGATGGCCATCGCCACGGGGTTGAGCATCGAGCCGCCGACGGCCTGGACCATCCGGAACGCGATCAACCAGCCGAGGCCCGGCGCCAGGCTGCACAGCAGCGAGCCCGCCGAGAACAGGGTGAGCCCGGTCCGGAACACCCGCCTGCGGCCGAGCCGGTCGGCCATCGAGCCGGAGAACAACAGCAGGCTCGCGATCACCAGCCCGTAGGCGTCGATCGTCCACTGCAGACCGGAGTCCGGGGCGTGCAGGTCGTGCTTCAGCGACGGCAGGCCGACGTTGAGGATCGTCGTGTCCAGTCCGACGATGAACAGGCTCATGCAGCAGATCGCCAGCACCAGGTAGCGGCCGCCCTTGCCCAGCTCCCCTGCCACCGGCGCCCGCTCGGAACCTGCCGTCGGCGCCCCTTCGGAACGCGCCGCCGGGACCATCTCGGCACCTGCTGTCGGGGCCTCGTCCGGCCTCGTCCCCGGGGCCGCCATCACGGACACTCCGTGCGCCGGGGTGCCGATGCCCGCTGGCCGGTCGACGAATGTGCCGGAGGTGTGCTCACAGTTCCCCACCGAGATCGTTATAGAGACGTAACAGTTACTCATCGACAACCAATCCAGGGGCCGACGATTCCCCACGCCGAGGATGTGTGCCACTCATCAGGCTTGGGACGTCCAACTCCTGACACAGACCGTCAACCGCCGCCGTCGCCGTGCTTCCTTGGGTGAACCCACGAGACCACCCAGAGAAGAGGCGGCGACACCGATGAGCCGGCCCGAGCCGCCGGAGTCGTCCCGGCCGCAGGAGCTCCCGACCGACGGGCGGGCCACGGTGCCCGTCGCCTGGCCGGTGCGTGTGTTCGCCGTCTGGCCGGCCAGGGCCGTCGCCTTCGCGGTCTTTCTCCCGTTGCGGCTGCTCTACGAGCTGGTCGCACTGGTGCTGCGCTGGCTGCTGCGGGCGACCTGGGAGTGGCTTCTCTACCCGGTGCTGCGGCTGCTGTGCAAGACCCTGAGCTTGCTGACCAGGGCGCTATCGGCCATCCTGTCGGCGGTATGGGACTGGGTGCTGTGCCCGGGCGGACGGGCGCTGGCCTGGCTCTGGTCGCGGGCGTGCTTGCCCGTCCTGCGGGTGGCCCGGCTCGTACTCGGCTGGCTCGCCGTGACGACCGGCAACGGGCTGCGGGCGCTGTCCCGGGCGGCCGGCCTGGTCGCCTACTACCTGGGGGTGCGCCCCGGGCGCTGGCTGACACGGGTGGCGCTGCGGCCGGCATGGCGCGCGACGGCGTGGGTGCTCGTTCGAGGCTGGGGCGGGGCATGGGCGGGCCTGCGCCTGTCCGCCCGCCTCCTGGCGTTCCTGACCTGGCACCTGCTCGTACGGCCCAGCCGCTGGCTGACCCGGGTGGTGCTCGCCCCACTGGGGCTGGGGCTGAGGTGGGCACTGGCCGAGGTCTGGCGCGGGGCACTGGCCTGCCTGCGCCTCCTCGCCCGCCTGGCGGCGTCCCTGCTCTGGCACCTGGTCGCCCGGCCCGGCCGCTGCCTGACCCGCGTGGTGATCGTCCCGGGCTGGCGCGGGACCGTCGCGGTGCTGGGCTGGGCTGGGCGCGCGACCAGGTTCGTCCTGCGGCTGCTCGCGGCGCCGGCCCGCTGGTGCTGGCGCGCGGTGGCCGTTCCCACGGCGCGCGCGGTGGCGGCCGCGCTGGAGTTGTCGGTCATCCGGCCGTCGCGCTGGTTGCGGCACACCGTGTGGACGCCAATCCGCCTGGCCGCCTCCGACGTCGCCCGCGCCCTCACCGGCCGTCCCGCCAGGGCCGCCAAGCAGGCCAAGCGGCTCTAGGAACCGGTGACCAGCTCGTCGAACAGGGTCGGCGGCTCGGCGGGCAACGCTCCTTCGATGCGCAGCATGCGCTGTTTCGTCACGGCGCCGCCGGGAGCGGAGAAGCCGCCGAGCCCGCCGGCCGCGAGCACCCGATGGCAGGGCACGAGGATCGGCACCGGGTTGCGGCCCAGTGCCTGGCCTACGGCCTGCGCCGCGCCAGGCATGCCCAGCCGGGCGGCCACCTCGCCATAGGTGAAGGTCGAACCGGGGGGAATCCCGCGCGCCACCTCATAGACCCGCCGGTGGAACTCGGGGACGCCGCCGAGATCGACGCGCACGTCGGCCAGGTCGACGGGCTCCCCGGCGAGCAGCGCGATCATCCCCTCGATCGCGGCTGCCACGTCGGGGGGCGGCAGTGCCTCGGCCGCGTCCGGATGGCTGGTCAGCAGATCGGTGCGGGTCGCGGCGCGCGCGACCGCGTCGGCCTGGCCGTCCGGTCTCGCCGGCAGCGCGACCCGGACGATGCCGTCATCGCCCCACACGACGCCACACCAGCCGACCGCCGTGGCGAACAGCGCGAACCCGACCCGTCCGGACCCAGTTGCGTTCATGCGGCCATGGTGCCCGCGGCCTCTGACAACCTGCGCGTGCGCTCAACCCGTCAGGGGCCAACCCGTCAGAGCGGACAGTCCGTCGGCGCCGGCCGGTGGGACGCGGCCGCGGGGGCGCGGCCGGTCGGCTACTCGTGCTCGCCGGCGGCGGTGGACTGGATCCTGACGCCGTCCGGGCGGTAGGTCGCGGCTGGCCGGCCGGACGGGTCGGTGCCGAGGGTGTTGCCGCACCGGGTCGAGTACCAGCGGCTCTCCCCGAAGGTGGGCCGCCAGCTCTCGAGATCGAACGTGTCGCCGGTCGCGTAGCCCTGGCCGCCGTGCAACGCCGGCACGAGCGCCAGGAACTCGTGGCAGTGCAGCTGGTCCTGCAGGCTGTCGCCGACCGTGCCGTCCAGGTTGGTGAACCCGGCCGACGGCGTCAGACAGCGCCGGATCTGCTGCCACATCACGTTGGCGGCCGCGGTCTGGTCGCTGGCGTGCCGTCCCGCGTCCGTCGGCCGCAACGAGACCCTGAAGTCGCCGTTCGTCCACTTCTCGACGGTGATCTCCGAGACGTACTGGCTCGCGCCGCAGTACGGCGTGCCATCGGGCGCCAGGGCTGGCTCTGGCGTCGACCGCGGCGTCAGCGAAGCCGAGGCGGCCGCCCCGGATGGGCTCCCGGTCGCCTTCGAGGCACTCGTGGACGCCGCGTGACAGGCTGGGAGAACGGCGAGGACGATCATGACCGCCGCCGCCCGCGTGCCGCACGCCCTGCCCAGTCCGCCGCCGACCGTCAAACTCCGCACCGGACGAGCCTATGGCGAGCACCCCGGCCCGCCGACGCAGCGCCGCGCCCCGTACCGAGCCGGACGATTTGCGGGGCGATGCCCGGGTAACGCTGGATCATGCTTGCTCTAGTTGCCGCACTGTGCTTCCTGCTCGCCGCCCTCGACGTCCACATCAACGACGTCAACCTCGTCTGGCTCGGCCTGGCCTTCTTCGCCGCCGACTTCGCCTTCCCCTATCGCCCGAGCCAGTTCAGACGCCGGTAGCAGCCCCGAATCCGCGTGGTCTTCACAAAATCGAGCCCTCAACCACCCGGTGGCACCGTCAGCCCGACGGTGCCACCGCGCCATTTCCAGCGCCGCTCCCGCCAGGGCTCGCCCCCGCGACAGTGCCGTCCGACCGCGCCGACTGAGGCCTCGAAGACCTGGTCACGGTCGTCACGATCTGACGTCGAAGCGGCGGCTTCCGTTCCCCGCGAAGATCGATCTCACCCAGCCATAGCGCGGAGCATCCTTTCTCACGGACCACCGTGGAAAGCTGACCGGGTGCGGGTCGTGCGCGAGTTGGCCGATCAGACACCGCCGTCGCGGGAGCGGTACGTCGACCTGTTGCGGGCCATCGCGATCGTCCTGGTCGTCCTTGGCCACTGGCTGGTCAGCGTGATCAGTCACGACAGGAACGGACAGCTGGCCGGGCACTCGGCGCTCGAGTCGATGCGGTGGATGTACCCGTTCACCTGGCTGGTCCAGGTGATGCCGCTCTTCTTCGTCGCCGGCGGATACGCGAACGCCGCGTCGCTGGCCGCGCACCGTGGCCGCGGCGGCGACGCGGTCAGCTGGCTGCAGAGCCGCGGGACTCGCCTGCTGCGGCCCACCACCGCGTTCCTGATCGTGGTGGCCGGCGTCGCACTGATCGCCCAGTTGCTGGGCGCCGACCGAAGCCTGACCCGGCTGGCCGCCTGGTTCGCCACGATCCAGCTGTGGTTCCTGTCCGTGTACCTCGCCATGGTGCTGCTGACCCCGGTGATGCTCTGGCTGCACCAGCGGTTCGGCTGGAGTGTGGTGGTCGTACTGGCCGTGCTGACCGCCCTCGGGGATGTCGCCCGGTTGAACGGCCATGGTGAGCTTGCGGACGGCGGCTACGTCTACAGCTGGCTGCTGATCCACCAGATCGGGTTCTTCTGGTGGGACAGCCGGCTGCCGTTCCGGCCTCGGGTATGGGCGCCTTTGCTGTTCGGCGGCCTGGCCCTGGTGATGGCGCTGACGCTGGCCGGGCCCTATCCGGTCAGCATGGTCGACGTCTCCGGAAAGGGACCGCACAATGCCTCGCCGCCGACCGTGGCCCTGCTCGCCG
>Ga0134124_10001205_pt1 | contig 20740 bp, 25 predicted proteins | sample KB304_FD_96880 | JGI IMG/M metagenome (GOLD analysis project Ga0134124, IMG submission 96880) | Terrestrial soil microbial communities without Nitrogen fertilizer from Kellogg Biological Station, Michigan, USA - KB3-0-4 | ecosystem: Environmental > Terrestrial > Soil > Unclassified ... | reverse complement strand
GAATTGATCGATCAGACGATAATCAAGCTCGGCGTGCTCATTCCTGGGCAATCGCCAAGCGACGAGAACGTGTCGATGGTGGACATCATCCTCAATCCTCTCGTCGCCATGATGGCTGCGCTCGACATCTACTATCTCGCCGACATCGGAACACCCAATCCGCCGACAGGCGGCGAGGTGCCCGATGAGGCATTCCTGCCGATTGCCGATAAAGCGGCATGGGCAGCGGCCGGAAGTTTCAATCAATCCGACAGTGCCGTGCTCAAGGTGCTCAACGATCAGGCCGATATGGACTTGCGAACAATGAGCCGTCCGGCCAGGACGCGGCAGACGTTGGGCACCGATCGGCAGCTGCGCGGCATGCGCAATGTCACCTACAGCAGCACTGACTTCACGCGAGGCGGCTGATGCCACCAATTCCGGTCCCGTTTCCCGACAGTACGTTTCCAGGGACGCACTTTCAGGAGAGCGGTGGACGCATCATCAATTCGTATGTCGAGCCGCTCGGTGCCGGCGCTCCGCAGCAAATCATTTACCGGCGCGCTCCCGGCCTGCGCAATTTCGGGACTACGACGCAAACGGGATTTCGCGGAGCGATCGAGGTCAACGGCGTGCTCTATTGCGCCTTCAATAACAGTCTGGTGAAACTCACTGGAGCCGGCGGCGCAGCTGTTAGCGTAGGTACTCTGGCGGGGACGGCAAAGGGGTTCTTCGCGCGCAACACGCGCTCGGCAGCTGGTACGCCGGCCGAGCCATTCCCCGGTCTGGTGTTCTGTGATCCTGACGGCAATTACGCTTCCATCGACACTGCTGCCAACACCGTCACGATGAGCTATCTGGCTCCCGGCTTCCCTACCTTTCCGGCACCGAACTCAGTCTGTGTGCTCGACAACTATTTCTTTTACACGATCGGCAATGGGCAAGTGTGGGCCTCGGGGCTGAACTCGATCACGGTGGGTGCAACGTCGTTTGCGACTGCCGAGAGCAAGCCGGATGGATTGATCCGAGGTGTGGCCTGGGCCGGCCAGCTATTCTTGTTTGGACCCGTCACTACTGAGGTCTGGGTCAATGCTGGCACCACGCCGTTTCCGTTTCAGCGATCGGTGGTGATCCCGCGCGGGCTGGCGGGTCCGTTCTGTGTTTCAGCCTTTGAAGACAACTTCAGTCGCTCACTGATCTGGGTTGCCGACGACAACAGTGTCGTGCGGTTGAACGGCTATAACCCGGAGAAAATATCGCCGCCCGATCTCGATGGACTGATCGAGCGGGAGCCGGCCGTCAACGGTGTCAAGCGCACACTGGAAATGTCCTGCTTCGTCAGCCGGGGACATGCTTTTATTCTGCTGTCATCGCCGACATGGTCGTGGGTGTTTGACACCAACACCAACAAGTGGGCGGAACGTAACAGCTATCTGCGGTCGCGTTCACGCATCACTGGTGGCGTGTATGCGTTCAACAAGTGGCTGTGCGGCGACATTCTCACCGGCAATGTGCAAGAGATTACAAATCAGGTTCATACCGAGATTGGTGATCCATTGCGCTGGCGATTGGAGAGCGGCGCGGTTGAGAATTTCCCGGTGGGTGCGCGTGTCGGGCGTGCGGACTTTGAGTTCGTGACCGGCGTCGGCATGGCGATCGGCGACGATCCGATCGAGACTAATCCGGTCGTGGAAATCAGCTGGTCGGACGACGGCGGGCAAAACTACTACGCGCCGATCCAGCGCAAGCTCGGCCGGCAATCGCAGACGCGGCAGCTGGTATCGCTGGTTTCTTGCACCGGACGCAGCAGCTGGAATGCGCGGCGATGGCGTCTCGATATTGCCGATCCGGTCTATGTCGGGTTCATGGGCGCGTGGCAAAACACGTCTTCCAAGGTGAGTGACATCGGCTGATGGCGACTGTTTCACGCATTCCTGCGCCCTCGGTTCGATTGACCGAACCGCAGAGCGGCATCATCGACCAGTATTGGTATGACTTCTTCGCCGGTCTGGCGGGCGGGCAACCCCTGAAGGACTTTCCCACCGATGCTGCAGCTGCAGCCGGTGGCGTGCCGCTCAACGGGTTCTACCGCAATGGCAATGTCGTTCAGATAAGGGTGACCTGAGATGGGTCTATTCGACAGCATCAACAGCATTTTCGGCAGCAGTGCCAGCCAGAAAGCTGCGGAGCAGGCGGCGGCGGCGAATGCCGCTGCGCTGCGAACGTATGGTGGAACGGCCAACAGTCTCTACGATCAGTATCGGACTAGCTCGCTCGGCACGCTCGGCCAGGGCCAGGAGAATGCGCTCAATGCGTTGTCCGGCGGTCTGACCAACCAAGTCAACGCTCTTACTTCAGCAAACCAGAATGCAATCGGCGCTGGCCAAGCCGGCGTCGCCGCCTGGGACCCACTGCGGACGGCGGTCGAAGGATATGACCCGGCGATCCAGGCATACTACGGCGCGCTCGGCCTGCGAGGTCCGCAGGATCAAGCGGCTACGACTTCGATGTTCAGGAGCCAGCCTGGATATCAATTCCAGCAAGACGAGGCGGCAAAGGCTATTGCAGCCAATGCCGCGAAGCTCGGCATCTCGGCTTCCGGCAATACGCTGCAGACGCTCGGCGACCGCTCGCAGAACATCGCCGACACGACTTACAACGATTACCTCACGCGCCTGGGTGCGTTCGTGCCGTTGCAGCAGCAGGGCTACACGGCACTGGGCCAGGGCCTCACTGGTGCCAACAAGACGCTCGCCGACATCTTTAGCAGTGGTGGTGCGGCGCTCGCCGGGGTCTATGGCGGCAATGCCGCGCAGCAGGCCGGCATCTTCGGCCAGGGTGCGCAGAACGCGGTGGATGTCTTCGGCAATACAGTACAGGGCCAGACGCAGACCGCCCGCGACATCTCGCAGGGCACGCTGGCAAGCAACGATGCCGTTGCAAAGGCGAAGCAGCAAGACGCCGCCAACAACATGGGCTTCTGGGCTTCGCTCGCTGGCTCTGCAGCCAATGCGTTCAAACCAAAGACTGCGTAGGGATGAACCATGCCGATCAATCCGTTTCGCGCTCCGAGCAACTACGACGTTCCCAACTTCGGCCCACCGCAGGGACGCTACGACCCGTCGGTATTTGCGAACATCGCGAACATCGGCGAGAGCATCGGTGCGTACCGCGATCAGCAGGCATTGTCCGAGCTTGCAAAGGGTGCGGTCGATCCGAAGACCGGGCAACTCGACATCAACAAGTTTGTGACCGCAAATGCGCTGGCAGGACGCAATCCGATCGCCATGATGAAGCTGGTCGAGGACATGCGGCATCAGCGCGAGGCCGAGGGCATTGCGCGCACCCAAGCCGAAGCGGCGAGGCTCGCAGCTGGCCGCCGCTCGATGCAGTATGTCGAGCCTGATCCCATCAGCGGCACGCCCGGTGGCTGGCGCATCGCGCCCGATCTCGATGCGGCCGACAAGGGCGGCAGGTTCATCCAAGACCAGCCTGTTGTAAGGCCAACGCCGCCGGTCGTGGCACCGCAGTCGGCGGTGCCGGGTGGTGGCCCAGGTAATCTCGCCGCGCTCGATCCCGAGAATGCGCCGCCCTACCGCGTTGCCGGCCCGCCGATGCCGCCACCGCAACAGGTGGCACAGGCTGCGCCGGCAGTGACCGCGCCGGCCGATCCGCTTGCTGACCTACCCGAAACGTCGAAGAGTTTCTTCCGAGGTGCTGCGGAATACAAAATTGATCCCTACAAAATTCCATTCAAGGACAAGAATGCGGAGGCGCGGTTCTTTGGCGAGATGCAGCGGCGTTTCCCCGGATGGTCGCCGGATGAATATGCCCGCCGCGAGGATGCAAGAAAGAAAGCCGAGGCGTTCGCCGAGACGGGACCAAAAGCAGAGCAGACAAAGCTCGGCCAGGAGCGCGCCACGATAGAGGCCGAGGCGGTCAAGGATGCCAAGGCCGCTGCCGATCTTCAGCCGCTCCTCGATGACATCACCAGAAGCTGGGAGCAGCTGACCAACTTCAGGCGGTTTGGCGGATTGCAGACCGGCACTGGCGCTCTCGCCGGCTCCGAGGCGGCGCGCTTGCCGCAGCGGGCGCTCGGCACGACCGAGGAGCAGCTGCGCCAGGGCTACGAGCGCACACTGGCTGCACTGCGCGCGAAGATCACTTCAACGATGAACCAGGGGCAAGGTGCCGTCTCCAACTACGAACGGCAGATGTACAATCAAATCTTTCCTGAGTTCACGACGGCGAACCCGGCTGGCGATCTCGCCACGTTGCGGCAGCTGCAAGCAAGGAACGCGCAGATAGCGAACATCGGACGTGAGACAGGCCTCGGCAAATCGGCACAGGGATATCTCGCCGAACGGCCGGCGGTCGAGCGCCCGCAGCGACAGTATTTCGATGCCGAGACGGCAGAGCAATACAGAAAATCTCCAGACGTGACGCTGAACCGCGCGCGGCAGCTGATCAGGAATGGTGCCGATCCGAATGAGGTGCGCGAGGCTTTGCGTCAGATTGATCCAACCCTTCCGGGTAAACTCTGATGCCTGACTTCTTCGATGAGGCCGAGCGCGAGCTTGCCGCGAAGGGTGGCGGCACAAGCCTAGTCACAACGAAGCCGACGAAGCGCGATGCGTTCGCCATCATGGAAGAGCAACTCAATGCGCCCTACTCGCAGATGGAGGCGTTTCGGAAAGGTGCGGTGAGTGATCTCCCGGTCATCGGGCCGCTCGCCGAGCACGGCTATCAGGCCGGCAAGGCGGCGCTTGGATATGATCCTGGGTTCACCGAGCGGGCGGCGGCGGCCAATCCAGACTACGCCAACCTGGGCGGGCTGATTTCCAATACGGCGGTCATGGGGCCGATCGGAGCCACCCGCTACGGCGGGATGGCGATAGGTGCGCGTGGCCTGCCGGTCCTCGGTCAGCTGGGGGAGAACCTCGGCGTGCGAATGGGCGTTGGGGCGGCCAGCGGAGGCACCCTGGGCGCTGCGGACGCCTACATGAGGGGAGAGAGCCCGGTAGCCGGCGGCGCGCTGGGCGTGGTCGCTGGAGGCGCTGCGCCGGCATTGGGTGGCGTTATCCGGGGGCTTGTCTCCCCGTTCAATGCCCCACAGACGATCGCCCAGCGGGCCGGCCAGCCGGCCGTCGACACGTTGACAGGTGAGGGTGTGCGGCTGAGTGCTGGCGGCGTCACCGGCAGCAAGGGGCTGCAGGGTTTCGAGGACATCCTGCGGCACTATCCTGGCGTGGGTGGTCGCGCCGAGGACGTGCTCAAGCGACCTCACGTTGACTTCACGACGGCGGCGTTGCGCCGGGTCAATCCGAACCTGCCAGAAGGTACGCTGGCCACGCCCGAGGTGTTGACCCGCGAGCGGGCTGCGCTGCAGAACGGCCTCAACGCCGTTCGCAATCAGACCGTGTTGTATCCAGGGCAAGACTTCGCCAACGATCTGCAGACAGCGCGAGCGGCTTACGATCGTGTGCAGGCGCTTGGCGCACAACGCGATCCAAACGTCATCAGATTGTTTGACGAGATGGAGCGCCGCCTGCAGCAGGGCAGCGTCCCCGGCGATGTCTACCAGCAGATGCGAACGGATCTGCGTCAGCTGGGTGAGGGCGCGCTCGGCCAGGGCAAGACCAGAACGCCGACGAGTGACGCTTACTTTGCCATGCGCCGCGCACTCGATGCGCAGATGGAGCGCAATGTTCCTCCGCAGCTGGCGGAACAGTGGCACGATCTCAACCGGCGTTACGGTAACTACAAGACAATCGAAGATGCGATGACCTCCGGTGGCCAAGAGGCCAACAAAGGTTTCCTGTCGCCATCTGCTCTGGGGGCTGCGGTGCGCAGTCGTGGCGGCAATGCATATGCACGCAATGCCGGTCCTGAATTGACCGATCTTGCCAGAGCCGGCTCTGCAGTGTTGCGCCCATTGCCAGAGAGCGGCACCGGGCGGCAGGCGATTGCGGCAGGGCTGATGACAACAATCGGTGCCGGCGCTGGCGGTGCGCTCGGCTTCCGCAGTGACGAGGACAACCCGGCGCGCGCCGGCCTGACGGGTGGAGCACTCGGAGGCGGGGCCGGCTTCCTGGGCGCATTGCTTGCCGGCCGTGCCGCGCTCTCGCCGACAGGGCAGCGCATCCTGGCGAACCAGCTGCTCTCGACGCCGCGCGCAGTCAGCCTCGCACTGGGTCCGTTGCAGCAACTCTCTCTGCCTGGACGCTCACCAACACTGCGCGATTTGGGGGAATAGATGTCCGGCACAATCAACATCGCACTCACTCAACAGTTCGATATGGATGGTGAGCCGCTCGGCGGCGGCCTGCTGTATTTCTTTGAAGCTGCCAGCACCAATCCGCAGAATGCATTTCAGGATAGTGGGCTAACCGTCGTTCATCCCAATCCGATCGTGCTCGCTGCCGATGGTCGCGTGCCGATGTTCTATCTCGCCTCGACATCAGCGGAGGGAAACGCCAGCGGGCAAATCAAGATACGTCTCACCGACAAGACCGGCGTCACTGTTCTTGCGGCCGATAGCTTGCTGATCATCGGCCCTGCGGGTGGAGGTTCCGGTCCCGGTCCTGGGGTTGATCCAACTACCGTGCTGCAGACCGGCGATATCATCTCTCGTTTCGGCACCGGGACACATCCCGGCTTCCTGCCGTGCAACGGCAACACTCTTGGTAACAGCGTATCAGGCGCATCGTATGCCGCTGCCGAGAACCAACCACTGTTCGAATATCTCTGGAGCACTGGCGTCCTTGGCGTGTTTTCAGGGACTACACCAAACCGAGGTGCTAACTCGCTCAATGATTGGAATGCCGGCAAGCGCATCGTGTTGCCCGATCTGCGTGGCCGCGCGATTGCCGGCTTGGATGATATGGGGTCATCGGCAATTGGTCGATTGACCAATGCAGGCCTGGGCAGTTCTGGCACCGTGCTTGGCAATGCAGGGGGCACCGAAACAAATACCCTTTCCACGGCTAACATTCCAAGCCACACACATCCACAGCAAGGTATATTCACATCATCTATACAGAACCAAGGTCATACCCATACGCAACAAGGCAATTTTACAACAGGTGGGGAAAGCACAACCCACACACACGGCTATTCTCAATTCTCCGCAACCCAAACCGTTACGCCGGGAGGCGGTGCAGGAGCTGGTTCTGCTAGTGGTGCCACCACATCAGCCAACAGTAACGGCCATACGCATGATTTTTCGATCTTTGGTGAGACTGCAGGTGCTAGCGCCGATCATAATCACACCGTCACCCTCACTGGTACCAACACTGGAGCTACGGGTTCCGGCACTGCTTTCAGCCGAACCCAGCCCACGATGGTGATGACCTTCTACATCAAACTCTAACCGGACATCAGACATGCCATTCTATGGCGGCACCCTGGCCGCAGAGAGCAACCGTGCCGATTTGGCTTTCCAAGTCGAGATGCTCGACCCGGTGACCAATGAAACCATCGACATGACAGGCTGTCTAATCACTGTCGCGCTGCGCTTGCTTGGGCATACCTTGCCCGCACTGACCGGCACCAATCTGGATGGTCATATCGAAATCGTCGCGCCCAACACCTTCTCGGTTAATTTCAGTCGTGAAGAGATGAGCAACTTTGCTCCTGGCGAGGTAGATCTCGGCATCACCATCAGGCTCAACGACGGGATTACTTATCAGCTGTTTGCCGGACAGCTGCCGATCGTGGATGGAGTGGTCGCACGATGACATCAGCATTTCCTAGCCAGCGGCTGAAGATAAGGTTTCTCCCGGCCGTCCCTGGTTCCAATGCTGCAGGCGCCGCAGCTGCTGCCGCAAACTCTGCGGCGCAAGCACAGGCAGCAGCGAACGCCGCCACCCAAGCCACCGCCACCAAGGTGGACAAGGGTGGCGACACCATGACCGGCGCGCTGACGCTGAATGGTAATCCCACCTCGGCATTGCATGCAGCGACCAAGCAGTATGTGGACAGCCAAGCTGTCAGCGATGGCTCGATCACCAATGCCAAGTTGGCCAATATGCCGGCTTGGACGGTCAAAGTCCGTAACGCAGCGACGACTGGCGTGCCTTCGGATGCGGGGTTGGCTGATGTCACGACAAAGGCCACACCGACGACAGGTGACTTCTTATTCGGCTTTGCTTCAACCGGCGAACTACGCAAGTTCGATGTGGGTACGCTGCCGACTGGCAGCGGGAGTGTTGCTGACGGCTCGATCACGAACGCCAAGCTCGCGGACATGCCCGCCTGGAGCATCAAGGTCCGCAATGCTGGCACGACTGGCGTTCCATCGGACGGGGCGTTGGCCACTGTCACATCCAAAGCGCCGGTCGCGGGTGACTTTCTGGTTGGCTTCGCTGCCACCGGAGAATTGCGCAAGTTCGATGTGGGTGGATTGCCGAGTGGCACTGGCACCGGCAACGTCAGCAACAGTGGGTTGCCTGCTACTGACCAAGTGGGGATATGGGTTACATCCACCACAATCAAAGGCGTCGGCGGCACAGCTAATCAGGTACTGCGTTGCACCGGCACCACACCGTCGTTTGGCTCTATCGATCTATCGCAAGCGGCGACTGTCGGCACCAGTGATCTGGCGTTTGCCAATCTGGCGCAGGGCAGCGCGCGCAGCGTTCTCGGTGTCACCGGCAACGCGACCGCAGACTTTGCGAGCATCCAGGGCACGGCCGATCAGGTGCTGCGCATCAACACGGCGAACACCGCGCTGGCATTCGGAACGATAGCCACTGCAGGGATAACGAATAGCGCCGTCACCTACGCAAAAGTACAGGACGTAGCGATTACGCGCGTACTTGGGCGCAAGACAGCATCGGGCGTTGGTCCTCCCGAGGAATGCACGCTCTCTGATGTGCTGGATTTCATCGGCTCGGCGGCGCAGGGCGATATCCTGTATCGCGGCGCATCGACGTGGACGCGGCTCGGTGCGGGTACGATCGGGCAAGTTCTGCAGTCGGGTGGTGCTGGGGCCAATCCAAGCTGGACGACGCCGGCAACGGCGGCCGGTGGTCTGTTAAATTTTCAGGTGTTCGCGACCGCTGGTAGTTCTGGGCCGTATGTACCTACAGCCGGAATGGTGAACTGCATCATAGAATGTATTGGCGGCGGAGGAGGGGGAGGTGGAGCTACCGGAGTATCAGCTGTTGTCAGTTGCGGTGGCGGCGGTGGCAGTGGCGGCTACTCTCGCCACTTCCGCACGGCAGCCGAAATCGGAGCATCAATCAACGTAACAGTCGGAGCCGCCGGTACTGCCGCTTCCAATGCTAATGGTGGGAATGGTGGCGATACTTTCGTCGGCACGTCTCTCGGTGCCGCGCTATGTGCGGCACGGGGCGGGAGTGGGGGGCTTCGAGACACCGGCGCTAGTACAGGATTTGGGGGGGCGGCTGCAGTTACTACTGGTGCTGTTGGCAAAGTTATTGTTGGTGGTACTGGTGGTGGATTTGGCGGCAGCGTGGCTTCGGGCGGGCTTTCAAACACAGGTGCAGGCGCTGGTGGCAGCAGTTTTTTCGGTGGTGGAGGCCGAGGAGGAGCGTTACCAACCTCTGGCGCAAATAACGGCGACGCTGGAACGGCGGCCGGGGCTGGCGGTGGCGGCGGCTGCACATTTAACACTGGCAATGCTGCTGGCGGCGCTGGCGCGGTAGGTATCGTCATTATCACTGAATACAAATAGAGAGGTTCTAAAATGGCACTCACCTATACAGCGTCAGCTGCACTGATGGCGGATGTGGATTTTGTCAACCGTGTGAAGGTGGCATGTCTGCGATATGCCGACTTCATCTTCAACGAGGCAATAAACACGCCCGCACATTCGACGCGCATCCGCTGGGCGCAGAACACGACGGAAAGCCCGGATCATGCCGCACAAACGCTGACACCGCCGGTCGTAATGGACCCCAAGGTGCAGCAGGATGGTGCTGCCATTACCGATACTAACCTGCAGTCTGCGGTCGAGACGACCATCAATCGGTTGATGTGATGACTGGCATCACCGAGGAAGCAGGCAGTACCGCGCGATCATTGATCGGCTCGCTAGCCTCGACGCCTGTGATCCTGGCCTTGGTGGTGTTCAATCTGTTCTATATCGGCGCTACGACTTGGTTGCAGATCAAGCAGTCCGAGCGGTTTGCCGACAATCAAGCCTTGTGGGAGCGGGTCGTTGACAAGGCGATGCAATATTGTCCAACGCCGGATAACAAATGACCCGTCAGCGATGGATCGCGCTCGCGGTTGGTCTGATCACCATCATCCTGACACTGATCCTGCTTGCTGTGCTGGAGGCGCAGTCCAGGGTGGCGTTTGACTGCTTTGACGCGACCGAGCGGGAACGTGTGCGCGAAATCTCGCTCAAGGGCATCGATAAAGGTTTGGAGGATGCGGTCGCACATCTGTTTGACATCTGGCAACGCGATCCCGAAACGCAACAACCAAAGCGCGCCCAGGTGGGCGTGACAAACGCGCTCAATGCTCACGCCAGGGCGCGCAAGTATGCGCTCGCTTGGACACCTCCAACCTGTGAGGAAGCAAAATGAAGATCGCGATGAGCAGCGGTCACGGGAAATATATTTCCGGTGCCGTAGGACCATCCCCGTGGGGACTGCATGAGCACACCGAGGCTGTCCGAGTGGTCGATCAGACGGCGATTGAATTACGCAAGCTCGGCGTCGAGGTGGTGACCTACGAAGACACTGTGAGCAAATCGCAGAGCGATAACCTCGATCGAATAGTGGACTGGCATAATCAGCAATCGAGGGACGCCGACATCTCTGTACACTTCAATAGCAATGGGACCACCACCGATGGCCGAGGCCATGAGTGTTGGTACACTAGCGACAGCGGCAAGAAGATAGCTAACTCGATCGTGGGGCCGGTATGTACCGCTTCTGGACTGAAAAATCGTGGGGTGAAGCACACCAGCTCACTGGCGTTTCTCAACGGAACGGCAAAGCCCGCGTGCCTCATCGAAACTTGTTTCGTCAACGCAAAAATGGACTGCGACGCTTATCGGGCGCACTTTGGCGGCATCTGTTCCGCAATCGCTGGCGCGCTCGCTGGTGACGAACAGCCAACGCCAGGACCGGAACCGGAGCCGCCGGGTGATGTGCTGTTCTATGCAGAAGGAACGTGCAGCTGGTTTGGCGGCCCCGACGATACCGGAGTATCTCCCTCGGAAGGCCTCGCTATGTGGTATGAACCGGAAGAGTGTCCCTGGCTCATGCTCCCACAACAACCGATCGGCACGACGGGGATGGCAAGGCGATTAGACCCTGGCGTTTTTTTTCTTGCGTGTCGGTGGGACTATTCGGTCACGCCCAAAGAAATGTTACGAGGTCCACAGATGGCGCTGGTCACCGCGAAGAAGACCGGCATTGCGCGGCTCGCGCACGTTGCTGACTGGGGTCCACACGAAGAACAGACCGGGCGAGCTGCTGATCTCTCACCCGGTCTGATGGACAATCTCGGTATAGAAACCGACGACGAGATCGAGGTTATTTACCCGTACCTTCCTTGATGCGCAGATGGTCGGGCAGCGGCCCCTGCGCCACGACGCGAGGCATCTTTTCCGGTGTGGCTTGCGCGTCCTGTTGTAGCTGATGAACACGCTCGCGTTCGATCGGCATAAACTTTTTTCTCTCCTCCAAGAAAACGGCACGCACCTTTTCAACCATGTTCAGCTGCTGATCGAGCCACGCAATGTGCTCGTAGGTTTCCTGCTGCTGCGTGTACCGTAGGTCGTCGCCCCGGATGCGGGCGTTCTCGGCCATCCGCTGCAATCCCAACACAAGCTCCGTCAATCTGTCAGCCATGTCCTGCCTCCTTTGCTGCTGCGTCCCTGAGTTCCGACAACTCTTTTCCAATCGCCGTTATCTGCTCGCGTTCCTCGCGTGAGCGGTGCTTCCAGAACGTGCGAAACGGTTCCTCGCCATGTCGCGCGGCCTCGCGCGCCATGTCCAAGAGGGAAAGCGCCGCCCCGCCCAAGGGGGTGCCAGCAGACGGGGCGGCGTCCACCGCAGCGATGTTATTTTCTCCTGCGGCAGAATTGATCTCTCCTGTCTCGGGATCAAACTCGACAGGGCGCATGACATCAGGTGCGAGCTTGGGTGGCACCTTCTCAGCGCCAGGGATGTCCTCGGCCTCCGTTTCATCGAGATAGCCCAAGCCGCTGATCGAAAGCGTCACCCTCCTTTTTGCTTTTGTCACCGCGCGCAAGATCGTGTTGGCGCGTACATCACCGCGCAACGTATCTGGGAAAGGCACGACGCCGAGGTCTTCGTCCACGCGCCCGGTGCTGTCCTTGGCGCGGGCGTGGATGCTCAACAAGCCATCGCTGATGTCCTGCGACACGATCTCGATGTTGATGCCATGGAGCTTGCGCAGCTGATCGGCGCATGCGCGCGTCGCGTACAGGATGAGCTTCCCCTGCAGTTTCAAATACTGAAACGGCTGTGTCAGCGGATTGACACCGATGCTGTCGCAAACCCTGTTGTAGTAGACGACGCGCTGTTCTGGTGTGAGGCCTTCAAGGTCACCCCTGATGATCAACCCCTCCATCACGTCGGCAGGGTTCACTTCGGGTTTCTTCTGCGGTACGGTCATTCAATCCTCCTCTGGGTCATGGGCGATGCGAAGAAAGTCCTCATTGCACAATCCGGTCATCAGCATCTCGCGCTGGTCGACTGACAGATCGGGCAACGCCTCCTGAATGAGTTTGCCTCTGCGCCACCATTGATAGCGTTCGTACTGATCCTCGGTCAGCTGCACGCTGACTTCAGGAAAATCGCCAATCATTGGCGGCGGGCGCACATGGACGACATAACCGTCGTCGGTCTTCTCCACACGCCGGCTCGGCGCAAAGCCCGGTATCTCAATCATTCTCTCAATTCCCTCAGTGATAGATAACCGAGCTTGCTGCGGGTGATCACGGTGCCGTGGCCGAAGCATTTCTTCGCGTCGGGTGGCACCAGTGATTTGAGTATCTTCGCCGCGTCGTCATACGCGGCTGCGCTGTCGCGAAGATCGAGCCAGATGCCGGCTTGGTTCGCCCATTCATTGTTGCCGGTCATGTCGATGATCTTGGTCGCGTCGACCGGCACCGGCACCTCCGGTAGATTGACCGGCGGCGTGCGATTGCGAACATGCTGGATGAAATTCCAGCCGCGTTCCAACAGTAGGCCAGCGTAGTCGGCATCGCGCTTAATGATATTCAGGATGGGTTCATCGGCCCCCATGACGACCGACAGCACACACTGATCCGCGCCGGTTATCTCCATCTGCCACTGGCACTGCGGCGTGTATCTCTCGATGATGACCGGATCGACCGGCTCGTTGCCGTTCGTCCACTTCACCTCGATCGGGCACTGTAGATCATCGATCCAGCCATCGAGCGTGCAGCAGGCCCACTCGTAGCGATAGTGGGTGACACTATCGCCTCGGCGAGTGATGGATTGACGCTCTACCTCCTCGATCCAGTTCAGGTGCATCTGCTCGGTGTGCGTACCGCGATAGACTGCCCACTTGCGGCTGAGATCGTCGGGTTCTTGGTCGCCGATCTTCTCGCGCCAGAGCTTGTCGATCTTGATCACATCGCCGCTGACGATGATGCCGATGTCGGATGCTCCGATCTTGCCGGCGCGCTGCGCCAGCTGGTCTGCATTCAGGGCCATGTTGTCTCCGGGGTTCAAAAACGATATATGGGAGAACAGCGTAAGGAAACCTGAACAGGTGTCAACCCATGCCAGCTGCTCGTCATCGCAACCGCGAAGAGGCGGTAAGTCGTATCTGCAAAACAATGGAGGCGGTGATCAACGCCCTCGGCGGCCCCGGTAAGGTGGCGAAGCTCACCGGACGCAAGACCAACCATCTCCACAATTGGCAACATGACACCGGGCGGTTCCCGTCCAAGACCTATCCGGTGATGAAGGCCGCTCTGGAGGAGAAGGGTTACAAGGCGCTGCCGGAATTATGGGGTGTCACCGAGCCGTGAGGCGGCTTATCCGCAAGCGCCGGCAGCAACCCGAGGCCGCGATCCAGCGCGCAGTATTCGAGCACATTGCCTACCGCAAGGTCGCCGGGTGGCGGTTCTGGTCGACGCCCAATGCGGCCAAGCGGTCGCTGCGGATGGGCGGTGAGTTGAAGGCGCAGGGCATGACTGCCGGCGTCGGCGATATCAATGCTGTCGGCCCGGATGGTCGCTACTACGAACTGGAATTGAAGACCGAGATTGGAAGGCTCTCCCCGGCCCAGCGCGAGCGCCAGGAGCAGCTGCGGGCGTCGGGGGCGACGGTTGCGACGGCCTACGGCCTGGACGCGGCCCTGGCCGTCCTAGAGGCTTGGGGCGCTATTCGATAGAGGAGGGCAACATGCGGGTGCTGGACAATCTGCGGGTGCTAGCCGCAGCTGCGTTCAAGCGAGTGCGACGACTGCTTCGCCGGGGCGACAACCCTCTGATCATCCCGATCCAGCCGCCCCCGGAAATACCCGTCACGATTAGACCGGAAATCGTGACACCAATTCCAGAAAGTCCCGTCGTTGCGGGGCAGAAGTCGTCTCATCCCCCCGCGACGATTGCGACAGAGCTGACGCCGGAAGCGAAGCTGACCCGGAAGGAGCGTCGCGCCACGGCTTCCGATCAGCGCCGGTACGAGAAGGCGCGGCTGCGCCAGGATGTCTGGGTGGAGCCGAAGGGGCCGAAGCCGGTCAAGCAGGAGCGCGCCCCGCGCGCCGGATCGACACCGATCGCTGTCGTTGCTGATGAGCCGTTGGCCGTCAACATCGACAACGATCCACTCATCGTGGACAGGATAAACGACGTTGATGAGGACGTACTGATCAAGCAGTCAGAGATGTGGGGCGAGTTCAATTTCCGCGACAGCATCCTCGACCAACTCGATCGCTACTGGGTCTACCTTGAGCGCATGAAGCATCACGATAGTGGTGCGTACCATCTCTATCGGCAACTGGGTGCGATCATCGTGCCGCGCATCACCAGCGGCACCCACAATTATGATCCCGCAATCCCATCGAAGTGGACACCGGAAGAGATCGAGGATGTACGCAAGCACCTCTATCTGCCGACGTGGTTCAAGCAGACGCGCCCTTCGTTTGGCTGCATCGCTTTCGGCGCGCACTCGCTGACCGAGAAGCATGAGCAGATGGGCTTCGTGGTGGACGGCAAAAAGATACACGACATTTGGGTGCCGAGGTTTTTGTATTTCCACAAGTACAAGCGACCGCCGGCCGACGTGCAGCCGATCGGCGATCCCGGTGATGTTTACAAGCTGACGCTATGGTGGGATCGCGCATGGGATCGGCACTACAAGTGGGGCGTGCCGTGCGAGTTCGCGGTCTACATCAGCAGGGATGGTGAGCGCATGCGCGTGCTGCGCTCGCTCAAGACCGAGTACATCAAGGTTGTCCCGAAGAGGCGCAGCAAGAAGCGGCGCTGGAATGCCTTCGAAATTCCGCAACGCTACTGGCACTACCCCAACGCCTTCAAGAGCTGGGCGGACGATCACGGCGTCGAGACAGAATTTTATATGGCGCATTTGTTCTGCTTGGCGGTGCGCGAGCAGGAGAACGCTGGGCTGTCGATGGTGCGTGTTGCGGTGTCGAAGGGCGACATGACCGCGACCTTCGGCGTGGATATCAGGCGCATAGCGTACTTCTTTCAGGACCGCGACTACCAACTCACTGAGGGTGGTCTGCGCAAGCGAGTGTTCCACATTGTGCGCCCGCACGTTCGCAGCGACGGCACCGAGGTGAAGATGCACTTCCGGGGCGAGCGGAAGTTCACCTGGGCTGGCTACGATGTCGAAGTCACGGTGCCTGGACTGGATCACATGATGCTGTCGGAGTTCAACGTGGGGATGTCGGATGAGTTCTGGTGCGATCCGAAAGACAAGAGGATGGGCGAGAAGGAGTTGGGCGGGTTGCTCAAGAGCGCGATGAAGCGGGGCTTCGGCGGCTACCGCGATCCGCAGGGAGCGGCGATGCTGCGCGACCTCGACGCCCTGGATGCATCGCTCCATCCTGATGACAGCGGGGACAATCCTCGTTCGTGACTTGCCTGTGACAGCGAACAGGCATCTGCTGCCGCCCTCTCCCAGGAGGGCACCCCATGATCACCATCGAAACGCTGCGCGCAGCCGGAATACTCGAGGCGCTCATCCTTCGTGTGGTGGAAATAGAACAAGCTGAACGGCGTGCAGCGCGCCGCGAGCAAAATCGAATTAACAAACAAAACCAACGCTCGCGTCAGCATGTCACTGCTGACAGTGATGACATTGCTGACAGGCGGAAAAAAACCGTGGCGGATCAAACACCGCGTCAGCAAACCAAGCGTGACACCGCTCTTATACTTACTTCTCTTCCTTCTTCTTCACTTTCTTCCTTAGTTGATAGACCTCTTTCTACTGCCGCGCGCGCGAGGCGACCGCTGCCGCCTGATTGGGAACCGAAGGGTGAGCAGCGCGACGCCACCGAGGCCGACGAGTTCCGCGATCACGCCAGGGCGAAGGGCTACCAGTACATCGACTGGGATGCCGCCTATCGCAATTTCCAGAAATCACCGTACAACGCGCGCAACAAAGGAGGGCAGAATGGACAAGGACGACGACACGGATCGGTACTGGATGCATTCGACCGGCTCGGGGAAAGGCTCCGGCAAGCGGGTGCCAGCGAAGACTACGTCCCCGGCAGCAGCGGCCCTCGACCGCTCCAATTGGATCAGGAAATGCGCGCAGCAAGTCTTAAGCTCGTACCGAAGAGATGATTTTGCTGATCCCGACACCTACGCCGTGCAGTTGGCGATGGTGCTGGAACGCTACGACGATGCTGTCATCCGCGCGGTAACCTCGCCGGTCACCGGCATCCAGCGAACGTGCAAGTTCCCGCCGTCGATCGCCGAGGTGGTCGAGTTCATCGATGAGCATATCCGGCGCGCGACGTTCGCCAATGACTATAACGCCCGGTCGCGCGCACAGATCGAGGAGCGCGAACAGTTCGAACGCGATCAGCGCGAGCCGCTCGAATACCGGCGTGCGGTGGTCGAGCGTGTGATGGCGGATTACAAGTCCAAGCTGACGACCTGATGAAGGAGATGCCGATCACGGCATCGGACTTGGCAGAGGCGACCAACGTGGCGATTGCGAAGGGGGAGTTCTCTACGCGGCAGGGACACATCCCCTACGGTGCGACCGCTCGCATGTCACCTGACGTGCAGCAGGCCCACGATCTCATTGGTTGTCTGGGCGAACTGAAAGCGTCGCAGTGTTTCGGCCAGCCGTTCAACACATCCGAGAACGGCATCGGGGAGATCGATTGCAGGATATTCGAGGCGCGGGCGCGCGACATCAGGACAGGTCGCGACCTCGCCTATCGCCCGATCGACAAGATGCGCCTGCCCTACGTCCTCGTCTGGATCGATCTGCCGGCGAAGAAGGCTACCATCGTCGGGTGGCTGGTCGGTTGGGAAGCTCACCAGCGCGCGATGGCGGCGAAGCAGAAGGCCGGCTACGACGTGCTGTGGAATGCAACGCGCCGGGTGTGGTTCATCCCGCCGCCCTATCATTCCGTTGCATCGCTTGAAGATTGGATATTGGTTGGTCATCCGCAGCACTGGGCACCGGAGGGCTATCGAGCATGACACGATCCAATGACAACGATGGTAACGTCGGCAGACACGACCTCGCGCGGGTGCCTGAACCCGCTGCCGGGTATTCCCCCCTCCCGAGCAGCAGGCAGAACACCCGTGCGAGCATCGCCATCGTGGCGGTGCCCGACGTGTACGAAGACCCGCGCGCCGGCTACGTGCAGCGCCGGGTGCGCGCCCTGGCGCGGATCGATCTCCTCGACCGCGAGCGCCGCGAGAAAAAGATCACCGAGGCGGCCTATCAGGTGGGGCGCGAGATCGAGGCGATGTTCGAACGCATGGCCAGGATCAGCGGCGGCGGGCAGTGGACCGAGGGCGATCGGCTGGACCCGGCGACGCAGGCCGAGGTGTTTGCGCTGCTGGGGTTCGAAGGGGCGCTGAAGGTCAACGCTTTCCTGGCATGGCTGGTGAAGTATGTCGGCACCTATGACACCCGCCTGCTGTGGCTTGTGCTGGGCGACCGGATGACCCTGGCGGCGACGGCGGTGGCGCTCGGTCACCAGGGCCGGCGGGGCTATCGCTACACGATGGACAGGTTCAGGGATGCCCTCGCCACCATGGCCGAGGCCAAGGCGGCGAAGGGGCGCGAGGTGCGGGCACTCAGCCGGCGGTGATCTTGCTGATGGCGCGCTGAAGCTCGGAGCGCCGCGCGATCAGGGAGCGGCCGATCCGGCCCACCGGGATGCGTTTCTTTGCGATCCAGTTGTGGACCTGATCCTCGGTGACGCCGAGTTCCTCGGCGATGGCGGCGGCTCCGAGGATGAGGTCGTCGCCCAGACGCTCGGTCTTGGTTTCCATTCGTGGCCTCCAGTGGGATGACTTCGGCAATCTGCCACAGTGGTGGCGGCTCGCCAGCTGTCATATGGCCCCGTCCACAGCTGATTGCATGTGCCGCGCATGTGCCGCCGGTTTGCCGCGACGCCCCACGACACCCCACAAAACCGCACTATTCCAGCCTGCTCGCTTTTGTACGAAACAATTCGTAAGCCCAGTGTTTATGGGCATATCTCACGTTTTGCGCCGGCAATGATGCTGATCCGAAGTTCGCATCAGCCGGTGCGGAAAACCCCCGTTTTATGTGCCTTTCGTGTGGCTGAAAAAACAGCTTGTGCCATATCTGTGCCCCGTGCTATGTCGGCTCCTGTCGGCCCAGGTCGGGCCTAGTCGCCAACAGGAGCTAACCCCATGTCCATCCGCATCCGCACTTGGAAGACCCCCTCTGGTGAGGCGCGCAAGGCCTATCAGGTCGATTACGTCAGCAAGGGCCAGCGGGTCCGCGAGACGTTCAAGACCAAGAAGGAGGCCGAGACGCGCCTCGCCATCGTGACCGTGGGGGTGCGCGCCGGCACCCACACCGCCGACGGCCACTCGATCACGGTGGCGTTCGCCGCCGCGCAGTGGCTCGGCGAGTGCGCCAAGGCCGGCCTGGAGCGCGTCACCCAGGTGCTCTACGCCCAGCAGGTTGCCAGCCACATCAACCCCATCCTGGGCGACGTGCTGCTGTCGCAGCTGACCGCCGAGGCGGTCGCCGGCTGGGAGGATGCGCTGCACGCCAACGGCTGCAGCCCGAAGCTGATCCGCCGCGTCCGCGTCAACCTCGGCCAGATCGTGGGCGAGGCGCAGCGGCGCGGTCAGGTGGCGCAGAACGTCGTGCGCTCCACCGGGCGGGCCAAGGTCAGCAAGCGCCAGGAGGCCAAGCGCCAGCTGGTGGTGGGCGTCGACATCCCGTCGCCGGCCGAGATCAGGGCGCTGCTGCCGCAGCTGGCCGGCCGCCGCATCCGCCCGCTGATCCTGACGGCGGCGTTCGCCGGGTTGCGCTGGTCCGAGTTGCGCGGCCTGACCTGGGCGAACGTGGACCTGCAGGCCGGCGTGCTGGCGGTGACGCAGAAGATCGACCGCTACGGCGACATCGGCCCAACCAAGTCGGCGGCCGGCGTGCGCTCGATCCCGCTGATCGATCTGGTGGTGAACGCGCTGAAGGAACTGCGCCTCGCCAGCCCGAGCGAGCAGGAACTGGTGTTCGTGACCAGCCGGGGCACGCCGCGCCACCGCATCACCGAGTGCGCCGAGTTCGCCCAGGCGCAGATCGCCGCCGGCATCGTGAACGCCGATGGCAGCGCCAAGTACGACGGCCTGCACTGCCTGCGCCACTTCTTCGCCAGCTGGTGCATCAACCGCCGGGTGGACGGCGGTCGCGAATTGCCGCTGAAGCAGGTTCAGGGGCTGTGCGGCCACAGCACGATCACGGTGACCGCCGACGTATATGGCCATCTGTTCCCGCGCGGCGACGACAAGGCGGAACTGGCGGCGGCGCAGACGGCCTTCCTGGCGGGATAAGTCCCCCGACAAACCGCCGGGGAGGGGGGCTGGGAGCGATCCCGGCCCCTTCGCCTTATGGGACAGCCCGCCGCCCTGGCGAACGCACCAGCGGGCTTCCTATTTGCTTCTGGAACGGACCCGGAACGCCAAGGGGGACAGAAAGTCTTACTTTCTGTCCCCCTACATCTTGACGTGGTCGGCCGAAGCACCCCATAACGCTAGGGTTTCCAAATATGCATGGGTCTAGCCGGCGCGGGCGCAGGAGCTGCCCTCCTCTACCGCGTGGCTGGCGCTGCGGCCGGGTTGGTACTAGCCCCGGCTGCAGTCGCAATTTGATCGACGGTCGATGCCCTTGAACGGCGTTAGTCCAAGCGGGACGGGGACCGCAGGGCATCTTTCTGAACACCGACGCCGCCGCTCGCCGATGGCTAAACCCCCCGTCCCGAGGGGGTTACGAGCGCAGGTTAGCCGTGATCACGACCACCAGCCAGGGCACGACGAACACGATTGTCACCCACAGGATCACGTCGGTCATGGCTGTGGCAATCGTGCGCGGTTGCTGTCGTGGAGGTCGCAGTAGACCGCCGTGATCAGCAGTTCGCAATTGTGCAGCAGGGTGTTCTGCCGGTGGATGTCGTCGCGCAGCTGGGCGATCTCCTCCAGCAGGCTGCGCGCGGCCCAGCTGTTCATGCGGGGAATGGGCTTGGTCATTGGTCTAGCTCCTCTTCTGGACAGGGTTCGTAGGCGTTGCGGTGCGGGATGATG
>Ga0134124_10001203_pt1 | contig 20753 bp, 20 predicted proteins | sample KB304_FD_96880 | JGI IMG/M metagenome (GOLD analysis project Ga0134124, IMG submission 96880) | Terrestrial soil microbial communities without Nitrogen fertilizer from Kellogg Biological Station, Michigan, USA - KB3-0-4 | ecosystem: Environmental > Terrestrial > Soil > Unclassified ... | reverse complement strand
CCGCATCGGCTTCTAAGCTTTATACCATCTGGTTTTATGTGTAAAGTTTTTCCAGCGTGGTTATGCGCGAATGTATCGGCGGAACCGCTTCCGGGTCAATAATCACATCCAGCACGGTCGGGACCCCGGCCAAAATGATTTCGGACATCATCTCCCGGTTTATCTCCCCCGGCTTGGTGATCCTTATGCCCCGCGCGCCATAACCTTCCGCCAGTTTGACAAAATCGACCGGCTTGAAAGTGGATTCAATTCCCTCGGGGATGCCGGCAAGTTTCCTGCCATGGTAGACCATGCCGAGCATGGAGTTGTTCATGATAACCCAGATAACCGGGATTTTGTAATTCACCGCCGTGGCAACCTCCATGCCGTTCATCAGGAACGAACCGTCACCGACCAAGGCGACTACCGGCCTCTTTCCGGCAGCCAGCTTCCCCCCGACCGCCGCCGCCGCCGCATATCCCATCGAGGCAAAACCGAGGCCGACATAGAAAGAGTAGGGCACAGTTATGTTGAGATACCGGATCGCCCAGGCCATGCTGTTGCCGTTGTCCGCAAAATAGACCGTATCAACCGGCATGGCTGTGGTCAGATCCATGATCAATCGCTGCGGGTGATAGGGCATGTTGTTCAGCTTTCTGCTCTTGATCGTCAGCTTTTCCTTGATCTCCTGCACCTCTTTGGATCTGCCGTCTCTCACCTTCTTACGTTTGTTCTTTCTGTGAAGTTCATAGATAAGCTCACGAAGAACAATCCTGGCATCGCCCGCAATCCCGACATCTGCAAAATAATTTTTACCTATTTCATTGCAGTCGATATCGATATGGATCAGCGACTTAGTCGGCTGCAAACTCTTGTCCCACCCGTTTGTCCCCCACTCATTGAAACTGGTTCCTATTGCCAGCATTACATCGACATCTCTCTTGATGATATATTCCTTTGAAACCGGCGACCCGGCGAATCCCAGCACCCCCAATGAAAGGGGATGGGATTCGCTCAGAATCCCCTTGGCTTTCGGCGAAGTGGCGACAGGGATATCCAGCAGTTCGGCCAGTTCCCGTAGCTCAACATCGGCTCGTGCTAGAACTGTGCCCCATCCTGCGACAATCACCGGTCTTTTTACGCTCAAGAGAAGTTTAGCGGCCTCTTTAACCGATTCTCTGTCAAACCCCATCACCTGGGTGACACTGCATCGTTCGTGTTGATCGCCAGCAACCTGCCGCTTCATGATGTCAGCGGGAAGGTTGAGGTGAACAGGCCCCTTTCTGCCGGACAAAGCCACCCTGCGCGCCCTGGCGATCATCTCTCCAGCCTTTGTTTCGTTGATGATGATATCGCTGTATTTGGTTACCTGCCTGAAGATACTGACAATGCCGAAGCTCTGCACTGAAAATTCCTGGACGGCCCCTTTGCCGAACATCGATGTGGAGACCTGTCCGGTCAGGGCAATCACCGGAATGGAATCGCCAAAAGAGGAGGCGACGCCGGTGATCATGTTGGTTGCCCCAGGTCCGGCAGTGCTGCAACAGACCCCGATGTTGCCGCTGACCCGCGCATAGCCGTCAGCCATGAAGGCAGCACCCGCTTCGTGCTTCGCCACGATAACCTTGATTGGGCTCTTGTGAAGCGCATTATTGAGCGGCTCAATAGCCCCACCCGGAACACCGAAGACATACTCCACCTCATGTTTTTCCAAAGATCCGACAATCACCTCCGCAGCATTCATAACAACCCCCCTTTTGATTGTATTTCATGCATGGCAAGCTACTGCCATCAATTTCAAAGCATTTTTATGCAATTTACAAATCAAAATAAATGTGGCATTTTGTTCTCATTAAAATAGCAATCAATAGTCATATACTCAACTGTTTTATTTAATTTAGTTTGTTAATAGTAATTTTGTAACAGAATATAACAAATCGCTGTAGTTTAGTAGGTTACGAATTGTTGTCTGCGCTTTTCAGGCAGAATATTATTTAGTTTACGTACCATTTAGTTCATCATGGTTAAAGTATTTAAATAAGGAGAAACGCTAATGCAAAGACTATCAGGGAAGAACGCTCTTATCACGGGTGGGAACAGCGGTATCGGACTAGCTACAGCCAAACTTTTTCGAGAACATGGCGCTCGTCTCGCCATTACAGGGCGCGATCCGGCAAGTCTTGAGCAGGCTCGGATGGCATTGGGGGGCGATGTTCTGGCGGTACAGAGCGACGCTGGCAGACTCAGCGATATCGAGAGCCTGATGCATCAAGCAGGAGACCACTTCGGCCAAGTGGACATTCTTTTTGTCAACGCTTCCATTGCCCATGCAAAACCCTTTGAACTTGTGACAGAGGCAGAGTTTGACGAAATGGTTACGGTCAATTTCAAAGGGATTTTTTTCACTATTCAGAAAGCTCTGCCGCTACTGTCGAATGGTGCTTCGGTGATAATAACCACTTCTATAACAAATCAAATGGGATCTCCTAACTTCAGCGTTTACGGCTCTTGCAAGGCTGCACAGCGCTCTCTTGTTCAGTCGCTGGGACTTGAACTGATTGGAAGAGGTATTCGTATAAACGCCATCAGTCCCGGCCCTATCGCCACACCGATGTACGGCAGGGTCGGCCTGCCGGAAGAAGTCGAGCAGATGGTTAAGGCCGAGATCCTGAATAAATCCCCGATAAAGCGTTTCGGTGAGCCCGAAGAGGTTGCCAGGGTCGCGCTGTTTCTCGCCTCTGGCGATTCGTCCTATATCATCGGAGATGAGATCGTAGTAGACGGGGGCATGAGTCTTCTCTAGCGTTTTCCTGATTTACAGGAGGTTTGATGGGCAACGAAAAACAAATGGAACAGATCCGCACCCGCATCTGGCTGGAAGAGCCGGAGCCGGACAACCCCTTTGCTACCAAAGCGGCCTACTGCCACGGCTACGATGTCTACGGGGGGATGCTTGGGAAAGCCCGCTGGGTGGAGATGCTCTTTCTGCTTTTTCGGGGCGAAGCGCCCACGAGTACACAGTCGGAACTGTTGGAGACGCTGGCGGTGGCGCTGGCCAACCCAGGGCCGCGTGATTCCTCGGTGCATGCCGCCATGTGCGGCGGCGTCGGCGGTTCGACAGCAGCTTCCTGCCTGATCGCCGCGCTGGCTGTCGGCGCCGGACAGCTCTCCGGTGGGCGTGAGGTATTCCTGGCTATGGAAGCCTGGAACTGCTGCGGTACCAACCTTGAGGCCTGGCAGCGCCGCCTGGCGGAACCGGCCGATGACATCGCTTCGACCTGGCCGACACCGGAGCACCCCCCCGGCTTCGATCCGCATGGTGTCAGCGCCACCACTCCTGTGAAGCAGACCCTTGCCCGCCTTGCCGGTATCAGCGCCGGAGCGCGGCTTTCCTGGCTGAAAGCGAACCGTTCATTCCTTGAGGTAGCCGCAGGCCGCCCACTGTCCATGAGCGGTGTGGCTGCGACCGCGTTAGCCGACCTCGGTTTTACGCCGGAACAGGGGGAGATGCTCCACTTGCTGCTGCGCCTGCCGGGAGCTGCAGCACATGCTCTGGAGCAGTGGCAGTATGGACACAAGAAATTTCCTTTCTTCACGATTGAGCTGGATAACGACCCGGCCAAGGGAGCGGTATGAACGGATCTGAATTATTACAGCAGAATACCGGCCACCTGAAGAGCAGCATGGGAGCCTGCTTCCCCGGCGAACGGGCGGTGTTCCGCGGTCACGATCTGCACGCCGAGCTGAAGGATCTTGATTGGGTCGAGCTTTATGTTTTCGGCATCACCGGTCGCCGCTTCACCCCGGAGCAACTGTGTCTGCTGCACGCCATGTGGACCTATACCAGCTATCCGGATGCCCGTATCTGGAACAACCGGGTGGCTGCGCTGGCAGGGAGCGCACGTAGCACACCGACACTTGCGCTTTCAGCCTCACTTGCCGTAACTGATGCCGTGATCTACGGTGGACATCCTTTAATCAGGGCAATCGACTTTTTTATTCAAGTGCGAAAACAGATGGAGCAAGGCGAACAACTGGAAAAGGTGGTTCAAGTAGAAGTGCAGAAGCGACGTATTTACGGTTATGGGAGACCAATTACATCAGCGGACGAACGTCTGACCTGGCTACTTGCGCTTGCGCGCGAGCTCGATCTCGATCGAGGGCCGCATCTGGGACTTTCGTTCGAGGTTGAGTGCATCCTGCTAACTGACAACAAAGCGCTGCAAATGAATTATGCCGGATTGGTTGCGGCCTTGGCCGCCGATCTGGGCTTTTCACCCAAGGAATTTCAGCTCTTCACATTCCCTATAGTTTTAGCCGGAATGCCCCCTTGTTTCATCGAAAGCGCGGAGCGCCCGGAAGGGACGCTCTTTCCTCTGTCATGCGACCATATCCTGTACGAGGGGCCGCCAAAGCGTCAATGGTGACTGGCCGGCAATGCTCTATTTAACCGGACGGGGAGTATTTGAGTTACTGATGTTCGGAAGGAACGCGAAGAAACAGTGTGAAGGTTCAGATCAATTGCGAGGCGAATTTCAGCGAAGGGACTGCGGATATCAAACCGCTCTCGAAACATTTGGTATAATAAAGCATCAAACCGGCCTGAGCCCGTTCATCGAGCTGATACGAGATATTATCCCGCCAATACTCAAGCAGCCGTTCATGCCCCATCCAGCTGACCTCCTTCGCACACGCCGCGATCTGTTCCAGACACCCGGGGGCAAGTTCCTTGGCCTGAATCAGCTGACTGGCAAGGCCCTTGAGTTCCGCCTCTTCGGCGACCTCATTCCGGCAGAGCCAGAGAGCAAAAACAAACGGGAAGCCGGTCCATGAGTACCACAGTTCACCTAAGTCGTACACGAACAGATCAGATTTTTCCAGGGAAGTCCGCAACGCGGAATCGCCGATTAACAGCAGGGCGGATGATTCACCATCGGCGGCGGCTACACCCGGCCGTGCTACTTCATACTCACATGAACAGCAAAAGCGCTGTCCAAGCAGGATCTTGAGCAGATTCACTGAGGTGGCGGATTCGGAGCTGAGCAGGATTTTTCGGCCATCCAGCTTCTCTACAGGCACTCTGGAAAAGAGCAGCACGCTTGCCACCGCACCGATACTTGAAATGGAAAGTTGAGGTAATATCGTGTAGCGCTCCGGATGATACGCGTACTCGATGGAGGATGACGGGCATACGTCAATCTCGCCCGACAGGAGCATCCTGTTCAGTTCGGCCGGCACTCCGGAGATAAATTCATACCCGGAACAGGAGAACTGCTCTCGCAGCACATGGAAGAGCGGGGTGCAGTTAGCGTATTCTATCTGGCCTATTCTCAACATCAGCGGGTGGCGGAGTACAGCTTGTCGGCATCACCCTCAACTACCCGGACCCCTTCCCGCTCCAGGAGTTCCCCGGTCGCCTGCCAATAAACGGTCAGGGCGTTGGCATACCCGACTGCGGCATTTATCTGATTGCTCCTGGAAACGGCAAGATCATTTTCGACATCCAGAACATCCTTGGTGGTCGCCAAACCAACCTCGTTTTTACGCATGAATGCCCGCAGACGCTCTTCAGCAAACGCTGTCCCCCGGTCAGCCACCTCAATCTGCTTGTAGCCGGCTGCAATGCCGCGAATAGCCGCCCTGACTTCTTTTGTCGAACTCTCTTCAAGGCTGCGCAGTTGCAGCGATAATTGCTCCGTTTTCAGCCGGCTTCTGCGATAATCGTTTTCGGCCGCACCATTCCCGAGCGGGTAACTGAAATTGAGTCCGACGCTCCAGACCGGGTAATCAAAGGCGAGAACCTGGTTCAAGTTCCGTTGATAGGCGCTGTCAAGGCCTGTCAACTGAGCCGATGCAGTCAAGGTAAGATCGGGGCGGATCTTCTGGGCAAAATTTCTGGTTTGAAGTTCGTTCAGCTCCAGATTGCGTTTCTGCTCCCGGATGTCGGGACGATTTAACGCTTTCCGGATGGCATCACCTTCGTCTACGTCAACCCGGTCGCGCGGCGGCAGATCAACCGTCTGCAGATTGCCCACCTTTGTATCCAGCTGCAGAAGCAGGCGGAGAACATCGACTTGATTGCTGACCGCCAGCTCGGCGTCATTAAGCTCTTTTTCACGGGTAACGGCGCCAAATTCCGCGTTAAGCACTTCCATGGCGGGCAGGACCCCGGCCTTGACCCGCGCTTTTGTTTCGACAAGAATCTTTTGCGCCAGTTCCAGCGAGACTTTTTTTACATTCCGATCTTCCCGCAGGTTGTAGAGTCTGTAGTATTCCGTGCGAACCTGCGCTACGGTAGACAGCAGACGGGAATTAAAATGTTCCAGTGATGCGAATTTTGAGTATCGGGATAAGTTGATGGCGATCTCGGTCGCCTCACGCCCGACATTTTTCCAAAGAGGCTGACTTACGCTGACTCCCAGTCCGGACTGCCAGCTGATCGTCGGTATGAGGACACCATTGCGGATGTTCGTATATTCATTGTTGAAGCCAAGGGTAGCCGTACCGCCGGTCCAGAAAGTCTGGCTGATAAAAGGATAAATAACAAGATCCTGTGTGTGTGCGGAAGCCAAATATGAATCGCTGTATTTCGTCTGGATGTTAAGAACCGGATCATATATCGAGCGGTTGCGGTTAATATCTGCCTCGAACTGGGCGGGGTTGTACAGTTCAGCCCTAACATCCAGATTTTTCTCGACAGCCATGCGGATTGCCTCGTTCAGAGACAGCGAAAACGGAGCTTCGGAAGAATATACAGCAACCGGAAGAATCAGTATCAAAAGAGACAGCAATATCGGCAAGCGCACGTTCAGATTCCTTTCAAATAAAACAGGGCGGGATCAATATATGACCTCGCCCTTATACCATATTTATGTCATAAATTAATCCCTGTTTTCGATATAGTCGGCATAATCATCGGCTGACAGGAGATTTTTAAGTTCTTCGGGATCGTCAAGGGAAACCTCAACCAACCAGGCGCCATCGTAGGGATCGTCGTTGAGAAGTTCCGGATTGTCCATCGCTTCATGATTGACGCTCCGGACAGTCCCGCTGAAAGGTGCGTAAAGTGAGGCTACGGTCTTATGAGCCTCAATTGACCCAATCGAATCATCCTGCTCTATTTCATCGCCTTCATCAGGCAGTTCCACCCCGCTGACGGTGCCCAACTCCTCCTGGGCAAAATCAGTAATACCGATAACTGCCGATCCGTTTTCAACCCTGACCCAGATATGTTCCTTCGAATATTTCAGTTCATCCGGAAAGTCCATGGCATCTACTCCAGCACGATTCGTTCGAGGAAAGAGGTGTCAATATCGCCTTCAATGAAATCCTTGTGGGCCATAATGCGCTTGTGAAAGAAGATGGTCGTTTTAATCCCTTCAATCATATATTCGTCGAGTGCTCGTGCCATCCGTGTGATCGCTTCCTCACGGGTATCGGCGTGAACAATCAGTTTGCCGATCAGCGAGTCATAATGCGGGACAACCGAATACTGGGCGTAGACAAACGAGTCGACCCGAACGCCGGGCCCCCCTGGCGGATGATAGGCGGTGATTTTTCCGGGACAGGGCGTGAACTTGAATGGATCTTCCGCATTGATACGACACTCGATCGCATGCCCTCTGATCTGAATATCTTCCTGCTTGAAACGCAACGGTATTCCGGCTGCAGAGCGGATCTGCTCCTTGACCAGATCGACACCGGTAATCATTTCGGTTACAGGATGTTCAACCTGTATCCGGGTGTTCATCTCCATGAAGTAGAAATTATTCTGTTTGTCCACCAGAAATTCAACTGTACCGGCGCTGTTGTAACCGACAGCAGCAGCTGCCTTGACGGCAGCATCACCCATTGCTTTTCGAATTTCAGGCGTGACAACCGTAGAAGGGGCTTCTTCGATCAGTTTCTGGTGGCGACGCTGGATTGAGCAGTCACGTTCCCCCAGATGAATTACGTTGCCATGCTTGTCACCCAGAATCTGAATCTCAACGTGACGCGGTTTTTCACAATATCGCTCGATATAGACTTCGGGATTGCCGAACCCCGATTGGGCTTCTGCACGAGCAGTTGCAAACGCGTTCGGCAGGGCTGCCTGGGAATGAACAATTTTCATGCCGCGTCCGCCGCCGCCGGCGGTGGCCTTGATAATAACCGGGAACCCGATTTTCTTCGCGACCTTGACGGCATCTTCAACCGTTTTTACACCTTCCTTGGTTCCGGGCAGAATAGGCACACCATGCTTGATGACCGCCTGACGGGCACTGATCTTGTCGCCCATGATGCGCATGCTTTCAGCGGTCGGGCCGATAAAAACAATGCCGCATTTTTCACACACCTCGGCAAATTTTGCGTTTTCAGACAGAAAACCGTAACCGGGATGAATCGCCTCGGCATCAGTCAATTCAGCGGCACTGATGATGGCATTTATATTGAGATAACTCAGGGCACTGGGAGCAGGCCCGATGCAGACGCTCTCGTCGGCCAGCTTGACATGGAGAGAGTGGATGTCGGCCTGGGAATAGACCGCCACCGTCTTGATGCCAAGCTCCTTGCAGGCCCTGATAATTCTGACGGCAATCTCGCCGCGATTTGCAATAAGTACTTTATGAAACATGAAGGCGAACCCCGCTTTGAGATGAAATTAAAGTTTCTGGATTACGAACAGTGGATCGCCAAATTCTACCGCCTGAGCGTTGTCTTTGCAAATCTTAACAATTTTACATTTACACTCGGCCTCTATCTCGTTCATCAATTTCATCGCTTCGACAATACAGAGTACCTGCCCCTTTTCAACAACCTGACCGACGGCAACATAGGGAGCCTCCTCCGGACCGGGAGCCGCGTAAAAGGTGCCGACAATCGGAGAATTGACTGTATCGCCGGTTTCAGCAACAGCAGCCGCCGGTGCTGTGGCTGGTGCGGCAGCGGCCGGTGCGGCAGATGGAGCAGCCTGATATCCCGGTGCCGCATACTGCTGGGCTGGAGGAGCGGCAAATGTAACATATTCGGGCTTGTGCCCGCGCTTGATAATAATCTTCTCGTCCGAATTATCCATTTCGAATTCGGTGATGTCTGTTTCCGTCACAAGTTTTATCAGCAGTTTCAGATCCTTGATATCCATTTCAGTTATCTCCTTTTGAATTCAGTTTACGTGTTATGAACCTAAATCGTTTGATACATTCTTCTGGACCTACAGAATCAGCAATTGTTTGTCGGCACTGGTAATAACATGGCAACCGTCGCCGGTCACTACCACGGTATCCTCAATCCTGACACCACCGAAGCCGGGGATATAGATGCCGGGCTCCACCGTAATAACCATTCCCTCTTCAAGCACCGTAGTACTGCGTGGCGAAAGCGTCGGCATTTCGTGGATTTCCAGCCCGATGCCATGCCCCAAACCATGCCCGAAATAGTCACCGTACCCTTTGTCGCGAATGTAGGAGCGCGCGATTTCGTCCAGTTCCTTGCAGCCGATGCCCGGCTTGACAGCCCGAATGGCGAGATCCTGGGCCGTTTTGACGATCGAGTGGATCTCCCGCGCGCGATTTTCAGGATTTCCGCAGGCAATCGTGACCGTTTCATCGGAATGATAGCCGTCTTTTAACGCGCCAAAATCAATTGTTACCAGTTCGCCTGACTGTATGAGCTTGTCGCTGGCCCTGCCATGCGGCATGGCACCCCGTTCCCCTGATGCAACGATGAAATCGAATGCCTTGCCGTCCGCTCCGCGGCGCCGCATTTCAAATTCGAGCGCCGATGCGATGTCGATTTCCCGAACGCCGGGCTTGATCTCCGCCAGCACGGCTGTAAGGGCCGACGATGCCAGCGTCGCAACAGAGGTGAGCAGGTCGATTTCAGTACTATCCTTACAGATCCGAATCTCATCCAGAACCGGGCCCAGTTCAACCAGTTCAATGCCGGTCAACTTTTCAGCCATCCGCCGAAGGGCGCTGACGGTCGTATGAGCAGCCTCGAAACCGATCCGGTCAAGACCGAATTCGCGTGCTATCGCAGCCACCGTGTCAATGCGGATCGGGTCACATTCCCTGATTTCGGCATGTTGAACTTCTTCAGCGGCCTGAACGGTGTAACGCGAATCGCATAAGAACCAAGCGCGATCCTGCGCTATCAACAGTGCCCCTTCGGAGCCGCTGAAGCCGCACAGATAACGGATATTCCTGAGATCGGTAAATAACAGGGCTTTAAGCGAATATTCATCAAAGAACTGATTCAGACGGGAGCGCCTGCTTTTTAGCATAAATGAAACCCCGACTACAAACTATTTTACGTAATGTCGAAAAAACTGACGAGATGGATATATTGATATTTATTTGTTTTTAACGTAATTAAATAATGCCCTCAGTCCGAGCAGATAGCTTTCCGGTCCGAATCCACAGATCTGGCCGATTGCAACCGGGGCGATCAAGCTGGTATGGCGGAACGTTTCCCGGCGATGGATATTGGAGAGGTGTACTTCAACACAGGGCAACCCGACAGCCGACAGGGCATCACGAATCGCGATGCTGGTGTGGGTATATGCGGCAGGATTGATCAGCACGCCGTTACAGTCCAGAGCAGCGTTCTGGATCGCATTGATCAGCTCGCCTTCGGTATTGGATTGAAAATAAGAAAGTTCGCATCCCAGCTCTGAAGCCAGCTCTTCAAGGGAAGAATTGATGTCCGCAAGTGTTTGACTGCCGTAGATCCCGGGTTCACGAGTTCCAAGCAGGTTCAGATTAGGGCCGTGCAGTACCAGAAATTTCATGGTCACGAGAGCTCCTGCAACACTTCAAATGATTTGAGTCTGAGCATGTAACGCCCCTTGCCGAAGTTTCCGTCGCGCTTCATAATAAGGGCGGCAAAAAAATCATCGTTTAAGATTCTGACAACAACGCAGATACGGGCAGTTGAAATTAAAACCTCTTCAAGGTCGCCCATTTTCATGACGTCAACAGCCCGCTTGATCTCTTTCAGCACGGTTGCATACTCAACCGACAGGAGCTGCATGTCGAACTCCGACTGTTCAACGGTGACCTCGTCTATCGGAATACCGTCGTAAGCCATGATAAATGCGGCCAGAGATCCATCAACGCTCCGGACAATCGAGTTCAGAGAATCTCTCAACGACATGATTTGATCCTCCTGATATTTTCAAGCAACCCGTCAAGAGTTAAAAGTGCATTGTCAGCAGTCCCCTTAAGAGGTACCATGGAAATGCTACTCTCGTCCGCTGAGCCATCTGCGCTGGTTTGCCGGCGTTCAAACGGAGATGCAACATGGGACTCCGGCAGCTCAACCGACCCGGTTTCATGAAAAAACTGGTCGGCCGGAACAGTTGAAGCGGAATCATCAACAACTGTTCCTTCTTCAAAAATGCCGTCAAATTCCGAATCAGGTTCTGATGGACCGGCTTCCGGCGCCTCAAGCTCGGCTACCCGATCTGCTATGGCCCGATTTGCAGGATTCTCGGCAAGCATGGCACGATATATTTCAAGCGCCTTATGGATAAAGCCCTGCCTGACATACAGTTCAGCCAAGGTGCCGGTAGCAAGCGGGTCGTGATTCGGGGCCGCCACGGCATCCGGCCCGGGAGGAGCTTCCTGGAGCCGGAATCCGGATTCAGGCTGGTCATCTTCCAGAATATCAAGTTCTTCCAGAATATCCAGATCTTCGATGACACCTTCATCTTCTTCACCCGGTTCAAGGGCTGATTCTGCGCCCTCCGCCGATCCCTCGAGCGACTCAAGCTCAAGCTGGCACTCCACATCATCGGGTGCAAACTCCAGCACGGTCCGGTACGCCTGGCAGGCAGCGTCATGATTTCCAGTTTCAGCGTAGAGGCGCCCCAACAGCTTAAGAGAGGATGAATCCTCGGGCTGTGCCTCGGCAATCAACTGCAAGGCGGCCAGGGCTTCGTCATTCAACCCCTTGGCATGACATGCCATGGAAAGAGCTCTTTGGCCGGACAGGTAACGGGGGTGTTTTGCCACCCCCTGGCGAGCGGTATGAAGAGCATCATCGACCAACCCCACCTTGAGGTAAACATCAGCAAGCCGGGCAAAGCAGAACGAGCCGGGCGAGTTGGCAAGCTGTTCTTCAAGGTTTTTGATGTCCGTCCAGAATGACGATGAATCCTGCATGGTCACGCCTCCAGCCCACTCAGTATGAGCAGCTCCTCGGGGGTATGGTGTGTCATGGCATACATGCCGATGCCCTGGTTGCAAATAAAGGTAACGTTGCCACCTTTAGACTTTTTGTCGGCCGCGACAGCACTCAGCAGCTGTTGGCGGTCATAGTGCGGAATTTCGACGGGGAGCCCGCACCCGGTAATAAGGTTGGAGATCCTTGATACGTCCTCGTTACTGCACAGCCCTTCGGCAGCCGAGACCCTGGCTGCCAGTACCATTCCGATGGCAACCGCCTCACCATGTACCAGGCCGCTATAGCCGGAGAGAGCTTCAAAGGCGTGTCCGAGCGTGTGGCCGTAATTCAGGATGGCACGCAGGCCGGATTCCTTCTCGTCAAACTCTACCACATGTGCCTTTAATTGACAGCAGCGATGAATAATTTCAATCAGGACATCACGGTCCATGGCCAGAATTGCAGTTCTGTTGGCTTCTATAAATTCAAAAAACGAGAAGTCGATGACTGCACCGTATTTGATGACTTCGGCAAGTCCGGCACGGAACTGGCGCTGATCGAGGGTAGCAAGCGTATCGACATCGATCAGCACCAGGCGGGGCTGGTAAAATGCTCCGATCAGATTTTTACCTTTCGGGTGATCGATGCCTGTCTTGCCGCCGACACTGCTGTCAACCTGGGCCAAAAGTGTGGTTGGCACCTGAACAAACGGGATTCCCCTCATCCATGTTGCAGCGGCATAGCCGGCGACGTCGCCAACGACACCGCCGCCAAGCGCGACCACGAAAGAACCGCGATCAACACCGGCCGCAAGAAGGTCATCGTAGAGCTTGTTTAATGTAGTACTGTTCTTGTATTCCTCGCCGTCCGGCATCTCAATCAGCGCGACAGCGAAACCGGCGGACGCCAGAGAATCCTGTGCAACGGTGCCATACAGTGCGGCAACAGTCGGGTTTGTAATGACTGCGGCCACGCCCTTCAGCCCGAGGGTACGACACCGTAGGCCAAGCGAGGCAAGAGTGCCCCGCTCAATGACAATATCATAGCTGTTTTCGGCAAGATTAACGGACAGCACACTCACTATAAAAACCCCTTCAAACGGCACAGAATCTCTGCCGCGACATCTTCCACGGATTTCCCATCCGTGTCAATTCTAATATCGGCGTCGGAATAAAATTGTTCCCGCTCGTTCATCAGCGTTGCCGCCTGCTCTTCACGTCGTCTCAGGCATTGCGGATCTGCTCCAGATACCCTTCCAGATTGCGGCTCATTTCGAAGATCGAATCGCCGCCGAACTTTTCAAGAAGTGCGTTGGCAATTTCTATTGCCACTACAGCTTCCGCCACCACCAGGGCGGCCGGTACTGCACAGGTATCCGAACGTTCGACGGTTGCCTCGAACGGCTCGTGCGTGCGCATATCGACCGAGCGGAGAGGCGCATAGAGAGTAGGAATCGGCTTCATGGCGGCCCGGACGACGATCGGCTCGCCATTTGACATCCCCCCTTCAATGCCGCCAGCGTTATTGCTGTGTCGTCGATAGCCGTCCTCGTAGAAAATTTCGTCGTGCACGCGGGAGCCGGGTCTGCGGGCAGCATCAAAGCCGATGCCGACTTCGACCCCCTTGATGGCCTGCACGCTCATCAACGCCATGGCGAGGCGCGCATCCAGCTTGCGGTCCCACTGTACATAGCTTCCCAGCCCGGGAGGAACGCCGACCACCTGCACTTCGACGACCCCACCCAACGTGTCGCCGCCGGACTTGGCGGCGTCTATGGCCAGCTTCATGTCAGCTTCAGCCGCCTGATCACAGCAAAACGTTTCCGAGTTTGCCGCCATCTGCCACAATGCTTCCAGCGGTTCCTGCGGAATAGTGGCGCAAATCCCGCCCAGCTCCGTCACAAAACCGCCTACCCTGATGCCGAACTCGGCCAGCAGCGCTTTCGCTACCCCGCCGACTGCGACTCTGGCCGCGGTTTCACGCGCACTGGAGCGCTCCAGCACGTTGCGCACATCGCTCTGGTGGTACTTCAGCACGCCTGTGAGGTCGGCATGGCCGGGGCGCGGACGGGTCACGGCACTGGAGTCATCGCGATGTTCCGGAAGCGGCGACATCTTCTCGGACCAGTTTTCCCAGTCGCGGTTCTGCACCACCAGGGTAACAGGAGACCCGATCGTCTCGCCCCAGCGAACGCCGGAGAGGATCCGGGCAGTATCGGTTTCGATTTTCATCCGGCCGCCACGGCCATACCCCTGCTGCCGCCGGGACAGGTCATGATTCAGCGCCTCTGCCGAGAGATGTATTCCGGCCGGAAGCCCTTCAATTATTGCACTGAGCTGTGGCCCGTGCGACTCACCGGCCGTCAGGTAACGAAATATGCTCATAAAAACACCCCCACAGATGATACAAAACGGGGGCAAAGTAGCATTTATGATGCGATAACGGCAAGATAAAAGAGGCGCAATTACGACTCAAATGCCCCTCAAAACCGTACCGGCCTCTCGCTATCAGCGGCCCTGTCCGCCCCCGGGAAAAGGTGCTGTCATCACCTCTGTGCTGTCATCCCCTCTGTTTACCGCATTGTCTTTTAAAAACATTTCGTGATAGAACACGCGGCACCCATTACAATGCATTGAAATGCTTGAACCCGCCTTAAACTGAAGGAATGAACATGAGGTTACCCGCACGTACAGCATTGCTCGCAATGCTTGCCATGATTGCCTTCGCGGCTAATTCGCTGCTGTGCCGAATGGCGCTGAAGAACACCGGTATCGATGCAGGTAGTTTCACGTCCATACGTATTGTTTCCGGCGCGATCGTGCTCTGGCTGATTGTGCGCGCACGAGGCAGTGCAAAAGGTTTGACGGGAAGCTGGTTGTCTGCTCTCGCATTGTTTGTCTATGCTGCCGGTTTTTCGTATGCCTACGTGAAGCTGCCCACCGCAGTCGGGGCCTTGATACTTTTCGGAGCGGTCCAGGCAACCATGATCGGCTACGGTCTGTGGGCTGGCGAAAGAATGAGGGGGGTGCAGGTGCTCGGGCTCTGTGCTGCTTTTGCCGGACTGGTCGCGCTTTTGCTGCCGGGGCTATCGGCACCGCCACCGGCCAGTTCGGCATTAATGCTGGCCGCCGGAGTTGCCTGGGGTATCTACTCCTTGCGTGGAAAAGGCTCTGGCGATCCTGCAGTTGTCACGGCAGGCAATTTTTTGCGCGCCGTGCCTTTCGCAGTACTTTTGTGCTTGGTCATGGTCGCCGATGCCTCGATGGACAGAGCGGGGGTCTGGTATGCGGTGATTTCGGGAGGTTTGGCTTCGGGCGTGGGTTACGTAATCTGGTATGCCGCGCTCCCAGGTCTGAAGGCAACAAATGCGGCGACCATACAGTTGAGCGTTCCTGTTATTGCGGCTGTGGGAGGCGTCATTTTTCTCGGAGAGACGGTCACGCTTCGACTCCTGTTAAGTTCTGTCGGAATTCTCGGGGGGATCGCGCTTGTAATCATGTCAAGGAAGCATAATGTCGAAGACCAACGGAAGAAATCCCCGTGACCCGCGGTGGAAGGCGTATTTGGATTATGAGAGATTCGCTCTTGACAACAGGTATATCCCTGTGATTAAGTATTTTGCATGAACTCAAACCGCTTCTATATCACTTTCAGCTTTTATTTCTGGTTCGGCTTTTATTTCAGGCCGTCTGCCCGGGTAGAGGTGTAAGCATAGAAGCTATTACACGAAACCACAAACCGGGGCAGACGAAAGTCTCCCCGGTTTTTTGCTGTCTATTGATTAGTTCAGCCAGAGCCGGGGGGAAACTTCCGGCTCTGGCCGTTTGTGGGAAAGGATCAGGGGATGATTATCGTAATGAAGGCTGGAGCTGCAAAGAAAGACAAGGAAGAAGTATTGAGGAGAATCAAGGAGTTGGGGTACACGTCGCATGTAATTCATGGAACGACGCGCGATGTGATCGGGGCGATCGGTGACGAGCGGGGCAAGTCGGCGTTGCAGGCACTGGAGACCATGCATGGTGTGGAAAATGTTGTTCCGATCCTGCAGCCGTATAAACTGGCTTCGTTAGAAGTCAAGAAGGAGTCCAGCGTGGTGAGGATCAGCGACGACGTGGTCATCGGCGGCCAACAGATTGTAATCATGGCCGGCCCCTGCTCGGTGGAGAGTGAAGAGCAGATCATTGAATCCGCTATTGCCGTCAAAAAGGCCGGAGCCCATGTTCTCCGCGGCGGAGCATTCAAACCGCGCACCTCACCATATTCCTTCCAGGGACTCGAAGAAGAGGGGCTGATGCTGTTGGCCAAGGCGCGTGATCTGACCGGGCTCCCCTTTGTAACGGAAGTAATTAATCCTGAAACAGCCGAGATGGTAGCGGCGTATGCCGATATCCTGCAGATCGGTGCCCGCAATTCGCAGAACTTCGCACTGCTCAAAAAAGTCGGCCAGCTTGGCAAACCGGTGCTGCTGAAACGGGGGATGGCGATGACGATCCAGGAACTTCTGATGAGCGCCGAATATATCATGAGCGAGGGCAACCAGTCCGTAATACTCTGCGAACGGGGTATCCGCACCTTCGAGACGGCTACCCGCAATACCCTTGATTTGTCGGCGATTCCGGTTCTAAAAGGAAAAACTCATCTTCCGGTTGTCATCGATCCGTCTCACGGTACCGGCAATCATCATTATGTGGCGCCGATGAGCTATGCGGCGGTTGCAGCGGGGGCAGACGGTCTGATCGTGGAGGTGCACCCGGATCCCGAACATGCCTCTTCCGACGGTGCGCAGTCTCTGAAACCGGCCAAATTCGAGGTAATGATGCAGAAGTTGCGGCTGTTTGCCGAGGTGGATGGAAGAACTATTTAATCATAACCCCTCCCAACCTCCCCTTAACTTAAGGGGAGGAGATTACTCCCCCCTCTTAAGTCAAGAGGGGGGAGGGGGAGTTATGGGCTGGCGGTTCCGAATTCTACTTGAAAGTTACTCGGGTTGGTCGGGATAGAGCTTTTCTATCTGGCGGAACGTGTCGAAGCACTCCAGAAAGACCTCCACCAGTTCAGGATCGAACTGCTTGCCCGCCTCAGCGCGAATAGTGTCCAATACCTCGTTTTCGTCCCATGCCTCTTTGTAGCACCGCTTGTTGGATAGAGCGTCATAAACATCGGCAAGAGCAACAATCCTTCCAAAAAAGGGTATTTCTTCTCCACGCTTGCCCCTTGCCATTCCGTCTTCTTTTTCAAACCCTGGCAGCGCTTTCTGAGTCAGCGGATCGATGTGGCCGGGATAACCGTTGCCGTCCCACCGTTCATGGTGATTGATCGCTACCACGGCAGCCGATTCGTCAAAATCGGAATATATATCGGAAAACAGATTGGCGCCGAAAAGGGTATGCAGCTTCATTACCTGGTATTCTTCAGGTGTGAAGCGTCCCGGCTTCTTCAGAATATTGTCGGAAATGGCAACCTTCCCCACATCGTGCAGCATGGCCGACATGCGCAGCACATCCCGATTTCGATCAATTTCCGGTTGCGGCACCTCATTTTTGAAAGCCCAGGCTTCGTACAGGGCAACCGAGTAGGCGGCAACCCGGTTGACATGCGGACCGGTCTCTTTGGGATCGCGCATTTCGGCCATCTTGTTCATACGCAGAATGATCTCGCGGGTCATCTGGGCACGTTCGATGGCATTTGCGGCATTGTTGGCAAAGTACAGGATGATTTCTTCGTCATCGTGAGCAAAAGGAATGGCGTTGTTCTCGCCGTCCCTGGCGTTGATCAGTTGCAGGATGCCGATAATCTCCCCGCGAAAGTTTTTCAGCGGGATGGTCAGCATGGAACAGGTCCGGTATCCGGTAATATCATCATACGACCGGTTAAAGGAAAACGGGTAAAGGTCACCGACTTCATAAACGTCTGCAATGTTTAAAATGGAGCCGTTGGAGGCGACATATCCGGCAATTGAAGCATTGCTGATCGGAACGCTGAAAGTAGAGTAGGGGAGTTTTTTGCCCGGCGGCAGCTGCCGCTGCATGGTGTCGTTCTGGGCATAACGAAAGATCAGCTTGTCATCCTCCCGGACATAGATAGACCCGGCATCGCAGTTTGTAAAGCCGCGGGCTTCGAACAGAATCTTTTCCAGCAGAAGATCTATGTCCTTGATTTGTGAAATCTCATAACCGAGATCGATGATCTTACGAAGCTTTTCTTCCAGGCACGCCATGGTGTCCTCCTTTGAACGCTGTTCAACATTTTACATTATTTGCGGATTATTATCAAATAGCAGAGCAGGTGATGTTGATTCATTGTTTTTGAAGTTGCACGCCGACGGCAATTACTCTACGATGCTCACATTTTCATGTACTTGTCCCGTTTAGCGGGACCGGCATGCAGATATCCAAGTTTGTCTGGACTCAGGGGGTGAACAATGAACATCAGATCCTGTTTTGCTGCTGTGGTCGCAATGGTATTGATGCTGGTTGGCGCTGGATATGGAAGTGCGGCTGAGACAGAGTCCATCCTGGAAAAGTCGATGTCCGATACGCTCGATACCTGGCGTGACGGGCGCTATGAGCAGCTGTTCGAGATGTTGGCGCATCGCGGCAAAACTTCTCGCGAGACGTTCGTGAAAAAAATGCGTGCTTCTACGACCCGTCCCGCCTGCTGCTGGCAGAAAATGGAGAATTTCAAGATACTGAATGAAAAACGTACCGAAGCCACGGTGTATGTTAAAATCGGGCTGGAGGGGGCTCCCGATACCGCCGGGTCAACGACCCGCGAATTCAAGCTGACTCACCAGGAAGGGGTCTGGAAGATGCAGCTTGCGGATGTTTTTTCCATTGCAGGGGTGACGGGGAAAAAAGGGAGCGGTAAGAAACGCCATGTGGTGAAAACCACAACGTATTATAAGTAAAGGAAGACCTTACCACCCCTAGCCCCTCCTACCAAAAGTAGGCGCTTCTAAGCGAAATAGGAGGGGGACTTTAAACTCCCCTCCTTGATAAGGAGGGGTTGGGGGTGGTTTCTTTTGATTCCAAGCTGGAGAACAAACATGAACGACTCAACCGAACGAAGCGATCTTGCGGGTTATGCCTGCACCAGCAGGGCTTCGCGTGGCCGCAAGCATCCTGAAGAGCTTCGCGATAATCGCCCGGCCTTCGAGCGCGACCGGGATCGCATCATTCATTGTGCCGCTTTCAGGCGGCTTGAGTATAAGACGCAGGTCTTCGTAAATCACGAAGGAGATTATTATCGCACCCGCCTGACCCACTCCCTTGAGGTGGCACAGATCGGCAGGGCGATCGCCCGGAAGTTGCACCTCAACGAGGAGTTGACGGAAGCACTGGCGTTATCCCACGATCTGGGGCATACCCCCTTCGGGCATACCGGAGAGGAGGTTCTGAACCGGCTGATGCAGGGTTTTGGCGGCTTCGAGCACAACATGCAGTCGTTTCGTGTCGTTGACGAACTGGAAGAGAGATATCCCGGATTTAACGGCCTGAATCTGACCTGGGAAGTGCGTGAGGGGATCATCAAGCATTCAACCCCTTTTGACGCCGCCAGCGAAATAATGGCTGAATTTCTGCCGGGGACCGTCCCCTCCATTGAGGGTCAGATCATTAATTATGCCGACGAAATAGCATATAACAACCATGATATTGATGACGGCCTGGAATCTGGCTATATAACGCTGGAGATGCTGGAACAGGTGGATCTGTGGCATGAGGCCTGCTCCGGGGTGCGCCGGAAATATCCGGCCATTGACGATAAGCGCCTCGTTTACCAGACAATCAGTGCACTGATCGGTTTGTTGATCAGCGACATCTGTACGACGACATCATCCAACCTTGCGAATCTGGGCATTGCATCACTCGATGACCTGCGCCGCGTAAACCGTGCCGTAGTGCATTTTAACGCCGACATAACAGAGCGCAATCTGGAGCTCAAGCGCTTTTTGTTCCAGAACCTGTACCGTCACTACAAGGTAGACAAGATGCGGATTAAATCCGAGATATTCATCACCCGTTTATTCGAGACATATCTTCGCCATCCCAACCTGCTGCCGCCGAAATACCGGTCACGCCTCGAACGTTTCGGGCTCCAGCGGGTGGTGTGCGACTACATCGCCGGCATGACCGACCGGTTTGCCCTGGATGAATATAAACGGCTGTTCGAGCCGTATGAAAGAGTGTAGCAATGAAAGAAGCTGCAACGCCTGAACAATTCGATTTTTTCGCTTTTCTCTCCCGCATGCGCTATATCAGCCGGTGGGGATTGATGCGCAATACCGTCCCGGAAAATATCCAGGAACACAGTCTCGATGTAGCGATTATCGCGCACGCGCTGGCAGTGATCCGCAATACCTATTATGGCGGCAGTCTAGACCCTTCCCGGGCGGCACTGTTCGGAATCTTCCACGATGCCAGCGAAATCTTCACCGGCGACATGCCGACACCGGTCAAGCATTTCAACCCGAATTTCAAGCGGTCGTTCCATCAACTGGAAGACAGGGCCCGCAGAAAACTGCTGGCGATGTTGCCTCCAGAACTGGCCAGAGAATACGAGCCGCTGTTCTTCTTCGATGATCAGGAAGAATATGTTCACCTGGTCAAGGCCGCCGACAAGATCGCGGCACT
>Ga0134124_10001202_pt1 | contig 20763 bp, 14 predicted proteins | sample KB304_FD_96880 | JGI IMG/M metagenome (GOLD analysis project Ga0134124, IMG submission 96880) | Terrestrial soil microbial communities without Nitrogen fertilizer from Kellogg Biological Station, Michigan, USA - KB3-0-4 | ecosystem: Environmental > Terrestrial > Soil > Unclassified ... | reverse complement strand
CACAGGGGCAACGAGCGAGTTGGGGGGACACCCCTGTGTTTTGAGTGTGAGTGGACCAAAAATACGGGCTCCGAGGTGGCTCCACTCACACTCGCTTTTTTCAGCCACAAAAAGGCACAGGAACACAAAGTTATTTTTTGTGATTTTGTGCCTTTTTGTGGCCCAACTTTCTTCGCAACTACCTGTCAAGCTGAGCAAACAGCTAAAAGAGGCGAGCCGTTGTCTTTCGTAACATACTGGCAATGGATGAGCCCGTTGTCGAAGATATAGAAACGCCCCAAACTGATGAGCCGCCGCCACCGCCGGTGGTCCAACCGCGCCCCCGTCGACCCAGCCCGCGATTGATGCTGGTCCTGCTCTTCGCTGTCGCGCTCACCGGCTTCCTTATTCTCCAACATCGACAAAAAACAACCGTCGCCGCAGCCAGGTCAGGGCCGCCAGCGCCGCCGGGTGTGTCAATCTCGACTGCCGTGGCCCAGGAGGGAAGCATCGGCGTTTATATCAACGCGCTCGGCTCGGTTGCGCCTGTGTACACGGTCACGGTTAAGAGTCGCGTCGATGGTCAGTTGATGAGCGTCAATTACCGCGAAGGCCAGATGGTCAAACAGGGCGACCTGCTCGCGGAGATCGACCCGCGTCCGTTCCAGGCGCAACTCGAACAAGCACAAGGGCAGTATCAACGTGACAAAGCCCTCCTTGAAAATGCGAACGTCGATCTCAGTCGCTATCAGATTGCTTACAGCAAGAACGCGATTCCTAAACAACAACTCGACACGCAGGTTGCCACAGTCCATCAGTTCGAGGGCGTTGTGAAGCTCGATCAGGGACAGATAGATAATGCCAACGTTCAGCTTGCGTATTGCCGGATTACGTCACCCATCACGGGACGTGTTGGTCTGCGACTCGTCGATCCCGGCAACATCGTTCACGCCGCTGATACGAACGGCATGCTCGTCATTACGCAACTGCAACCGATCAACGTGCTCTTCAGTGTCGCGGAAGATTATCTGCCGCAGATTCGGCAGCAGTTGAGTCGTGGCCGGCTCAGTGTCGATGCATTCGATCGGACGCAGCAGACGAAGCTTTCGTCCGGCGCGCTGCTTACGTTCGATAACCAGATCGACACGACCACCGGCACGATCAAGCTGAAAGCAACTTTCCCGAACCGCGACAGCGCTCTCTTTCCGAATCAATTCGTGAACGCGCGTCTGCTGGTTAAGACTCAACACGGCGTGATCCTCGTACCGTCAGTCGCGATTCAGCGCAACGCACAGGATTCGTTTGTTTACGTTCTGAAACCCGATCAAACAGTCGCGATGCAGACTGTTACAACGGGGACGACGGATGGGAATGTAACGGCGGTCGAGGGATTGAAGGCCGGCGACGTGGTCGCGGTTGATGGATTCGACAAGCTGCAAAACGGCGTCAAGGTCGCAGTGCGGAGGCGTCCATGAGAAATTGGCAGCTAAACAAAGCCGACGGGCGGCCACGGAGGGCCGCCCCTACAGTTGATTTCAAGTTGCATCGAGCACGGCGGACTACAACTGTAGGGGCGGCCCTCCGTGGCCGCCCGCGCGGGAGGAATAAGGGTTGAGTCCGTCGCGGCCATTTATTCTGAGGCCCGTCGCAACGTCGCTGTTGATGGCTGCGATTCTGCTCGCGGGTATCGTTGCCTATCGACAACTGCCCGTCTCTGCTTTACCGGAGGTCGACTATCCAACCATTCAGGTGATCACGTTTTATCCGGGCGCGAGTCCGGATGTGGTGGCGTCTGCGATTACCGCTCCGCTCGAGAGACAGTTTGGACAAGTGCCCGGCTTGAACCAGATGACGTCGATGAGCTCGGGTGGCAGCTCGATTATCACGCTGCAATTCGCGCTTGATTTGAACATCGACGTCGCCGAACAGGAAGTTCAAGCGGCGATTAATGCTGCGTCAAACTTTCTGCCGAACGATCTGCCATCTCCGCCGATCTACAGCAAGTCGAATCCGGCTGACGCGCCGGTGATGACATTGGCGCTCACATCCAACACCATCCCATTAACTCAAGTTGAGGATCTTGCCGACACGCGTCTCGCGCAAAAGATCTCGCAATTGCCGGGCGTCGGACTCGTGAGCATCAGCGGTGGTCAAAAGCCCGCGGTGCGTATTCAGGCGAATCCGACTGCGCTCTCGTCATATGGAATCAGCCTCGAAGACGTACGAACTGCGCTCCAGCAAACGAGCGTCAACCAGGCGAAAGGAAATTTCGACGGACCACAGCAGTCGTATCAGATAGACGCCAACGATCAGATCCTTTCCGACAAAGACTACGGAAAGATCGTCGTCGCTTATCGGAATGGCGCGCCGGTTGTTTTGTCGGATGTGGCCACGGTTGTTAACGGCGCGGAAAACGTGAAGCAGGCGGCGTGGATGAACAACGTGCCCGCCGTTATCGTCAACATTCAACGACAACCCGGCGCGAATATCATCCAGGTAGTTGACCGCATCAAGGCGCTGCTGCCGCAATTGCAAACCACTCTCCCGTCAGCCATCCAGCTCTCAGTACTCACGGATCGCACAGTCACGATTCGCGCGTCAGTCAAAGACGTGCAGTTCTCGCTGATGCTGACCGTGGCGCTCGTGGTGATGGTCATCTTTCTGTTTCTCAGAAACTTCTCGGCCACGATCATTCCGAGTGTGGCTGTTCCGCTCTCGCTCGTCGGCACGCTCGCGGTGATGTATCTCGCGGGCTACAGCCTGAACAACCTGACGCTCATGGCGCTCACGATCTCGACGGGCTTCGTCGTCGACGATGCGATCGTGATGATCGAGAACATCGTCCGCTATCTCGAAGAAGGCGAGACGCCGATGCAGGCGGCGTTGAAAGGCGCTGAACAGATCGGATTCACGATCGTTTCGCTCACGATCTCGCTGATCGCCGTTCTCATTCCGCTGTTGTTCATGGGCGACATCGTGGGCCGCCTGTTTCGCGAGTTTGCGATCACGCTGAGTGTGACGATCCTCGTGTCGGCGGTTGTTTCGCTCACGCTCACGCCGATGATGTGCTCGCGATTGCTGCGCGAACACTCCAATCAGGGAAGGTTCTATCGCGCGTCCGAGCGTGTGTTTGAAAAGATTATCGATTTCTACGGCGCGACCTTGCGTTGGGTGCTCCGGTTTCGCGCGATCACTTTATTGATTGCCGCCGCCACACTCGTGCTCACGATCTGGCTTTATGTCGTCGTGCCGAAAGGGTTCTTCCCGGTGCAGGACACGGGGGTGATTCAGGGCATTTCGGAAGCGTCGCAGCGCATCTCGTTTCCGGCGATGGCCCAGAAGCAGCAGGAGCTGGCGCAGGTCATACTCAAAGATCCGGCGGTTGAGAGTCTCTCGTCGTTTATTGGCGTCGACGGCACGAATACGACACTCAACAGCGGTCGCATTCTTATCAATCTCAAACCGCTCGAGGTCCGGAAGATCAATGCGACGACGATCATGAATCGGCTGCAAACGGCGCTCGCGCAGGTGGACGGCATCACGCTTTACATGCAGCCAGTGCAGGATTTATCGGTCGAAGATCGGGTGAGCCGCACGCAGTATCAATACACGCTCGAATCGCCGAATGCAGATGAGTTGAACACGTGGACGACGCGCTTTGTCGAGAAGTTGAAGACACTGCCGCAACTACAAGAAGTCGCGACCGATCAGCAAACGGGCGCCGCACAAACCACGCTCGTGATCGATCGCGTCACGGCATCGCGACTCGGCATCACGCCGCTCGCGATCGACCAGACGCTTTACGACGCCTTCGGACAACGCCAGATCTCGACGCTGTTTACGCAGTCGAATCAATATCACGTGATCCTCGAAACACTGCCGAACTTCCAGAACAATCCGGCAAAGTTGCAGGACATCTACGTTCATTCGACAAATGGCACGTCAGTACCGCTCGGCACGTTCAGCCATTTTGAAACAGGAACGGCGCCGCTCTCCGTGAATCATCAGGGCCAGTTTCCGGTCGTGACGATCTCGTTCAATCTCGCGTACGGCGCATCGCTCGGCGAGGCCACGAACGCGATCGAACAGGTTGAGAAAGACTTGAATATGCCTGCGAGTCTTCAAGCGTCGTTCCAGGGTACGGCCCAGGCTTTCAAGAATTCGTTGACGAATGAGCCGCTATTGATTCTGGCGGCGATCGTCACCGTCTACATCGTGCTCGGTGTTTTGTATGAGGGCTACATTCACCCGCTCACGATTCTCTCGACGTTACCATCAGCAGGTGTGGGCGCGATCCTCGCGCTGCTGTTGTTTCGAACTGAGCTGACGGTGGTGGGAATCATCGGCATCATTTTGCTGATCGGCATCGTCAAGAAGAACGCGATCATGATGATCGACTTCGCGCTCGACGCGGAGCGAAATCACGGCAAGGAACCGGAAGAAGCGATCTACCAGGCGTGCCTGTTGCGCTTTCGTCCGATCATGATGACGACGATGGCGGCGCTGCTCGGCGCTTTGCCGTTAGCGTTCGGCAGCGGTGTTGGATCTGAGTTGCGGCGGCCACTCGGCATCACGCTCGTCGGTGGTCTGATGGTGAGCCAACTGCTCACCCTGTACACCACGCCCGTGATCTATCTCTTCTTCGACGCCGCCGCCAGAAAAATCTCTGCGCTTAGAGGCAAGGCTCCTGAAGCTGCATTAGGAGAAGGTTCATGAGCGTTCCAGGAGCAACTGTAGGGGTGGCCCTCTGTGGCCACCCGCCTCGTCCAAATAACGAACGGGTGGCCACAGAGGGCCACCCCTACAGTTGCTCCCGAGGTCGTTCATGAGTCTGTCGTCGCCATTTATTCAACGGCCGGTTGCGACGGTGCTTTTGACCGCGGCGATTGCGCTCGCGGGTGGGGTCGCCTTCAAGTTGTTGCCGGTTTCGCCGTTGCCGCAGATCGACTTTCCGACGATCTCGGTGCAGGCAAATTTGCCGGGCGCCAGTGCTGAGATCATGGCGTCGTCAGTGGCCACACCGCTCGAACGCCAACTGGGCCACATCGCCGGAGTGACTGAGATGACTTCTGCAAGTTATCTCGGCTCGACAAGTGTGACGTTGCAGTTTGAGCTGAACCGCGACATCGATGCTGCAGCCAGAGACGTGCAGGCGGCGATCAATGCCGCTCGCGGTTACTTGCCCACGAATCTGCCCAACAATCCCACGTATAGAAAAGTGAATCCGGCGGACGCACCGATCATGATCGTGGCGCTCACTTCTAACGTTTACGATCAGGGCCGGCTCTACGACGCAGCGTCAACAGTTCTCCAGCAGAAGCTTTCACAAATTCAGGGTGTGGGCCAGGTGGTTGTTGGCGGCAGCTCGTTGCCTGCGGTCCGCGTCGATGTAAATCCCACGCAGTTGAACGCCACCGGGCTCGGTCTCGAAGACGTTCGCAACATGCTGAGCCAGCAGAACGCGAACCTCGCAAAAGGTCAGCTCGCAAACAACACGACCACTTCCGACGTCGCTGTCAACGATCAACTTCTGCAAGCCGCCGACTACCGCCCGCTGATCGTCGGTTACACCAATGGCGCTGCGATCAGATTGTCTGACATTGCGAACGTGCAGGACTCGGTCGAGAACCTCAGATCCGCAGGACTCGCCAATGGCAAACCGTGCGCGCTCGTGATCATCTTTCGCCAGCCCGGCGCGAACATCATCGACACCGTCGACAGCGTTCGCGCCGCGCTTCCGCAATTGAAGGCGTCGATTCAATCCGCAATCGATCTCACAGTCGTAATGGACCAGACAACCACGATTCGCGCGTCAGTCAGAGACGTGGAACGCACGCTGATCATTTCAATTAGCCTGGTAATCCTCGTCGTCTTCGTCTTCCTGAGAAATCCACGCGCGACGATCATCCCGGCCGTCGTCGTGCCTGTTTCGCTCATCGGCACGTTCGGCGTGATGTACCTGTGCCACTACAGTCTCGACAACCTGTCCCTCATGGCGCTGACGATCTCCACCGGCTTCGTCGTAGACGACGCGATCGTGGTCATCGAAAACGTGACGCGCCATCTCGAACAGGGAATGCGGCCGTTGCAGGCTGCTCTCCTGGGTGCGAAAGAGATCGGTTTCACGGTGCTCTCGATCAGCATCTCCCTCGTGGCGGTGTTCACGCCGTTGCTGTTGATGGGCGGGATCGTCGGGCGGCTCTTCCGCGAGTTTGCCGTGACGCTTTCAGTGGCGATTCTCGTTTCGCTGGTTGTGTCGTTAACGACGACGCCGATGATGTGTTCGCGACTGCTGAAGCACAACGAAGAACATGGACGACTCTATCGCGCGAGCGAGCGAGTGTTTCAGTGGATTCTGAGTTTGTACGAACGAAGCCTGACGTGGGTGCTGCGACATCCCGCGCCGATGTTGCTCGTGCTGCTGATCACGATTGGCGTGAACGTGTACCTGCTCTGGATCGTGCCGAAAGGATTTTTCCCGCAGCAGGACACGGGCCGTCTCGCGGGCGGAATTCAGGGCGCGCAGGATTCGTCGTTCACGGCAATGCGGCAACGGATGGCCCGCTTCGTCGACATCATCAAGAGTGATCCGGCCGTGGCGAATGTCGTCGCGTTTACAGGAAGCGGCGGTGGTACGACGACGAACACGGGACGAATGTTCATCTCGTTGAAGCCACTCGACGAGCGCAAGGTCAGTGCAGACGAGATCATTCGTCGCTTGCGCCGTCAGCTCGCGACGGTCGAAGGCGCGTCGGTTTTTTTACAAGCGACACAGGATCTGCGCGTCGGGGGTCGTGGTGGTAACGCGCAATACCAGTACACGATTCAGAGTGAGAACCTGGATGATCTGGTGAAGTGGGCGCCGATTCTTTTGCAGGAGTTGCGTAAGGTCTCGATCGTGACGGACGTCAATAGCGATCAGCAGAACAGCGGTTTGCAGGCGTCGCTTGATTACGATCGTGCGACCGCGGAGAGACTCGGAATCACGCCGCAAGACATCGACTCGACACTCTACGATGCTTTTGGACAACGGCAAGTATCGACGATCTACAAACAGCTAAATCAATATCACGTGGTGATGGAAGTGGAGCCGCGCTTCTGGCAGAGTCCGGAAGGGTTGAAAGAGATCTATTTGCATTCTGCGAGTGGTGGAGTCGTGCCGTTGAGTGCGATCGCGCATTACGCGCCGGCGACCGCGCCGCTGGCAGTTAATCACCAGGGCCAGTTTCCAGCCGTGACTCTTTCTTTCAATCTCGCACCGGGTGTGGCGCTCAGTGATGCGGTGCAGGCGATCAATCAAACGGAACAGAGCATCGGTATGCCGGCGACGATTCATGGAAGTTTTGCCGGCACGGCGCAGGCGTTTCAGACGTCGCTTGCGAGTGAGCCGATGCTGATCGTCGCGGCGTTGCTGGCTGTCTACATCGTGCTCGGGATTCTTTATGAAAGTTACATTCACCCGATCACGATCCTCTCAACGTTGCCGTCGGCTGGCGTGGGCGCGGTGCTGGCGCTGCTCGTGACGCACATGGATCTCAGCTTGATTGCGCTGATCGGGATCATCCTGCTGATCGGTATCGTGAAGAAGAACGCGATCATGATGATCGACTTTGCGCTGGCGGCTGAACGGGGTGAAGGGAAGAGCTCGCGTGATGCGATCTTTCAAGCGTGCATGTTGCGGTTTCGCCCGATCATGATGACCACGATGGCGGCGCTGCTCGGCGCGTTGCCGCTCGCACTCGGAACCGGCACCGGTTCCGAGCTCAGACGGCCGTTGGGGATTTCGATCATTGGAGGATTGCTTGTGAGTCAGATGCTGACGCTGTTCACGACGCCGGTGGTCTATCTATACCTGGACCGTTTGCGTGAGTGGTTTGCGAACAACGGGCGGCCACGGAGGGCCGCCCCTACAGTTGTTGCCGCTCACGCAACTTCATCGGAGGCGCTAGATAAGTAACAACTGTTCCGGAATTAACCAATGCCTAATAACTTTCAAATTATTGCTGTTTCACTCATTGGTCTCGTGTTGTTCAAAGGTTGTGACAAGGCGCCGAAGTATGCGAAGCCGAGCGTCGCGACGCCGGCGGCGTATAAAGAAATCGCGCCTGACGCTTTCAAAGAAACCGACGACTGGAAATTCGCGCACCCCAGCGACGCCGTGATCCGCGGCAAGTGGTGGGAGATGTTCAACGATCCGCAATTGAATAGTCTCGAAGAGCGGCTGAACACCGCGAATCAGAACATCGCACTCGCTGACGCAAACTTCCGCGCCGCGCGCGCGCTCGTGAAAGAATCTCGTTCCGAATACTTCCCAACCGTCACGACCAGCCCATCGATCATCGTATCGCGACAATCAGCCGCAGCCACTCACGCAAACGTTTCACCCGGGCGCGTGGCAACCAATTACACACTCCCATTCGACGCGTCGTGGGAACCGGATTTCTGGGGACGCATCCGCAACACGGTCGTCGCGAGCACCTCCGAAGCACAGGCAACGGCCGCCGATCTGCAGAACGTGCGTTTGAGTGTCGAGGCCGAGCTCGCATTTGATTACTACCAGCTTCGCTCCGTCGATGCTGAAAAAGCTTTGCTCGATTCGACGATCGCTGCCTTCCAGGAAGGGCTCGATCTGACGCGCGTTCGCTTTGAAACCGGTATCGTGTCAGACGAAGACGTGGCGCAGTCAGAAACGCAGCTAAAAACAACACAGGCGCAAGCGACCGATCTCGGGATTCAACGCGCACAGCTCGAACACGCGATCGCATTGCTGACGGGTCAACCGGCGTCGACCTTCTCGCTACCGGTTGCGCCATTAGATACAAAGCCACCTGAGGTTCCAGTTGGCCTGCCTTCACAACTGCTCGAACGTCGTCCTGATATCGCTGCGGCTGAACGACGTGTGGCGGAAGCGAATGCGGAGATTGGAGTGACGAAGGCTGCGTTCTTTCCATCGCTCGTACTCGGCGCGACGGGAGGACTCGAGAGCACGTCGATCGCGAGCTGGTTTTCGTGGCCGGCGCGTTTCTTTTCACTTGGGCCAACGTTGAGTCAAACGCTTTTTGATAAAGGAAGGCGTAAGGCGCAAACGGAGTTCGCGCGCGCGCAGTATGATGCGACGGCTGCAACCTATCGCAATACGGTGTTGACGTCGTTTCAAGAGGTCGAAGACAACCTTGCGGCGCTGCGCATTCTCTCGCGCGAATTGGAGCAGCAGAATGATGCGGTCGCGTCGTCGCAGCGGGCGTTGACGCTTGCAATGGAGCGATACAAATCGGGGATTGATAGTTATCTGAACGTCATCACCGCTCAGGCGACGCTCTTGAACAATCAACGTACGGCAGTGAATCTGCAAGCGCAGCAGATGACTGCCAGTGTCGAGCTGATCAAAGCCCTCGGTGGTGGCTGGAACGCGGCAAATTTGCCAACCCAAAAGCAACTCGTCAAATGATGGTCAGTTGTAGACAGGATAACAGGATTTTCAGGATTTACATGATGAATCCTGTAAAATCCTGTAATCCTGTCAAAGCTTACCCCGGAACGCGCGCATTATGACGAAACTGGATCTCGTGAAGCTTTGCAAAGAGCCCGCCGGCGGCGATTAGCTGTTCGTAGGTCCCGCTTTCGACGATCGTGCCGTGATCGATCACGAAGATCACGTCGGCGCGGCGGATGGTTGCGAGGCGGTGGGCGATCACGATCGTTGTTCTACCTTCCATCAATCTTCCCAGCGCTTCGAATACCAACTCTTCCGAAGCAGCATCGAGACCAGACGTCGGTTCATCGAGTATCAGGATCGGTGAGTTGCGAATGATCGCGCGTGCGATGGCGATTCGTTGGCGCTGACCACCAGACAACGTGACGCCCTTCTCGCCAACCATCGTGTCGTACTGCTGCGGCATGTTCTTGATGAACTCGTCAGCGTTCGCCAACTCCGCCGCGCGCAGGATCTCTTCGCGTGTCGCCTCGGGCTTGCCATACGCAATGTTCTGCCAGACAGGCGCACGGAAAAGCAGCGTCTCCTGCAAGACGAAGCTCATCTGCCGTCGCAGCGACTTCATTTTGTAATTCCTAATATCCTCGCCATCGATCTTCACGACTCCTTTTTGTGGATCGTAGAAGCGACCGATCAAGCCGGTGATGGTCGACTTTCCAGCGCCTGTCGGACCAACAAGCGCCGCAAGCTGGCCGGGCTCGATGCGCAGGTTTACATTCGTGAGCGTGGGGTAACGTTTGTCATAACCAAAATCAACGTGCTCGAATTCGATCGCGCCCTTGAGGCTGGGAGCTTTTCTCGCACCCGGCAGATTGCGCACTTCGTTCTCAGTTTCAATCACCGCGCGTATGCGCTCGTAGCCAACCGCCGCTTTCGACATCGTGTCAGTCATCTTCGAGAGGTCGCGCATCGGCTTGTACATCTTGCCGAGATAAAGCAGGAACACGAGCAGCGAACCGGACGTCATCTGTTCAGTCAGCACGAGGTTGACTCCGTACCAGAGCACGAGACACGTCCCCACCGCGACGATCACCTGGACCACAGGCGCCAGCTTCGCTTTGAGACTGCGTGCACGCAAAGCGATCTCGACGTTCTCGAGACTTTGCTGCGCCAGTCGCGCCTCTTCGTAATCCTCGCGCGCAAACGCTTTGACGACGCGGATCGAACCGAGCACTTCGGCTACGACTGAAACGACTTCGCCTTCTTTCTTCCGTAAAGCGCGTGACGCTTGCTTGATGCGATGTGTGTAGGTGTAGACAACCAAAAACAGGAAGGGCGTGATTGAAAGCGCGATCAGAGTGAAGCGCCAGTTGAGATAAAACATCACCGCGAGCATGCCGATGAGCGTCAGCACATTCACGAGAATGCCGAGCAGCGCCTGCGAGATGAAATCCTGAATCGAATCGATGTCGGCGGTCACGGTGCTGATCAGATCGCCCGCCGGTTTGTGATCGTGATAAGCGAGAGACAGGCGTTGAATGTGATGATAGAGAACGCCGCGCAGATCGTGCATCACCCATGAACCGACTGATGTGGTCAGATACTTTTCGGCGTAAGAGCTGAGCGCGCCGGCGACTGCGATGACGATTACCGCGAGGACGGCGAAGTGAAGAATGGCGACTTTAGTTAGACCAAACGTGCCGCCGATCAATCCCGACATCCACGCCGGCATGTGTTTCGTTCCGAAGACGTAGTCGAAGACGATTTTTAGTGGCCAGGGTTCGAGCAGATCGGTACCGGCCTCGCCGAGTACGGCGATGAACGCAAGCACGAGCATGCCGCGGTGAGGTCGCAGCAGATGACTGAGTTTTAGTTTCTGCTTAGACATTCGTAGACAGGATTTACAAGATTGGACAGGATTTACATGTCAATCCTGTAAAAATCTTGTAAATCCTGTCTAGCTCTCCTTCGAGATCACAACGCCGCCCGGAATGCTTTAGGCGTGGCTCCGGCCAGCCTGCGGAACGCCGTCGTGAAGTGGCTCTGGCTGGAGAAGCCCGAACGCAGGGCAATCTCGGAGATTGGCATTTCCGTCTCCTCCAGCATCCGCTTCGCACGCTCGATTCGGCGTTCCGCAATGTAAGTCGTCGCAGTCATTCCCATAGACTGCTTGAAGGCCCGCGAAAAGTGGAAGTAGCTCATACGCACCGCGCGCGCGACTGCCCGCAGCGCAACGCGTCCTTCCTCTTCGTCAGAAAGATGATGATCGATCAGCGCGACCGCTTTTCTTAACTTGTGCGGCGCCATGCCGCCGTGTCCGACGTGAACGTCGCGCAAAGAGCTGTAACGCCTGACGAGTTGGATCGCGAGTCCAGGCGCGAGCGAGTCAGCATAAAGACGTCCAACCACGTTCGCTTCGTTCAACTCGTGCAATAGCGACATCGCCACGTGACAAATGTTCTTGTCTTTGAAACCTATTTGCGGAGTCAGCCCGATCTCGTTCTGTGAGATGTTCAGCTCGTCCCCCGCCGAGCGCACAAAGAGCGGTCGCAGGTAGAGCAGCAGCATTGTCAGCGAGTCAGAATCCTCAGACTGGCAAACCCATGACGAGCCTGCGGGAATGATCGCGATCTCGCTGGAAAGTACTTCGCCTTCGAATCGTCGTTTACCGTGATAGACGCTCGTGAAAAACGAGTCGCCAAGGTTTTTCACGATGCAGTGATCGTCTGAAGCGGGAATCACGGCCTCTTTCGCAGCGTGGCGGAAGTAAATGGCGCGCACATTTTGCCAACCAATAGCATCACTCGATCTCAGCACTGACTCCGGATAGAGAACTGAAAGATCGCTGGTTGATTGCTTCGCGAATGCTGCTCCGCTGTGCGTCGCCGGTCTTAGCGCCGGCTTCAATCGAGCAGCTAACGGTTGATAGTTTAAAGCACTGGCAGTTTGTAACATCACACACCTTTTTCGTTTCAACTTTTATCCAGACCCTCGCTGATTGCTCCCAACAGAGAATCTTCGCTGAATGGTTTTTGCAGGAAGGCAATCGCGCCTTCTCGCAAGCCACGGGCTCGCGCTTCTTTATCGTCGTGCGCCGAGATGAAGACAATTGGGACGGCTGAGCCGGCGGCGTGCAGTCGCTCCTGGAGCTCGAGGCCGGTCATGCCCGGCATTCGAACGTCGGCAATCAGACAGTCAGTCTTGAACACGTAGGGGGACTTCAAGAACTCTTCGCCCGAGCAGAACACTTCGGCCCGAAACCCGACCGAGTCGATCAGGCTTTTCAGTGCGGTTCGCACCGACTCATCATCGTCAACAATTGAAATCAGAGGATTCATTACGTGTAGGAGAATACGAGTGTGAGGTGAAGAAAAAAATTATACGTGAGTATCCGCGCCCTATACCTTGGTATAGGTCAGTGAGACTGTAGTTTTTCGGCCATGCGGACGAGGTCGGCGAGGGATGAGGCGTGCATCTTTTCCATGACCTGGCGGCGGTGGAGTTTGATGGTGATTTCGCTCGTGCCTAACTGGAGCGCGATCTGTTTGTTGAGCATTCCTTTTACTACGAGCGCAAACACTTCGGTCTCGCGCGGTGTGAGTGAGTGGTAGCGATTACGCAGCTCCGCCGTGCCGGCTTGTTGCGAACGCACCTGTCGATCGCGCTCGAGCGCCTGCTGAATCGCATCGAGTAGATCCTGATCGCGAAAAGGCTTAGTCAGAAACTCGACCGCGCCCGCTTTCATCGCGCGCACTGACATCGGAATGTCGCCATGACCCGTGATGAAGATGATGGGAATCTGAATGTTTGTCTCAGCAAGATCGCGCTGCAGATCGAGACCGCTGAGTCCCGGCATGCGCACGTCGAGTATCAAACAGGAAGGAACATCCGGCCGGGTGCTTTGCAGAAAGTCCTGGGCAGACGCAAACGTCTCGACGCTGAGCCCCACCGATCTGATGAGACTCTTCAGCGCCTCGCGTATCGATTCATCATCGTCGATCACGAATACCATCTCAGCGGCGTTATTTGTCATGATTCGTCGACAAGGTGAACTGGAAGACCGCTCCTTGCGGCGTGTTCGTTGTGGCCCAAAGGCGACCGCCATGCGACTCGATGATGGTCCGGCTTATGGCCAAACCCATGCCCATGCCTTCCGGCTTGGTCGTGTAGAACGCATCGAACACGCGCTCGAGGTTCGCTGCATCAAGTCCCTCGCCGGAATCGCGCACCGCGATGATTACGTGCTCCTGATCCACGTCGGAGCTGACTGACAACTCCCTTGCGCCGTTTTTATTCCTGGTGATTGCTTCCAGACCATTCATGATCAGATTGAGCACGACTTGTTGCAACTGAACTCGATCGCCACGCACGCGCGGCAAGTCCTGTTTGAGCTGTCGATTCAGTGAAACGCGATGGCGGCGCGCCTCGTTTTGAGCAAGTGCAAGCACTTCGTCGATTACCTCGTTCAGATCAACCCAATCGCTTCGCGACGGAGTCTTTTTGACGAGCGAGCGAATGCGCGCGATAACTTCGCTCGCACGATAGCTGTCTTTAATAATACGTTGGACCGCCTGACGCCCTTCAGACAAGTTAGGTGTCGCGCCTGCAAGCCAACGCAAGCACGCGTTGCCGTTCGTAACAATCGCGGCCAGCGGTTGGTTTACTTCGTGAGCGATCGACGCGGTCAGCTCGCCGATAGTCATGACGCGCGTGACGTGCGTCAACTCTGCCTGTCGTTCGCGCAGAGTCTCGTTTGCTTGTCTGAGCTCGTTTGTTCGTTCCTGGACCTTCACCTCGAGGTCGTCGCGCGCTTGCTTGAGTTCTTCTTCGGCTTGTCTCCGTTTCGAGCTCATCCAACTGGTGAATATGGCCAAAACTCCGAAGACAATCATGAAACTAATCGGCTTCGCTCCGAGGCGCAGTGAATAAAAAGGCGGGACGAAGTAATAATCGATTGCTAATTCTGACAACACCACAGCCAGCAGACCCGGCCCTCTGCCTCCGAACCACGCGCTGACGACGATCGCCGCGTAGAAGAGCGGCGTGATGTCGGTGTAATGCTCGAGCCATATGGTGAGCACGAGGGCTGCTGCGACGGAAATGACAGCTAAGCCATATCGCCACGCTCTTTTCAACATGTAGTCGTCTCCGTTATCAGTGTAATCCGTACGGGTATCCGCGTAAAACGGCGGCTTGAAATGTGTGGCCTTTTTACTCCGCGAAGTAAGAAAGCCTCAGAGATTGTCGCCGCGAAACGGGGATTGTGTGGACCAAGCGATGGCATGCCAATTCCCTAGTCACCGAGCGTGCCGATGATTTGAATCGGGAAGGAGAAATGATGAAAAAGTTTTTTAGTGTGGTGGCGGCAGGATGTCTGCTGAGTTTGCTTGTTGTGGGGAGTACTCGCGCGCAGGAGCCCGGAACTGAGATTCGCGTTCAGATTCCGTTTGACTTTACCGTGAGGGGGAAAACGCTTCCGGCAGGGGAGTATGAAATTCGGCGAATCAACGACGAACCGATCGGTCTGCTTATTCGGAACATGCACGACAAACACGATAATGTAGTGTTTGAAACTGAGCCGAAAATAGATCGCTCGATAACGAAGAGAGACGAGCTGATTTTTACTCGTTACGGTGACAGCTACTTTCTTTCAGAAGTCGTGACTGCGGGTGAGCAGACTGGCGAGGAAGTCAATCCTTCTCACCATGAACGTGAGCTGCGTCGTGAAATGATGTCGCGGAACAATGCCGCGCCGGAGACAGTTACTGTAGCCGCGTTGAATTAAATGCTTGCGCCCGGACGCTATCGATAACGCAACTGTAGGGGCGGCCCTCCGTGGCCGCCCGTTTCATGAATAGCGCTCTTTCGAACAACGGGTGGCCACAGAGGGCCACCCCTACAGTTGAATTCTGAGTGGCCAGTTGCGCCTGCGTTGCTGCGACTCCTCGATCCAGCTCTTCACTGTATTCGCAATCTTCCTCGTGCTGGGCTCGACAGTTTTCTTGATCTCAGTCGCTGCCTCATTCTCACTCTGCTTCGGCTTGATAATTTTGATTGCTTGCATGATGGCGGAAAATAGATGCAAGTACAGTGCTACGTCTTCTCGTTAGTTGCTTTCTTTTGTCCGGTTTTGCGAGAGCAAATTCGAGCAATTGAGGACAATCCGAGACAATACGCCACACCCACCTCTGTGAAATAAATAGACTGTTATGGGACCGAGGAGCCTATTGGTCACATTAGTTATTGTTCTGGGCACTGCGGTCTCTGCGGCAGCGCAGCAGACTCCTGGCGCTGCGAAGATCGCGACCGGCCAGCCCGCCGCGCTGAGTTACGAGCAAGCCGTCAGACTCGCAATCGATAACAATCTCGCAACACTTCGCGCACACGAACGTCGCAACGAAGCTCGTGGCCAGCAGGAACAAGCGCGCGCGCCGTTGCTGCCTAACGTCTCCGGCGTTGCGTACCAGGCAAATCTGACAGAAAACCTCGTCGCTCTCGGTTTCCAGCCCGGAACCTTCCCGGGTATCAGTAAGACTTTTCTCGGTCCCTTCAAAAACTTCGACGCACGTTTGTTCTTAAGACAATCCGTCTTCGATCTCAGCGCGATTCGAAACTACCAGGCGGGAAAGGCCGGCGTTCGCGTGGCGGAGTTGAACGAATCTCTCGCGCGTGAAGAAGTGGCCAGTCGCACCGGTCTCAGTTATCTCGAAGCATTGCGCGCTGACCGTGCAGTTGTTGCGGCACAGGCGAACGTGGAGTTGGCCCAGGCGTTACTCCAGCTTGCGCGGGATCAGCGCAATGCCGGAGTAGCAACCGGAGTTGACGTCATTCGTGCTCAGACGCGTTTGGCCGAGCAGCAAGTCGGCTTGGCTCAGGCGCAAACAGATTCTGAACAGGCGCGTTTGAATCTGCAGCGACTGATCGGTCTACCGCTCGGCAGTCCGTTGACGCTGACGGATCAACTGCGATTCGTCGAAGATCCGTTGCCTTCAGTCGAAACAGCCGTGGCCTCGGCTGCCCAGGATCGTCGTGAGATCCAGGTAGCTGAAGAAGAGAACCGGGTCAGTCAACTCGAGGTGCAATCGGCGCGCGCGGAACACCTGCCGTCGCTGGAAGTGCTCGGTGACTACGGCCCGAGTGGTATCACGCCCGGCAGTTTCGATTTACCGACACGTCGCGTCGCCGTGCAGCTCAACGTGCCGATTTTCAATGGAGGATTGACGCAGGGAAGAGTGACGGCGGCCGCAAGTCGCCAACGACAAACTGAATTGTCGCTCGCAAACATTCGCGGACAGGTCGAGGAGGACGTGCGTTTGGCGTTGACGACGTTGCGAACTGCGGCTGTGCAAGTGCGTGCGGCTGATGAAAGCGTGACGCTGGCGCAGCGCGAGCTCGAGATGGCGCGCGATCGTTTCCGGGCGGGCGTCGCGGACAATCTCGAGGTGATCACGGCGCAGACGTCGCTCGCGAATGCGCGCGTTGCGCAGGTGACTGCATTGGCTCAACACAACGCCGCACGTTTGAATCTCGCGGCAGCATTAGGACGCGCGGAGACATTTAGATGGTGAGATCCAGGGCGCAAATTACGCGGGTTGAAGAAGAAGCAATCCATGACGAACCGGACGCCGAAGTAGCGCGGCGGCCGTTTTACAAACGCCGCGGTGTGATCATCGCAGCCGCGGTAGTCCTTATGCTCGGAGCAATCTTCGGCGTGCGTTACTGGCTCTACTCGCGTTCACATGAATCGACGGATGATGCATTCATCGACGGTCACATTATTCAGGTCAGTCCGAAAGCTTCCGGTTACGTTGCGAAGATCTATGTGACTGACAACCAGCAGGTGAAGGCCGGTGATTTGATCGTTGAGCTCGATGCGCGCGATTACGAAGTTCGCTTGCAACAGGCCAAGGCAGCGCTCGACGCCGGTCTCGCGAAAGAGAACGAAGCAAAAACAAATGTGACGTTGACGCGTGCGACGAGCTCGGCAACCGTGCAACAGGCGCGTGCGACAGTGCAGAAATCGCGTTCAGACGTCGCGTCTTCGCGAGCAGGTGCGGCCAGTTTGCGTAGTCGCGCGAACGAAGCGACCTCAGCCATTTCAACCGCGCAGGCAAATCTCGCTCAGACTCAAGCGCAGGTCGTCGCAGCGCAAGCGGATGTGCAACGCGCGAATGCCGACGTCGAGCGTTACAGAGAGCTGTACGCGAAAGACGAGATTTCGCAACAACGGTTAGTACAGGCCGAGACAACGGCTAAGACAGCGGCTGCCCAGCTCGATGCTGCAAGACAAAAAGTTGGAGCAGCAGAGGCGCTCGTGAACGAAGCGCGCGCGGCGCAGAGTGCGGCGGCACAAACGGCGCAGCAGGCGCAGACACAAATCGGAAGTGCCCAGGCAGGTGTCAACGAGGCGCTCGGTCGCCTGGCCCTGGCCAATGCGGCGCCGCAGCAAGTCGCGGTTAGCCAGGCGCAAGCCCAGACCGCAGGTGCGACGACCGAGCAGTTGCGTTCGCAAGTCGCACAAGCTGAGCTCGAGCTCTCTTATACGAAGATCTATGCGCCTGACGATGGGCGAGTGACGCGCAAGAGTGTTGAAGAGGGCGCGCTGGTTCAAATCGGTCAGCCGTTGCTGGCGATTGTTCCTGGCGACGTGTGGGTTACGGCGAATTTCAAGGAAAACCAGATCGGCCGAATGACGCCGGGACAATCTGTCGAGATCACCGTCGATGCATATCCTGGCAAAAAATTTAAAGGACACGTCGACAGCATTCAGGCGGGTACTGGTGCGCGGTTCAGTTTGATTCCACCCGAGAATGCGACGGGCAACTACGTCAAGGTTGTTCAGCGTGTGCCTGTGAAGATCGTTTTTGACGAGCCGCCGGATCCGAAACACATGCTTGCGCCGGGAATGTCGGTCGTTCCCGAGGTGGCGGTCAAATGAGTGCTGCGGAACCGTGGAAGCCGAGCTTCAACCCCTGGTTGATCGCGGCTGCGGTGATGCTCGCCACGTTCATGGAAGTGCTCGACACTTCTGTTGCCAACGTGTCGCTGCCGCACATCGCCGGGAACCTTTCGGCCACGACAGAAGAATCGACGTGGGTGCTGACGAGTTATCTGATCTCCAACGCGATCATTCTTCCGGCGACGAATTGGCTGGGCCACTACTTCGGTCGTAAACGATTTCTGATCGTCTGTATCGGGATCTTCACGTTGTCGTCGGCGCTGTGTGGCGCAGCAACGAGTTTAGGCATGTTGCTGGTTGCGCGCGTTTTGCAAGGCGCTGGCGGTGGAGCTTTGCAGCCGATCGCGCAAGCGGTGCTGTTGGAGAGTTTTCCTGCCGAGAAACGTGGTTCAGCGATGGCGGTTTATGGAATGGGAATCGTCGTTGCTCCGATTATTGGACCGACACTCGGCGGTTGGATCACGGATAACTATTCCTGGCGCTGGATCTTTTACATCAATGTCCCTGTCGGCATCCTGGCGATGTTGATGGCGCGGACGTTCATTGAAGATCCGCCGTACATCAGGAGCCAACGGCCTGGACGCATCGACTACATCGGTTTCGGCTTGATGGCCGTTGGTTTTGCAGCGCTGCAACTCGTGCTCGACAAAGGTCAGGAAGACGACTGGTTCTCATCGCCGTTCATAACGAGGGCCATTTTGATCGCGGTCGTTTCGCTCGTGGCTTTCGTCGTTTGGGAGCTGCGCACGAAGGAGCCGATCGTCAATCTGCGTGTGCTTGCTAATCGAAACTTTGCGGTCGGCACAGCGATGATCGCAACGGTGGGTATCGCGCTTTACGGCACAACTGCGCTACTGCCGTTGTTCCTGCAAACGCTTTTGGATTATCCAGCGTTGCAAAGCGGACTGGCCGTGAGTCCACGTGGTATCGGCGCGATCGTTTCGATGGTCCTTGTCGGACGTTTGATCGGAAAGATTGATGGTCGTTATCTGATTGTATTCGGATTCGGGATTCTCGCTGCGTCTACTTACCTGCTCAGCGATATCAATCTGGAGATCACGATTCGCAGCATCACGTGGCCACAGGTTTTCAGTGGTTTCGCGTTGGGTTTTGTTTTTGTTCCGTTAACGGTGATGGCGACGGGGACGTTGACTAACGAGCAGATTGGCAACGCCACCGGTATTTACAATCTCATGCGCAACGTGGGGGGCAGTTTTGGGATTGCGATGGTCACGACGATGCTCGCGCGCGGGGCGCAGGCGCATCAGGCCGCGATGGTGTCGCATTTGACGCCGTACGATCCGGTCTTTCGAGAACGTTTGAGTGAGATGATTGCGAACTTATCAGCGCACGGTAACGTCGTTACGGCTACTCAACAAGCATATGGCGCGATGTATCAGACGCTCGTGAGACAGGCGACGCTGCTGGCCTACATCGATAACTTCCGTCTCCTCGCGTTCCTCTGCTTGCTCTGCATGCCCGCGGGATTGCTCTTCAAAAAAGTGCGGGCTCGCGGCGGCGTCACGCCCATGCACTAATAAGAAGATTTCTCACGCAGCGGCGCAACGGCGCAGCGGCTTTTCGTCGCGCCGTTGCGCCGCTGCGTGAGAAATCTTATTTGACCATTAGCGCTGCCCGGAACAGTCTATTGCACTCCTCCTCCAACACACCTCCAACCACCGTGCATTTACGAAACGTCGCCAGACGCGCCAGCTCCTCCGCGCGGATGTCGATGGCCCACACGTCCACGCTCTTCAGGAAAGGTATCGACGAACCAAACACCACTCGCTTGATCCCCGCCCACGCGACAGCGCCCTGGCACATCGCACAAGGCTCGGCGGTGGTGTAAAGCGTCAACCTCGTCCAATCAATCCTGGGATGTGCCGCCGCACACTTGTTGATCGCATCCATCTCACCGTGCCACGTCGGATTCTGAGCTGAACGATTCCAACCCTCCCCAACAACTTTTTTCTCTTCGTCTACGATAACTGCTGCAAATGGATACTTCGGATTGTTCGCAGCCAACCGAATCGCTCTCCTCATATGCGACTCATCGTCAGGTTCTACAAGCGCATTAGCAATTATCCTTGTATCAACAACACCAATCACCACCGTCGAAAACAAGTTGCGAAGCAAAGCTCGCCGCTCCATAAATGTCCTCCATCTATTTGATCGTGATATTATGCCAACCGATTCAGGGCCTCCCAATTTGGTTCTCACGTGACGCTCAGCACGTCGACGGACTCGCATTCCCCTACAACTTCGACGTCAACAAAAAGGGGCGCAGCACCCAATGAGGAGGAAGTATAATGGCGAAGCCAAATAGCTCTACCAACAAATTCTCGTCACACACAACTAAAATCTTGTTTCTAATATTGACCACCTTTTTACT
>Ga0134124_10001201_pt1 | contig 20776 bp, 14 predicted proteins | sample KB304_FD_96880 | JGI IMG/M metagenome (GOLD analysis project Ga0134124, IMG submission 96880) | Terrestrial soil microbial communities without Nitrogen fertilizer from Kellogg Biological Station, Michigan, USA - KB3-0-4 | ecosystem: Environmental > Terrestrial > Soil > Unclassified ... | reverse complement strand
GGGGCCTTTTTATTTTGCGAAGAGTCTTAGAGCCCTGCCAAATGCCTACCGACAACGGCGGCACACGCCTCCACAAATTGCCGTTCGGATTGGTTGAACGTGCTGGGAAAATAGCTTTCGATATCGAGCTCGGCGACAACCTTGTTCACGATAATCGGAACAACGATTTCAGACTTCACCATTGTCGACCCCGAAAGATAACGCGAATCCTTTTGAACGTCGTCTACTACCACAACCTCCTCACTCGTAGCTGCCGCGCCGCAAAGTCCCTTATTGAGGGGAATGCGGGCGTTAGGTGTAAAACTGCCGACGAAAGGTCCAACCACCAGGAACCCGGAATCCACCGGGTCTACGAGATAAAAACCGACCCAATTGTACTTCGTCATCTTTTCGTGCAAGCGCTGCGAGATGTGCTCCATCAACGCCTTCGGCGTGGAAGCAGTCCGAGACCACTCCTGGAATTCTCGGAGAAGTTCTTCATGTAAACGATTCACGGCTGCCTCGCAGACGATGTTGGTCCGTTCTTCAGAGCAGTTTACGCTGAACACACGGCGGAAGGTTTTGCGGAAATGACGAACATTGGCCGAGGTCACCGTTGCAACAAACGGTGCGGCATTCCGGGGGTCACGGTTGTTGATTCTTTCGATCCGGTAGGTGACTCGGCCCTTACTTCTATCTGCGCAAAACCTTCGTGCTGTCCAGCGTCCATGCGATGGCAGCGCGCCGGGAACCACGGGCTGGGCGGACGCCTTCGCTGCTTTCTTTTCTGGCGATGGAAGGCGAAAGGATCAGACAGTTTGCCGTAAGCATTCTGCTTTAACACTAGACGGAAAACATGACCGCGCTCTGGATTCGATGAATTACCAACTGTCGCCGCTTTCCCAATAGTTTGATGGCGTCATCGAATTTCCAAATATCTGTAGGCATGAAGGCCCCGCCTGACTTCCTGCATTCTCATACTTTTTTCGTGCTCGTTGAAGAATTCGATCAGAAACTTGATTGGAGCCGCCATTTGGCTCACAGCCAGGGGCGACTACCACCGAGCCGAGCAAACTTCGGACGTGGCTTCGTGACATTACCTTCGGCATCGGGCGGAGAGGTCAGCACAGCAGCCGCCGGGTTTGCAGCATGACAAGCGGCGACTCAGCAGTAACGGTGCCACTCGCATCTCGGACCACGATCTAGCCGGCTGCACCTATGAATTCTCGTGAAAGTTGCTGCCCTTTTGTGCTATACGGGTTCCGAAACTGCCACGACGCGTAGTCTTGCAACGCCCCTTCTCGGACTGCGCGACTGGAGCTCAGGGTCGTGAGTTTTCCTGAGGGGAAGGCAACAATCGATCCTGAGTTTTTCCGCAGAGTACTTTCTACACCGGGTTGCGGCCAGACTTGGGCGTGGCACAAGCGCCCGCAGGAGCAGCCAGGAATTCCGACCAGACCATCGCGAGCTCGCCCAATTCGCGATAGGGTCCGCAGGCCAATAAGCTTTTTAACGTTTTGCGACGTTAACAGGTGACGGGCTACAACTGGATTTGAAAGACGGTACAACCCGCTGTGGGAGTGTCAGGCAATCAGTTTGACGGGCGAAGGAGAAACCTCCTTCTCGTCCCCCTTTTGTTCGATCGCGCCCTCTTTGGTTCGCTTCGCTAGTTCTGCATTCAATTCCGCCCCTACCAGCATCGCGAATCCGGTCCAGTACAACCACACCATGAGAGCGATACCTGCTCCCAACGTTCCATAAGTTTTGTTGAAGTTTGCGAAGGTTCGAAAATAAATGCCTAACAAATACGAGAACCCGATCCAGAAGCCAATCGACAGAATCGCGCCGGGCAGAGTCGCAAGAAAGCGCTGCTTCACGTTAGGCGCAAGGAAGTAAAGAGCTTCCACGGCCAGGACAGTAAAGCACACTGAGATCATCCAATGGATGTAGGGCCAAATCCATAACCAGACTCGCGACAAGTGCATAGAACTCGCCAGCCATTGGCCGAAGTGTGGGCCCAGAATCATGATGAAAAGTGCGACTAGAAGCAGCAAACCGATTAGCAGGACGAGGAACATGGAGAGAAGCCTGGTCTTCCAGAACGGGCGGGTTTCGTCCACATCATACGCAATGTTGAGCGCTTCGATCGCTGCCGCGAATCCTCCGGAGGCGGTCCAAAGTGTGCCGAGAAATCCGACCGACAGAAAAGTTCCGCGGTTAGGCGTTATGGCAACGGACAGCACCCTGCGCACGATGTCCATGCCTTCGGCAGGAACAAACCGGCCCATAAGATCCAGCGCCTGGTCGAAAAGACCGGTAACCGGGAGGAAAGCCACGATCGCCGACAGGAATATGAGCGCGGGAAAGAGCGCCATCACAAAGTAATACGAGAGCGCGGCCGCCATTTGCAGGGTGTGGTTGCGCTGGACGTCGTCATAGGTCCGAACCAGCGCCGATCTAAGTTTCCGCAGTTGCACGGCACTTTGATGTCTTGAATCGGAAAAGGGGTGCTCCTCGCCCAAAGATTGGCGCGCCTCGCATCCACAATCTTACCCTTCTTGCGCTTCTCTCCTGGTACCGAGGCAAAGCGCGAACCGTCGATGGCATCCAAAACTCCACAAATTGTGCGCGTAAACACCGCCGGTGGGCGTCCGGGCTTGGTTTCTAAGGCTCGGGCGGGGCGTAAGGATGTTCGGGATCATGCGAAACCGACAAATCAGTCTCGTTCAATCTGCTTGTTGGGGGCTCTTCCTCAGCGGCGTCTTGCTGGCTCCCGCAATCTCTATCGAATCGCAGACCCAGGTTCCGGTCACGGCACCTCAGGTGCGAGAGGTATTGCCTTCTTATGAGGGGCAAAATGTGGTGTCAGTCGAGATCGCGGGCAGGCCTGACCTCGACCAGCAAGAGCTTCGGCCCCTTCTGGTGCAGCAGGAAGGGCAACCGTTTTCGCAAGCCAAGATAGACCAGTCTATTTCGGCGCTGAAAAGCAGCGGCAAGGTCAAAGAAGTAGTGCTGGAAATCCGCCCTCAAGCCAATGGAGTTCGGGTGCTGCTGATTTGCCAGCCGGCAATCTACTACGGCCTGTTCAATTTTCCCGGAGCTGTGGGCAGATTTCCATATTCGCGATTGCTTCAAGTCTCCGATTATCCTCCGCGGGGCGCGTATTCCCCCGTTGATATCCAAAACGCGCAGGCGTCGCTTGTCAGATTTTTTCAGCAAAACGGTTATTTCGAATCGCAGGTGGACCCGGAGATCCAAACCGATGTGGCGCACGGGTTGATAAGCGTCAATTTTAGGGTCAGTCTCAATCGCCATGCCAAATTCGGCAACGTGATTCTCAAGGGTGCTCCCCCGGAAGAAGAACAGCGACTTCAGCGCGCCTTGACGTCATGGATGGCCAGGGTTCGCGGAGCCGCAATCCGCGCCGGGAAATCGTACTCGCTTAGAAGAATACAGAACGCCACTCAGTACCTGGAATCGCAGTTGATCAACCGCGACTACCTCGGAAGCCGTGTACAAATGGCGGGCGCCGAGTACGACCCCTCAACCCATCGCGCCGATGTCCAATTCGAGGTCACGCCGGGGGTAAAGGCCCACGTCATCGTGGAAGGCGCTCACCTCTGGGGGCGTACACGCAAAAAGCTGCTGCCGATTTATCAAATTGCGGGTCTCGATCCCGAGCTCATTCAGGAAAGCCGGGAGAACCTTATCTCAACCTTTCAAGCAAAGGGTTATTTCGACGTTGCTGTACAGTCGGACGTTCACCCCTCGCCGAACGGCCAAACCATTCTTTTTCGCATTATCAAAGGAGCGCGCCACAAGGTAAGCGAGGTCACCATTGTCGGGAACCAGGAGCTTTCGGACGACGAGTTACGCGGCCACGTGAAAGTGCAAAAGGGACGATTCTTCTCGCACGGCGCTTTCAGCCAACGCCTGGTGAAAACCAGCGCCGATAACCTCAAACGGGTTTACCAGGCGGAGGGATTCAGCAGCGTAACCGTCACACCGGAGGTCAAGAAAACTGGCGGGAACCTGTCGGTGCAATTCCGGGTCAATGAAGGGCCTCAAGACATCGTGGCTGCGCTGCACGTGGTGGGCAATAGCACCGTGCCCGTGTCCAGCCTCGCTCCGCAAGGACTGAAAGTCACTGAGGGTCAAGCCTATTCCACCAAAAAAGTTGACGAAGATCGCAATCAGATCGGTGCTCAATATTTGAGGATGGGTTATCTGAATGCAAATTTTCGGGCCGCAGCCCACCCCCTGGGAACAGATCCTCATCGTCTCGATGTAACCTATACCATTTCTGAAGGCCCGAAAGTGATTGTGGCTGCAGTGACGACGTTGGGCGCGAAGGTCACGCGGCAGTCGTTGATTGACAGGACCGTGCACCTCCAGCCAGAGACTCCGTTGCGCGAGGACGACCTGCTGGGTGCGGAGGGCCGTCTTTATAGTCTTGGAATTTTCGATTGGGCAGAGATTGACCCTCGTCGCCAGATCACAACTCAAACTGACGAGGATGTTCTGGTCAAGGTGCATGAAGCCCGGCAGAACGACATCAAGTACGGTTTCGGCTTTGAGGTAGTAAATCGTGGTGGCAGCATTCCGAGTGGAACGATTGCTCTGCCCGGGCTTCCGCCGGTCGGTTTGCCGTCAAATTTCAAGACCAGCCAAAAGACTTTTTGGGGTCCTCGTGCGACCTTCCAGTACATCCGGCACAACTTCCGCGGTTCGGGTGAAACGCTGAGTTTCGCAGCCCTGGGCGCGAGGTTGGTGCAGCGCGGTGTGGCGTCGTATATAAATCCGCACTTTCTTGGAAGCGACTGGAGTTCAAATCTGACGCTATCCGGCGAGCGCAACAGCGAAAACCCCATCTTCACTTCACGGTTGGGCGATTTCGGTTTCCAGTTGGAGCGGCCCTTGAACGCGGCCGGGACAAAGACTCTCTCAGTACGCTATGACTACCGACAGACCGCTCTCTCCAACTTGCTGATACCCGACCTGGTCTCACCCGATGACCGCCACGTGCGACTTTCCACTCTCTCCCTCAACTACAGCAGGGACACGCGTGATCATGCTCTCGACGCTAACAAAGGCATGTATCAAACGGTGGAGCTCGGTATCAATCCGATTGTGCTTGGATCGAGCGTTAATTTCGCCAGACTGCGCGCTCAGCAGGCTTACTACAAGGGGGTGGGAAAAGGAATCGTCTGGGCAAACAGCCTTCGAATTGGACTTGAACAGGAATTTGCCGGAAGCCGTGTTCCCCTCAGTGAGTTGTTTTTCTCCGGCGGGGGGAGCACCTTGCGAGGTTTCCCCCTGAACGGGGCCGGCCCGCAGCGCTCGGTGACGGTGTGCGGCAATCCATCCGATCCCGCGACCTGTGCCCAGATCAGGGTGCCGACCGGTGGGCGCGAACTCTTCATTCTGAATTCTGAGTTTCGCATTCCCCTGCCGATCAAAAAAGGACTGGGCCTGGTTGCCTTCTACGATGGGGGAAACGTGTTTCAGCATGTAGGGTTCAGCGATTTTGGATCGAACTATACGAACACTCTGGGGATCGGGCTTCGCTATGCCACTCCGATTGGACCCGTGCGGGTTGATCTCGGGCACAACTTCAACGCGCTAAGCGGAATCAAATCAACGCAACTCTTTATAACTCTGGGGCAGGCATTTTGAATGCTTTACCGCAACCTCCGCCGTCCAACTCCCGGTCACCGGAACCGGTTCGACGAACAGATCTGAAAAGAGCCGGCAGACGCTGGAAGAGAACTGCGGCCTGGATCGTTGCCGGTCTTAACACTCTGATCTTGCTAGTCGTGCTCGGGTTGGTCGCGCTCCTGCACAACGAGCGGTTCCACAACTATCTTCTGAAGACCGCGCAGCAAAAAGCCAGCGAAGCATTGGGCAGCCAAGTGCAGATGCAAGGCTTTGCTTTCCATTTGTCCGGCCTGAGCCCTACGGTTGATCTATACGGAGTGATCGTTGAGGGTGCCGCACCTTACGCCGACCCTCCGCTGCTCCAGGCTGAAGCGATGCATTTCGGAGTCACCGTTACATCACTGCTACACAAATCCTGGTACGTTGGTGATGTTCGCATTCAGCATCCGGTCGTCCGACTTTTTGCGGACCGCAATGGCCACACAAACCTTCCCGCACCAACTGGTCAGGGAGACGGTTCAGCCACGCGGACAAGCGTCTTCGACCTGGGCATCCGTCATCTGTTGCTGGAACGCGGCGAGATCTACTACAACAATCGCAAAAGCGAATTGAGCGCGGACCTGCATCACTTGACGCTACAATCCAGCTTTGAACTGCCCAGGAAGAGTTATTCCGGCACGCTGTCGTACCGCGATGGACACCTACAGCTGCAGAATGCCCGTCCCATCGGCCACAACTTCCGTGCGAAGTTTGTCGCCTCACCCGAGGAGTTCAGGCTGGAGAGCGCCGATCTGACAACTGCGAACTCACGCCTCTCGCTGGTTGCGACTATTTACAACTACTCGCATCCTCAGGTGCACGCAACCTACGATGCGACGATTGACGGCGGCGAATTTCGGCGCGCGCTTAACAATCCTTCATTGCCGGATGGAATCGTCGTGTCGTCGGGTGTCCTCGATTTCGACGCCAGGGCGGACGGTCCACTCGTGGCTTCTGTGAATGCGCAAGGAGAGGTGCACAGCACAGGGGTTACGGTAACCAGCCAGAGCGCCAAAATCAAGATTCGAGACGTCGGCGCACGCTATTCACTCGCCAACGGCAACGCCGCAGTCACAGGAATACACGGTCGGCTCCTGGGGGGAGCACTCGGGGGCACCATTACGATGCGAGACCTCGGCGGTTCCACCAGGTCCCATCTTTCGGCGTCATTACACGGAGCCTCACTCGCCGAGTTGCAGAACGAATTACAGAGTGCCATGGCGTCGTCATCTTCGGTTACCAACCAGATCGTGCTGCACGGTTCGGCTGACGCAACGGCCGACGCGACCTGGGGCACAACCATGCAGGATTTGCTGGCACACGCGGACGCCACTCTTCAAGCCAATGTCCAGCCGGCCCAGGGAGGCACGGCAACTCCCGTGAACGGCGTAATTCATGCTCGTTATGCCGGCAAGAGCGGGCAGTTGTCCTTCGACCAGAGCTATGTCAAAACTTCGCAGACCTCGGTCACGCTCAACGGAACCATCAGTGACCGCGCAGCCTTGCAGGCCCGTGTGAACAGCAATGAGTTGCACGAACTGGAGACGATTGCCGCCGCATTCCAGACTCGGGGTTCGGAGCCGCTTGGAATTTATGGCCAGGCGACGTTGACCGCTACGGTCAGTGGTTCCACCCGGAGCCCACAGGTCGCAGGGCAAATCAGGGCAGACAACCTACGGTTGCGAGGCAGCGAATGGAAACTCTTACGGGCAAGTTTCACCGCGAGTCCGTCCCATGTCAGAGTGGACAATGGCGAGATGGACTCGGCCAGTCGAGGTAGAGTGACGTTCAAACTGGCAACAGCTTTGCAACAATGGTCGCTGACCAAAACGAGTCCATTCCAGCTGCAACTCTCGGCGTCTCAAATCAACGTTCAAGATCTGTTCAAGGCCGCTGGTTCCGCCGCGCCAGTTGCCGGCACGCTGTCGGCCGACATTGTCGCCGACGGCACCCAGCTTGCTCCGTTGGGCCATGGCACACTCGGTCTCGCATCGGCGCGTGTTGCAGGCGAGCCAATCCGGTCTGTGGATATGCAGTTTCAGGCGACAGGAAATCAAGTCACGGCAAGACTGAAGATGGATCTTCCCGCAGGGTCCGCGAATGCGACTGTTCGCTATGAACCGGCAAGCCAATCCTACGACGCGCAACTGCATGCCCCCGGCTTCAAACTCGACCAATTCGAGACACTGAAGGCAAAAAATCTCCAACTTCTGGGTGTACTCGAGGTGAATGCCAGCGGAAGAGGGACACTAGATGATCCCCAGATGCAGGCCTTGATTGAGGTGCCGCAGCTCCAGGTTCGCGATCAGGCGATCCGCGGACTGAAATTGCAGGCCAACGTTGCGAATCACGCGGCAAATTTCACGCTCGACTCCGAAGCCTTGAACACGCATGCTGGCGGACATGGCACCATCCAACTGAACGGCGATTACGTAGCGGATTTGAGTTTGGATACGCAGTCAATTCCCCTCGCTCCATGGTTCGCTCTATATGCTCCTTCGCAGGCGGGAAACTTAAATGGACAGACGGAAATCCACGCCAGGCTGCGCGGCCCGTTAAAGGAAACGACGCGGCTGGAAGCTCACCTGCTGATTCCACAGCTGGTGGTCAGTTACAAAGACAACATCCAGTTGGCGGCGGAGGCCCCCATCCGCGCGGACTATGTGAATGGAGTTCTCAATCTTCAGCGCTCAACTATTCGCGGCACTGGCACACAAATAACGTTCCAGGCAAATGTACCGATGGCGAAGGATGCGCCGGCCTCGATGTTGGTCCGCGGCAGCGTTGATCTGCGCCTCGCCCAATTGATCAGCCCTGACATCACCAGCGGCGGAGAATTACGCTTTGATATTGACTCCGACGGCCGGCGCTCCGATCCCAACGTGCAAGGAAAGATTCAAGTGGTCAATGTCAGCTTCGCTACCGCGGGAGTGCCTATCGGACTCCAAGGCGGCAATGGCGTGCTCACGCTTACCCGAAATCGCCTCGACGTCACGCAGTTTCAGGGAAATGTTGGAGGGGGCGTTGTCACCGCAACTGGAGGAGTGGTGTACCGACCTCAGTTGCGGTTCGATCTGGCCCTTTCCGCCAAAGGTGTCCGTCTGCTCTATGATCAGAGTGTGCGGACCTCGCTCAACTCCAACCTCGCTCTTACGGGAAGCTTGGAGAACGCATTGATGACGGGCCAAGTCGCCATCGACCAACTATCGTTCACTTCGGACTTTGACATCTCTGACCTCATGAGCCAGTTCGGCGGGGGCGCCCCACCGCCTCCGACTCAAGGCTTCAGTCAGAACTTGAACCTCGATGTAGGCATCCAGACCCCGGGCGGCCTCAACCTGACGAGCCGTACTCTGAGCCTGGCGGGCTCTGCCAATCTGCATCTTCGAGGCACGGCAGCCCAACCTGTGGTGCTCGGCCGCCTGAATCTAAGCGATGGAGACCTAATTTTTTCCGGGAATCGTTACAAGCTACAAGGTGGGACGATTGATTTCACCAATACTTCGCGAACGGAGCCCGTCCTGGACATGGCGGTACATACGACGATCAGCCAGTACGACATTCAAATGCGTTTCTGGGGCCCTGCCGATCAACTGCATACCAACTATACTTCCGATCCGGCGTTGCCGCCGGCGGACATTATCAACCTGATTGCCTTTGGAAAGACCTCGGAAGCTGCTGCGGCAAATCCCACTCCGCCCGGGACTCTGGGAGCTGAGTCGCTAGTGGCATCTCAAGTGAGCAACCAGATCACGAACCGGGTCGAAAAGCTCGCAGGAGTCTCCCAGCTTTCGATTGATCCACAACTGGGAAGCAGCCAGCGGAGTCCGGGGGCACGCGTCGCCATACAGCAGAGAGTAACCAGCAAGATTTTCGTGACCTTCTCGACGGATATTACGTCCACCGATAGCCAGGTCATTCAGCTCGAGTACCAGGTAAGCCGTAAAACTTCATTTAGTGCCGTCCGCGACCAGAACGGCGGCTTCTCTTTCGCAACAACTTTTCGTAAGCAGTGGTGAGTGCTCTTCGAATTATCGCCTCCCTACGCCACCAATACCGTCAACGTTAAGGACAGGAATTCATGTCTTAGGGAGGTAATGAAATTTTCTCCGCGCGCCGCGATGGACCAGAACCGAGAAGGAAATTGACTGTTCGTTAAGGAACAGCGCTTGGACCCTATTGGTTAACCCCGGCCTTCAACATCCGGCCTGAACCCTTTAAGCTAGTCGTCGACAAACGCTCGCTGTCAAGGCCTACAGCGCCTTTCGAATCTGCCAAACCGCTACCGAGACTCCCAGCCATAGAGCCGTCGCCCCTCCGAGAACGATCCAAGCGCGATCCCTCGCTAGGAATTGCGAAACGACCAATGCAAAGAAAAATAACCCGATGCTTCCCATTGATGAGCCTGCGGCATCGATACTAGCCGCGCTCCTTCCACGTGCCTCGCCTTTGAGTCCGTGAGATTCTTTTTTCTCCCTCTCGTGTTTCTCAATAAGCGTTGCGCTTGCTGGAAAGATCGCCGGGAACGCTAGGAACAATCCGCCAATACCGGGGCCAAACTTCCTGGCGATAATGCCCGCCAAGGCTGTGATCAATCCCCCAAAAATAAATCGAACCGCATAGTCATGCCACCTCGTTTGCCTGAGAGTTGAAAAATTGACTTGGATACGCATCACTATCTAACCCAGACGAGGTAGTAGACGCCCCCCGCCACGCCGAGCCAGACAGGAATTAAGCACAATGTGACCAGGATGGCCCGGAACTTGTATCGCATCATGATGCGGCTCGCGAGAGATGCATAAATAAAGAACGCTATCGCCCCCGCCATCATCGAACGGCCCTCGATGGCAGCATAAGACAAGCCATCAGACACTATTGTCATCGCCAGGGTAGCCAGCGCAACCGAAGGGGCGGCGCCAAACAGGCCGGCGAAGCTTTTCGGCTTCAAAACGTCACCAAAGATGGCGAATGCCGATACGATCGCACCGCCAATGATGAACCGGGCCAGACTCTGACTCATGGCAGACGCTTCCTCATGCCATTCCCGATTTAACCAGTTTTCGCGCGTGGGCTGGCCCCTTCGGAGCCAGCACGCGGTATTGTTCGCCCGAGAGCCTGTGATAGTTAACGAAGAATTCTTCCAGTTCCCGAACAAACTGCTTGCCTAGATCACCAATGGTTTTGATGTCAGCCCAGCTGTGAGCATCCCTTTCAACCGCAATGATTCGATCGTTTCGGATCTTCTTCTTGTTGCCCTGCTCGCCCTGGATAACGCCGATCGGACGGCATTTGAGAACACACCCTGGAAAGGCGGGTTCGTCCATCAACACCAGAACGTCCACGGGATCACCGTCGTCGGCTTCGGTAGAGGGAACAAAGCCGAAGTCGTAAGGAAAGGCCATTCCCGCCGGCAGAACCTTCTTCAGTTCGAAAATGTGTTCGTCAGCATTGAAGGCAAACTTGTTCCGGCTTCCTTTGGGGGTTTCGATAACAACCCGAAGCACTTGTTTGTCGGCTGAATCGAATGGCTCAAGTCGCGTGGGATCTGCAAGAGCGGCTTTCCGTTTTGCCATCAGGGCCTCCGAGCTGCCACAACGTGGATGCACACTCTTCGAATAGGGTTTGCTCCGCCGCGGCGGACGAGAAGCCTTAGGCTTACAGTTCGCCGTGTACTTGTTGAACGTCTCACGGCAAACCGGCAGGTACAGAGTTTGAGCGGACACTGTACAGGCGAATCCCGATGTTATCCCCTTCTGCGAGGGGCTATACAGGAAAAGGGTTCGTTTACAGCTGTCGAACTTCAATTCGTGTGCACGCGCCGGGAGTAAATAACATGACCGCTGCCGATGTTTTGATTGAGACATTGATTGACTGGGGTGTGGATATCGTCTTTGGGCTGCCGGGAGATGGAATCAACGGCCTGATGGAGTCACTGAGGACCCATCAGGATGAGATTCGTTTCATTCAGGTCAGACACGAAGAGTCAGCGGCCTTCATGGCCTGCGCTTACGCCAAATTTACCGGACAACTGGGCGTGTGTTTGGCGACGTCAGGTCCTGGAGGAATTCATCTTCTCAATGGTCTATACGATGCCAAGATGGACGGCCAGCCTGTGCTGGCAATCACGGGCTTGCAATTTCATGATCTGATTGGAACTCTTACCCAACAAGATGTCGGGCTCGACCGGCTCTACATGGATGTTGCTGGGTTCAACGAACGGATCATGGGTCCGACACACGTGGAGAACGTCACAGACTTGGCGGTGCGCACGGCGCTCTCCTATCGCACGGTCAGCCACCTGACCTTTCCGGTCGACTTTCAGGACGTGGAAGTCAAGAGTCGTCAGCGGTCCAAACGGAATATTCCGCACCACACGAGCGGAGCTATGCTGGCCGATCCGGATGATCTGGAAAGGGCGGCGCAAATCCTCAATGACGGGAACAAGGTCGCGATCCTTGCGGGGCGAGGTGCCCTGCAAGCGACGGCAGAACTGGAACAAGTTGCCGCAGTCCTGGGCGCTCCGATCGTCAAGGCATTGCTCGGCAGGGCTGTGGTGCCTGACGACAGCGCATACACGACGGGAACCGTTGGCCTGCTCGGTACAAAACCCTCCCAAGAGGCGATGGAGACTTGTGACACGTTGTTGATGGTCGGAACATCGTTTCCATACCTGGAATTCTTGCCTAAACCAGGCCACGCCAAGGGTGTGCAGATCGAGCTTGATCCCAAGCGGATCGGCCTGAGATTTCCCGTAGAAGTCGGCCTGGTCGGTGACTGCAGGCGTATTCTTCGCCACTTGTTACCGCGTCTTAAACGGAAAGGAAACCGAAGCTTCCTGGAAAAAGCGCAGAAAGGTATGGAAGACTGGCGCAAAATCATGCATGACCGTGCCGCGCGTCGTGATGTCCCGATGAAGCCGCAGGTCATCGCACATGAACTCGGCGTGCAACTGCGCGAAGACGCGATTGTCAGCTGCGACAGTGGAACGATCGCGACATGGTGGGCCCGTCACATTCCGGTCAAGAAAGGACAGATTCATAGTCTCTCCGGCAATCTTGCCAGCATGGCCAATGGACTTCCCTATGCGATCGCCGCCCAGATCGCTCATCCCGACCGGCAATGCGTCGCATTCGTGGGAGACGGCGGCTTCTCGATGCTGATGGCGGATTTTGCAACCGCAGTGAAATATCAACTCCCCATCAAAGTCGTCATCGTGAAGAACGGCACCCTGGGCCAAATCAAGTGGGAGCAAATGGTGTTTCTGGGAAATCCGGAATACGGCGTTGACTTGCAAGCGATCGACTTCGCTGGCATCGCACAGGCCTGCGGAGGCACCGGGTTCACTGCTGAAGATCCTTCAGACTGTGGACGGGTCGTGGAGGAATTCCTCGCGGCGCCCGGGCCAGCGGTTCTCCAAGCGGTCGTCGATCCTTTAGAGGCGCCACTTCCCGCCAAGGTCACAGCGGATCAGGCATTGAAATTTGCCGAGTCTCTTGTACGTGGCGAACCGAATAGAGGCCAGATTGCCCTCGCCGCCTTGTCAGAAAAAGTTCGCGAGATGATTTAAGCGAGGGCAGCGACCTCTACCATGGGACATGCCATGAAACCTGCGTCGAGCCTTCCGCGGAACAATACGGAACTCGCCAGCATGAAATCGCCGAGCTTCTTGGAGCGTCGCACCACGATTTCGGCACTGCGACGGGCCGCGCGCGCCTGCACAGCCTGCGACCTATGGAGAACGGCTAGGCAGACGGTCTTCGGGGAAGGGACGTCCAAGGCCATGATCATGATCGTGGGAGAGCAGCCAGGGGACCAGGAAGATCGTGTCGGTCGACCCTTCGTCGGACCGGCCGGAAAACTTCTCGATCAGGCATTGGCCGAGGTTGGCATTGATCGCGCGACCGTTTACGTTACGAACGTTGTTAAACATTTCAAGTGGTCTGCATCGGAACGCGGCAAGCGGCGCATTCACAAGAAGCCGCGCCAGTCCGAGATTCGAGCTTGTTATCCGTGGCTGGAATCTGAGCTTCAGGCGGTAAAGCCAAAGATACTGGTGTGTATGGGAGCCACGGCCGCGCAAGCGCTGTTAGGAAAAGATGTCAGTGTAACCCGCATACACGGGCAAACTGTTGAGTCTCCACACGCCCCGTTTGCGATAGCAACCATGCATCCATCGTCGATTTTACGCGCGGCAGATGCCGCGTCGCGGCAGCGAAAGATGGATGAATTCATAAACGATTTAAAACGGGTCGCTCTTCTTGCCGCGAAAAACCAAGGGGCATGAATCCAATTTCTCACGGGAGGAAGCAATGGGCACGCAATCTTCAGGATCCCACTTTCGATTGGCGGTGGTAGCCGTTCCCCGGTTCAAGAGCGCCCGGAACTCGGAAATTGCCGCTCTGGGGTAGGGCGATTCGCGAAAGCGGAAGACTCTCGGCAAGAAATATCGCGTTGCACAAGTGTTCTCGTATGTAGAGCACGATCAGGTCCTTGTTCCCGTTTTTGAGCAGCGCGTTCCTCCGGGGTTACACACCAGTTTGTCAACGTGCTAAGCAGATCGTAGAAGCAAGCGGCGCAAGTTCCTTCTTCGAAAGTCACCGATAAGGTACCGCGCAGTCCCGCAGTCCATCAGGTGTTCCTTTCTGTCGGTGATGATTTCAACGATCACAACCTACTCCAAAAGGAGTGCCCTCTTACAATGCGTTTACGTCAACTACCGGCTCGTTTCTGCTCAGGCAGCTGTGCGATAGTGCAAGTCGCGTGCTTTGCAAGTAACACTGAGAAGGGATCAGATTTCGAGACCACATCGGAGATTCCTATCAATCGCGCTTGCTGCTCCACGAATCTGTCTCCGAAGACGCGTCTATATCATCTACGGCCACGGCCGCAGTAAGAAGGCAGGCGGGAACACTGGGGACTGCACAATGCGCTGGCGCTGTTCGACCCTCGCCCGATTACGTAAAGCCTGCCCGCTGCAAATGCGTCTAAAGTCAAAGTCAAGGCGGCGGACAAGACGCTCCACATCACAGCTTTTTCTGCTCCGTGCTTTCTACTTGTGTATCTGCCACCGGCTTGCTCTGAGTGATGCTGAAATCTTTGACATTCTTTAGCACCAACGACGGGACCTCGGGAGCCTGGGGTAGCTTGACGCGGACCAGTTCTACGCCGCTCACATCGTCGAGGACAAAGCCGGGCCGCATGTCTGGTTTCATGGGCCTTACCTCGACATCCCTCATCTCGATTCTTCTCGCATGGCGAATGTAGAAGCCGTGGGCCGGCATCGTTCCGAAGCGGTTGGGGTCAGGATAGACCTTCTCCAGTTCCGGCGGTTGGATGGCCGCACCTTCCTTTGTGCCTCCGCCTTGATGGAGCACGAGAATGTTGCTGAACCTTATGTCTTCGATGTAATGACCCGGGATTCCCGCGATGATCGTCGCCTGGAGGGAGGCACAGTTGGAGACGATGACATTACTAATCAGTACGCGGCGCAATTCTCCCACCGGCGTTCCCTCCGGACCTCGCATCCGGCTTCCCAGGCGCAGAAAGAATGGAACATCGACGAGATCTCGCATAGTGATGTTGGTGATGGCGACGTCTTCCAGTATCGCGCCGTCTACGGCCTCGAGGGCAATTCCCCGGCAATTCTCAATCACGCAGTTGGAGACGGTGATGTTACGAAAGCCGCCGTTGCTCTCTGTGCCGAACTTGATGCGCCCATTCCGAGGAACTTTAGCATCAGGAGCGAAGCGCTTGTAGGTGGCATCGAGCATCGTTCCTTCCTCATAGCCGCCGGTGACGTAGCAGTTGGTGATGGTGACATGGTCGGTGGATCGCGCGAATCCCAGGCCGTAGGAATCCTTCAGGCAAATCCCGTCATCCCACGGCGAATTGACGCTGCAATTTGAGATGCGCACGTTGCGGCAGCAATCGACGTCGATCGCGTCGCGATTGGTGTCGATCTTCAGATTGTCAATGGTGAGGTTGTCCACTCCGGTCGCAAGGATCGCAAAATGTCCGCCGTGCAGGATCGAAACATCACGCAGCGTTACGTTGCGGCAATTCTTGAGGCTGATGGATTTGTTACCCACGCCCGCAGCGAGTGCGAGATCCCTGTCGCCGCGGCTCAGGCCTTTGCCCCAAATCAAGCCCTGACCTTCGATGGAAATGTTTTCGAGGTCTTCGCCCCAGATCAAGCTGTTATGCCAGTGACTGTGGCCAAAATCCTGAAACTTGTCCCACGCATTAGGCTCGGGCGGGTCATAGCCACCGCCTACTCCCCCGGCCGGCGTGTCTGCTGCCACGATGGTTGCACCCGGGTCGAGAAACAAAGTGATATGGCTCTTCAGGTGGATGGAATAACAGAGATAGGTCCCGGCCGGAAATCGAACGATGCCTCCGCCGGCGGCCAAGGCGGCATCGATGGTCTTGTTGATCGCCGGCGTATCCAGGGCCTTGCCATCGCCGGTAGCTCCGAAGGTGCGTACATCGAACGTGTCGCCGATTGCCGGGTTTGGCCTTGTCTTTGCAGGGGTTGCCTGACCCGCTGCGGCGGTGGCTAGCGCAGTGCCGGTGATCCCCGCTCCTGTCAATTTTAGAAAGTCTCTTCTCTTGGTGGGCTTAACAAACATGATCTCTCCGTTGGTTGGTTATGTCGGTCACCGCATATGTTCGTGGCGGCGCTGAGGAGACTGAAGTAATCGAGAGATATTGTCAAACGAGAAATTTTAATGGCTCAATTCAGCTAGTTTGTTCTGTTCGAGCCTGGTGGACATATTCCAATACCGAAGTCGCGCTATCCCAAAGCCAAAACGTGCGCTGAAAGTCACATTGAGTGTTTCTAAAGGACTCGTTTAAGACTCTTGATTTGACACGGTGCAGCCGGACACGTACAAAAAACCTCTCAATATGGCCGACCCGACATGTCCAACGAGTATAGGCACTCGCCCTGGGCTAGATCGGGACTTAATTGCTTTCTCGATTGAACGGTAAGCCCCGAATGGAAGCGCAGGAACGAATGGAGACCATCCCAGTCAGGCAGCAAGTTGGAGACGATCTGCTGGCGGCAGATCAGCTCCAATCCACCGTCGAAGAAGTACTCGCCAAGACACCGTTTATCGACGTGCACACCCACCTCTTTGCTCCCTCGTTTGGCGGCCTGGGTCTATGGGGTATCGACGAGCTCCTGACCTACCACTATCTGGAGGCGGAACTTTTCCGTTCGTCAAGCATTTCTCCCGAGCACTATTGGAGTTTGCCGAAACGCGAGCAGGCGAATGCAATCTGGCAAGCCTTGTTCGTTGAGAATAACCCTGTCTCGGAAGCTACGCGTGGAGTCATTGCTGTTCTCGATGCCTTCGGCCTGCCCACCGAGAGTCCTGATCTCGAAGAAGCTCGCTCGTTCTTCCGTGCTCAAAGGATTGAATCGCACGTCTTGAAAGTTCTTCAGATGGCAGGGCTAAGCTCTGTGGTAATGACCAATGATCCACTCCACCCTGAAGAACAGCAGATCTGGATGAACGGCTCGAAACCGAGCGCGGATTTCCAGGCGGTGTTGCGCCTCGATAGAATTCTCTGGGGCTGGTCTGGTCATTGGCAACGCTTGGTTGAGCAAGGCTACGCGGTGGATGCTCAAGCTGCCGGCAAATCAGTGGCTGAGGTCCGCAGATTTCTTGCGGAGTGGCACGAGCGCATGCGCCCGGTGTATATGGCGGTGTCGCTTGCTGACGACTTCCAGTTTCCTGAAGACAGCGTTCAGGGCAAACTGCTCAGTGAAGCAGTTCTGCCTTCGTGCCGTGAAGTTGATGTGCCTCTCTCCCTCATGATCGGCATCCGTCGCCAGGTGAATCCTCGGCTCCGCCTGGCCGGCGATGCGACGGGCAAGGCGGACCTGCGCGCGCTGGAAAATATTTGCCGCGATTACCCCGATAATCGGTTTCTGGTGAGCGTTCTGAGCCGCGAGAATCAGCACGAGCTCTGCGTGTACGCGCGAAAGTTCAGCAATCTCATGCCCTTCGGGTGCTGGTGGTTTTTGAACAATCCTTCCATCGTGGAAGAGATCACGCGCGAACGTATTGAAATGCTGGGCACGAGCTTCATACCACAGCACTCCGATGCGCGGGTTCTCGAACAAGTCCTTTACAAATGGCGGAATACCCGCGCCACCATGACCGGCATTCTTGCCAACAGTTATAACCTGTTGGCCCGTGACGGCCGAACGGTCACGCGGCGAGTCATTCAGCGCGACGTGAACCGGCTGTTTCGCGGCAATTTCGAAAAATGGGTCAACTTGGCATGAAGTTCGATGTGAGCCAAGGCCGCGGACAGGTTAGTAGTGGTTCGGACAAAATCCAGCACGCCAGCGTCATCCTTCGAAATCTGGGTCTGAAGCAGGGATAGCGGAGGCATCGCGGCGATAGCGAGTGTCACAAGCGAACCTCTGAAGACGCGGACGATGGCTATCAAAACTGTTCCTCCGTTATTGCGACTTTAGGGAGCTCGATTTCATTCCGGCCGGACTGTTTCAATATCCCTTTACTTTGATTACGAAATAGTTGAATTCGGGTGCACCCTCAAGTAAGAGCTGGTGAGGCACACGAGGAGGAATGCGGACAACATCTCCCGCGGAAAGCTTTAGCCGGCCACCGCCCTGAATCGAGCCGTTGCGCTTTTCATGAGGTCCCACCGTTTCTCCGTTGACCAAAGTTCCGCCGATCAGCAGGGTCGCAGAGCCCGATTGCACCAAGAAGACGTCGACCTGAGTTTCATGCCACTCGGCCTGACCGTCGGACTCCCGATGGACCAGCATCGCGCTGTCGTTGGGAAAGTCCGCGAGGAGTTCGACGGCAAAATGGTGCGGATCGGCGGAGGCATCGGCATGCATCTTGTTCTCGAAAAGCTTCAACGATGCCGGAGTCCAGTGTTCGAATCCCGGGGGATTGCTGTCTTGTGCGGACGCAGACAGCAGGAGAATTGCGATTGGAAAGAGCAGCCAGAGTTTGTTCACCAAGTTCCTATCTCCTTAATCGATCGTGACTAGAGAGCGAAGTCCACAGCTTTGGGCTGGTCGTTGAGTTGGCCGTCGCGGAGTTAATTTCGCGGTCTCCGATCGTCCAGACCCAGATCGGGCTGCATTCGGGAGTGCCGCGTGCCCTCCATCGAGGGGCTTCAAACAAGGATCGAAAGCCTCAAGAAAATCCTTGGTTGACCCCTCCATCCTTTAGATTTGCTAAAGTAACCCTACCAGCATTGAAACGATAGGCAGGGGCGGCAGTGCTGTCAAATTGGAAAAGCTAAAGAAGGATTTCAGCAAGGCTAAAGAGACTGCCGTTTCTTCAGGCCGTCGTCTTGGGATGCGGGGAAGCATCCGTTCCGAGGTTCAGCCACGACTGGAGTAGGGATATGGATATTCATCAGCTCGAATTGTTTCTGGCCGTGATGGAGTCTCCGAGTATGACTCGTGCCGCGGAGAAGGTTTTCCTGTCTCCGGGGGCGGTCAGCCTTCAACTCCACAATCTCGCCGACGAGCTCCATACCGAGCTGTTCGTGCGCAGCGGGAAGCGGCTGATTCCGACTCCGGCCGCCGTTCGCCTGGCAGAACATGCGAAAGATCTGATCAAGCGGATGGGGCAGATCAAGCAGGAATTTGAAAATGATCTGGCGACGGATATGCGGCCCTTCCACTTTGCCACCGGGGTGACCACGCTGATCTATCAGCTCGGAAAACCGCTGCGACAGTTGCGGAAGCAGTATCCGAAGGCGGAGATTCGTGTCTCTGTCAACGTGACCGAGGAAACTGTTGCCGGGCTGCATGATCGCCGCTTCGACCTCGGCCTCATTTCTCTTCCCGTTCCCGAAGAGAATCTGACGATCATTCCCCTCTTTGACGAAGAGCTCATGATTGTGCGGCCGTCGAGCAAGAAAGTTCGAGGTCATCAGACGGGATCGGTGCGCGTTGCTGAGCTGACCCGGGTTCCATTCCTGCTTTATCCCCGGGGAACCGTGCTGCGAGTACTCATCGATCGCTTCTTCAACGATATCGGCGTAAGCCCGAAGGTCGTAATGGAGGCGGAAGATACCGAGGCCATCAAGCGTCTGGTGGAATCCGGTTTTGGTTATTCGATTCTTCCCGAACATGCGCTGCGGCGACGAACAGGATTCTTCCAAACCTTCCGAGTCGATGGCCATCCCATAACCCGGAGTCTGGCGCTGGCGATGGTGCAAACCGACTATCCGCGTAAACTCACGGTATCGATTGCGGAATCCTTGCGGGCGATGTTGACGGTCTGAAGATCGGGCCCTGGCCCGTCGACCCGTACTACGGTCTGCGGCTATGGTCAGCGACCCAGCCAGCCGCCATCCACGGCCATGACGTGCCCGTGAATATAATCGCTCGCGGAAGAGCAAAGGAATACAGCGGCGCCGGCAACGTCGATCGGTTCTCCCCAGCGGCCGGCGGGAATCCGCTCCAGGATTTGCCGACTGCGCTGGGGGTCCTGCCGCAGCGCGGTCGTGTTGTCAGTCGCTATGTAGCCGGGGGCAATGGCATTTACGTTGATGCCCTTCGATGCCCACTCGTTGGCAAGTGCCTTGGTAAGTTGCGCCACACCGCCCTTAGCCGCGGCATATGCCGGAACCAGAATCCCTCCCTGAAATGACAGCAGGGAAGCGATATTGAGGATCTTGCCTTTGGCGCCTCGCTTCAGCATGTCCTGGCCGGCAAGTTGCGAAAGCCGGAATACGGCGGTCAGGTTTACCGCAATCAATTCGTCCCAATCACCATGCGGATATTCAGCGGCCGGTGCTCTCCGTATCATGCCGGCGTTGTTGACCAGGAGGTCGATAGAGCCAAATTCTTCGATTGTTCTTCCGATCAGAGCCGGGTATAGCTTCGCATCGGCCATATCCCCGGCTAGGTAGAACGAATTCCTTCCCATCTTCCGGATGGTTTCGCTCGTGGCTTTGCCGTCGGAGCTTCGCCCGTGACATCCGACATTGGCCCCGGCTTGGGCCAGCGCAATGGCGATTGCCCCGCCGAGACCGCGGCTCGAACCGGTCACAAGCGCGTTTTTACCTTTAAGTTCGAAAGCTTCAAGAATCATCG
>Ga0134124_10001200_pt1 | contig 20776 bp, 19 predicted proteins | sample KB304_FD_96880 | JGI IMG/M metagenome (GOLD analysis project Ga0134124, IMG submission 96880) | Terrestrial soil microbial communities without Nitrogen fertilizer from Kellogg Biological Station, Michigan, USA - KB3-0-4 | ecosystem: Environmental > Terrestrial > Soil > Unclassified ... | reverse complement strand
TCGCACCGCGAGAAGCGTGCGAATGGCGTCGAAGACGTCCTTCGGCCCTTGCGTTTCACCTGCCTGGTTCGTCATGTGTCGTCTCCCGGACGGAAGGCCGTCCTTCTGCGGACGCAATACGCTCCCGTCCTCGACGTAACACCTGAAATCGATGGTCCGCCAGGGTTCCTGACACTGCGTCAGGAAAATGGCGGTCACCGTCGCGCGGGGGCCTTGAAAATGAACCACTTCGGCGTGCTTCGGGCTTGGTACCCATCTTGCGAATCGCGCCACGGTGCGCGCCGGCCGGTGTTCGGCCTGGGGCGCTTCGCTCTCGCAACGAGAGCCTCGCGTCGACACCAGGAGGGGCACGGTGATCACCAAGGCCCGCGCCGGAGTGCTCGTCGCCGTCTTCGTCGCGCTCTCGGTGAGCGCTGTTCGTCTTGCCGCCGCGGAGGATTTCGAGGTCACCGGGCCCGTGCGGCACGACAGGTCACCGTCGCTTCGTGCCATGCGCCCGCTGCCGCCGTCGGCGTCGGCGAAGGCGCGCCAGCGGCGACTGCTCCGCGTCCCCTCCGCGCACACCGCGAAAGGCCCCGTCTTCGCGGATCCTGTTCTCCAGGCGGCACCGGGGCTGTCGTTCACGCCGTCGACGACCGGCAACTTCGAGGGCATCGCGAGTGCCGAGCAGTCGGCCACCATCGGCTGGGTGCTGCCGCCCGACACCAACGGCGCCATCGGCCCGAACCACTACGTCCAGATCGCCAACATCAGCTTCGCCGTGTACCAGCGTGACGGCACCCGCATATACGGTCCGGCCGCCATCAACACGCTGTGGCAGAACTTCGGAGCGACGTGCGGCGTGAGCAACGATGGCGACCCCACGGTGCTCTACGACCACCTCGCCGATCGCTGGTTCATCAGCCAGCTGGCCATCCCGAACTTTCCGAGCGGCCCCTTCTACCAGTGCATCGCGGTGTCGGCCACGGGCGACCCGCTCGGCAGCTGGTACCGGTACGAGTACGTCATCAGCGACACGAAGCTGAACGATTATCCGAAGTTCGGCGTGTGGCCGGACGGTTACTATCTCTCGGTCAACCAGTTCGGCAACTGCGTGGACAGCCTGCCGCCCTTCGGCTTCATCACGTGTGACTGGGCCGGCCCGCGCGCGGTCGTCTTCGAGCGGGCCCAGATGCTCAACGGACAGACGGCACGCATGGTGTCCTTCGAGAAATCGGCGGCGAACCTCGGCGGGCTGTTGCCGTCCGGCCTGGACGGCCCACCGCCGCCGACCGGGACGCCGAATTACTTCATCCAGATGGACGACGGCGTCTGGTTCACGCCGTCCGTCGCCGACCGACTTCAGATTTGGGCGTTTCACGTGGACTGGAGCCTGGACCCGCCGGTGGCGACGTTCGGGCCGAGCCAGGCGACCGACCCTGATGTCTCGGCCCTCCTGCTCCCCACGGCCTCCTTCGACTCGAACATGTGCGGCTACCAGCCGAACTGCATCCCGCAGCCGGGGGCCGACATCTTCGGCTTCCCCTCGCCGGCCGTCGACGCGCTGTCCGATCGGCTGATGCATCGCCTGCAGTACCGCCAGTTCCCGACTCACGAGTCCATCGTCGCCACCCATACGGTCGACGTGGGCGGCGACCGCGCCGGCATGCGCTGGTACGAGCTGCGCAAGGACGCCGGCGGTGAGTGGAGCATCCACCAGCAGGGCACCTACGGTCCGAACGACGGCGACCATCGGTGGATGGGCAGCATCGCGATGGACCAGGCCGGCAACATCGCGCTCGGCTACAGCGTGTCGAGCCTCACGACGTGGCCGTCGATCCGGTACGTGACGCGCGACGCCGCCGACCCGCTCGGACAGATGGGGCAGGAGGCGAGCATCGTCGAGGGGTCGGGGGCCCAGCTCGACAGCTCGGGCCGCTGGGGCGACTACAGCGCGATGACCGTGGACCCGACCGACGACTGCACGTTCTGGTACACGCAGGAGTACTACCACGATCTGGAGTACTTCTACGGCCGCAACTGGCAGACGCGCATCGCCTCCTTCAAGCTGCCCTCGTGCGGCACCCCCACGCTCCCCTCGCTCTCCGTCTCCGACGCCACGGTGACCGAGGGCAACGCCGGAACGGTCAATGCCGTCTTCACGGTGACGCTCTCCGCGGCCAGCGCGCAGACGGTCACCGTGTCCTACGCCACCGCCAACGGCTCGGCCAGCGCCGGCAGCGATTACGCCGCCGCCAGCGGGACGCTCACGTTCGCTCCCGGCACGACGAGCCAGACGGTGACGGTCGCCGTCACCGGCGACACTCTCCCCGAGGCCAACGAGACGTTCCTCGTCAACCTCGGCAGTCCGACCAACGCCACCATCGCGAAGGGGCAGGGACAGGGCACGATCCTCAACGACGACGCGGCGCCGGGCTCCATCACGGTCGTCTCCCCCAACGGCGGTGAGAACTGGCGCAGCGGGCAGAAGCGGACGATCCAGTGGACCTCGAGCGGCGTGACCGGGCCCGTGCGCATAGATCTGGCGCGCGACGGCGTCAACTACACGGAGACGATCGCCGCCAGCACGACGAACGACGGCGTCGACCGCTGGACCGTGACTGGCCCGGCCACCAGCACTGCGCGGATCCGCGTGTGCACGGTGAACCTCGCCGTCTGCGACGGCAGCAACGGCGTGTTCAGGATCAGGTGAGGTCGCGTGAGGCGAGCTCGCGGCCGCCGACCTTGCCGTCGCGGACGTCGCGCGCGCTGAGAGCCGGGTCCCGCTCGGCGGGGACGCCGTAGCCGCCCGCCCCCGGGGTGACGATCGTCACGGTGTCGCCCGGCTTCAGCCGCAGCCCCGCGACCTTCGAGCCGAGGTCACGGCGATCCGGCGTGTCGGCGTTCAGGATCAGCGCGCCGCGGCCGCCCTCGCCCCCGCCCCGCAGCCCGAACGGCGCCACGCGCTGACGCTCGAGGGTTCCCAGGAACGTGGCCTCGTGCCCGACCACGCGGACGGTGCGGCGGATGCCGAGCCCACCCCGGAAGCGGCCGGCGCCGCCGGAGTCGGGGACCAGGGCGTATTCCTCGACGAAGAGGGGGTACTCCATCTCGAGACACTCCACGGGGAGGTTCGAGGTGTTCGTGACGTGGACCTGCACACCGTCGAGTCCGTCCTTGGCGGCGCGGGCGCCCGAGCCGCCGCCGATCGTCTCGAGATAGACGTAGTACTGGCTGGTCGTCGGGTTCGTGCCGCTGAACACCCAGGCCGAGTTCGCACCGTTCGTGGCGGCGATCACCTGCGCGGGCAGCGCCGGGGCCAGCGCGCCGAGGATGAGATCGGCGATCCGCTGGCACGTCTGCGTCCGCCACGCCACGGGGGCGGGCGGCTGGGCGTTCACGAGCGAGCCCTCGGGCGCGGTGACCTCGATGGCTCGATAGAAGCCGCCGTTGGCTGGAATATCGGGGTCGAGCACGGCCTTGAGGACGTAGTAGACCGTGGCGACCAGGGCGAGGTAGACGACGTTGATGTCGCCGGGCACCTGAGGACCCGTGCCGCTGAAATCCAGCGCGATCCGGTCCTCCGCAGCCGTGATGCGGACGCGCAGGGGCACGGGCGGGCCGCCGACGCCGTCGTCGTCCATCCAGTCCTCGAACGGATAGACGCCGGCGGGGATGCCGCGAATCGCCGCCCGGATCTTGCGCTCGCCGTAGGCGAGGAGCTCGTCCATGGCCGCCGCGCAGGTCTCGCGACCGTAGCGGCGGGCGAGCTCCTCCAGGCGGGCGGCGCCGAGCCGGTTGGCGGCGAACTGCGCGCGGAAGTCGCCGCGACGCTCGCGGGGCAGGTGGAAGTTCAGGAGGATCAGCTCCATGACGTCCTCGCGGAGGCGCCCGCCCTCGGCGATCCGGATCGGTGGGATCCGCAGGCCCTCGTCCCAGATGCTCCGCGTCTCGCGGCCCGAGCCGTCGGCGTGATGGGCGATGTTGGCCACGAAGCCGATGAGGGCGCCGTCGGCGAACACGGGTGAGGCGACGGTGATGTCGGGCAGGTGGGTGCTCCCGCCGGTGTAGGGATCGTTGCCGACGAAGACGTCGCCGTCGCGCAATGCCTCCAGCGGATATCGCCGGAGGACTTCGTGAATGATCATGATGAGCGAGCCGAGATGCATGGGGATGTGCTCGGCCTGGGCGATGACCTCGCCCTGGAGGTTGAAGAGGGCGGTCGAGCAGTCCTGGCGTTCCTTGATGTTGGTCGAGTACGACGACTTGATGAGCGCCTCGCCCATCTCCTCGGCGATCGCGAGCAGAGCGGCGCCGATCACGTCGAGGGTGATCCGGTCCATCACGCGCCACCGGTGACGATGACGAGGTTCGCGCGCTCGTCGACCCGGGCCTCCTGACCGCCGAGGATGACGGTCGTCGAGTCCATCTGCTCGACGACCGCCGGGCCTTGCAGGCGGTGGCCGGCTCGGAGGCGCTCGCGGCGATAGACCGGCGTCATCTGGAAGTCGCGAGCTTCCTCGTCGTACACGGCGCGCTCACCGATGCGGGCCTCCTTGGGATCGGCCGTCGACGCGGCCGGGAGCGCCGGCATCGGGGGCACCTCACGATCCCCGAACGCGGTGAGGCGAAGGGCGACGATCTGCACCGGCTCGTCCGGCGCGGCGTATCCATAGACGCGCTCGTGCTCTCCCAGGAAGGCGCCGCGCAACGCCGGCGCGTCCAGCGGCGAGGTGCCGGCCGACGGCGTCACCGTCAGCTCGAAGTTCTGTCCGACGTAGCGCATGTCGAAGGCCCGGGTGAGGCGCCGCCGGGACGGCGGCACGCCCTCGCGATCGAGCCAGGCGGACGCGTGCTGCTCGAGCTCTTCGAACCCCTGCACGAGCTCGGTCTCCATCGTGGCGTCGAGGAGCGCGACGCGAGTGCGGACCAGATCGAGGCGCAGCGGGGCGACCAGGAGGCCCAGCGCGCAGAGGATCCCGGGCGCCGGCGGGATCAGGACTCGCCGGATGCCGAGATCGCGGGCCAGGGCGGCCGCGTGCAGAGGGCCCGCGCCTCCGAAGGCAACGAGCGTATAGCCGCGCGGATCGTAGCCCTTGCGTACCGACACGACGCGGATGGCGCCGAGCATGTTCGTCTGGATGACGGAGACGATGCCGCGCGCGGTCTCGGTGGGAGAGGCGCCGAGCTGGGCGGCGAGCCCGGCGATCGCCTGCTCCGCCAGCTCGCGCCGGACGGCCATTCGACCGTCGAGGAGCTGTGTCGAGCTCAACCGCCCCAGCAGGACGTTCGCGTCGGTCACGGTGGGGGCCGTTCCGCCTCGCCCGTAACAGGCGGGTCCCGGATGCGCGCCCGCGCTCTGTGGTCCCACTCGCAGCGCCCCGCCGGAATCGACCCAGGCGATGCTGCCGCCGCCGGCCCCGACCGTCTCGATCTCGAGGCTCGGGATGCGCACGGGGTAGCCCGCGATCGTTCGCTGGGCGCCGATCACCGGACGCCCGTCCTCGACGCGGGCGACGTCCGTCGACGTGCCGCCCATGTCGAACGTGATGATCGAGGCGATGCCCGCCGCCGCGCTGACCCAGGCGGCCCCCATCACGCCCGCGCTGGGCCCGGAGAGGAGGGTGCGGACCGGCTGATCGGCCGCGGCGGTGACGGAGATGATCCCGCCATTCGACTGGTTGACGTACGGAGGATGTCAGATACCGAGCCGCTGGACCTCGTCGCCGAAGCGCTGGAGGTAGCGGCTGACGAGCGGGCCCAGGTAGGCGTTGATCACCGTGGTGGAGAGCCGCTCGTACTCGCGGAACTCCGGCGACACCTCGGAGGACAGCGAGACGAACAATCCGGGGAACCGCGTGCGGATCTCGGCCGCGACGAGGCGTTCGTGCGTCGCGTCCACGAAGCTGTAGAGGAAGCACACCGCGAGTGCCTCGATGTCCTCCGCCCGCAGGGCGTCGAGCGCCTCCCGCACGTCGTCCAGCGACAGCTTCTCGACCGTGGTGCCGTCCCAGGCGAGGCGCTCGCCGACCTCGCGCCGCAGGAAGCGCGGAACGAGCGGGGGCGGCTTGTCGGCCTGCAGGTCGTAGAGATGGGGACGCTTCTGGCGGGCGATCTCGAGGAGATCGCGAAAGCCGCGGGTCGTCACCAGTCCGGTCCGGGCGCCCTTGCCTTCGAGCAACGCGTTCGTCGCGACGGTCGTGCCGTGGGCGACGAAGGTCAGGTCCTCGGGAGAGACGCCCTCGCGCGAGGTGAGTGTCTTCAGTCCCTCGAGAATGCCCAGGGCGGGATCGTGGGGCACCGAGGGGAGCTTGAACACCGCGAGCGCGCCGCGAACGTCGTCCCACAGCGCGAGGTCGGTGAACGTGCCGCCCACGTCGACGCCGATCGCCCGCATCGACCTCCTCTACCCGGCGCGGACGGCGGCGGCGAGCTCGTGAGCGTCCCGCTCGAGGCTCCGATCGATCTGGGCCGTGACGGCGAAGGCTCCATCGATCAGGCCCCAGCTGGCCATCCACTCCCACGCCCAGCGCGCTTCGCTCTCCGGGATGGGGCCTGGCTCCTTCACCTGGATGCGGCCCAGGTTGAAGTCGTCGACACTCAGCGCGTCCACCTCGGGGTGGCCGGCCCAGTCGCGCTTGAAGTAGGAGACATAGCGTCGCTTGTCGGCGTTGATGCGGTGGACCGCCCTGGTGATGGCCCGCAGGAGCGCGGCGTAGGCGTCGGGGCTGACGTCGCGGGTGGCGACCCAGGTCCCGTGGAAGAACGTGGTCGAGACCAGGCGGCACCCGGCCTTCTCCGCCACGGTGATCCAGGGCTCCTGCAGCACGGTCGCCGCGAAATCGCCCCGCATCAATCCGGCGAATCGCTCGGCGGGACTGGTCGCGGCCGCGCAGGTGGTGACGGCCTGGCGCGGCATCGCGCCCTCCAGCATCTGGAGGCCGGCGTAGGCGGTGCCGTTTCCGTAGTCGAGGGCGACGGGTTTGTGGGCGAGCTCTTGCGGAGTGAACACCGTCGAGGTCGGGGAGACGACCAGGGCACCGCAGACGATCGTGGCGCGGCGTCCGACCTGCCGCGCGCCGACGGGACTTTCCGCCACCCGGCGGTTATTCCCGCACTCTCAGGCCTGGAACATCTGCGATTCGCCGCGCGCCTGCAGCTTGCCCTGATTCGTCGTCGGCTTCGCGGCGGAGCCCTCGGCGGCGGAACGGATCTCATCGGAGGGGAGGGCGGCGATCCGGAGGTCGAGGCCCTCCGCCGCGAACAGCCCCTCGTCCCTCGCAACCAGCACGTCGAGACCCATGAACGCCATCACCCGTTCGATCGTCAACGTCGTGGCCATGGTCGCCCTCCAGGGATCGAGGTTGTGTTGCGCCGACAATAGCGCTCGCGCCACTGCCCGTCAACGCGCGGGCCGGCGATGTACACTGCGCCCAGCCATGAAGGTCTATGCGTTCGACTTGCTGCCCTGGCCGTACCTCGATCGCCCGTCCTACTATCCCGACCCGAACACGCTCTTCGATCCGGTCCGGGCCCCCCAGGTCTACGGCGAGCATCTCGAGCAGATGGCCATGTACGAGGAGTATGGCTTCGACGCCATCTGCATGAACGAGCACCACGCCAAGCCCTACGGGCTCATGCCCTCGCCCAACCTGATCGCGGCGGCGCTGACCCAGCGGACGCGTCACATCAAGATCGGCATTCTCGGCAACCTGCCGGCGCTCCACGGCCATCCGGTGCGGCTGGCCGAGGAGATCGCGATGCTCGACTGCATGTCGGGCGGCCGGATCATCTCCGGATTCGTCCGCGGCGTGCCGCAGGAATACCTGGCGCTCGGCGTGCCGCTCGCCGAGGCGCGCGAACGGCTCGACGAGGCGTGGGACCTCGTCGTCAAGGCCTGGACGACGCACGAGCCGTTCGAGTGGCACGGCAAGTACTGGAGCTACGACCGGGTCTCGATCTGGCCGCGACCGGTCCAGCAGCCGCACCCGCCGATCGTGCTGCCCGCCGACAGCGACGAGGGCCTCGAGACGGCAGCGCGCCGGCGGGTGCCGACCGGTGTGGCGTACCGCTCGCTCGACCGGAGCCGGATGATCTTCGACAAGTACCGGGCGGCGGCGGCCCGTCATGGCTGGACGCCGACACCCGAGCACTGCCTCGTCCTCCGCCACGTCTACGTCGCCGAGACGAACGCGCGGGCGCGCGAGGAGGCCCGGCCGCATCTCGACTACTTCTGGCAGAAGCTCCTCTCCTACCACCGCGGCTCCATGAAGCTCCTCGGCCAGTCGCCGCCGGCGCGTCCCGCGGTTGTCCGCGCCGCCGAGGAGATCCCGCTCTACGAATTCGAGTTCGAGCTGACGCAGCAACAGGGGCTCACGTTCGTCGGCGACCCGGACCACGTGACCCGCGAGATCAAGGCGAACATGAGGGATCTCGGCGCCGGCGTGATCATGGGCCTGTTCCAGTTCGGGAGCATGCCGCACGCCCTCGCCCGGAAGAACATCGAGCTGTTCGCGCGGACGGTTCTCCCCGAGCTCAAGCGCGCCTGAGGCGACCACCCCCCGGAGCCGGCCCAGGCCGGCCGCCCGGGCTGACCCCCCCGGGGGCCAGTTGCCTCTTGACGACGTCCCCGTTTGGGACCATCCTCCCGGCACCGAGAAGTTAGGCAGTCCCTCCCTGGACGCAGGTTCGCTCCCCACGGTGTCGATGACGACGAGGGGGTGTACGAGCGGATGGGACTTCTCGCTCTGGAAGACCTCCACCTGAGTTTTGGCGGCGTGGCCGCTCTCGCCGGGGTGCGCCTCGAGGTCGAGGCCGGCGAGTTCCTCGCCGTCATCGGCCCCAACGGCGCCGGCAAGACCAGCCTCTTCAACTGCATCAGCGGCATCTACGCGCCGACCCGCGGGCGGATCGTGTTCGACGGCCGGGACATCACGGGCCTGAAGCCGCACCAGCGGGCCAAGCTCGGGATCGCCCGCACCTTCCAGAACATCGCGCTGTTCCGCGGCATGACCGTCCTCGACAACGTGAAGATCGGCCGCCACGTCCACCTCCGCTCCGGGGTCCTCGCCTGTGGCCTCTACTACGGGCGAGCGGCGCGCGAGGAGCAGGCCCACCGCGCCACCGTCGAGCGCGAGATCGTCGATCTGCTGGAGCTGCAGGACATCCGGCACAAGATCGTGGGCACGCTGCCCTACGGCCTGCAGAAGCGCGTGGAGCTCGCCCGGGCGCTGGCGCTCGATCCCCGCCTGCTCCTCCTCGACGAGCCCACCGCGGGCATGAACGCCGAGGAGACCGAGGACATGGTGCGCTTCATTCTCCACGTCGCGCGGGTGAAGCGGCTGACGGTGGTGATGATCGAGCACGACATGGGCGTGGTCATGGACATCTCCGACCGCGTCGCCGTGCTGGACTTCGGCAAGAAGATCGCCGAGGGCAGCCCGGCCCAGATGCAGCGGGATGCGAACGTCATCAAGGCCTACCTCGGCGAGGACGTGGAGGTGGCATGACCCTGCCGCAGATGCTCGCCGCCCACGCCCGTCGCTACGGCCATGGCAAGGTCGCGCTGCGCGAGAAGGAGTACGGCATCTGGCAGGAGGTGACCTGGGAGGCCTACGCCGCCCACGTGCGCGCCGTCTGCCTCGGCCTCGAGGCGCTCGGGCTGCGGCGGGGGGAGACCCTGGCGATCGTCTGTGGCAACCGGCCGGCGTGGCTCTACGCGGAGCTGGGCGCCCAGGCGCTCGGCGCGATCCCGGTCGGCGTCTACGTCGACAGCCTGCCCGAGCAAGCGTGCTACGTCGTCGAGCACAGCGAGGCGCGGATCGTCGTGGTCGAGGACCAGGAGCAGGCCGACAAGATCCTCGCCGTCCGCGCCCAGCTGCCACGCCTGGAGCGGATCGTCGTCGACGACACGCGCGGCCTCGAGGACTACCGCGAGCCGCTGCTCACCAGCCTCGAGGAGGTGGAGCGGCTCGGGCGCGAGGCGGCGGCACGGGATCCCGGGCACTACGACGCGGTGCTCGCCCGCGGGACGCCGGACGACGTCGCGCTGCTCGCCTACACCTCCGGCACCACGGGAGCTCCGAAGGCGGCGATGCTGAGCCACCGCAACCTGGTCGCGATGGCGGCCGGGGTGACGCAGGTCGATCGTGTGCTCGACACCGACGACCTCGTCTCGTTCCTGCCGTTCTCCTGGGTCGGCGAGCAGCTGGTGAGCGTGGCCATCGCGCTGCAGGCGGGCGCCACGGTCAGCTTCCCCGAGCAGCCGGCCACCGTGCGCCAGGACCTGCGAGAGATCGGCCCGCACCTCGTGATCGGTCCCCCGCGCTTCTGGGAGGCCATGTGCTCGGAGTACCAGGTCAAGATCGCCGACGCCGGCCGGTTCAAGGGCGCGGCGGCGCGTATGGCCCTCGGCATCGGCATGCGCGTGGTAGAGCGCCGGCTGCGCCGGCAGCCCGTCGGCCCCGTCCTGCGCCTGCTCGCCGCCCTCGCGCACGTGCTGACCTTCCGCGCGCTCCTCGATCGGCTGGGGCTGTCGCGGGCTCGCTGCGCTTACACGGGCGGTGCGGCGCTCGGGCCGGAGCTCTTCCGCTTCTTCCGCGCCATCGGCCTCAACATCAAGCAGGTGTACGGCCAGACCGAGTCCGGCGGGATCTCCGTCCTCCATCCGGACGACGACGTGAGGCCGGAGACGGTCGGCAAGCCGACCGCGGACACCAAGATCAAGATCTCCGAGGCCGGCGAGATCCTCATCTGCAGCCCCACGGTCTTCCTCGGCTACTACAAGAACCCCGAGGCCACGGCGCAGGCGCTCGACGGCGGCTGGCTGCACACGGGTGACGCCGGTCTGGTGGAGGAGGACGGCCATCTGGTCGTGATCGACCGCCTCAAGGACGTCCTGTCGCTGGCCGACGGCTCGCGGTTCTCGCCGGCGCTCATCGAGAACAAGCTCAAGTTCAGCCCGTACGTGCGCGAGGCCGTGGTGGTGGGGGAAGGGCGGCCCTTCGTGGTGGCCCTGATCCAGATCGACATGGGCACCGTCGGCAACTGGGCGGAGGGCAACCGGGTGCCGTTCACCACGTTCAAGGACCTCGCCGGCAAGCCCGAGGTGTTCACGCTGATCGGCCGGGAAGTGGCGCGGGTGAACGAGGACCTGCGCGCGGCGGCCCGGATCCACGCCTTCGCGCTGTTCGACAAGGAGCTGGACGCCGACGACGACGAGCTGACGCGGACCAACAAGGTGCGGCGCTCGACCATCCTCGGCAAGTACCGCGACATGATCGACGGGCTCTACGTCAGCGAGACGGCGGCCGGAGGTGTCCGATGAGTACGCGAGTGATCGAGGAGCGCCACGGGTTCCCCGGGGCGCTCCGAGCGCCGGGGGCCGCCCGCGAAAGCGCACATCGAGGAGCGCCACGGCTCCGCCGGGGCGTTCCGAGCCGTCGGGGGGGTGTGGGGGGCCATATCGGGGCCCCCCACGTCCAGACATGAACGACCAGCTCGTGTTCCTGCTCCAGCTGGTGATCACCGGCATCGCGGTCGGCGCCGTCTACTCGCTCATGGCGCTCGGCTTCGTCCTGATCTACAAGGCCTCGACGGTGGTCAACTTCGGCCCCGGCGAGCTCGTCCTGTTCGGCGCCTACGTGGCGTGGGCCACCATCCTCAACATGAAGCTGCCGCTCGTGGTGGCGCTGCCGCTCACGCTCGTCGTGGCGATCCTGCTCGGCCTCGTCATCGAGCGCGGCGTGCTGCGCCCGCTCATCGGCGAGCCGATCATCTCGGTGATCATGGTCACCTTCGGCTTCGCGAGCGTCGTCCGGGGCGTGCTGAACATGACGTGGGGCAGCGACACGCGCCCGTTCCCGGCCCTCTTCGCCTCCGAGCCGTTCCGGCTCGGACCGATCCCGATCTCACCCGTCCACCTCTGGAGCTTCGTGGCGGTCATGCTCCTGCTGGCCGCCTTCTCGCTGTTCTTCAAGTTCTCCCTGCTGGGCACGGCCATGCGGGCGACGGCGGACAACCAGCAGGTGGCGCAGTCGCTCGGCGTCAGCGTCAAGGGCGTCTTCGCGCTGTCGTGGTGCATCGCCACGGTGGTCTCGGCGCTGGGCGGCATCATCCTGGGCAGCGTGCGGGGCGGCGTCGACTTCTCGCTGGCCGACTACGGTCTCAAGGTCTTCCCCGTCGTGATCCTCGGCGGCCTCGACAGCGTGGCGGGCGTCATCGTCGGCGGCGTCCTCATCGGCGTGCTGGAGAACCTCTCGGGCGGCTACCTCGATCCGATCTTCGGCGGGGGCGTCAAGGAGGTGGCGCCGTTCGTCGTGCTGGTGCTGATCCTCATGATCCGGCCCTACGGCCTGTTCGGCAAGGTGGACGTGGAGCGCGTGTGATGCAGTGCGGCGACTTCCGGGTGAGCTACGCCTCCGACGAGCGCATCTTCGAGACCCGCCTGCCCGTCGTCGGCCTGGTGGCGTTGCTCGCGGCGCTCGCCCTCGTGCCGCTCGTCGCGGGGACGTACTGGCTCGATGTCCTCAACCGCATCGGCATCGCGATCATCGGCGCCATCGGGCTGAACATCCTGATCGGCTACACGGGGCAGATCTCCATCGGGCACGCCGCCTTCCTGGCCGTGGGCGCCTACGGCACGGCCATTCTGGGGAGCAAGGGCGGGCTGCCGTTCTGGCTCGCCATCCCGCTGGCCGCGGCGCTGACCTCGCTGTTCGGGCTGGTGTTCGGGGTGCCGTCGCTGCGCCTGAAGGGGCTCTACCTGGCCATCGCGACGCTGGCGGCGCACTTCATCACCACGTACGGAATCATCCACTGGGAGAAGATGACCAACGGCGTCCTGGGGTTCAACGTGACGCCGGCGTCGGTGCTGGGCCGCCCCCTCGACTCCGACGAGCGGGTCTTCTATCTCATCTACGCCCTCGTCATCCCGGCGGTGTTCTTCGCCAAGAACCTCTTTCGCACCCGGGTGGGCCGCGCGTTCATCGCGGTGCGCGACCGGGACGTGGCGGCCTCGGTCATCGGCGTGAGCCTCTATCGCTACAAGCTGCTCGCGTTCGTCATCAGCTCCTTCTACGCGGGGGTGGCCGGGGGGCTGATGGCCTACCACTCGCGCATCGTGTTCCCCGACGCGTTCAGCCTGCTGGTGGCCATCGACTACCTGGCCATGATCATCATCGGCGGCATGGGCAGCATCCTCGGGTCCATCTTCGGCGCGGTGTTCATGACCCTGCTGCCCGAGGTCCTGAAGCTCGGCGCCACGTCCCTGACCGGCGTCTACCCGAACGCGTTCGGGTTGATCGCGTCCGCACGCGACATCGTCTTCGGCCTGGCCATCATCATCTTTCTGATGTACGAGCCCCAGGGCCTCGCGTGGATCTGGCTGCGGTTTCGGAGCTACTGGAAGCTGTGGCCGTATGCGTACTGAGGCCTCACCGTGCGAAGTTCGAGATCCGACGCTGACAAGGAGGTCGTCATGAGAGCGATCCCGTCCGCGCTCGTCCTGCCCGTGGTGCTCGGTCTGCTCGCGCTGGGCTTTTGCGCCACGCCGGCCGGCGCCCAGGCCATCAAGATCGGCAATCTGGTGGACCTCACCGGGCCCACCTCGGACCAGGGTAAGGACATCGCCCAGGGCCGCAACGACGCCGTGCAGTACATCAACGAGAAGGGCGGCGTCAACGGCAAGAAGCTCGAGCTGGTGAGCGTGGAGTACGGCTTCCAGCCGCCGCGCGCCGTCGCCGCCTACAAGAAGTTCGTCCAGGACGACAAGGTGCTCCTGGTGCTCGGCTACGGCACGCCGGACACCGAGGCCCTCCGCCCGTTCATCACCAAGGACAAGGTGCCGTACATCTCCGGCTCCTACTCCGGCCACCTGACCGATCCCAAGCAGACGCCCTACAACTTCCCCGGCGGCATCGACTACACGAGCCAGATCCGCATCTTCCTCAACTGGGTGAAGGAGGGCTGGAAGGACACCAGCCGCAAGCCGAAGGTGGCCTTCATCTTCGCCGACAACGCGTACGGGCGGGCGCCCATCGAGTCCGGGCGCGCGTACGCCAAGGAGATCGGGGTCGACCTCGTGGACGAGGAGGTCATCCCGACCGTCCTCACCGACGCGACGTCGCAGCTGCTGACCATGAAGACCAAGGACCCCGACTTCGCCTACATCAACACCAACACCCAGTGGGTGCCGGTCGTGCTGAAGGACTCCCACAAGCTGGGCCTGCGCACGAAGTACGTGGTCAACAACTACGGCATCGACGAGCGCACGCCCGCCCTGGCCCGCGAGGCGGCCGAGGGTGTGTACGGCATCCAGGACGTCGCCTACTGGGGCGAGAACGTCCCCGGCATGAAGACCCTGATGGACTGGCACCAGAAGCACCATCCCAACGACACGCATGCCTCGCCGTACATGCGCGGCTGGCTGTGGACCCTCATGACCGCCGAGGCCATCAAGCGCGCGGGCCCGAACCCGACCGGGGAGAGCGTGAAGACGGCGCTCGAGAGCCTCAAGGAGTGGGACACCTGGGGCATCACCCCGCCCTTCACCTACACGAACGAGGACCATCGGCCGACCAACCGCGCGCGGATGGTGGTGATCAAGGACGGCAAGGTGAACTTCGTGCGCGAGGTCTCGGTCGAGCGCGACATGAAGTGGATCGGTAAGTAGCGGGGGGCGGCCGCGCACGATGCTGCGGCTCAACAACGTCCAGGTCATCTACAGCGACGTCATCCTCGTCCTCAAGGGGCTGTCGCTGGAGGTCGCCGAGGGGCAGATCGTCGCGCTGCTCGGCGCCAACGGGGCGGGGAAGACCACGACGCTGAAGGCGATCTCCGGCCTGCTCAAGACCGAGGACGGCCGCGTGACCGACGGCACCATCGAGTTCACGGGACGGCGCATCGACGGCCTGGACCCGGAGGACATCTGTCGCCGCGGCATCGTGCAGGTCATGGAAGGACGCAAGGTGCTCGAGACGCTCACCGTCGAGGAGAACCTCCGGATCGGCGCCTACACGCGGCGGGATCCCGACGGTGTCCAGCGGGATCTGAAGATGATCTACGACTACTTTCCCGTCCTGGTGGCGCGCCGCCACCAGGTCGCGGGATACCTGAGCGGCGGTGAGCAGCAGATGCTCGTCATCGGCCGCGCCCTCATGGCCCGGCCGAAGCTGCTGCTGCTGGACGAGCCGTCACTGGGGCTGGCGCCGCTGCTCGTGCGCGAGATCTTCGACATCATCCGCAAGATCAACGACGAGCAGAAGACGACCTTCCTGCTCGTCGAGCAGAACGCCCAGATCGCCCTGCGCATCGCCGACTACGGCTACATCATGGAGAACGGCCGGATCGTCTTCGACGGTCCGGCCGCCAAGCTGCGCGGCAACGAGGACGTCCGCGAGTTCTACCTCGGCCTCAGCGAGGCCGGCCGCCGCAAGAGCTTCAAGGATCTGAAGTTCTACAAGCGCCGCAAGCGCTGGGCGTTCTGAACACGCGCTGAGAGCGTGGTAGCATCAGGCCCTCCGCGGCGGGGCAGTGGCCTCGCCAGGAGGGTGTGCCCTTCGGCCCGATCGAGCGCTCGGCGCTCCGCGCCGAGAGAAGTAGGGCCTTATGCCGGGACGCTGCCGTCCGGCCCGCTCGGCACGACCTTGAGCGCCTGCCTGTCTGTCCGCGATCTGTCCCTCAACTTCGGAGGACTGCGCGCCGTCGACGGCGTGAGCTTCGGCATCGAGCCCAAGGCCATCCACGGGCTGATCGGCCCCAACGGCGCCGGCAAGACGACCATCTTCAACTGCGTCACCGGCTTCTACCGACCCACCGGCGGTCGCATCCACTTCCTCGACCACGACATCACGCACTGCCGGCCCGATCAGGTCGCGCGACTGGGGATCGCCCGCACCTTCCAGAACGTGCAGCTCTTTGGGAGCCTGAGCGTGCTCGACAACGTTCTGGTGGCCAAGCACAGTCACATGCGCACGGGCGTGCTGGCCGAGGGGCTCGGCCTGCCGTTCGTGCGCAAGCAGGAGCGGACCGTACGCGACAAGGCGTACGCCGTCCTCGAGTTCCTGGGGCTCGCGGACCTTCATCGGCAGCCGGCGGCGAGCTTGCCGCTCGGCTCGCAGAAGCGGCTGGAGATGGCGCGCGCGCTGGCGCTGGATCCGAAGCTGCTGCTGCTCGACGAGCCGGCCTCGGGGCTGAACACCTCCGAGACGCAGACGCTGGGCGACACCCTGCTGCGCATCCGCGATCGCTTCGCGCTCACCATCCTCCTCGTCGAGCACGACATGGGGCTCGTGATGAACGTCAGCGACACCATCACCGTGCTGAACTTCGGGCGAAAGATTGCCGAGGGGACGCCGCACAGAGTCCAGAACGATCCGGAGGTCATCAAGGCCTACCTCGGGGAGACGGTCAGTGCCTGAGCCGCTGCTCGTCCTCGACGGGATCGAGACGTTCTATGGGGCCATCCAGGCGCTCAGGGGCGTGTCCTTCGAGGTGCCCGAGGGCTCCATCGTCACCCTGCTCGGCGCCAACGGGGCGGGGAAGTCGACGACGCTGAAGTGCATTTCCGGGCTGGTGCCGGCCGCGCGTGGCACGGTGAGCTTCCGGGGGCAGCGGATCGACGGGCTGGCCTGCGAGACGATCGCGCGTCGCGGGATCTCGCACGTCCCCGAAGGCCGCGAGCTCTTTCCCGAGCTGACCGTACTGGAGAACCTCAAGATGGGCGCCTACGCGCGCAGGGACAGGCGCGCCATCCAGGCCGCTCTCGAGCGCGTGCACGCGTGCTTCCCGATCCTGGCCGAGCGGCGTGCGCAGCTGGCGGGGACGCTCAGCGGCGGCGAGCAGCAGATGCTGGCGATCGGCCGGAGCCTCATGGCCGAGCCGGTCCTCATGCTCCTCGACGAGCCGTCCCTGGGGCTGGCGCCGATGCTCGTCGAGGAGATCTTCGCCATCATCCGCGGGATCCACGCCGGCGGGACGACGGTGCTGCTGGTGGAGCAGAACGCCAACAAGGCGCTGTCGATCGCCGACTACGGCTACGTGCTCGAGACGGGAACGATCGCGCTCGCCGGCGACAGCCAGCAGCTCCTGCGCGACGACCGCGTGCGCCGGTCGTACCTCGGACATCGATGACCCACGGGAAAGGAGAGATGCCATGAAATGGATCACAGCGGCACTCACGCTCCTCGTCCTGCTCGGGAGCGGCCCGGTCCGGGCGGAGGACGGCGTCACCGACAAGGAGGTCGTCATCGGCGCCGGCCTCGACCTCACCGGGGCGGTGGCCAATTGGGGAGTGAACATCAAGGCCGGCATGGAGGCCATGTTCAATCGCATCAACGCGGCCGGCGGCGTGCACGGTCGCAAGATCCGGCTGGTCGCCTACGACCACGTCTATCAGCCGCCCAAGGCGGTGACCAACGCCAAGCGGCTGGTCGAGCGCGACCACGTCTTCGTCATGATGGGCCACCTGGGCACGCCCACGACCAAGGCGATCAAGGACTATCTCGACGAGAAGCAGGTGCCCAACATCTTCCCGGCCACGCTGGCCAGTATCTGGACCACGTCGGGCAAGTGGCACGTGGGCGACCTCGCCACCTACACCGACCAGACGGGCCTCATCGTGGACTACCTGGTGAAGGAGCGGAAGATCCGGAAGATCGCCAGCTTCTACCAGGACGACGAGTACGGCCTCGACGGCCACCTGGGCGGCAAGGCTCGTCTCAAGCACACGCACGATCTCGCCTACGTGGCCGAGGTGGACTACAAGCGGGCCGACATCGACTTCAGCTCGCAGGCCGCCAAGCTGAAGGAGTCGGGCGCCGAGGCCGTCATCGTGCAGGCGGTCTACCGCGAGCCGCCGCGCCTGGCCGAGCAGTGCCACGCCATCGGCTACAACCCACTGTTCATCGGCCCATCGCCCATCGTGCTGGCCAAGACGATCGAGCTGGGCGGCAAGCACGTGGAAGGGCTCATGGGGGTCGAGGTCTATCCGCTGCCGACGGAGCCCGGCGCGTTCCTCGACCAGTACCGGGCCGACATGGCCAAGTACTTCCCGGGCCTGCCGATCGACACCACCAATCTCTACGGCTATCAGAAGGCGGCGCTCTTCGTCGAGGCCATGCAGCGGGCCGGACGCAACCTCACCCGTGACTCCGTGCTGAAGGCGATCGAGACGATCAAGGACTGGGATCCGGGCTGGGGCCTGAAGTACGGCTACGGCGGTGACAACCGTCGCGGCATGAGCAACGCCGGCCGGCTCGTAGTCGTGAAGGACGGCAAGTGGGTGAAGGTGAGCGACTGGACGGAGCTCAAGGAAATCGGCCGGAGGTAGCGATGGTCGAGATCCTGACCAGCCAGGTCGTGAGCGGACTCGCCACCGGCTGCGTGTACGCGCTCATCGCGCTGGGGTTCGTCCTGATCTTCAAGGCGACCGACGTCGTGAACTTCGCCCAGGGCGAGTTCGTGATGGCGAGCGGCTTCATGAGCTACACACTGCTGATCGGGCTCGGGTTCCCTTACGGCCTGGTGCTGGTCGCGACCATCGTGCTGTCGGGGCTGATGGGCGTGGTGCTGGAGCGGGTGGTGGTGCGACCCATCATGGACGCGCCGATCTTCAGCATCGTCATCGCCACCATCGGCGCCTCGATCGTCTTGCGCTCCTCGGCCGGCATCGTCTACGGCTACGACGTGCTGCCGCTGCCCACCATCTTCTCGAAGGACCCCGTCCGGGTCGGGTTCGTGCGGTTCACGGCGATGGACGTGGGGGTCATCGGCTCGTCGCTGGTGATCATGGTGGCCCTCTATCTGTTCTTCAAGCTGACCAAGACGGGGATGGCGATGCGGGCCACCGCCCAGAGCCAGACGGCGGCGCGGCTGATGGGCGTGAGCGTCAAGCGGATCTTCTCGCTGACGTGGGCGATCAGCGCGGCCATCGGCGGCGTCGCCGGCGTGCTGATCGCCCCCATCATCTACCTCGACCCCAACCTCGGCTTCATCGGCGTCAAGGCGTTCGCCGGCGCGATCCTGGGCGGGTTCGGTAGCATCCCCGGCGCCATCGTCGGCGGCATGCTGCTCGGGGTCATCGAGAACCTCTCCGGCTACTTCTTCAACGCGGGCATCAAGCAGGTGTCGACCTACATCCTGCTGATCCTCGTGCTCGTCATCCGGCCCAGCGGGTTCTTCGGCGCCGCGCCGATCCGGAAGGTGTGACGCGCATGGCGTGGCGGCGGCGGCTCCCGGGAGTGGCGCTGGTCGTGGTCGGGGTGAGCCTGCTCGCGCTGCCGGGCGTCGCCGACAACTACGTCGTCTACGTCATGACGCGTCTCTTCGTCTATGTGCTCGTGGCCCTCGGCCTGAATCTGCTGACCGGCTACGCCGGCCAGGTCTCGCTGGGTCACGCCGCGTTCTTCGCGATCGGCGCCTACACGGCGGCCGTCCTGGCCGAGCGGTGGCAATGGCCCTCGCTGCTCTGCCTGCTGGCGGCGGCGGTCTTCACGGGCTTGATCGGATATCTGCTGGGGCTGCCGTGCCTGCGGCTGAGCGGGCTCTATCTGGCCATGGCCACGCTCGGCTTCACGCTCATCGTCCAGGAGATGCTGCTTCAGCTGGCCGTGCTCACGCACGGCTCGGAAGGGATGAAGGTGGTGCCCGCCTCGCTGCTGGGATTCACCTTCGACAGCGATGCGCGGAAGTACTACATGCTTCTGGTCGTCACCGCCGGCATGTTGCTCTTTGCGCGCAACCTGGTGCGGGGGCGGATGGGCCGGGCGTTCCTGGCCATCCGCGACAACGAGCGCGCGGCCGCGGCCATGGGCGTGAACCTGGCCCGGTACAAGACGATCGCCTTCGCCGTCAGCGCCCTCTACACCGGCCTGGCCGGGGCGCTCAGCGCGTTCATCGTCGGCTTTCTCGATCCCCAGGAGTTCAGCTTCTTCCTCTCCATCCAGTTCATCACCATCATCATCCTGGGCGGACTCGCCTCGCTGCTCGGCTCGGTGCTGGGCGCGTGCTTCCTGATCTTCCTGCCCGAGCTGCTGGCCGGGCTCGACGTCTGGCAGGCGCTCGTCTACGGCCTCATCATGGTCGTCACCATCCTCTTCATGCCGTTCGGGCTCAGCGGTGCCCTCCGCCGCTACGCGTTCCGGTGGTTCGGGATCGGCAGCGAGCCCATGATTCCCCGCCGACTGGGCCACTGAACCGGCGGGAGGCGCTGGCCCGACCCGGTCAGGGCCGTCAGCGCAGAGCCATTGGACCCGAGGTTGGTGCCGTTCGGCCCTACGGCGCCTTTCATCTCTCGGCTACTGTCGGGGACCCACCAAGGAGGAGCAGCTCATGGCCTCGTCAGAGCGCACGGAGCAATCCCTGTACACGCGCCTGGGTGGATACGACGCCATCGCCGCGGTGGTCGACAGTCTGCTGGAGCGGATGCGCGGCGACCCTCAGCTCGCGCGGTTCTGGACCAGCCCCCGCAGCGTCGATACCAATCGGCGAGAGCGTCAGCTGGCGGTGGATTTCATCGCGGCGGCGGCCGGCGGGCCGACCTTCTATCTGGGACGAGACATGAAGACGTCCCATGCCGGGATGGGAATCACCAAGAGCGACTACCAGGCCCTGGTGCGCCACACCGTCGCAGCGCTCGATGGCTTCAAGGTACCCGACCGGGAAAGAGCGGACGTGCTGGCGTTCCTCGCCACCCTCGAACCGGACATCGTCGAGACGTAGCCCCTCGGCCGGTGAGGGGACGGCCCGCGCGCGCTACTTGCTCGGTGTCTTCGGCGCCAGGCGCATCTCGCGTAGGAAC
>Ga0134124_10001199_pt1 | contig 20781 bp, 8 predicted proteins | sample KB304_FD_96880 | JGI IMG/M metagenome (GOLD analysis project Ga0134124, IMG submission 96880) | Terrestrial soil microbial communities without Nitrogen fertilizer from Kellogg Biological Station, Michigan, USA - KB3-0-4 | ecosystem: Environmental > Terrestrial > Soil > Unclassified ... | reverse complement strand
TGTCAGTGCAGCGGCTCGGATGACTCGCGGCAGCCGGGGATGCGCCGGCCAAGCAGTCGACGTCGTAGAGTAGAATCAACAGGAGACGAATAGTCATGTCAGAGAAGCTTCAGGGAATAGTTGATCAGATCAAAGACCTCACGGTGTTGGAGGCCTCGCAGTTGGTCAAAATGATGGAAGAGACATTCGGAGTTTCGGCTGCGGCCGCCGCGGTTGCCGCTGCGCCGAGCGGCGCCGGTGCTGCCGCGGCTCCAGCCGTCGAAGAGAAGGATGAGTTCGACGTTGTGCTTACAGGAATGGCCGATCCTGCCAAGAAGATTGGGATCATCAAGGTCGTTCGCGAGATCACCGCGCTCGGTCTGAAGGAAGCCAAGGACCTGGTGGAGGCCGCGCCCAAGGCGGTAAAGGAAGCCGTTCCGAAGGACGAGGCCGAAGCGCTGAAGAAGAAACTGACCGACGCGGGCGCGACTGTCGAACTAAAATAGTCCCTGGTCATTGGTCCATGATCCTTAGTCAACCGGCGGTGTCGACCCTCAGGAGAGGGAGGAATGACCAAAGACTAATGACTAATGACCAGTGACTAACAACCAATGACGAACGGCGCTTGACCGTCCGTGGTGCCGTTGTGTAATATCGGGTCATAGCAACGAATAGGGCGGCGACGACAATAAAGTTTATTTGGCGTTCAAAAACACGCGAAGATCGCGGTGGGAGTAAGTGTCTCCGGCCGTTCTTCGCCGTTTTGCGCTCAAAATGTTCCAAGCTTGCAGCGGGTCTAAAGCTAACTGGCTTTGAGAGATTTCCTCGCGTGACTTACCCCGTTTTGCGTGGACAAACTTCTCCTTTGAAAGCTGGTCCTGGTGTGGCCGGCTGCAAGCTTCTTCCCTTCTAATCGAGGAGCGACATGTCAGCACTTGCGAATACTGGTAACGGCATAGGCCGCGAGCGGTACGATTTTTCTCGAATCAAAACGGCGATCAGAATACCGAACCTCATCGAGGTTCAACGCCAGTCTTACAATCGATTTCTTCAGATGGATCTTCTTCCGGCTGAACGCGAGAACACCGGTCTTCAAGCCGTGTTCAGATCGGTATTCCCGATTACAGATTTCCGCGAAACCTCACAGCTTGAATTCGTCGAGTACGCGATCGGGAACTGGCAGTGCAAGTGCGGACAGCTCGAGGGGCTGTATCACCTGCGCACCAACTGCCGTTCATGCGGGGCAATCCTTCGAGTCAACCCGTACGCGGCCGAAGAACAGACCTGCCCGCAGTGCGGAACGATGAACACGGTGTCGCCCGTCCTCTGCGACAATTGCGGCGAGCCGGTCACGCTTCAGCACAAGCACTCAGAAAAAGAGTGCCAGGAAAAGTCGATGACCTACGCGGTGCCGCTGAAGGTCAAGATCCGCCTGACTGTCTGGGACACCGACGAGGACACCGGACAAAAGTCGATCCGCGACATCAAAGAGGAAGAGGTGTTCTTTGGCGAGATTCCCCTGATGACCGACAACGGCACCTTCATCATCAACGGAACCGAGCGCGTGATCGTGAGTCAGCTCCATCGCTCACCGGGCGTGTTTTTCGAGAAGGAAAACAACAATACATATTTCCTTGCGAAGGTTATCCCGTATCGCGGCTCGTGGGTCGAGTTCGAGTATGACGCCAAGAACCTGCTGTACGTTCGGATCGACCGCAAGCGCAAATTCCTCGGGACCGTTTTTCTCAGGGCGCTGGGGCTCATGGAGAAGATCGACGTCGATCGCATGGGCACCGACTCGCACCTCGAGGACGAAATCAAGCGGGCGAGCTTCACCGACGCCGAAGTGCTGCGGATGTTCTACACCGCGCACAGGGCCTCGATCAAGAATGGCCAGTTACACTTCGAACCGTCGGATGGACTGGTCGGCCTGCATCTTGCCGAGACGGTCGAAGACAAATCCGGCGAAGTAATAGTGCGCGGCGGCGGTCATGCGAAGAAGCTCACCAAGCGTGACATCGAATCGCTGCGTAAAGCGAAGATCAAGTCGGTGACGGTCGACCCGCAGGAACTCGAGGGAGCTTTCCTGATCGACGATGTGGTTAATACCGACACCGGCGAAGTGATCGCCGAAGCCAACACCGAGCTTACGCAACGCGAGTGGCAGCAAATCGTCGAGTCGGGCGTGTCCACCGCTGAGCTGTGCTTTCCCGAGCGCGACGACGTCGGGGTCGTAGTCAGCCAGACTCTCAAGAAAGACTCGGTAAAGACTCCGCGCGATGCGATTCTCGAGATCTATCGCAAGATGAGGCCCGGCGATCCGCCGACCATCCTTACCGCGTGGAATCTTTTCCGCGGTATGTTCTTCGACGAACGCAAGTTCGACTTTTCACGAGTCGGCCGGTTGAAGGCAAACATCAAGCTCGGCAAACCCGAGCGTGACCGCCTGGATCAGCAAACGCTTTCGACCACGGACTTCGTCGACGTGATCGACTACGTGCTGAAGATGCGCAAAGGAATCGGCGAGGCCGATGACATCGACCACCTCGGGAATCGTCGAGTGCGAGCGGTGGGCGAGCTTCTCGAAAATCAGTTTCGCATCGGGCTCGTGCGCATGGAGCGCGCGATCAAAGAGAAGATGTCGATCCATCAGGAAATGCAAACGGCGATGCCTCGCGATTTGATCAACGCGAAGCCGGTGACCGCGGCAGTCCGGGAGTTCTTCGGTTCATCGCAGTTGTCGCAGTTCATGGATCAGACGAATCCGCTTTCGGAGATCACCCACAAACGCCGGCTCTCGGCGCTTGGGCCCGGCGGCCTGTCACGCGAACGCGCGGGGTTCGAAGTTCGCGACGTTCACCCGACACACTACGGCCGGATATGTCCGATCGAGACGCCTGAAGGTCCGAACATCGGTTTGATCTCTTCTCTTTCCTGCTTTGCGCGGATCAATGAATTCGGCTTTATCGAGTCACCTTATCGAAAGGTCGAGAACGGGCGTGTGATCGATTACGTTCGGATCACATCGGCCGGAGACAGCGAGTACAACGTCGGGGACCACCTCCCGAAGGAACAGGTCGACAGGACCAGCAAGAAGCTCGGGGCAGCCGAACAAACCCCAGTCGAGTACGAGCCGTACCCGTTCTATTTGTCGGCGTGGGAAGAGGACAAATACACGATAGGCCAGGCTACAGTCGAAGTCGACAAGCAGGGCCGGATTCTTCAGGAACGACTCGCCGCTCGAAAGGCGGGCGAAACCAGAAATCTTTGCCTGCGCGAAGAGCTGGACCTGGTTGATGTGAGTCCGAAACAACTCGTCTCGGTAGCTGCGTCGTTGATACCGTTTCTCGAAAACGACGACGCAAACCGCGCGTTGATGGGTTCGAACATGCAGCGCCAGTCGGTTCCGCTTCTGAGAGCCGAGGCTCCGCTTGTCGGCACCGGAATGGAGCGAGTCACTGCTCAGGATTCGGGCGCGGTGGTTATTGCCAAGCGTGACGGTGTTGTTGATTCGGTCGACTCGGAGCGCATCATCATCCGCGCCGAGCACGGCATAGCGGGAGGAACGACCTCGCGAGAGATCAACGCCGACATATATCAGCTTACGAAGTTCAAGCGGTCGAACCAGAACACATGCATCAATCAGAAGCCGACCGTTCGCGAAGGCCAGCCGGTAAAGAAGGGCGAAGTGATCGCGGATGGGCCGTGCACCAATCGCGGCGAATTGGCTCTGGGCCGCAACGTTCTGGTCGCGTTCATGCCGTGGCGCGGATACAACTTTGAAGACGCGATTCTCGTGTCGGAGAAGCTGGTCAAGGAAGACTCGTTCACCTCGATTCACATCGAGGAGCTCGAGGTCGAGGCGCGCGACACAAAGCTCGGGCCCGAGGAAATCACTCGCGACATACCGAACGTGTCCGAGTCCGCCCTGCGTGATCTGGACGACTCCGGAATCATCCGCATCGGCGCGCAAGTCAAACCGGGCTCGATTCTGGTAGGCAAGGTCACACCGAAGGGCGAGACCCAGCTTACCGCCGAAGAGAAACTGCTTCGCGCGATCTTCGGTGAGAAGGCCGGCGACGTGCGCGACGCAAGCCTTACGTGTCCGCCGGGCATCGACGGCACCGTTGTCGACGTCAAGGTGTTTACTCGAAAAGGCGCTGAGAAGGACGAACGCTCGCTCGCCATCGAACGGGCTGAAGAAGAGAAGCTCGAAAAGAATCTCCGCGATGAAGTTCGAATTCTCGAGGACGAACGCAACAAGAGGATCTTCGAGTTGCTCGAAGGCCAGCGGCTTTCCGATGATCTCGTCTACAAAAACAAGAAGCTGTTGACCAAGGGCGCGAAGCTCACGCGCGAAGACCTCGAACAACTCGAGATCGGCGCATTGCGCAAGATCGAGATCACCAGCACTCGCGTCGACGTGCAAGGTGAGATCGCGGACATCGAGCGGCGCACCGAAAGACAAGTCAAGGTTCAGCAGCAGCTTCATAACGAGAACATCGACAAGCTGAAGAAGGGCGACGAGCTTCCGCCGGGCGTGATCAAGATGGTGAAGGTGTTCATCGCCATGAAACGCAAGCTCTCGGTGGGCGACAAGATGGCCGGCCGTCACGGTAACAAGGGCGTCATCGCAAGGATTCTTCCTGAAGAGGAAATGCCTTACCTGCCTGACGGCACTCCGGTCGAAATCGTGTTGAACCCGCTCGGCGTACCTTCGCGTATGAACGTAGGCCAGATTCTCGAGACTCACCTTGGCTGGGCGTCGAAGGTAATCGGGCAGAGCATCAGCGACTTGCTTGCAGACGGCACAAAGGTCGACCAGATTCGAAAGGTCTACCGCGATGTGTTCGCCAGTTCCGAGTGGCAGGAGCGGCTTACCGAGATGCCCGACACCGAGTTGATCGAGCACGCTCGCACAATGGTTGACGGCATTCCGTACGCGTCGCCGGTCTTTGACGGCGCGCGAGAATCGGATATCAAGAAGCTGCTCGAATACGCTCATCTTCCGACCTCAGGCAAGACCGTGCTTTATGACGGAATGAGCGGCGATCCGTTCGAGCAGCAAGTGACGGTCGGCTACATATACATGATGAAGCTGTCACACCTGGTCGACGACAAGATTCACGCGCGGTCAATCGGGCCGTATTCGCTGATCACGCAACAGCCCCTGGGCGGCAAGGCTCAATTCGGCGGCCAGCGATTCGGAGAAATGGAAGTCTGGGCGCTCGAGGCTTACGGAGCGGCGCACATACTCCAGGAACTGCTGACCGCGAAGTCTGATGACGTAGCCGGTCGCTCGAAGATTTACGAGGCGATCGTTAAGGGCGAGGCCGACTTCGATCCCGGCGTGCCCGAGTCGTTCAACGTTCTGATTCGCGAGCTTCAATCGCTGTGTCTGGATGTTGAGCTGATGCGCCGAAGCGAAGAAGTAGTGGAAGAAGAAGTGGTAACCGAATAAGGAACCCGTTCAGGGTTCCGAGTTCGGAGTTCAGAGTTGCAGAAACCCTGAACCCTGAACCCTGAACTCTGAACCTTTTGACAGAGGGGTAACCGAGAAATGTTTAGGACACATCAAGAAAAAACAAGCCTGGCGCCTGACTTTGAAGCGATAAGAATAAGTCTTGCCTCACCGGAGAAGATCCTCGGTTGGTCACACGGTGAGGTGACCAAGCCCGAAACGTTCAACTACCGGACCTTCAAGCCGGAGCGTGACGGGTTGTTCTGCGCGAAAATATTTGGACCGGTGACCGACTGGGAATGTCTCTGTGGAAAGTACAAACGCATGAAGCACCGCGGCGTGGTGTGCGACAAATGCGGCGTCGAGGTCACTCAATCCAAAGTTCGGCGCGAACGGCTGGGCCACATCAAGCTCGCGAGCCCGTGCTCGCACGTCTGGTTCTTCAAGGGGCTTCCCTCGCGTATCGGTCACTTGCTCGACATACCATTGCGAGAGCTTGAAAAGGTCCTTTATTTCGAATCCTATATTGTGATCGATCCGGGAGACGTTCCGGAGCTTAAAGAAAAAGAGCTGCTGCCTGACGATCGTTACCGCCAGCTCATGCAGGAATTCCCGGGGCGTTTCATCGCCAAGATGGGAGCCGAAGCGATCAAGGAGTTGCTGCAAAAAGTCGAAGTCGAAGATCTGTCCATCGAGATGCGGCAGAAAATGAAGGACGAGACTTCACAGCAGAAGAAGCTCAAGTTCTCGAAGCGGCTCAAGGTCGTCGATGCATTCCGGCGTTCGGGTAATCACCCGGACTGGATGATCCTGGACGTGATACCGGTTATTCCGCCCGAGCTTCGTCCGCTGGTTCCACTGGACGGCGGCCGCTTTGCGACAAGCGATTTGAATGACCTGTATCGACGAGTGATCAATCGCAACAACCGTCTGTCCAAACTCATAGAGCTGAAGGCGCCGGAAGTCATCGTCCGCAACGAGAAGCGCATGCTTCAGGAAGCGGTCGATGCGCTGTTCGATAACGGCCGCCGTGGACGCGTTCTGCGTGGCGCGAACAATCGCCCGCTCAAATCGCTTTCCGATACGCTCAAGGGCAAGCAGGGCCGCTTCCGTCAGAACCTTCTCGGGAAGCGCGTTGACTACTCGGGGCGTTCGGTCATCGTCGTCGGTCCCGAGCTCAAGCTTCATCAGTGCGGCTTGCCCAAGAAGATGGCGCTCGAGCTGTTCAAGCCATTCATCTACAACCTGCTCGAGAAGAAGCAATACGCGGCGACGATCAAGCAGGCGAAGGAGATGGTCGAGCGCCAGGAGCCGGTGGTCTGGGATATTCTCGAGGAAGTCATCCGCGAGCATCCGGTTCTGTTGAATCGCGCGCCGACTCTTCATCGGCTTGGTATACAGGCTTTCGAGCCGGTGCTTGTTGAAGGAAAAGCGATCAAGATTCATCCGCTCGTTTGCACCGCGTTCAACGCAGACTTCGACGGCGATCAGATGGCGGTGCATATTCCGCTCTCGCCCGAAGCCCAGGTCGAAGCAAGCGTGTTGATGCTGGCGTCCAACAATATTCTTTCGCCGGCCAACGGCCAGCCGATCGCGGTGCCGACACAGGACATCGTTCTCGGGTGCTACTACCTGACGAAGGACAAGAAGGACGACAAATTCGCGGGACGCAAGTTCGCATCCGGCGATGAAGTATTGCTGGCTCTCGATGCCGGCGAGGTCCATACTCAATCGCCGATCAAGCTGTTGTTCTCGGGCGACATCATCGATCTCGAGCACGAGCGCGACGATCAGGATGTGATTCGCGCCGCGGTTCGCACCTTGAAGAATCGAGTTATCGATACGACGGTCGGCCGGGTGATCTTCAACGAACAGATGTCGGAAGGCATGCCTTATGTGAACGGGACGTTGAAGAAGAAGGGACTTCAGTCGCTGGTAAATCATTGCCACTTGCGGCTCGGTCACGCCGAGACCGTGAAGATGCTCGACAAGGTGAAGGAACTTGGGTTCCTTTACGCCACGAAGGCGGGCATCTCGATCGGCGTCGATGATCTGGTAACGCCGCCTGCCAAGGCCGAGCTGGTTCAACAGGCGCAGGCCGGAGTGGTCGAAGTAGAGAACCAGTACAAAGAAGGCATCATCACCAACGGCGAACGATACAACAAGGTCATCGCGATCTGGTCGGACGTGACCGAGCGCGTTGCCGAAGCGATGTTCACCGAGATGAACCGCCGCGAGCAGGAATCGGGCGAAATGAATCCGATACTGATCATGGCCGACTCGGGAGCCAGAGGCTCGAAGCAACAGATTCGTCAGCTCGCGGGTATGCGAGGCTTGATGGCCAAACCTTCGGGCGAAATCATCGAGACCCCGATTCGCGCGAACTTCCGCGAAGGCCTGAACGTGCTCCAGTACTTCATCTCGACACACGGAGCGCGCAAGGGACTTGCCGACACGGCGCTCAAGACCGCGGACTCCGGTTATCTCACCCGGCGCCTGGTCGACGTAGCTCAGGACGTGATCGTAAGCGAGCCCGATTGCGGGACGATCAAGGGTATCTGGGCGACGGCGATCATCGAAGGCGGTGAGGAAATCGAATCGCTTCGCGACAGAATCATCGGCCGGGTTGTGCTTGATGATGTTAGCGATCCGATCACCGGCGAGATCATCGTGGAATCCAACGAAGAGATCACCGAAGATCTTGCGGGGATGATCCAGGCCGCGGGCGGAATCGAGCGCGTCCGGATACGTTCGGTGTTGACTTGCGAGTCTCGCCGGGGCGTGTGTGTGAAATGCTACGGCCGCAATCTGGCGACTGGCCGGATGGTCGAATTGGGTGAGGCGGTCGGCGTGATCGCCGCGCAATCGATCGGCGAGCCGGGCACTCAGCTTACGATGAGGACCTTCCACATCGGCGGCGTCGCCGGTGGTGTGAGTGAAATCACGAAGCACGAGGCTATCGCGGCGGGCAACGCGAAGTTCGAAGACCTCAAGACGGTCCGGAATCGCGATGGCGATCTGGTCGCAATGAACCGCAACGGTACGGTGGTGCTGGTCGACGAGCGCGGACGTGACCTTAAGCGGTATCAAATCAACTACGGCGCAACGCTCAAGGTTTCCGACGGGCAGCGCGTCGAGGAAGGGCAGGAGCTTGCGGAGTGGGATCCTTACACCTTCGCAATCCTGACCGAAGAAGCGGGCACGATTACCTTCAAGGACTTGATCGAAGGCGTGACGGTTCACGAAGAGGTGGACGAGGTGACCGGTCTGTCGCACCTCGTCGTCATCGACTCGCCCGATGAGAAGCGTCAGCCCAGAATCGAAATCCGCGACGAGAAAAACAAGGCCGTGCGAACTTATCAAATGCCGGTTCGCGCGAACCTGCTTGTTGCCGACTACGATGAATGGAAGAAGAAGCGTGGGGCTGGGGCTTCAACGAAGGTCCAGGAAGAGAAGGAACACGTTCGCGTGGCGCCCGGTGACATCATCGCCAAGATCCCACGCGAAACTACAAAGACCAAGGACATCACCGGCGGTCTGCCTCGCGTAGTCGAGCTGTTCGAAGCTCGCAGGCCTAAGGAAACCGCGGTGATGACCGAGATCGACGGCGTGGTCAAGTTCGGGCCGATAGTCAAGGGGCTGCGCCGCGTGATAGTTGAAGCGACCGACGGTGAGAAACGCGAATACTCGATTCCTCGAGGCGTGCACATAAACGTCCAGGAGGAAGACTGGGTCAGGGCGGGCGAGCCGCTCATGGACGGCCCGTTGAATCCGCACGATATTCTTGCCGTGCGCGGTATCGAGGAACTGCAGCGCTACCTTGTGAACGAAATTCAAGAGGTTTACCGTCTGCAGGGCGTCAACATCAACGACAAGCATATCGAAGTGATCGTTCGTCAGATGCTGCGATGGGTGCGGGTCAAGGATGTCGGCGACACTGAGTTCCTTCTCGAAGACATGGTAGACCGCTTCCGCTTCCAGGACGAGAACGATCGGGTCCTGGCCGAGGACGGCACGCCTGCTTCGATGGAGCCGCTGCTGCTTGGCATCACGAAGGCGTCTCTCTCGACTGAGTCCTTCATATCGGCCGCTTCATTCCAGGAGACAACGCGAGTGCTGACCGAGGCCGCAATCAGCGGTAAGGTCGATTACCTGCGTGGGCTTAAGGAAAACGTGATAATGGGCCGGCTGATTCCCGCGGGAACCGGCATGGACTACTATCGCAACATCAAGCTCGAGCCGGATCGAACCGTGGAAGAAGCTGAAGAGTACGAAGCCGCCGAGATCCCGGCCGGAGAAGATATCAAGGCTGAGGTTAAGGAAGTAGCCGACTGAGGCGGATTAGGCAAGCTTCCGGTTTTTAGGCGGCAAAGAAAGAGGGATGGAGAAATCGCTTCCGCGGTTTCTTCATCCCTCAAGTCATTTGCGATATCGGCGCCCTGCTGTTGCAATCGTCCGGGTAGCCACCAGTAGCGCCGTGCTGCTCAATGAACATTGATAATGAACGCGCAGGAAGCAGTCTCTCCGCCGGTGTTGCTTGCGGCGCAGGTAACAGTAGTCGTGCCAACCGGGAAGCTCGAACCCGATGGCGGCGAACAAACCACAGTGGCTCCTTCAGGTTTATTCAAAACAGGCTGCGGATAGCTTACGACGGTAGGCTGGCCTGAAGGCACAATTACTTGAAGATCGCCTGCGCAACTCAGAGCCAAAGGTGGCGGGCCTGCCAGATTAACCGTGACTGTAAATGTGCATGTGGCCTCGTTTCCTGAGGCATCGATCACCGTAAGGCTAACGAGCGTGCTACCAGCCGGAAATACGGAACCGGATGGTGGTGAGAAGAGCACGACCGCCCCTCCTGGACTATTCATAACCAGCGGCGGATAGTTGACAACCACAGAGTTTTGACCCGGCAGTGCGGATACCACAATGTCGGCTGGACAAGTTAGATCGATGATAGGTGTCGTGCGCTCCAACTCGAATATTCCTCGACCATAAGTCCCGGCGCGCACCACACCGGTCTGCGTCCCGAGAAATCTTTGATGGGCCTCGAGATCAGGTACTGAGACGTTTGGTATTCCGGGAGAACGAGCCCAAAGCCAGTTTCCGCTCTCGAGCCGTCCACGGTAGGCACCCTGGTCAGTCCCGACAAAAACTGTATTTGAATCCAACGGATCGACGACAATGGTATAGACTACGTCGATTTGCAATGGCGGGTTGAACTTGTCATCGATAACTTTCGAAACCCACCCTCCGCCTGGGGACCGCTTCACCTCTTTGACTCGGCCTGGACCGGTGCCCTTGAATACGGCCACAATCCGATTTGGGTTGTTGAGGTCTATCGCTATCTCATGCTTCTTGTTGTCAAATTCTCCCCCGCAATCGCAAACCTTTTCCCAGCCCACTTCAGGCGACCCACGCCAGATCTGCCCAGTTGTTGTACCGAGAAAATAGGCTGGCTTGTTATCTACATCCAATCTTCTTTCGAAAGTCAGAGTCGCGCTGTCACCTGATTTGGCTGGTGGGTCGATAAGTTCCCAAGCTGCATCGGTATTCAAGTCAGAGGCCGGTTTTGTTGCCGCATCGTGAGCGCGAAATATTTTTCCACCCTGGAGCCGTAGCAAGTCGCCGTCGTGGTAAGGATCACACCAATGCACAACCGTGTCGTTATTGCTCCAGATTTGCTCTTGGACGGCGGGCGGCGGAATTACGTGATTGAAGTCGGCTCGTACGCGAGTAATGGCGCCGCCGCCGAAAGCATTGGTATTAACGTACATGACCGTAAGCCGATCGCCATGCATGCTGACCGGTCTCGCAACGTCGATGGAGGCTTGAAACCCATCGCCACCGCCACCTATCCCAAAGCGCTCCCAGGAAGAACCGTGGTTCCGTGTGAATGCATTGCCGTTGTGCCAAAATCCGCCAATCACCTCATTTACATTTGACGGAGAGAGACCGATTGTGCCGAACTGACCAAGAGTCAACCCAGTCGTAAGTGAATACCAGGTAACGACCCCAATGTCGTTTATTGTACCTTTGGTGACTCCGCCGTCGTTTACTATGAAGACTATCTCCGCAGTCGATGTGCTTTCGGCAAAACTGTTTTTTGGGGCGAAGACAATGTCGTGTAGATCGGCATGCAGGTCCAATCCTCCGCGAGATGGATTGCCGTCTGACAAACAGCAACTGAGCGTGGTCCAGGAGTTGTTATTGACGGGTGGCGTTACATTGTAGTCATTCAGGCCGCCTACTTTGCCTCCATCCGTCGCCCTCCACAATGCAACCTGACCGATATATACGAAATCGGAACCGCGAGGGCTTATCGCTATGACATTGCCGAAGTCGAGTTGCCCATCGCTCGGTGGGTGGGGAAGGGCAATCCACGTATTTCCGGCGTTTTCGGTTTTGAACAGGCGATATTGCCCCCCCACATCGATTCCAGCGTAGAGAACAGCAGGCTGCGAGGGAGAAATTGCAAGGGCAATACGCCCAAACCCTGACGTAGGCAAGCCGGAAGTAAGCGCCTTCCATTTGTCGCCGGTCAGATCAGTTGTCTTGAAGATGCCTTTGCCATGAAAGGCTATGTATAAATCGCCGCCTGCGGTATCTCTCACCATATCAATGGCCGTATCGGAAACGGGTAGTCCGTCCGTGACATGCTGCCAGCAATCTGCGCCGTCATCTTTATACTTGAACAACCCTGCGTTGGTAGCGGCGAACACTTCGGAAGGGCTCCCAGGCCTGACGACAATCTTGTTTACGCGAGCCCTGCTCAACGTCTCGTTACTTGTACAACCTGCTCTGAATACGGTGCCTAAAGGCGTCCATGTGTTTCCGCCATCTCCCGAACGAAATACTCCCAGGTCGGACCCAAAAAAGCAGCAAGCGCGATTTGGATCACCTGTGCCTGCATATATGACTTCCGGGTTCGACGGATCAATTGCCAGAGAGCCAATTGATAAGGTTGCTCTGGAAACAAACTTCCCGCCTCCAACCGGCACGTCGCGAACGAGTTGAAAATCAGTGAGCGCCTTCCAGCTCGATCCGCCGTCCAAAGTCTTCCAGACTCCCCCTTCTGCTGCGCCAATGTACAAAATGTCGGCGTTCTTTGGGTGGACTGCGATGGCATTCACTTGGCCGCTTATCGTGTCGTTATTGCTGAGCTGAATACCGGGCGGGCCTATGGGGAACCAGTTCTCTCCTGCGGTCCCGCCCCGCATCGATAGCCCATGGCTTTGAATCGCCTGACCGACGCTCAGCGCTGCCATTAGAATCAATGGCCTCAGCAAGTAAAGTATCCGTTTCATCTTTATGCACCTCCAGTCTATTGATAGTGAGTTTCACTGTTGCCTTACCGATCTCCCCGTCTCCTGCCAAATTCCGCGCGCGGTCGTTAACACTTCTCCAGAGGCCTCTCCGGCAAACAACCGGCGCCCGGGCGATTTTTATTCATCGTAGTAAAAGCCAACCAGAGGAGTGAGCCGGAACGCATGCTCGTCCCCGTTGAACTCGCCCCATCCCGCGATCTGACCGCGTTTGTTGATTCCGGTTGCTACTCTCAGAACCCAGCCGAGTGCCGGGTCGATCAGGTTATTGAGGTTCTGCATGCCCCTGCGATCGGTATAGAGCATTGCTCGAAAGTTGCCGACGCCGGACCCGTCCAGGTAGGCTGCGCCTACAACGTCGCCGCGATTGTTTATTCCCACGCCGTAGCTGATGCCGCCGCCCGGAAACGTGCCGAGATCCTGGACCATCCCTCCGCTGTAGCGGAAAGCATGTAGTCCTACCCCAGCGTGCTCGCCATAGCCGGTAATCTGTTTGTTGTCATTGATCGCATTGGCCTGCCGCAATTCCCACCCGAGCGAGCGGTCGATCAGTTTGTTGAGGTCCACCATTCCCGACGCGTCGGTATAGAGGAAGGCATGGCCGGGATTCCAAAAATCACCGGGCGGCGTCGCGCGCGTCGCCGAGACGCCTACGACGTCGCCTGAGTTGTTAATACCGTAAGCCGCACTCCCCCCGCCGAGGGTGCCAAGGTCCTGCATGCCGACACCATCGGTGAAGCGGAACGCGCGAACTACATCAGAGCTCGACCGATTAGCGCTGCCCACGACTTGACCTTGATCGTTTATCGCCCCGCCGTAGCTGAAGGCGTAGCCTGGGAGCGTGCCGAGGTCGATGAGACCGACGCCGTCGGCGTAGCGGAAGGCGTGATAACCTCCAGCGCCGCCGGACCTATCCACACTGCCTGATACCTGGCCGAAACTATTGATCCCGGCGCCATAGGCATTGTTTTCGTGCGCAATGAAGTTCAGGTCCACCAGACCGACGCCATCTGTGTATCGAAAAGCGTGAGCCGCGGCAGGAGCCGCAAATGAGTATCCGGTAACCTGCCCGGCGTTATTTATGCCGGATGCTCGCGTGCTGGAGGAAAACGTGCCCAGGTCCTCGATGTAGTAGCGGATTTGATTCTGCGCGCGCGCGCGAATGCCTGAGACGGCGAGCGATACTGAGATGATCGCCAACGCAATCGTTGCCGCCTGCCGGCGTCGTTGCAAGATCTTTTTCATTATCATTTTGTAATCTCCTTTTTTTGCAATGCTTCGGACATTTTTTTCGTCCATATAAGCAGGGCCACCTTGGAGGCGTCCCTCTGGACTTCTAAACCGTGAGCTTTCCCTCTCGGTTCATCGTGGAACGGAGCTTACAGAAGGGGCGATTGAGAAGTCCTTCGGTTTTTCGGGGATTTTTCGGGAAGATTTCCGAAGAGACGAGAAGTTAGGTCAACCTAATGTAGAAACCTCAATGACGAGTTGGAAAGGAAATATCGCCTGGATACTTTGGATACTCAGTGGTACAAGCCACCGGAAACTTAGTACCGCAGCGGTCTCTTGTTTGAAGGGTTTTGTGAAACATCCGTTTGCGAAGAAGGGCTTAACTGTGTCATTCATCGCAGAAGGGCGGCCGGCGATGGTGGCCCGGCAGCACCTTTGCCGAGACGGGCTAATGGCACACTACGTGCCTTAACGTTTGTCAGCCATCGGTGGACGCGTTTGATTCGCCGTTTGCATTTTTCGTATGCCCCGCGTCCATTAAATGCGCAAAAGCGCGAGATATCAAAATCAGGTTTCCGGGCGGTTCCCTTGAGTTGGAGGATACTCGAATGACTTCGAATCCATCTGTGAAGCAGCGGGTCAGCTGCCTCTACGAATTCGGGGTCTTCCGCTTGGACGCCGCGGAGCGTCTCCTGCTCCACGGCGATCAGCCCATCGCGTTGACATCCAAAGTCTTCGACATTCTGACAATGCTTGTTGAGAACAGCGGTCATCTTCTGGAGAAGGACACCCTGATACAAGCGATCTGGCCCGACACTTCTGTCGAAGAGGGTAATCTCACCCGCTACGTCTCAACGCTTCGGAAGACCCTCGGCGAACATTCCAACGGGCATCGATATATCGAGACCGTGTCCAAGTGTGGCTATCGCTTTGTTGCCGAGGTCAGGAAGCTCGACGATTGCGAACTGGTAGTCGAAAACGAGCGGACGAGGCCGAGCATTATGGTGGGAAAAGGGAGCGCAACAGCCGGCGATGAGGAACTCAAGAATCGATGCGTTGGGATTAATTCGCGCGATAGTTCACCCGACGTTTCTTGGCGCCGGCAATCCGTTCCGGATCAATTGTGCGAGCCGGTCGGCGGCGCAGTCCCTCTCGACTCGGAGTTCTACATAGTTCGCGCCACCGACGGACGGTTTCGATCTGCTATTGCGCAATGCGACAGCATCGTTCTGGTAAAAGGCGCTCGGCAGGCTGGAAAGTCGTCGCTGCTGGCACGCGGGCTCGAGGAGGCGCGTCGCGGGGGAGCGAGAGTCGTGCTGACGGATTTCCAGATGCTGAATTCGACTCAACTCGAAAGCGCGGGAGAACTGATGCTTGCGCTGGCGAGATTGATCGCCGAGGAGCTTGAGCTCGATGTCTTGCCTGAGGCAGTGTGGAAGCCTGGGCGCGGGCCGAGCATAAACCTCGAGCGGTACCTGCGGAATGAAGCGCTAAACAAGAGTTCCGGCCAGATAGTGTGGGGACTGGATGAAATAGATCGTCTATTCCCTCTCACTTTTGCAAGCGAAGTATTCGGGCTGTTTCGCTCTTGGCACAACCGTCGCGCTCTCGACCCTGACGGGCCGTGGCGCCGCTTGACCATGGCAATCGCCTACGCGACTGAAGCGCATCTGTTCATTAGCGACCTCAATCAATCTCCATTCAACGTTGGAACCCGACTTCTGCTGGAAGACTTTACGCTGGAGCAGGTGGCCGAACTCAATCGTCGATATGGTTCTCCGCTCACAGATGCGAACGATGTGGCTCTCTACTTCCAGCTTGTTGGCGGCCATCCGTTCTTAGTGCAACGAGGACTTTACGAGAAAGCAACGCGAGGCGTATCGCTGTCTGAGCTTGAAGCCGGCGCAGACAGCTCTGACGGGCCCTTCGGCGATCACTTGCGACGTTTGCTTGCTTGTCTATCTCAAGACTCGCGTCTTTGCGAAGCGATGCGAGAAGTGCTCCAAAACCGGCCGTGCCCGGATGTCGAGAGCTTCTATCGGCTGCGCAGCGCGGGAGTTTTGTTGGGTGACTCAGCGCGCGACGCAGCGCCCCGTTGCCACCTCTACTCCCTGTACCTGAAAAAACATTTGTTATGAAATCCAAGCTCCGCGTGCGGACTGTCGCTATTGCAAATTGTTCACTGCATTCACAGAGGGGGAAGGAATGATAGACCACGCATCACTCATTACTGACCGCTCGTCAACTCCTTTCTATGTAACGGGCGGGACGCTGCTCAGCGAAGCGCCTTGCTACGTTGTGCGGCGAGCGGATGATGAGCTTCACGCCGCTCTTGTTCAGGGAAAGTTTTGCTACGTGCTGACCTCACGGCAGATGGGAAAATCATCGTTGATGGTTCGCACCGCCGCCCGCCTCAGAGAAGAAGGCGTCGGCGTAGCCGTTCTTGACCTGACGGCAATCGGACAGAACCTCAGCGCCGAGCAGTGGTACGACGGCTTTGTCAGCCTCGTGGCCGATCATCTCGATCTGGAAGAGGAGCTCGATCAGTTCTGGGAAATGAACCATCGGCTCGGCCCGATGCAGAGGTGGAATCGAGCCATTCGTGAAGTGGTCTTGCCGAAGTACCCGGGCCGCGTGGTGATATTCATCGACGAGATAGATGCGGTACGCGGGCTTCCGTTTTCAACCGACGAGTTTTTTGCAGGGGTACGAGAATTCTACAACCGGCGCACGCAAGACTCGGAGTTGATGCGCTTGACGTTTTGCCTGCTCGGCGTGGCGACGCCGGCGGACTTAATTCGGGACACTCGCACCACGCCGTTCAATATCGGCCATCGAGTTGAATTGACGGACTTCACCGAAGCTGAAGCGGCGACGCTGGCGAGCGGTCTTGAGCGCGGGAAGAAGACGGCTGCCGGGCTGGTGAAGCGAGTTCTTCATTGGACTGACGGGCATCCTTATCTCACACAGCGGCTCTGCCAGTCGGTTGCCGAAGATGCGAGCGTTAACGACGCGAACGGAGTCGATCGCCTGTGCGAGGAATTGTTTTTGTCGCACCGCGCGCAAGAGCGTGACGACAATCTCTTATTCGTACGCGAGCGATTGCTCAGAAGCGAGAGTGACGTTGCGGCGCTGCTCGGGCTGTACGGCAAAGTGAGCGACCATAAGCACGTGCGTGACGACGAGACAAACCCACTGGTGAGCATCCTGCGCCTGTCCGGAATTACAAAAGTGGCGAATGGCTATCTAGAGGTTCGAAATAGAATTTACTCGCGGGTCTTCGACCGGCAGTGGGTGAAGACGAATATGCCCGACGCGGAAGTGCGCCGCCAGCGCGCCGCTTACCGTCGTGGGTTGTTGAGGGCGGCTGCGATCGGCGCTGTAGTCATCGCGGCGATAACTGCTCTGGCAATCGTGGCGATCAAGCAAGGCTCGCGCGCTCGACAAGCCACAAGGGAAGCCGTAACTCAACAGAGGACTTCGAAATCACGCGAGCTTGCCGCTCACGCAGTGGCGTTGATGATGAGCGATCCTGAGTTGAGTTTGCTCCTGTCAACCGAGGCGCTTGAGAGGTTCGACTACAGCGCGGAGGCGGAGGACGCCCTGAGACAGTCACTGCGCGAATCACACGTGAGCACTGTCTTGCGGGGCCACCAGCAGGGAGTGCTGGATGTATCCTTTAGCCCTGACGGGAGGCTCGTGCTCACGGCGAGCGCGGACCATACGGCTAGAATATGGGAAGCGAGTACCGGGCGACTCCTAAACGAATTGCTCGGTCATACGGATTGGGTAAGTCACGCAAGTTTCAGCCCTGATGGCGAGCTGGTGGTGACTGCGAGCGCGGACCACACTGCGCGCGTGTGGAACACAAACACAGGAGTTTGTCTTCTTGTGTTGGAAGGACACACAGACTCAGTCCACGAAGGGGTCTTCAGCCCCGACGCCAGATTTGTAGCGACGGCGAGTCTCGACTCGACGGCGCGGGTGTGGAACCTGACTACGGGGCAAGCGTGTCTTGTGCTTCGCTGCCCTCAACTCGACGTCCGGCACGCGGCGTTCAGTCCTGATGGCACGAGGATTATCACTGCCGGTACCGACAACACTGCGCTTCTTTGGGACGCAAGAACCGGCGCTCGTCTAGCCGTGTTGGAAGGACACACTGATGTGGCGCCTCAAGCGGTTTTCAGCCCCGATGGAAGACTTGCAGTCACGGCGAGTCTCGACAACACTGCTCGAGTGTGGGACGCAAGAACGGGGCGAAGCCTCCGGGTGCTTCGCGGCCATGTCAGGAGCGTACAAAAGGCCACATTCAGCCCGGATAGCAAATACATACTTACATCTAGTGACGACAACACGGCGCGAATGTGGGAAGCGGCTACGGGGCAAAGCCTGAAGGAATTCGTTGGCCACTCGAGCCTGGTACACGGTGCTTACTGCAGCCCTGATGATAGGTACATAGTCACCGTTAGCGCGGATGGCACCGCGCGAGTTTGGGATGCGAGCACCGGACAAACAGTGAAAGAGTTACGTGGACACTCCAGTTCTCTCTTGAACGCCGCATTCAGCCCGGATGGTACGAAGGTCGTTACGAGCAGCCTTGATGGCACAGCGCGAGTGTGGGACGTCGGTAGAGGCAACTTCTCGGCCGAGATGCGTAGTCACTCCGATAGCATACGTACAGTAGCCTTTAGCCCTAATGGCAAGCTGGTGATCACTGCCGGAGGAGGCCTGAGGGAGACGGTCTGGGATGCGAGCACCGGGTTGGAATTGAACGAACTGCTTGGGCCATCACGGTGGGTATCGAGTGGTCCCTTCAGTCCTTACCGCAGCTTCGTCGTCGGATCAAACCCGGACGGGACCGTGCGCGAATGGACCCTGATTACGGGCCAGGGTGCTTCGGGATTGCGAGGGCATACTGAGTATTTCCGCAGCCCTGACGGCAAGTTGATTATCTCTTGTGGCGCAGATGATACCCCGCGCGTGTGGGACTCAGCCACTAGACAACCCCTTGTCCAACTTCGCGGGCATGACGGCGAGGTAAGTTCTGCGAGCTTCAGCCCGGATAGCCGCGCCGCAGTTACTGTCAGCAAGGACGCAACCGCGCGAGTGTGGGATGTCAATACAGGCGAGTGCACGGCCGTTTTGCGCGGACATAAAGCGTCGGTCGTCTGTGCTGCTTTCAGTCCTGATGGTCTGCGGCTGGCTACAGCAAGTTCTGACACGACGGCGCGAGTCTGGGATCTGAGCACTGGCCGATGCCTTACGGAATGCCGAGGGCACAGGTCAACTTTGACGGCGGTGGCGTTTAGCCCTGACGGTAAGTTCGTGGCGACGGGCGGCATGGATGGCACAACACGGCTGTGGGACGCCGAGACTGGAAAGGAAATCGAGCGGATACTAGGCGGAGTCTGGGGCGTTGCTTTCAGTCCGGATGGACGGTCATTAGCTATTGCAGCGGGTCCGATCGCGAGAGTCTATCCTTGCGAAATGTGCCGCCCACTTGAAGAATTGATCGCTCTGGCTCACACGCGCGTTACGCGCCAGTTGACGCCCGATGAGCGACAGAAATACTTGAACGAATTGCCGGACAAAGCACCATGATCAAACTGGGGACTAGCGGCTCGGCTCTTTGCGCGAGACGGCCGCAGCGAGCGGGGTCTGTGGCGTAAACGTGTTTGCATTCAGATCCGCAAGCCATTCCGCGCGCTGCTCGGTATTCCCTACTTCGCGGTACGAAAAAACGAGGAGGACTCGCGTCCTGGCTCCCTTGATCGGATGAACAGTCCATCCTTGATAGCCAACGAGGTTTCCGACTCGACGCGACTTCTCAACCTCCGCCGCCATGCGAGCGTCCACCGTGAGATCGGAGTCATTGGACGACATATGCTGCAGCTTGTCGAGCGCGGACAATGCAGTCCTGGGCTCGACTCCCTGCGAGTGCACGAGCGGAACCACGAAGATGTAGATGCCGACGCTCAAGACTGCCGCTAAAGCAGCGCTGCTCAGCACCATCACTCTCCGTTTGCCGCCCTTGGCGTGTAGTTGGTCAGGGCGACGTTCCTTGAGCTTCCGGCTCCGTCTTGAGACCGCTTGAGTTGCCGGCTTTGCGGGTGCGCTCACGCCGAAACCGGCCTTCGGTTTCGGCAGATTGCAATAAGGGCAGTACTGATCTTCCGCAGTCACATCAGTCGCGCAACGTGGACACACCATTGGCATGGTTTTTCCTCTCTCTTAGTTCTTGAGCTACGCTCGTTAGCATTTAAGAGACCAATCCGACAAAAGTGCGGAAAAGGCGCCGTTGCGTTGGGACTTTACCTTCGTGCTTGAGACGACGAATGGAACGACCGTTACGTTTTCCGTCAGCATGACGAAAAATTGTTAGTAACGGCATAGACTCGCTTAGTGGGCGGGGCTCAACATTCTGCAGGAGAGCTGAAGAATGTTCGAATGAGGGCGCCTATTCGGCAAGAGTAGATCGGGCGCATGTTGGTAGTGGGGTATTAGCGTGTTGCGGGCAAGCAAGCCTCTGCGTCCTCCGCGGTTTTTCCTGCTCAGTGGCTCGGAATCAACCGCAGAGGACGCCTAGGACGCAGAGGAGAAACGCGAATTGTGAGCGAGCAACACACTACCACCCACTACCCGCATGTTCCCGGGGTTGACAATAAGGGATCGCGCCATTATAGTTTCCCGTTTGGAACGAAGGCGCTTTTTTGGTTCTGAGCATGCGGAGGCGCCTCGTTGATTGAACCGGACGCGGAATAAACGTTATTGTGGCGTAAAAGGAAACGG